>Ga0256774_1000330_pt1 | contig 8513 bp, 1 predicted proteins | sample MC6MC0925MT_FD_186061 | JGI IMG/M metagenome (GOLD analysis project Ga0256774, IMG submission 186061) | Metatranscriptome of enriched soil aggregate microbial communities from Iowa State University, Ames, United States - MC6-MC0925-MT... | ecosystem: Environmental > Terrestrial > Soil >... | reverse complement strand
TTCATGCATGAAATGGAATAAAGTTTTGAAGTTCGAGTCAAAACGAGTCGCAAAAGTAACGATGTTGCGGTGCACCATCGGACCTTCGCTGCTGACTGCATCATTGACTGCATCGAATGCCATTGTGCTGAATAGCGCGATGAAAGTGTCACATCAGTTCTTGTTCTTGTTCTTGACTGCTCAGCGTTTGTTGTTAAATGAGCGCGTCATGTTGCAGGCTCATGGCGCTCCTTGACTCCTTGACTTCTTGAAGAAAAGGAGGGCCACGTCAACGCAACAGTAAACGGGAGAGCTTCTCGTTGCGCTGGAGGGGGGTTCTCTTGATCAAACGGAGCTTCTCAGCTCTCGGCTGCAGCAGAGATGCGATAAATGCTTCTCGGCTGCAGCAGATGTATGATAAATAAGTGTCGGCCATGGCGCATGCGTCTTGCGATCCAGTGGCGTGGCTCGAATGTCAATAGGCGACCTCTTGGCACGCACATTGTTGATGAGCAGAGCTGGAAGGCGACCTGAGCACCGCAAAGTCAGCTCGTTGCTTCGGCCATCGTCGGACGTGCTGAGCAGGGTGTCGGCTGGCTCATGGCTTGCTCGCCACCACCGCCTGCCTGCTTCGCCGCTGGCCGATCTATCTCACCTTCCTAAGGAGCCAAACCATCTTGGACGGCTCTGCAGCATCCATCAGTCCACATGTCTGCTGCGCGTCACGAACTTGGCCTGCATAATTGCCTGGTCATCAGAATCATCTGGCGATGGGAAAGGAACTCATTTGGAAATCCTGTCTCCCGTCCAGCTTACCGTAAGCAGGAGCGTTGCTGGATGGAAGCTTGTCCTTACTCGGCAGGACGCCGCTGAGGACACGAATTTGGAAGGGACCGCTCTTCGCAACCGGTCCTTTAGCAGCAGGCGGTGCTGCCGCCGCGCTCGCCTCTGCCGGCTTTGCGTGCTCCTCTCGCCAGGCTTGGTGACGGGGTTCCAGCTCGTCTTTCATGGCATGGGACAACGCGCGGTGGATGGGCCCTGCAAGGACACCGCAGCAGAGACACTTGTACGACGGCTGCTTTCCAGGCCGCGGCGGCACCAGTTCCATGAAGGGATGCGTTTTGATGAAGCGTTCATGCTGCTGCTGCAGCACCTCCGCCTCCGATAGGTGCATCGAATGCGGTTGTTGCTGCTGCCCCTCGAGCTGGCGGAGCTTGGCAGAGTCCAAGGGTACGTCCGCCAGTTTGAGCAGAAGCGCTTCGCCGTCGATCGGGCAGCACGGAGACAAGCTCGTGGAGTAGGCAGACTGGAGGCACTCGAAGCAGCACGTATGGCCATGGGAGCAGGGTAGCTTGAATGGACGTCGGTCGGGAGGATTTGCTGGCTTCACTGGAAGCAGCTCCGCGCGGCAATTGGCACACTCAAATCGCGCAGACAGGGCTGCCGCAGCCTGGATCACGTGCACAGCGCCTCCTCCGCTAATTCTCAAGCGGTGCGGACGGCCTTGCTCATGCTGCTGCTGCTGCGCCAGGCTGTTGAAGTGCTGATCGCACGGTGAGCAGTAAAACGCAGACACGGCAGAAGGTGCAGGAGGAGCAAGAGATCGGCTGCTGCTGCCACTGCTGCCGACATCGTTAGTTCCTGACAGCTGTGCTCCAAGATGCGCTGCTGATTCTCCAGCGGCTGGCGGCGCGTTAGCAGCAGAAGCGGCTGTTGCGCGATCTGCTTCCGCTTCGTGCTCACGAACGTGCAGTGCCAAAGCGTCCGCTGTCTGCAACACAGCCAAGCAGCGAGTGCAAGGATGGGAGAGTATGGAAGGACGCGTCGCCGATGAAGACACCGGGGCATCACTGCGCTCATCGACCGACACGACTGCCGTTTCCACAGGAGGAGCAGCAGCAAACACTGGAGGCGAAAGGGCAACGACCGCTGGAACTGATCGTGCGACTTCAACACCTGGAACAGCAGCTGCTGGCATAGGTGCTATAGCAGCAGCCACTGCAGCGATTTGCTGCTGCTGCTGCTGCTGCTGCTGCTGCGGTGAAGCAGCTACTTTCTGCGGCTGCTCCGACGAAGCCAGTTGTGCCGCGCCCTCAATCCTATGGCATCGATGGTTTCGCTTGCTCGGCCGCTTGTGCAAGTCGTCGTAGCACGGCTGGCAGAATGCAGCATTGTCGGGGCAGCTGTCGCAGGTCACTACTGCGAGCTGATGGCAGTCCTCGAACTCGACGCAGAGAGGAATGGGCGTATGGGCACGGTAAAGCCTTTTCGCATGCAGCTCCTGTGAGCAGGTGATGCAGCGATTTTCATGGCACTGCGGGCAGTGCGACGTCGGCACTGCCTCGCAGTCCACGCACATGCTCATGGTTGAAGAACTCGGAGCAGCGAGAGCAGAGCCATTTGATCGGTCTGCGGGGGACGGCGGAACAGACGAAGAGGACACAGGAAGGAGAGCAGAGGATGACGGAGAGATGGGAGGAGAGGGGGAGGAGAAGGAGGAGGAGGAGGAGGAGGTAGCAGCAGGAGGACTCGCTTCGACCGCAGCCAGCACAGGTTCAGCAACAGATGGAACGGGCACGGGAAGCGACGCTGCGCTCTGCGCCGCATTCTTCTCCTGCTGCATTTGAGCGGGAGGCTGACTGCCCACGGACACCGGTGCACCGTCTGCCTGCACTTTTGCAGGATTGACCTTGACAGTAGAGCTGATCACATGCCCATCGCAATCCTGTTCGTTGGACGTGACGCACGCAGAATCCGCAGTGTGGACGGCGTCCCACACGCGCAGCGAGTTGCCATCGCTACCGCACAGAATGCGCGATCCATCGGGACTAAATGCCACATTGAAGCGGTCGGTGGAAGTGTTCAGCGGCGCGCCATGCGAATGCGGCTCGAGATCTTGCGTGTCGATGGGATGCAGCGCGTCATATTTCTTGTCCACGTTCGGCTGCTGGAGCTGCCTTCCTGCTCCATCGTCATCCGTGTTGCTGCGCTGCCGTCTGGCTTCAAACACCTCGATGGGCGCTGGCGCTGCCTTTACGACGCCGTCCATCTGAATGCGACTCGGCTGCGGTGCATCGGAGTCCTGCTGGCGCTTAAGCTCGCGCTGGTGGCCCTCGCCGCTCACGTGCGCCTGCGTGCGACTCAGCGTGCCAGATACGAGGTGACAGAGCTGACACACGTACTCGGGCTCCTTCGTCACGCGCGCACCAGACTGCCCGCTTGAGCCGGGAGCCAGCGAGAGGTATGGATGCTGTTGCAGGAACTGCGTATGCGGGCAGTTGTGCTCGCCGTGTGGACCGCCACAGCGCATGCACTCGTGCAAAAAGGAGCACTTGTCACTCTCCAACTGATGGACGCAACCGCCCGTCTGGAAGTACTTGCACGGTCGTGTCTTGTAGTGCATGCGCGCGCGTGCGGACGTGCGCTCAGCGGCCGCTGCATTTCCGATAGCGGCCTGTGGGTCTCGCGAAATCGTGATCTTGCGAACGAGCTTGTTGCCGTGCTCCGCAATGTACAGCGCACCGGCTTCCACCGGATCGAGCACCAGCGTGGCCGGGAACTTAAATCGCGCATCGCGCGCGTCGCCGTCAGCCAAACCGCCTTGCCCCTTGCCGGCCACCAGGCTCACCTGCCAGCGCCCGTCGCCGACCGATACCAGTCGCTTGATGGTGTGCGTCAGGCTGTCGGCGAACAGATAGCTGCCGTCACTATCCAACACAAGGGAGTGATACGCAGGATCGTTGCCAGAGGGCACAGAGTTGGAGCTGCCAGCAGCCTGTCCAGCGGTCGTCGTCGCTACTGCTGCTGCTGCTGCTGTCGACGGCATCGTGTGTGCATCGCGCCATGCGTGCACCACCGTGACCTTTGCAGTCATCTCAAATCCCGCTTGTCCCGTATCCAGTGTCAGCGAGCAAAACGCGCGACTCAGTTCATCGCAGAACATGAGGCCTTTGCCGTCAGCGGTCAGGCACTTGGAGCCAACGTGCCAGCGAGAGGGGGTTGAAGCACCGCTCAACTGGGCAGCGATCAGTTTGACGCGATGCAGACGAGCATGCACAGCGTCACTGTTCACCACTCCCGCGCGCCGCGTGTGACCGCCAAAAATGTGATAGAAGTAGAGTTGTTGGTCGGTCGTGTCCGTGAACCACAGGCGCTGCTGTCTGATGTCCATGAAGAGATGCCGCGGGCGACGCGCGCGCGACACTTCCGGCTGATTCGGGTCAATCAGCGGCAGCACTTTGCTGCGCATGCTGGCCACCAGCACCCCAATCCGCGCGCTGTTGTCGCACACGAACACCATGCCCAGCAACGGATCGGACACCACCGAGCCAGGAGAGAGGAGATCACCAGAGGACGCAGGAGACACAACCGAACGGATGGAACTGAGGCTGCTGGTGGGCAAACGGCGAGAAAGCTCGCGGCTGGCCTCGAGGCGCCATTCGCTGACGCAGTCCAGAAAGGATCCGACCGGCTGCAGCACTGTTGGTGCGCGCATCTCGACATTTTGCTGCGCCTTCTCCAGCAAATGGGCGAGCATGAGTACGTCGAAGGCGTTTATCTGAAGCACCCGCGTCGCCTCGGAGTGACGCAGCCGCGCAATAGTCTCGCGGTGCTGCGCGAGGACCTTCTCCACGAGGACCAGCTCAGCGGAGCACGCCTTGTGCTCACCGAAATGCGCGCATAGACCGCAGCACAGCGTGGCGCACCGCTTGCACCAAATAAGCTGGTGCTCCGTCGAGTGCTTGGTACACTTGGGGATCGCAAAGCCGCGCTCCACCACGGGAACGATCACGTGGTTGGCACGCGCCTGGCTGGAGTGCTCGCTGGCCTTGTGCGCGTCGCAGAAACACGCATCGTCGTTCTTGCAGTACCACACGGCCGGCTCATCACACTCAACGCACGACGGCGGCGCTGCACGCTCGTCGACCACCTGGTGATCGGCGTCTTTTTGGACCTTCTCCAGCAGCTCGATCAGTGCAAGGTTCGGCTTCGCGTCTGCTGCCTTGCTCAGGCCGAGGATGGGGGAGTCGTGCAGCGGGCAGTAGAAAGCGTTGGCGCTGCGTGCGTCCAGCTGTCGTTCGATACACTCCGTGCAAAACGTGTGCGCGCAGGGCGTGAGGATGCGAGGGTAGCGCGGTCCCTCCAGGGGCTCAAAGGGCTGGAAGCAACTGCGGCAGTCCAGCACGCGTCCGAGGGGCACACGCACATTCGATGCGGCCTGCGGAACCAGCACCTGCACCCCCGCGCTGCAAAGGGCATTTTCGAACTCGCCAGCAGCATGCTGCGCCAACGCGGACGGCCGGAGCATCGAGCAGCGCAGATGGACAGGGAGTGCGTCCCCACTCTCAGGCAAGAGCGGAATACTGGTCATATCGCTGAGCATGGTGTGCGTGCTGTCGGTGATGAGAAGCGGCTCAGTGATGAGCAGCAGATGCACACCATCGATTTTGCGCGCTCGACTCGTCAGCAGCAAATCGCGCAGCTGCTCTTCCAGCGAATGCAAAAATGCGCGCAGGTTTGCGTCCCCGTCGCCAGGATACGGCAGCGGCGGCAGAGCCCCACTGCCCACCACCTGCGGCGCAGATAGTTGTGGCCGGTGGCCGTCGTCGAACTGAACAATCGACAGCAGGTCGACGCTGCGACTGCGAGTCGAGGACTTACAGAGCACTTCACAGAGCTTGCCATAGAACGGCGACGTGATGGTATCCCAATGCTCGCGCATACAGGCAGCGCCGCTGACCGCGATCACGTAAAGAACAGAGGGCACCGAGGAGGCGGCACCATTGCCGACCAGGAGCTGCAGGCTGCCGGCGCGCACTTGATCGGTGCTCGAATGATTGCTTGACGACTGCGCCAGAGTGGCAGAGGTTGCGGAGTCCGTCGCTGCTGCTGCTGCTGCTCCCCCTCTGACTGCAGCAGCCCGCTCCGGTAGCTCTAGTCTAAATATCCCGTCCTGTATTGAATCCGTCAGCAGCAGCGCGCGTCCATCGATGTCGAGGCACATACCGGCGAGGCCCGGCACACGCTCGTTGAGCGCGCCATCGGCCGGCTGCAGAGTTTTCACACGCGTCGTGATACCGCGAGCCAGGGCCTCACTCGTGGCGCGTTTGCGCTCAAGGCGCTGCTGCTGCTTGTACGCTGCATAATGGCGGAGCTCCGGGAGTTGCATGTAGTCGACAGCAGCATCCCAAAGAGGCGACTGACGGAACGACACTTTGGCTTGCGCATTGTACACCAGTAGGATGCGATGGCCCAGTCGCTTCAGTCTGAACAGATCGGGCACGAAGTCGCTGTCCCCGGACACGAGCATAACAGCATCAGCGCAGCATTTCCCGTCGCGCGCCGGCTGCGGGTCCTCGCGCAGCAGGCGCTGCAGGCTTGAGTCAATCATCTGCACCTTCTTCGCTTCAATCGACACCACATCGAGGTACGGCATGCGTGTACGCGACAGCTCCAGCAAGTGCGCGGCGACTTCAGGCACTGCACTGCCGTCGAGCAGCACGCGACATTGGCGCACAGAGGTGGCGCCGTGCTGCAGCGCGTAGTTGCGCAGACCCTCCAAGAAAGAACACACGTCCCGCTGCGGTACGTGGATATTTTGGTAGTCAACGTAGATAAGCGCCGCCATGGGCAACTTGATCTCATTCCGCTTGTTGACACCCAGCTCCAGCAGATGCAGCAGCATTTGCCCGCACCAGGATTGAAACGAGAGCAACTGCTCCGCCGTGAAGGAGTTCAAAGGAAAAAAGCGCGACTGCTCTGAAGGCAGCTGACGCAGACGGCTGTCGGGAGCGGGAACAAGCATGGTGTTGACGGCGCAGTGCAGCAGACGGTGAGCGCTACCACAGGCGATACAGATGTGCGAAGTACAAACAGCGGCGGCGCACGGCAGCCCCGCATTCCAAGTCGGGCACGCCGACGGCGGATGCAGCGCAGTGCCGCCATCCGCCAGAGAAAACAGATGCTCTCGCTCGTATTTGACCCACCCCGGCAGGTCCCACGTGCACACCACACCGACCAGCTGTTCGAAGCGCCGCGACAAAGTGGCGTCGACGCCCCAGCTGCCATCAGACTGCTTGCAGCCCCAGATGGAAAGGAGAAGATGAAGTACAGATGCGAACGTGCGCTCCGCCCATTGCGCAGAAGGCAACTCCGAATCGGTCTGAAGGATCACCGGTACTTGCTGCTCGTCCTTCGGACCTGTGCTCGTTCTCGTTCTGGCCAGCTTCTCAAGCTCGTTGATGAGCACCGCTCCGTTGGTTGGCATTCGCTGCGCAGCGCCAAGCTGACGAGGCAAACCGTGCGCTTGCTTGCCGTGACCGTGCAGCAGCAGGAGTTGTCGTCCCTGATCGAGCCAGTGGCTGAGTGCGGCGCGCCAGTAGTGCGGTCGGGAGGAGCAAAATGCAACAAGTGGTTGGCCGGAAAGTTGCACACCATCGTCGGTGAACGCCGTACGCTCCAACAGTTCTTTAATCGACGCGTCGGTCAATGCCGCTGGAATTCCCGCGCGTCGCTGCTCTAGCGTGAGTGTCTGCCAGTGCAGCGTCATGCACTCGACGCCCAGCGCGAGCAGCTCCGACTCCGCGTCGCGGGCAAAGCTCGGCAGTTGCTGCTGCTGCTGCTGGTCGGCGGACTCGCCGTTAGGATCCAACAGAATCACGATGCGCAACACACGGTTGACGTCCAGCGAATGAAGGAAAGCCACAATTGCACCGATAAAATGATGCATGCTGCTGCGCCGCAGGACACTGCTGAAACTTTGCTGTTCGCACACGAGCATGCACGCACGGGAGAGTTTCGGCTTGCCACTTCGTTGGAACGGCCATGGGCCGTGTGGTGCTGCAATCGCAGTTGCAGGCTTCAGCAGTATCGTCACGTGGGCTTTGTTGATCAGTGACGTGTGCAGAGCCCTGTCGTGTTCGCTGCACAGATTCCCCCCGCAGCTGGGGCAGTAGACGATCGCTCCACCGATGCACTTCACGCAGCGTGGAGAAGCAAGTGCCACCGCATCCGCGGTGGAGTGGGACACCGCAGCTGCAGCAGCAGCAGGAGCAGCTCGAGCAGCGGCTGTTGCAACAGCAGCGAGGCGCCGCATCTCCTCTTGCATCGCATCCAACTGCTTTCGCAGCGCCTGCATCTCCTGCTCTTGACTGTTCAGCTCTCGCTTTTGTTTGTCAATCCCTGTCATTGCTTTCTGCTCTTCCATCATCCGCAACACTTCCTCCGGACCGGGCACAACCGGCCCGGTGATGCGGCAGAACCAGTCCCCCGGCTCGGGCCCGCATTCCGGCTCGGTCACGTTAGTGGACCAGTCAATGCCAGCCGAGGAGCCCACTGCGGGTACAGGCTTGCTCGGCGGCGGTTGCGGATCGGATGCGTGTACAGGCGGGTCCGATTTGGAAGGTCGCTCGGTGGACGTCATCGCAGCAGCGGATACAGCGCGGTAGCACGGCAGTTGGATAGGAGAAACAGGTACGAAGTGCCTGCATGATCAATGATGTTCTCCAGTGTTAATTTCGTTCGGGAGGTCAACG
>Ga0256774_1000328_pt1 | contig 8571 bp, 9 predicted proteins | sample MC6MC0925MT_FD_186061 | JGI IMG/M metagenome (GOLD analysis project Ga0256774, IMG submission 186061) | Metatranscriptome of enriched soil aggregate microbial communities from Iowa State University, Ames, United States - MC6-MC0925-MT... | ecosystem: Environmental > Terrestrial > Soil >... | reverse complement strand
GCTTTTCAAACACTTTAATTCTTTCGGAACGAGTCGCAATGCTGAGCTCAATGCTCGGAGTCCTCTGTCAATGCGATTGCAGAGGTGTCGAGCTGGTAGCCAAACGTGGCGGCTGAAGTTCGCTGTCGCTGGCTTGTGCGGCTGCCGAACTGCCTCGGCTGGCTGATGTCCAGCTCGTCCTGATCGCTTCGAGCGTCGGCCTCGCTGTCGTCCTCATCTTCTGAGTCGGAATTGTCTTGCTGCTCCTCGTCGTCCGCAGGCAGCTGCGTGTGCTCCAGTTCCTGCCGAGCGACAGCAGCGACGGCCTCGATGCGCTTGGCTGGATCCATGACGTTGTACAAGGACCCGCAGCACTGGTGCCACGCATCCGTGATCAGGTCTCGCCGCTCCTTCAGCACGCTCCAGCTGCCGACGCACCACTGGAGCACGAGCGGCTTGATGCTTCCCATCTTCAGCAGTTCGGCCAGCCCAACGACGCTGCCCTTCTGGATCTGCTCCTTGATCTGCCCGACTGCCCACTCGTTGAAGCGGCGCGTGATGCTGTGCTTGAACGGACGCTGCAGCGCCACGTCCGCCACCTGCAGCTTGCTGGTGCAGTTGGCCGGCACGAACACCAGATGGATGCGAGGATGTTGCACACGCAGGAACAGGCGGAACTCCTCACTCCTATGCACGGCCCACGCATCCAGCACCAGAATGATGTGCGCGTCGGCATGCAGGCGATGCTTGCGAATGCACGTCTCCGCGTAGGGCATGACAATCTCGCTGATGTACTGCCGCATCGTGATCTGGCTGCTCCAGTGGTTCTCGCTGAAGGTCATGTGGCACAGCGAGGCAATAGAGGCAGCAGTCTTCTCCGGAAGTGAGCGCTCGGTCTTGCCCTGGAAGATGAGCTGCAGAGGGAGCAGATCGCCGCTGAGTGTGGAGGCTAGACAGGCGGTGATCTGGCGCTTATCGTCTGCTCCAATGACGGCCACGCTGCTGCTGTTGCGCTTCTCGTATGTCCACGCAGAGGAAGGCACCAGCTTCACTCCAGTCTGGTCCAGGTTGATGATGAGCGAAGGATGCACATCGTGCATCTCCATGGTTGCAGCAATGCGCTTCGCCATCAGCACACCCTGCGCCTCCCAGTCGGCAGGAAGCTTGGACGCTGCTGTCGTGCGTGCTCTCCATCTCCAATCGAGTTGCTGCCGCGCCCACCTGGAGATGAACGACTGACTGAGCTGATGGCCCAGCAGCAGCCTCGGGTTGGCTTCCTGGAGCACAGCCAGCATCACCCAGCGGATGACGCGGCAGTTAAGGGGCGCTCCGGCAGCGCGCATCTGCAGCAGCACTCGCTTAATCTCCGTCTCCGCGTCGGGCGCCTGCGAAAAAAGGGTGGTGAACCCATGGCCCCGTGAAGCAGCGGTGGCAAGCTGCAGCTGCTTCTGATACTGCGGCAGCAGTTGATGTTGGTCGTCGAACCATCCCTGCAGCGTGGCGGGAGACAGACGAGCAAAGCGGCCGTCTGCATGCGCTCGCCGCAGCATGGTGACCGTCGTGCGCGCACTGTGGCAGCGCGAGTAAGCTGCGAGGATGTCGGGGAGGAAGGGAGACGTGAACCAGTTGGCGTACTTGCCACGCTTGCTGGCTGGCGCATCCAACGGAGTCACAGCAGTGGACAGGGCAGCAGCGGCACCAGCACTCCCCGCGGATGCAGCTGCAGATGCTGTGCTCAGCACGTCTGCTGCCTCGCGCTCACGCTTGGGACGTCCCACCGGCCGCTTCTGTGGCGGCTCAGGCGCAGGAGGACGCCGCGCCAGCTCATCGGAGAACTGCTGTGCGACAGCCTTGCGCTGCTGCTGGGCATCGTCTGCGGTGATGCGGGCAAAGCCCAGCGGTGGCTGCTGCATGGCGACTGCAGGAATGGAGCAGAAGGCGCGAAAACCCAGGCCGAAACCGACAGCAGGGCGTATGAAAAGCGTATGAAATGAAATTAATTCAGCAGCCTGTATGAAAAGCGTATGAATTACTTAATAATTCCATTTTGCAGGGCGTTCGAATTGAGTTGGTTTGTACGGTAGCAGTCTGGCACGCACAAGAAGACGTTGCAATCCGCACAAGCGAACCGTGAGCGACGCCCATGCTGTCCCCGTGCCAACTTGCAGCGGCACTCAGCGCAGTCCCCTGGCTGGACACGATGCTCCAGCTCGTGCAAGCTGGCGCGAAGTCGCTTGACGGCTGCCGTGCGCTTCGCCCTTCTGCAGAAATCGCCGACGAGGAGCTGCATGAGCTCCTTCCTGAAGGCTTTCTCATCGCAGTGCTCGTTGTTGTGCTTCTGTTTGTAGAGGATGAAGGCGTTGTGAACAGCGACGTCCACCAAGTACCACAGCAAGGAGTAGAACCACTTCCGGCTGCGCCGACCGATCTTGTTGTACGACTGACGTTGGGCAAACACGTCGACCCCGCGCATGTACTTGGTGTACAGAGGCACCACCTCCGGACAGCGGAACTCCTGCTCCTCGCCGTCCACCCAGCGCTTCACTGTCGAGGATTTCATTGGATCGGCGCAGGTGCTGATGAAGTTGACGGGCTTCTTGTCCCTCCACGACGTGACGACAAGAGGGCTGTCCTTCTTCTGCCGCCACACCCATTCGCCGCGCTCTTTCTCCTCCACCTCAGCGAGCAGCTCCTTGGGGAAGTGACGGCGGTTGTGACGCGTGGTGCCGATGACGTAGAACCCTTTCTTCAGCAGATCCTCCGCGAGTCGGACGGAGGAGAAGTAGCCGTCCATGGCCACCACGTGGTGGGCGCCCACCTCCAGCCGCCCAATCAGCTTCATCACCACGGCCGCCGAAGCATTCGACTCCTTTGCTCTCCCCTTTCGACCAGTGAACACATCGAACGCCACGACGTAGTTGGTGGCACAGTCGACAAGCATCCACACCTTGAAGCCAGTGGGGGACGATTTCTTCGCGATGAACTGTACCATCACACTGCGGCCCTGGAATCCCACCATGGCTTCGTCGACACAGATGTCGCGGCCGGGGTAAAAGAAGCGCCGCAGTCTCCCTTCCAACAAATCGATGAGTTGCTGCAGCTTCTCCAGCCGCTCGTCCTCGCCACGACTCCTTCGCTCACGCGCAGCCGCCGTTGTAAATCCATGAAGCGGTCGCGAGGGAAGCAGTCTGCGACGAACGCCTGCCGCGTCTGGTCTGCCCAATAGTCGTGCGTGGCATTGAGGCGTACGATGCCCATGTAGATGAGGCAGCCCAGCAGTGCTTCGATCTCCTCTGCCGTGGTCTCCGACCACCCTCTCCCAGCAGCAGCTGCAGCCGCTGCAGCCGCCGCTCGTCCACGAGGAAGTGGGTGCTCCGCCTCTGCAAATGCATTGGTCATCTCCGCCATGGACTGCACGTAGTCGCGCGGCATGAAGAGACGGAAGAATTCGAGCGGTGAGCCTGCTTCACGGGGCGGAGTGCAACGGGCGCGTGGGGGGACGAAGGCATGCGGCTGCACGGGCGTGTGCTCTGTGCTCCAGGGGAAGGCGGGTGGGCGGCGATCACTCTCTTTGCGTTCCTCGTCCTCTGCGGGTCCTTCCTCCACCTCGCTGTCGCCGCTGCTCTCCTCCTCTGCCTCGTTCACCGCGGCTGGATTGCGCTCCTGCCAGGCCAGCTGCGCCAGCTCGAAGGCGGCTGCCTGCTCCTCGTCATAGCGTGCCGGCGCCGCGCGCACCCGTGATGGACGAGCGGACGCCATGTCGGTGCTGCACACACAAGCGAGAGTGCATGAGGGTGCGTGTGTGTGGTGTGCACGGACCAGTGAGGGGTGGCGGCCTTGGGCTCCGAAACTCCACCCGCGGGGAGATTTCTCCGGCCGCTAACGGTTAAGCTGGAAGCGTGAGCGCCAGCCGCGTCGCCAGGTCGCTCGCCGCCTCCGCCGCTGGAACAGGCCAAGCACGCCAAGCACGACGAGGTCTGTGGGAGAGGGGAGGGACTGACCATGGTGCCCTTTGCGTTCGAGTTGCACGGCGCCAAGGGCAAGCAGGCGCGCAAGCTGCTGCTCACGTTGGCCAACGCCTCTGAGGAGCTGTCGGCGGCCGCCTTCCTGCAGCACGCGTCAGCTGCGCTATCGGTGGCACTGCAGTGTGGCAATGCCGACATCCGCAACTCGGGGTGTGCAGTCTATGCGCATGAACTAGCTGGCAGAGGAGCTCCCCTTTGCAGTTGGCTCCGGTCGGAAGAGGCGGCAGAGGCGCGTAGCCCGAAGGGCAAGACGCGCTCGTAAAAGAATTCTCCCTGCCAGCGGAAGCCGAGCAGGTGCCAATCTTCCTTGCGTACCGGGATCTGCTTGTATGCCGCTTCGACATCGAGTTTGATCAGCAGGCAGCCTCGACCGGCGATGCGCACTGCACGGGCGGCGTGCCCGAAGCTAGCGATGTTGATGCTGCCGTCCAATATTCCCGCGTTGACGCTGTCGCCACGTTTGGGGAAGGAGAGGTCGTGGATCACGCGCACCTTGGTGCTGTTCTTCTTGGGCACGGCCCTAATGGGCGACACGCATAGCGGATGCACGCCGAACAGGCGGGGCCATCTGCCCCAGGCACGCGCGCCTTCTTCTTGGCTGCGACGTCACGTGCCACGACCTCCGACACCTTCGCGGCGTACTCGGGCGTCATGGGGTGGTTGGGGGCGCCGCGCGGGATGGTGCGATTCCCCACGTAGTCCACGGCGACGCCGCGGGCGATCCCCTCGAGGTCTGCGCCGCTTCGCTGGGAACAGCGCTGCAAAGCTGCTCGACCCTCCCTCATGGAGGGCACAGTGCCACGGCTCCACACGCATCTTGGTCAGCGCCGCGATGGGGGTGTCGTCATGCCAATTGACGAAGTCTTTCGGAAATGGCGGCTCAAGGGCGAGCGCGAGGCGAGCGCCGGCGCTGGTGGGGGAGACGTTGCCCCTCGGCGCGGGTGCTGCTCCTCGTTCTCATCTCCCTCGCCAAACTCCTCGTCCTCGTCTCCGTCTTCCCCCAACCGCGCGTGCTGCCGCAGCGCTTCTTGGTTTGCGGGCGGCGACGAAGAAGGCAACTGGAGGGCGGACGCGGCCGCGGCCGCCTGCACCCTGGCACCGGGAGTTGGCTGATTGGGGAAATGCTTGCGGAAGACTGCTTGTGTGCAGCAGCGAGCGAGGCGGGCGCCGCGGCCCCTGCAGATCGACAGAATGTGCTCGCGATCGCCGCGCTTGTGCTCCGGGACCAGCTCCGCGCCGTTCTCGAAATCCAGCGCCCACGCGTACAGGAGCCCGGTGTGGAACCTCTCGTATTTATCACGCAGAAGTCTTTCGCGCTCAATGCTCCGTTCGGGCGGCTCGCCGTCGACCATCACGCCTTTCCCGGGCGCGGCAGCGCGCTTGGCTCGGTGAGACCCGTCGCCTTCGTCCGTGGCGGGCGGGGAGGCAGCCCTCCTCTTCCCGCGGCGCTGTCCCTCAGCGGCACCGACGCCGCGCTGCGACTACCGCGACGGGGCATGGCGCCCGCCTTACGCGACGGCAAATCCGAGGGGCTTCGCCGCGTGATGGTGGCGGCGATAATGCCAGCGGTCGACGGAGGAGCGGGAGGGACTGCGGCGACAGGCGTGCGTCGGCGACTTTTTGTGCTCCGGATCGGCGCGCCGCTGACGCTTGGCGTTGCGCGACTTTTCCGCTGCCGCTTTGCGCTTGGTGCGCTCGGCGACGACGCGTTGCTCGTTGAGGGCACGCGCGCGAAGTTGCTCGAGCTGCGAGCAGACGCGCACGAGGGTGGCGGCCTGGCCGCGTCGGGGTTCTGCTGGAGGAACGCTCGATGCCCGCGCTCAGCACAACACCGGGCTCTGGCGGAACCAGTTGGCGGCTCGGGTGTCTTCTGGCAGCGGTGCGGGCCAGAACCCGTGCTGCGCGTGGAACTTGTGCGGTGCCTGGGTGCGTTCTCGATGGTACAGACGCAACGGAAGGGGCGCTGCAGCTGAGCACGTCCAGTTCGTCCAGGGCAGCCTCGTCGGCGCTGCGTTTGCGTGCGAGCTCGAGCGTGGCTTCCAGCGATGCCAACTGCTTGGGATGGAAGAGAGTGAAGTGCTTTTTCCACGCGGCACTGTCGCTCTTGGGAGCGAAGGTGATGCGATTGCACTTGCCGCTGTCGGTTAGCAGGCAGATGTGCTCACCCGTGGTTGCGTTGTGCTCGAGGTGCAGCAGCAGCAGGCTGCGCGGGGACGGTTTCCCGGCGGTGTGACAGGCGAGTGTTCGCAACTGCCGAACGAGCTCAAATATGGATGAGCGAGTCTCGATTCGTGCTAGAGGCAACGAAGAGTGAGCCAAGCGGGCGAGGCGAGCGAGTACAACGGTTAAGAGAAAGAGACGCGAAACCTTCCACAGCGAGTGTCGCAGACGAGCTGGGAAAGGGATAAATAAAGAGGAATCACGCGTTGAAAGGACAAGCACTCTTCCTGTTACAGGCGGGCTTCGGAGCGGCGGTGGTGGAGGCAGAGGCGGACATGGCTGCACGGAACACAGGAACCAGAACCACGGTCAGCAACGCGACACGGAACCAGAACCATGGTTCCGCCCTGGAACCAGGAACCACACGTTTGGTTCTGGTTCTGGTCCCAGCTCTGCGTGTTCCCGCCCTGGCCGCCTTCCGCTGGGCGCCTCAGGCTCAGAGCCAAGGCCATCCTTCAACTCAACTCAACCGCATCCACCTGTCCTCTCCGTCTGTGTGTGTGCGCGTCGCTGGGTGGCATGCCTGGCAGCCACGCAAAAAACTGCCCCGCCTTTCCGTGGCCGACCCGCGACCCACGCGGGCGGATTTTTTGGCCTTGTGCTGGGGGTTCTGTCGTCCGGCCCTGCCGTCGTGCCTGGCGATTCCTCTGTCCAACGCAAGCGGACTTAACGTTTTGCCTCGGAGCTGTTGAAGCATTCCAACTCAACAAAGCCCATTGCGAGGACGCTCTAAGGACCCAGGTTGCAACCGCTGGGCAGTGGGCCTGGCGGCTGTGGCTCTGTGTGCGTCTGTGCGACGCTTCCAGTGCGGCTGGCTGCCTGCAACAGCAAGACCATGAGTCCCTGCGTGCGCCATCGTGCGTTGCTACTACGCCTTTTCTTCTTCGTGTCCCTTTTGTTGCTGGTGCGTGGTGAGCTTACGAACACGTCCCTGTCGGTTCGCAGCGTCATCGGTTTTGCGCCGCCGCTGGCCGACGCGTCAGGCAGAGCCTCGCCGCTGTACAAACCGGTGAGCGTGGCCTTGGACTCGGAAGGGTACGTGCTTGTGTTGGAGGCCGGGAACTCGCGCATTCGACGGATTGATCCGAACAGCGACTACAGTTACACCTATGCCGGCTCTCCTCAACCCAGCGCCATGCCCATCGATGGAGTGGGCACTACCGCGCGCTTTGTCGCGCCGTTTTTAATGGCCTTAGCAGGGAATGACTTAGTATACGTGGTGGACGGCGAGAGATACGACGTGGTCCTGCGCGTGATCGTTCCCACTGTAGACGACAGCGGGAAGCGTGTGGGTGCTTCCACCACTCGGCAATTGCCGGGCTGGACTCTGGCAGATCAAGCCGATACCATTGGCTTTGCTGCATCGCATCAGAAGGCAGCCACTCTTTACTCCATCGACTACAAGGGAACGTGCTCAATAGGGAGAGTTGGGACGGATGACGTGCAGTGGCAGCAGCTGTTTACACTCTCAGGCTTCGATGTGGTGGACTTCGTGGTGGATGCAGCTGACAACATGTACTTTCTCGCGTATCGAGGCGATCCTAGAAACGTGCAACTGTTCGCGTGGTCCGCTGCGCAGTCACAAGTGCGCCAAGTGGGTGTGAGCGAGACTGGTAACAGATGCAGCAGCACCGGCATCTCTATCGCCGGAGCGGAGCATATCATGCGCCATCCAGATGGAAGTTTATTGCTGGTGGTGTCCACATTTTGGTTGTACCGCCTCAGTGACCTCTCCAACATCACAGGTGCCTCTTGCGACGTCGCTTTTGATCCCTCAAGTGGCGTCATGGAGCAAGAACCCGTCCCAACCATGCACACAGGCGTGGTAGCAGCTGCTGACGGCAGCCGGCCATCAACACTCTTCTATGTCTCCGATTCATATTTGCAGTTCAGTGCGTACGGGGCAGCGCTTTTGTCTCTTTCGCTGAACGAACCGCCTGCAGCTTCTATGCGGAGTGTGGTGGGTCCCGTGCTCACAACCTTGGATGCGTCTGATGGATTCCCCGATAATGCCACCGTGTGGAAGGTTATGTCAGTGGCACAGGCGCCCAATATTTTGCTGCAACAGTCCATTACTTCTGATAGTCCAGTTGCAGAGCCCAGTGGGGTGTACTCAATCGAGACGACGTCCTGGATTGATAGTCCGACGCTGACGCGACAGGGATGTACACTGCGGCAGATCGATACGAGTTCTTGGACGATACAAACGTTGGCCCTAGTGCCAATTCTCGCCGCTGTCGGCCAATCTTCATTTCTTCTCATTGATGCGACGGGAGCATTTCGTCTGGCAGCGTATGACCGCATATGGGCATTGCAATTGCCATCAACGCCACGCGACAGCAGCGGT
>Ga0256774_1000320_pt1 | contig 8612 bp, 6 predicted proteins | sample MC6MC0925MT_FD_186061 | JGI IMG/M metagenome (GOLD analysis project Ga0256774, IMG submission 186061) | Metatranscriptome of enriched soil aggregate microbial communities from Iowa State University, Ames, United States - MC6-MC0925-MT... | ecosystem: Environmental > Terrestrial > Soil >... | reverse complement strand
GAGATGAAGGCGCGACACTTTCTGGCAGCCATAGGGACTATTTTTTTTGAGCAGTTATTGATAATGATTATCATGCTCATTATTTTTTTAGCTATCATTGAGAATGATTATCGAAATCATTATCAGATAAAATAGGATTCCGCTGCATGACCGCAAGGTTGATCCTGTAGGAAGGGAGGAGAATCCGATTTTACGCAAGTTCCCAATATCTATATGTTTCATCATGGCTTGTATGCTGGTCCTTCTGATAGCCCCGGCAGCGCATGCGGCCGAGCTAGCTGACGGTACGTACACGATAGACTATGTCATCAAGAAGGCTGAGGACGAATCAGCTTCAATGGCGAACGACTATTGGGAAAAACCGGCCAAGCTGATAGTGGAGAACGGCAAGCTGCTTGTTCAGACGAAGATCAATCATAGTGCGTGGGTAACCCAGTTCAAGGTGCCCGGCAGAAGCGGATATGTCGATACGAAAGTGGTGGCAACGGATAAGGCGGAGGATACGAGGGTGGCGCAATTTGCGGTGGCGGGTCTGGAGGAGCCGGTATTGTCCAAGATTCACGTCACGGTAGAGAGCATCGACTACGATCATGATTACACGATTCGAATCGTATTCGACAAGAGCAGTCTGAAGCTTGTTCAGAAGGCTCCCGAGCCTAGCAAGAGCGCGCCGCAAGAGAGTGCTGCGGGAAGCAGTACGCCAGCCACGGCAGCTACGCCCACTCCAAGGCCTGTGAAGGAGCCGGAGAAGGCAGCGGCGAGCAGCCAGCCTGAGGCGACACCAACTCCGGCAGCATCGGATGCGGCATCAGCCACAAAGCAGCCTGCCGCTTCGGGGACGAAGAACGGGCAAGAGAGCGTTCAAGCTTCGCCGTCGGCAACTCCGTCCGCTCAAGCCTCGAAGGAACCGGAGGCGACACCGGAGGAAGTGTCCTTAGAGTCATCCGAGCCAGCCCCGGAGGAGCCGACCGTTCAAGCGGAGCAATCACAGGAGAAGCAACCGGCTTTGGACTCAGCAGGGGCTGAAGGGATTACAGCCGGAGCCGATATCGTCACAGCATCTATGGATCTTGCAAGTGAACAAGTGGCAGACCGCACAACAAGCCGCTGGCTGCTGCCTTCGATTGCAGGAATTGTTGTATTAATCGCGTTTTTATCCTGGGTAATTTGGCGCAAGTCCATCTTAAAAAATAAGTAGGGGAGTGTGTTCATAATGGTTCAATCTATGAAAAAATCGGCTTTTCTCGTTTTGCTGTTGACTTTGGCTCTGGCTCTCGCGGTTCCTGCCGCGTTCGCAAGCACGAATGTTGATTATGTGGTTCGCAATGCGGCCGATACGGCGGATTCTTACGCCAATGCTTATAAAGTAGGCTCCGCGTCCGTTGATACCAATGGTACAACGACGACCATTACGTTCTCCGGCGCCAGCTACATTCAGTATCTGGAAGTCTATGACGCTGCAACGAATACATGGAGCTATGCAACAGCTACTCCATCCGGCAGCAATGTCTCCTTTACTTTCGAGGTGGACGATTTCAGCGTGAATAAAATAGCGAAAATTCACGTCATCGTACCGCCTTCCGAAACATTCCCTGGCTACAACACGGTTCATACGATTCAATTCAAGTGGTCGGTATAAGGTAGCGGCCGGGTTAGATTAAGGATTCGATTGAGGGGAGCGGCCTCTTGCCCTATTGCCGCTCTCCCTTCAATATGCGCAATTCTCTTGCAATGACCCACTTACAAAGGAGTGTTATGGAAATGAACAGGAAGTTTCGCCGGATCACGGCAAGTCTCGTGACGCTGGCTTTGCTGCTATCGCTCTTGCCGGCCGCTGCATATGCGGCTCCCGCTGCGCCTAAGGACGGAGCATACAGCATCCCTTTCCAATACTTGAAGGACAATACGAGCGACCGCTCCATTGTCAATGATTATGCTGTCGCAGGCACAGGCAAGCTCATCGTCAGCGGCGGATCTTACCAATTCCAGCATGAAATGAACAGCATTAGCGCATTCAAGCATTATTCTACACGCAATGACGGCGCGCCGAAGGCGGACTTGTCCGGCGGCGAACCGAATTCGGCAAGCCTGGCAGGCTATACGCCGGTCGGCTCTGCTCCAGTCGGGGGCGGCACGAATGCCGATCAAGCAATTGTTACGCTCGACATTACAGATATCCATGTGAAGCAAGATGTACTCATATATATCGTTGTTCCAGCAGCGAACTATGATTGGTACAATGTACAGCTTCAGCTGGATGTATCTTCGCTAACCGATGAAGAAGAGAACGGACCAGGCGAAGGCGTAGGCACGGTGACGCCCCAGCAATTCAATGAGCAAGTGACCGTCTCGGAGCAGCTTCTGGCCAATACGGAGGAAGGCACGGGCAACGGATATTATAAATCAGGCTCCAAAGAAACATTCCAGCAAGCGATTGATCAAGCCAAAGTTCTAGCGGCAGGCGGCAACGCCGAGCTGCTGAAGGCGGCGTACATCATTCTGCTTGAAGGCAAAAAAACGTATGAAGCAGCAAAGATTACCGTTAATAAAGACAATCTTGTCCGTGCAATTGCCGATGGGGAGGCATTCTCTGCTACTGTCCGCAATCTGGGCAGCGCAGCAGGAACGACGGGAACGCATGCCGTTATAGCGGATGGAGAGTATCCGGCAGGCGCGGAGCTTCGCGTGCAGCAATGGCTGGCAGCCGCACAGGTTGTAGCGGAAGGAGCGCAGTCGTCGCAAGCGGATGTCAATACGGCGATCGAGACGCTGGCTGCCAATCTGGAGGATCTGAAGAAGCAGCAATTTAAAGCGACGGAGCTGCCTCTGCTTGTGCTTGATCCGGATACGGGCGAAATCTCGGCGCTGGCTGATCAATTTGCGGATAGCGCAACGGTTATGTCCCGTTCGCAGGCGCCGTACTACCAGTCTTACATTCAAGTGGCGTTCGCAGAGACGCAAAACAGCCCTGAGCTGAAAGTATACGGCAGCAGCTCGAACGGCAGTGTAGGTTCTAATTTCATCGGCGGCTATGTCACGGAGATTGCCGCGGGCAAGTCCTATCAGCTGTCGGCTCGTCACAACTCGGCGAACGATGAAGTCTACCAAGGATTTGTTAAGCTTCAATATACCGTAGGCGCGGAGACGCATACGGCGCTGTTCAGCTTGAATGCGAATCTGCTGGATGCGCTTAAAGCGAATGCGGCAGCAGCTCGTGCCGTCTACACAGGCTCCAAGGAAGGCAATGCGGAAGGCGAGCATTCGGCTGCTTCGAGAGCGGCTCTGCTGGCTGCGGTTGAGGCCGCGGAAGCCGCTTCCGCTTATCTGGCTTCCACCAGACCGGCTATCAACACTGCATCGGCAGCGCTGGCCAAAGCGGTAGCAAAGTTTGAATCCGGCGCAGCGAGCCAAATCGAATTCTCTGCTCTGCATGCGACAAACCCTGCGCTGTCCAGCATGAATAGCTACTTCTTGAAGCCGGCCACCGTTCAAAGCGAAGGCGAGGATACGTATGTTTCCTTCAAGGTGAAGGACAGCAGCAAAGTGGTAGCGTTCAAGGTAACAATCGACGGCACGCTCACAGATACAACGGTGGTAAGCACCGACGAAGCGACAGATACAAGAGTGGTGAAATTCAAAGTCGCGAATTTGACAGCTATCATCCCTGCACAGGTTCGTGTCTATATGCCCGATGTCATCGATCCTCGTACAGGCAAGCCTTATGATGCGACGCATGCCATCAGACTGGCATTTAATACGGCGGATGCGGCTTCGCTGAAGACGTCCATCGCTGCAGCGCAGAAGGCTCATGACGCAGCCGTAGTTGGCACTGGCGGCGGTCAATACACACAAGAAGCCAAGACTGCTCTGCAAACGGCTATCGCAGCAGTGAATACAGCCGCAGGCAACGTGCTGGCAACCCAGCAACAGCTGCAAGAGGCGGAGGCGGCGCTTCAAGAAGCGCTGGTCACGTTCTACTCCGCTAAAGTATGGAGCGCGGGCAGCTACCCCATCCAGCTGGTGTCTGTTGCACAGACTTTTGCCGACCAGGTTGCCTCCGGTTCCGTGAAGGTCGACGGCAGCTCCAAGCTGCTTCGCATCGCGCCGAAATCGGGCGTAACCGTGAAGAAGCTGGTCCTCGCTTCCACGAACGAAGAGATTGCTTCGTCCGCGAAGACGGCTGACCACACAGACTTTGCACTTGCGGATCTATCCGCTCTGTATCAAATCGTGCTGGCTTCCGGCAGCGGCACGGCGGCTGTAGAGCAAGCTTATTCCGTACGGCTGGCGGCTGTAACAGGAGAAGCCGAAGCGTCGACTGGAGGACCGGGAACGGGCAATCCGACCAATCCGGAAGGATTGAAGGACGGCAAGTACACGCTGAACTTCACGATCCTGAAAAAAGGAACCTCGCAAGCATCCGTTATGGATGAATACGTGGCGCATCCCGGCCGTCTGCTGGTCGAGAACGGGGTCAAGTATGTTCAGATTAATTTGAAGCAGAGCAATGAAATTACCGGCTTTACCGTTGAAGGCTCTACGCCGACGACCATCGAATCGAACGCTTCGGCCAATACGAGAAGAGTTCAGTTCGCGGTAGATCAGCTTCCGGCGAAGCTGGAGGGCTGGGTGAAAATCGACTGGCCGGCAGTCAACTATCACCATGAGTATGATATCGAAATTCAATTGAAGTCGTATACGCCTGTATCGTCGTGGGGCTCGGAATCATTCGGTCCGGTCAAGGGTCGTCCTAACCCGGGTGAAGAGGAAGAGGTCAAGGAAAATGAACCGGGCAAGGAAACAGGAGGAGAGCCGAAGCCTGGCACGGAGCCGGGGCAGCCGGCCCAATCCTTCAGCGACACGGTTTCCCACTGGGCGAAGCATGCTATTGACCGCGCTGTGAAGCTCGGTATCGTATCCGGCTATCCGGATGGCAGCTTCAAGCCGGGCGCTACCGTCAAGCGCTCCGAGTGGACGGCGATTCTTGGCCGCGCATTAAAGCTGGACGGCAATAAGAAGGAGTTGTCCTTCACCGACCTGTCGAGCATTCAGCCTTGGGCAAGACCGTTCATTGAGCAGGCTCTTGCAGCCGGCATCATTAACGGCTACGCCGACGGAAGCTTCCAGCCGAATAAGGAGGTCACCCGAGCTGAAGCTGCGATTATGATCGTCAGAGCGCTGAAGCTGCCGCTGGAAGATGAGAGCACGCTGACGTTCGCGGATAAGGACGACATTCCTGCTTTCGCAAGAGCTTATGTGGCTACGGCCGTGAAGCATGGACTGATTACAGGACTTCAAGATAACCGCTTCAGCGCTTCGAAGCCTGCATCCCGCGCCGATGCGGTAACGCTGGCGCTGCGTGCGGTGGACTACGTGGAAGCCAAAGAAAAAGAGAAGGCCAAAGAGAAGGAAGCGCAAAAGGAGCAGTCACAGCCGGAAAAGCAGGTTTCATCTGAATCCTGAACCATTGCGGCTGCAATAATAACTGGCTGAGTCTGGAGGGAAAGCTCCTGCCCAATGCCAGTCTACGACGAATCATTCCGGAGGACCCTGCCAGCAGGCGTCCTCTGGATTGTTTGCAGAAAGGAGTGAGAAGAATGTATAGCCGAAACAGATTGTTGCTGCTGGCTGCTGCGGTGCTGCTTGCCTTGGTTCTGTCCGCATGCGGGGCAGTGGAGGGGAGTCCGGCCAAAACAGCTCCCGCAGCCGCGAGCGCTCCGTCACCGCAGTCAGCGGAGACGGAGTCGCCAAGCGAAGAGCAGCAGCGTATTGTTGCGACGACTGTAGCGATTACGCAAATTATGGACGCGCTGGAGCTTGATTTGGTCGGCATTCCGAAGAGCGTCAAGGAGCTGCCTGCGCGATATGACGGCATTACAAAGGTGGGCAATCCGATGAGTCCGGACATGGAGCTGGTTAAGTCGCTTAAGCCGACTGAGGTGCTGTCGGTGACGACGCTGAAATGCGATTTGGAGCCGGTGTTCGAGAATGTGGGTGTAGATGCGAGCTTCCTGGACTTCACCAAGCTGTCTTCCATGCAGGAGGAGATCAGCACGCTGGGACAGCGTTTCGGAAGAGAGCAGCAGGCTGAAGCGATCAACAAGGAATGGGACGAGCGGTTAAATGCCATCCGCGAGAGCATCGGGGAGTCGGAGCAGCCGACCGTGCTTATTCTGCTTGGCGTGCCGGGAAGTTATCTGGTCGCGACCGAGCATTCCTATATCGGCGATCTGGTCCGCCTACTGGGAGGGATCAATATTGTGCAGGGAGAAAAGGTTGAGTTTCTGGCGTCGAATACGGAATATTTGCAGAAGGGCAATCCTGATGTGATTTTGCGGGCTGCCCATGGCATGCCGGAGGAAGTCGTGAAGATGTTCGACAAGGAGTTTAAGACCAACGATATATGGAAGCACTTCAAGGCTGTGCAGACGGGCAGCGTATATGATCTGGAGGAGGCGCTTTTCGGCACGACGGGAAATCTCGCTGTGGGCGAAGCGCTTGAAGCGCTGGTCGGCATGCTCTATCCCGATGTCAAAAGATAAGGATGGTTGTGAATGGGGAAGAAGATCGTCAGCTTCGGCATTCTGATTGCCCTGCTGCTTGTCACTATCTTGTATTCGGCAGCCACCGGGAGCATTAAGGTCGGGTTGATCGAGCTGGCTCAGGGACTTATATGGGGCGGCAATGAAAGCGTAGAGGTCGTTCGGGATTTGCGCTTGCCCCGGCTCTTCGTAGCGATGCTGGCGGGCGCAGCGCTTGCCGTCTCAGGCGTATTGCTGCAAGCCGTCATGCGCAATCCGCTGGCGGATGCCGGGGTCATCGGCATTTCATCTGGCGCAGGACTTGTCTCGCTGCTGATGGTGACGATATTCCCGGCGCTGTATTTCTGGATGCCGCTATTTTCGTTTTTGGGCGGGGCGCTCGCTTGTTTCCTCGTCTATTCGCTCTCGTGGCGCTCCGGCCTAAGTCCGCTGAGGCTTATTCTGGTGGGGGTAGCCGTCAATGCGACGTTCACGGGGCTTGGTCAATCATTCAACTATCGGGGCAGCTATGCCGTGACAAGCGTCAATCAGGCCATCTCTTCTATTTTCACCTTAAAGACATGGTCGGATGTTGAGATTATGGCGCTCTACGGCGGTATCGGGCTGGTGCTTGCAATGCTGATGGGACCGTGGTGCAATATGCTGGTCCTGCAGGACAAGACGGCGAAAAGTCTGGGCATTCCCGTCACCAAGGCTCGGCTGATCGTATCTGCCATTGCGGTGCTGCTCGCATCTGTAGCTACGGCTGTCGGCGGGCTGATCGCGTTCGTCGGCCTGCTTGTACCGCATATTGCGAGACTCTTTATCGGCTCGGATCAAAAGTTGCTGCTGCCGTTCTCCGCGCTTGGCGGTGCATGGCTTATCCTTGCTGCTGATACGCTGGGACGAACGCTGCTTGCCCCTACGGAAATACCGGCTTCGATTGTCATGACAGTCATCGGCGGGCCGTTTTTAATTATTATGCTGCGAAGGAGTGAACGTGTGCATGGACATTAAAGCGATCACTTATTCGCATGACAACAGATCGACTCATCTGAGCGACGTGTCGGCCTATATTCAAGAGGGCGCCATTACGACGATTATCGGGCCGAACGGCTGCGGGAAGTCTACGCTGCTGGGCATCATGTCCCAGCATTACCGACCTCAGTCCGGGAGAGTGCTGCTGGATGGCAAGGAGCTGTCGCTTCTAAAGCCGCGCGAGCTGGCGCAGAAGCTCGCCGTCGTTCACCAGCAGCAGGAGGCGCCGGGCGATACGACAGTGGAGAAGCTGGTCCGCTTCGGGCGCATGCCTTATCGAAGGCTATGGCGCACGGACAACGATGAGGATGAAGTAGCGGTGGAATGGGCGCTTCATGCCGCTGGAATCGACCATAAGCGCAGCAGTATTCTTGCTCACTTATCCGGCGGCGAGCGGCAGCGGGCCTGGATTGCCATGGCGCTTGCTCAGCGAACGCAGCTGCTGTTCCTGGATGAGCCTACGACCTATCTCGATCTCTATCATCAGCTCGAATTGCTGGAACTCGTCCGTACACTGAATCGGGAGAGCGGGCTGACCATCGTTATGGTATTGCATGATATGAACCAAGCCATTCGATACAGCGACCACATTATTATAATGAAGGAAGGGCGAATCGTAGGCGAGGGAACACCGAAATCTGTGATGACGGAAGAGATGATTCTGAATACCTATCAAGTGAAGGTTGCTGTGAAATCGGATGCGCAATCGGGATTATATATGGTTCCTGTCGGTCTATAGATGGCAGACAGCCAGGCTGGAAGGGAAGGGTTTCAAGCAGTAGAGAAAATCGTGTTTTTATCAAAGATGGCAGGCAAATCAAAGGGCAACTCCGCCGATTCCATTGAAAGGCGGGCTGCCCTTTGTCATGGGGCTTATATTTTGAACTTCTCCAGCTGCCCCTGCAATTGCTCGGACATACGAGAGAGCATGCGGGCGGAAGCGGACACCTCTTCCATGGAAGCAAGCTGCTCCTCCGTAGCGGCGGACACCTCCTGGGCGCCTCTTACCGTAGATTCGGAAGCGGACATGACGGCCTTCATTGCACCTACGAT
>Ga0256774_1000314_pt1 | contig 8702 bp, 2 predicted proteins | sample MC6MC0925MT_FD_186061 | JGI IMG/M metagenome (GOLD analysis project Ga0256774, IMG submission 186061) | Metatranscriptome of enriched soil aggregate microbial communities from Iowa State University, Ames, United States - MC6-MC0925-MT... | ecosystem: Environmental > Terrestrial > Soil >... | reverse complement strand
CTTCGCGGCGCCACGTGTCGCGTTGTCTCTGCGCTGAACGTGACACAGCGCAAGCCGAAGCAAGCAAAAAAAAATATTGAAACTGTTCGATTTGTGGACACCAAAACGTCATGCACAAAGAAAATGAAGGGCAAGAGAGCAGCAAGGAGCATCGGAGCGATGCGGATCTCTTAGTACCGCTTTGCGAGCGGGTTGGATCCTCCTGCCTCAAAGATCGACACGCTGGTCCCTGCTCCTCCCACCGCGAGCTGCAGCTGTGTGGGGTGGAAGACCACTTCGCTGACGGGCGGCAGACGGTGGCCCATGAAGCCCTTGAAATACTTCAGCGTCGACACCGTCGCGCCTGTCGGGTTGCCGCCAAGGGAACCGACACCAGCACCCACACCGAACGAGCCGGAGCCCAGCGGGGCGGGGGACGGAGAAGAGGCGAGTCCGCTTGAGAGGCTGCCCGAGCGCGACGGTGATCCCGCGGGCGCCATAGCCGAGGTGACACCAGCGCCTCCCGCGACTCCCGAATTGGTGTGCGCATCGCGCGACGTGGCGGTAGCTCCCGGCGGTGCCGTGAGCGTACCCGGTCCACCCGGTGACGATCTGAAATCAGCAATGCGCACCACTTGCTTCCGCGATCCCGCGGCAAACAGCGGCGCATGCTCGTGCACGGCCAGCGCGTCCAGCGGCAGGCCAGCCTTGTCGAAGGCCGCCATGCTGCGCACGACCGACGAGTGCAGCGCCGAAGCGGGCAAGCCGACGTTGTGCACGTGGCTCTGGCCGAGCATGCGCGTGTCGCTGAGATGGATGTCGCCGTTGACGCCACCTGAGATCAGGTCTCCGTCGGTGAAGTCCATCCCTCCCTGCGCGTGTGGCACCGCGCTCCACCGGTGCCGCTGCTGCACTTTGACCGTGACGACACTCTGAGCGTGCTTGGACACGTTGTGAATAGTGTGGCTGTCGGCGCGCAGGTCGTACATGCGCACCACGCCGTCGCCGCAGCCGGCGTACACGACACCGCCGCCGGACGCGCTGCACACACTGCTCACGTAGCTGTCAGAGTCGACGGGGAGGTCCAGCACGCAGATCTCGCGCTCCACGTCCCACACGCGAATCGAGTCCACAGGGCCGGCCGCCAGCAGATGGCCCGTCTCCTGCTGCCAATCCAACACCAGACCCACGCCGTTTCCGCGCGGCATGCTGCGCACAGCCAGCCAAGCCGACACGAGCTCTGGCGCAGTGTCACGCACGTGAACACCCTTCCACAGGCGCACCACGCCGTCATCGCTGCCGGCCAGCAGCAGGCTCACGTGCTGATCGTTGAGCCACTGCAGCGCGCTGAGCTTGCTGCCACGCGCGTTTTCGTTGGAGAACACGTTGACGCGCTCCATCTCCCGCGCGTCCCACACGCCCACCTGTCGTTTCTCCGCCACGACCAGCAGCGGCTCGAAGGGGTGGAACAGCAACGCGCTCACCTGCTCGAAGCCGGTGCTAAGTGCAGCCACCTGCTCGAACGTGCCGCGCTCGTGCACGTCGTAGAAGTCCGCGCGGAGAGACGTGGCGACCGCAAGCACGTTCTGGTTGCGCTTTCGGCGCCACTCCTCGGTCAGCAGCGCCTCGAGCACGCGGTCGGCCGTTTCGAACGAAGAGGGCACAGCGGCCGCCTGGCCCGCGGCATGGCCGGCACCGGCGACCGACGCGCTGGCGTTGACGGCCACGGCTCCCACGGGCGCGATGAAGTACTCGCACGAGCGCGCGTAGATGCTCGACGGTGGGATGCTCGCCACGGCGTTGGCCATGGAGGACAGTGACGAGAAGGGCGTGCCGACCATTCCCATTGTCGGGACGGATGCGCCGGCGCCGTCGGCAGCGCTGCCGTTGACGCTGCGTCGCGGGCCAGGCTGCGCGGGTGCCGACAAGTGACCCGTGCTGCTGCTACCAGAAAGCGGCTGATGCAGCGGAGAGGAGGACGACGACGCCGTGGCAGACGCCGGGGAGCTATTGACCCGCGAGGATACTTGTGGCTGCGGCGACGGTGCACGACCGCTGCTGGTCGATCCGCCTGCGCCACTTCCCGTCGGCGGCAGCAGCAAGAACTGTTGCTGTTGCTGGGGCGTCGGTTGCGATGACAGCACCCCGCCCGCCCCGAGGATGCCTGCGGGTGCCGGCTGTGACTGGGCCGGCGGATGCTGAAACTGCGGCGGCGGCGGGGGATGGTGGTGCTCCCCACCGCGAGGTCGCGTGACGATTGCGTCAAAGTTACCCGCTGCCAGGGCCGCCGCGGCCTCCGCGCTGCTATCCGTGCGAGTAAAGCGCGCACCGTTGCCCGTGACGCTGCCGCCGTCCGCATATCCATCCTGCTCCTGACCTGCAAGCGGCTGCTCCGGCACGGTATTGAGTGCCCCAGCGCCCATGCCCCCGCCGCCCATCGGGTGTATCAAGGGTGACCCCTGCACGGACGGCACGAACGAGTGCCCCTGCATCTGGATCTGCTGTTGCTGTGAGGAGTACGACGGCGCTGCGAACGAGATGGACGAGGAAGCAATTCCGCCGCCCCGGGGCGAATGCATGGCCATCGCGACCTGCAGCACCTGCGCACGCGCAGCCACCAGCTTGCGCAGCGCGATGGCCACGTGCGCCACACCCGGGAAGGGGTCGTGCGACAAAGTGCGCACCACACGCCAGATGAGCTGTCGCTGCTGGTATGCGGCGGCGTCCGGGCCAGACGCGCTGATGCTCATGCTGCCCACACCACTCGCGGAAGCAGCGCGTGTCAAGCTGCTGCGCGGCAACTGCTGGCCAGAGGGTGCAAAGCTCCCGCCGCCTGCCCCAGCAGCAGCTGCAGCGGCAGCGCTCCATGCGTTGTTCGTGGATGCGAGTTTGTCGCCTTGCAGCTGCAGCGGCGACAAGGGCGTCGTCACCCGCTGTTGCGGGTGCCCTGCGTTGTTCGGGCTGACGGCGACGGAGAGCGCCGCGCCACCCTGTTGTCCCTGCGCACCAGCTGGAGGAGGGGACGGGCTGCGCATAGGCCCCATGGCCGGTGTTGCCGACGCAGAGACGCTGCCGCCCTGCTGCGGGTGGCCGTAGCCATGGTAGGCCCCGGGATAAGGGTGCAGACTCGGGGAGGACAAGCCGGAGATCAGCGGGGAAGGCGGAACGGACGAGGCGCCCGCAGCTGCCGCAGCGCTTCCATCCTCGGTGTAGATGCGCTCGTGTGCCAGCAGGACGAAGTCGTCCGCCTGTGCCTCGACGAGCCGGGCGAGAGCAATGACCAGCTCTTCGCGCACGAGCGGGCTGGCGTCCACGACGAGCTGCGAGAAGTTCTTCGCCAGGAGCAGCTCCAGCGCCGCGCGCTCACGCGATGAAGCCACTTGCGCGTGCGCGTTCGGGAACGGGTCCGCCGAGGGCATGTGCGCGGGCGACGTGGACGAGCTCGATGATTGCGACATGCTCGCGCTAGCAGTTGCGGTGCTCGCGTTCACCCCGTGCCCCCCGCGGCCGGGGTACAGCGTCGACGGGGTGGAGGACATGAAGGTGCCCAGCGCGAACAGTGCCGCGGCGCGCACCTCGGGAACGGGGTCAGCGATCACGCCGCACAGCTTCTCCGGGAGGCCCATGCCGACGGACACGCTCTTGGCGCCTTCGTGCTCAGACCATAGCTTGCCTAGCAACAGGCACATCCACTTGCGCAGCGACGGCGAACCGGACTCCAAGTGTGTGGCCAGAACAGGAAGCACGCCCGTGCGCAGCACGGCCGTCTGGCCCGCAGGGAACCCGTCGCACAGCGCGGCCAGCACGAACGCGGATGTGACGCGCTGGCGGTCTGTCAGTGGCGCGGACGCCTGGGCGCCACCTGGGGTCGGGTGCGCCGGTGCCGGGGAAGCGAGGTGGTTAACGAAGTAGTGCTCGTGCCCTTCCCTCACGAGATCCGCCTGGACCGAGCGGTCCAACGCAAGCAACTTGCTCCAAATGAAAACCAGCACGTCGCGCAGCGGACCGTCGGGACTCTGGAGCAGCTTGAGCACGTAGGGGAAGATCCCCACCGACAGCGCCTGCGCCACGGCCCAGGAGCCCTTGCCCATGAAGCGCGCCAGCAGCACCAGCGCGCGGCGGCGGTGCACCTGGCTCAGGAGCACCTGCAGCACGATGGGCAGCTGCACCGGAGGACCGCTCGCCTCGGTGCTCACCTCGAGCGACAGGTCGAACGCCGTCAGGTGGTCGTTGAAGAAGGTGACGTGCTCGCGCGCGAAGCGGGCCGCCGGAGGCACGGAGGCGGCTGCAGCTGCAGCAGCCAAAGCAGCGGCGGCAGCGGGAGAAGCGGCTACGCCGACTTGCACACCAACAGCTGGGCCAGCCGCGCCTCCCGCCCCGCTGACCCCTGCGCCCACTCCCCCCGCCACCGCCGCGCTGGCCGCCGCCGCAGCCATGCTGTTCATCGCCTGTACCGCGCTGCGTTGCGCCACCTCGTTCGCGCTCGGGTGGCTCGCGGCGAGATACTTGTCCAGCGCGAGCAAGTAGGCCTCCAGCACCAGCTCCCAGCTGGCCCAGAGGGGGTGCTTCGCGATGAGACTCGCGTGCGGCAACCCGGGCCACGAGAAGGTCGTGCAGCCCGAGCCCGTCTGCGCGAGGATGCGCGTGGCCAAAAGGAAGTTGCGCAGCAGGGACGCCAGGAGCATGTCCTGGCGGAACAGGCGCTGAAACTGCGAGGGCGGAAGGATGTTCCAGGCGATGGTGTCCGTCACGGCGGTGTAGATCCAGTGCAGCTCGCCCAGGGCGGTCTTGCGGTCGCTGGCCTTGCCGGGAATCTTGTCCAGCAGCTCCTCGCCCGCGGCGCGATCCAGGTAGCGCTCGAAGCGTCCTGCAGCACCGCCACCGCCCGCGAGGCCGAAGGGGCTCGCCAAGGCGAACACCTTGAGCGCGATGCGCAGCGGCGTGGTCAGGCACGCGGTGAAAAGGTCCATCGGCAAAGCGGGGTTGGCGAGTGGCAGCGATTGCGTCGCGGAGCAGCAGCCCAGCATGATACACTCGGAGTAATCGGGCAACAGCGCGGCGCGCTCAGGATCGCTCTGTGCCAGCTGTGCCGCCTCGGCGACCCGCTGCTTCACCAGCGCCTGGAAGCGCTCGAGCAGCGCGCCGGCACCGGAGCAGTCCAGCACAATGATCGCCGGACCACCCAACCATGTCAACAGGTCGTCTAGCGACAGGGGAACGTACAGAGTGTAGTTCTTGTCGAACACCCAAATCTCTCCGTTCGTAGTGGGCCTCGGCACTCCGTGGCCATTGTAATGGAACAGCACGCGCTCCTTCTGCGCGTGGTTGCGCAGGCCGACGCACATGCGCTTGACCGCGACGTTGGTGGGGTCAAGCAGCTGCTCGAACAACGCCTTTGGCTGTAGGCGCAGGTAGGCAGCATGCAGCGCGGCGCCGATGCGCTCCAGCGATTTATGCGGTGGTTGCAGCTCCTCGGGATCGATCCAGCACTCCAGGTGCGCGCAGGGGCTGGGACGGTCCACGCCGGGCGGATCCACGCCAATGTTGAGACACAACGTCAAAGCGCCAGCAACCGTGCGCATCTTGCTCTCGGAGCGCCATTCGAAACCACCGCCACCGCCGAAACCGATGCTGCCTCCCTCGCCACCAAACCCGCCGCCACCGTCCGCAGCAAAGGTGCGGTATCGGCTGCGCCACTCCCCGTTGGGCGCACGACCATGCTGAAATCTATCGCTGGTGAAGTACTCCTTGCTGTTGAGCAGCAGCGCCTGGGCCTGTGCCTGCGCCTGCAGTTGCAACTGCTGGTGCTCGGCGAGCACAGCTGCAACCGCCGCTGCGCTCAGCTGCTGCGACGCGAAGCCGCCTCGTCCATCCCGCCGTGCCCGGGGTGTGCCACCCCCGGCACCGCGCTCACGGGAGTGCATGCTTGCAGCGCGTAGGATATAAGGCGCGCAGCCGCTGCGTCGTGCCCCTCGTTCCTCGCGCTCCCAGTCCGCCAGTCGGCTGGGGCTGACGGCGTCAGAGGCAGCAGGGAAAGCAGAGGCGCTGGAGAAAGGGGCAAGAATCCGTCGCACACCGCACAAAGAAGGTTAGACACACACAATACGCATGCTTCTGCCACCTGTCCCTGCTGTGAGCCTGTCCTGCTTGAGGAGACCGCCGTCCCAGTCGTCGCTGTGCAGATTCGGTAGTAGAGGGAGGGAGAAAAGGGGGAGAGAGGCAAGGGGAGGAGACACCGCGCGGGGGTGGACAAGCACGGGGCACAGCGGATGGATGGGGCACCGGGCGAAGACCGGGGGTTCCACCGCGGGCGCGTGCCGCCGCTCGCGCTGTGCGCAGGGCACCGCGTGCCCCATGCGGTCCAACGTCGGCTGCTGCGGTGGGGGGAGACCCACCAACGGGACGGACCACGCCACCACCGAGGACGGAACAACAACACAACACACGCACCGAGATCAGCACTCATTGATCAGAAACAATCGCGCTCATCCTTCCCCTGCACACTCCGTCCGCCCATCTTCGCTCTCCTTGGATTTCAGCTGCGTGGATCTGCGCGTCCGATCCCTCGGAGCGGAAGATGCTGCGCCTGGCGCACAGGGTCGCGTCGGCGACCGCAACACATGCGGGCGTGAAGGCACGCGCGGGAAGCAGCACGGCTGCCCTGCGTGCACCTGCAGCCGTGGCGCGATGGTCCACCCCCGCGAAGCCGCTGCCGCAGCTGAGCCGCGGCCGTTGCTGTTTCTCCACGCAATCTTCACCCTCCTCTTCATCGTCTCTGCCGCCCCGCACACCGTCTGCTGCGAGCGGAACTGGTGCGAGCGGAACTGGAAGTGCCGGGTCTGGTGCTGGTGCCGGCGCTGGCGCTGGTGCTGGCGCTGGCGCCGGAGCCAGTGCGTCAGCAGCGGCTCCGCGTTCCCGCTCTTCATGGTTGCGCCGCGCGCTCTGGGCCGGAGCCGGCGTGATGGTGCTGAGCAGCGCTGGCCTGATGGTCGTGACGGCACGCCTCGAGCCGGACCACCCTCTGCGCACGAAGGCCGGCACGCTGGGCACGTTCTCCAACGCACTGCTGCGCTTCTGGCGCGACCTGTACTGCACCGTGCGAATCGTGGCCGATTACGAGATGACTCTGCGCAACGTGGAGGGTGCTGAACGTGAGCGCGCGCTGAGCGAGGTACACCTGCGCAGCGCCGTGCGTCTGCGCGAGCTGATGCGCAGCAACGCCGGCGTGTACATCAAGTTCGGCCAGCACTTGGCGCAGATGCAGCACCTGCTGCCGGACGAGTACGTGCTGACCATGCAGCCCATGCTCAACCAGGCGCCCACGTCCTCGCTGGCAGAGGTGGAGCGCGTGTTCCGCGAGGATCTCAACTGCCTGCCCAGCGATGTGTTCGAGACTTTCGACCCCGTGCCGGTCGCCTCAGCCTCGCTGGCGCAGGTGCACTTCGCGACGCTGAAGCGCGCGTCTCCCTCGGATCCCGTGCAGCGCGTTGCTGTCAAGGTGCAGCATGCTGCTCTGCAGCAGAATTGCGACTCCGATATCGCAACCGTGCGCTTCATCATCGAGCTTGTGCACCGCTTTGATCCGCGCTTCGACTACCAGTGGCTGGCAGACGAGATGTCCGTGTCGCTGCCGCAGGAGTGCAACTTCGTCAACGAGGCACGCAACAGCGAGCGTGCGCGCGCGAACCTGCGCTGCGACACGCGCGCAGACGTTAACGTGCCGCGCATCCACTGGCCGCTCACGTCGCAGCGCGTGCTGACCATGGAGCGCATGGACGGATGCATCGTCACCGACGTGCAGTCGCTGGAGAAGATGGGCATTGACAAGAAGGAGGTGTCCAGCCTGCTCTCACAGGTGTTCTCGGAGATGATTTTCATGCACGGTTGGGTGCACTGCGACCCCCACGCCGGTAACGTACTTGTGCAGCGCCGTTCCGCCACGGATGCGCGTCCGCGTCTGATCCTGCTGGACCACGGTTTGTACCGCGAATTGGACGACAAGTTCCGCCTGAGTTACGCGCACCTGTGGCAGAGCCTGATCAAGGGAGACCGCGAGGGCATCAGGCAGTATGCCGGAGAGATGAACGCGGGAGACATGTACTCGCTCTTTGCTTCCATGCTCACGAGAAAATCCTTCGAAGACATCACGCAGCAGCGTCCCTCCGGCGACATGGGCCGTCTGGTCCTGCGCAACGACGACACGGACAAGCTCGCCATCCAGTCGTGGATGGAGGAGCACGGTGAGGCTGTGCAGACGATGCTGTCCCGCGTGCCGCGCGCTCTGCTGCTGCTCCTCAAGACCAACGACTGCCTGCGCGCCATTGACACGCAGCTCAACACGCCGATCAATTCCTTCATCATCATGGCACGGTGGTGCACGCTCGCCATCCACGAGGACCGCATCAAGAAAAGCCGCAGCAGGGGAGGAATGGGATTCAGAGCGTGGATCGTGGCGCAGTGGGAGCTGCTCAGCATGGACTTGCGCGTGCGCCTGTATTCCTTCCTCATCGCGCTGGCGGCGAAGCTGCACGAGATCCGCCGCGCCATCCAGCCCGGACTGGACACGCCGGCATTCGTGCAGCGACCCACCGTGGCGTTCAGCGATCAGCTGACCAAGAAGGTGGCGGTCGTTGCGTAGAGGAACGCACCAGGGGAAACGCATTGCTGCTTTTTTGATTCGTAGCCTTTCGGTTTGCTTTCTGCATCCACAATGCTCCTTTTCG
>Ga0256774_1000311_pt1 | contig 8711 bp, 9 predicted proteins | sample MC6MC0925MT_FD_186061 | JGI IMG/M metagenome (GOLD analysis project Ga0256774, IMG submission 186061) | Metatranscriptome of enriched soil aggregate microbial communities from Iowa State University, Ames, United States - MC6-MC0925-MT... | ecosystem: Environmental > Terrestrial > Soil >... | reverse complement strand
GCCAAACCCTGATGCGGAATGAAAGTAAAGGCAGCCTCGTTGTTGCTGAGGTAGGAATCCTTGTAAAAGGGGAGGCACTATCGGGAAGGGAGACGAGCAGCAACAACAACTCTTAAAACCGTCACACGATGCCGGCCAACACTGTCACGCTCACGCAGGCGGAGACGGAGGGTGCGGTGCGCAGGAGCGCTGCTGGCGGGAAGGACGCCCCCGCGAGGTCCCCCGTGGCGGGGGAGCGCGTCCCCCGCGCCCTCGACAAGATGGGACAGTTCACCTGGAGCGAGACGGACGAGCCGCACGCTACGCGCAGGAAGCTCATCCTCGCGAAGCACCCTGAGATCGCGGAGCTGTTCGTGACGGAGCCGTTGACGTTTTGGATCTCGCTGGGGATCCTCATCCTGCAGCTGACCATGGCGTACCTGATGCGCGACGCATCGTGGTACGTGCTGTTCCCCTGTGCGTACATCATCGGCGGCACGGTGAACCACTCGCTGCAGCTGGCCGTGCACGAGCTTTCGCACGACCTCTGCTGGTCCGGCAAGTACAAGGACACTGCCAACCGACTGACGGCTATCATGGCGAACCTCGCGACGGGCATCCCCTCGGGACAGACCTTCAAGCCCTACCACATGGATCACCACCAGTACCAGGGCGTGGACGGTGTGGACACTGATATCCCCCACGCGATCGAGCTGCACTGGGTGACGAACACGCTGAGCAAGGTGCTGTGGATCCTTGCGCAGCCGCTGTGCTACGCGCTGCGCCCCATGCTGATCAAGCCCAAGCCGTTCCGCTTCTGGGAGGGCCTCAACTGGGTGGTGCAGCTGTCGTTCAACGCCGCGGTGATCTACTTCCTCGGTGTGCGCGCCTTCACCTACCTGATCACCGGCACGCTCCTGGGGCTGGGCCTGCACCCCTCCGCGGGGCACTTCATCGCCGAGCACTACGAGTTCGTTGCGGGCACCGAGACGTACTCCTACTATGGCTCCGCGAACCGCGTGAATTTCAACGTGGGCTACCACAACGAGCACCATGATTTCCCGCGGATCCCCTGGTCGAAGCTGCCCTTGGTCCGGAAGATCGCCCCGGAGTTCTACGATACCCTCCCGCACTACACCTCCTATGTCACGCAGGTCTTCTGGCCCTACATCACCGACCCCGAGCTGGGGGTGTGGTGCCGCGTCAAGCGCCGCACGAGCGCCGAGCGGTATGCCGCGCTGGACAAGACCACGGACAAGCGCAAGTTCGCCCCGTTCAAGGTGGCGTGCTTCGTGGGACTCATCACCGCATTCGCGTTCATGGTCGCGTCCCTGGTGCAGGGGCTTCTCTCTACGGGACTGGCGCAGATCAAGCAATAATGAGGAGGAGGAACCACACACATCGTGGCGCTGAAGGAAGGACATGTAGAAAGAACAGCGCCTCCACCTCCCTCTGTGTTTCCCCCTCTTTATTTGTTGTGTTTGTTTTGCTCCCTCCTCGCCCCCCTGCCTGCTGATGGGCGCATGAAGCTGCCTCCCGTCTGCCCGTTTTATTGCTCTCTCTTTCTCTTTTGCGCTTCGCGCGGCCGCGTCCGATATAAACCCCAAAAAACATCTCTCTGTCTCTACCTCCCCTCAACTCCCCCCACAGGCCTCCCCCCTCCCCCTTCCCGTCCGCCAAGACTGGTCGCTCACGCGTCGTCTTGCCCCGGCCTCGGTGAGGGGTGTGGCGGAGCGCCGATGCAGGAGGACGAAAGCGAACAGGACGCGCAGCCCTGCCTTTGTCTCTTTCTTTTGGATCGCGCCCTCGCCCTCGCCTGCTGCGGCGCTTTTTGCTCGAACGATTCGTTGTCTCTTTTGATCGCAATACATACACGGAACAGGTGGCTTGCGTGCGCCACAGCGACTGCGCCTTCATACACAACTTTCCGAGTGCAGCATGCGAGCAGTGCGACGTCCGGCTGATGATCTTCCCTCCAAGGAACCCGCTGCAACGGCTTCCGGAGCGGTCGATCTCAATCATTTGCACCGCTATACTTTCGGCGACCAAGCTCTTGAAAAAGAAATACTCTCTCTCTTTCTGGGGCAGCTCGCCGTGACAATGACGGCGCTGCGCGAGGCGGCAAGCCAGCAGGATTGGAAGATTGCCGCGCACACCTTGAAAGGGTCATGCCGCGCTGTCGGGGCCTTCCGTCTAGGGGATCTTGCCCAGGAGGCCGAATATCTGGGCTACGGCTCAGGCTGCGAGGCTCGTACCGAGGCCATTTCTCGCCTTGAGGAGGCCGCGGGCGACGCACGGCATTTTCTGAAGAAGATCTACGGGATCGCGTAATGCCAACTCCCCGGTCGTGGAGAAGGGCAGCACGCCACGTTTGTCTCATGCCCGTGACTGCGGTCCGGCTTGAAATGCCTGCGGTGTGCCTCTAAGTGTGCCCGCTATCCGTAATCTCCCAAACCGCCGAGAAGCTAAGCTCGCCTTCGGCTTTGCGAAATAGCGATAGGACGCGCATTTAACGATGACCAAAATTACCTTCATCCAGCCTGACGGCGAGAGCCAGACGGTGGATGTTGAAAACGGCCTGACCGTCATGGAGGCTGCGAAGCTGAACGACGTACCCGGCATCGAAGCCGAATGCGGTGGTGCATGTGCCTGCGCGACGTGCCACGTCTACGTCGATGAAGGCTGGCGCGAGAAGGTCGGCAAGCCTGCGGAGATGGAAGAGGATATGCTCGACTTCGCGTTCGACGTGCGGGAGGAGAGCCGTCTTTCGTGTCAGATCAAGGTCAGCGATGCGCTCGACGGTCTGATCGTGCGCGTACCGGCCAAGCAATTCTGACAGCAATACCGATCGGGCCATAGAATGACTTCGACGACGCTGGCGCCTGCGGCGCCCCTGACAAGTGAAACCATCGAAACGGACGCCATCGTTATCGGCGCGGGTCCGTGCGGTCTGTTCGCCGTGTTCGAGCTTGGCCTGCTCGATATCAAGGCGCATGTCGTCGATATTCTCGATCGTGCTGGCGGTCAGTGTGCCGAGCTTTATCCGGAGAAGCCCATCTATGACGTGCCGGCGCTTCCAATTGTAACCGGGCAGGAACTGACGGACCGGCTGATGGAACAGATCAAGCCATTCAATCCGCAGTTTCATTTCAGCGAGCGCATCGATGCCTTGAGCCGCCAGCCCGACGGGCGCTTTCGTTTGACGACGGACGCCGGCACCGACTTTCTGGCGAAAGTGGTCGTCGTCGCGGCGGGCGGCGGATCGTTCACGCCGAAGCGGCCGCCGCTTCCCGGCATCGAGAACTACGAAGGCACATCGGTTTTCTATTCGGTCCGTAAAATCGAGCAGATGCGCGGCAAGGATGTCGTGATCGTCGGCGGAGGCGATAGCGCACTCGACTGGACGCTCAATCTGGCGCCGGTGGCGAAGAGCCTGACGCTGGTGCATCGGCGCGACGACTTTCGTGCTGCTCCTCATTCCGTCGAGAAGATGCGCAAGCTGGTCGAGGAGGCGAGCATCCGGCTTCTTATTGGCCAGGTCGTCGCACTCGAAGGAGCTAACGGCGAGCTGTCGGCGGTGGAGATCAAAACGAGCAACGGCAACGAGCGTCTGCCGTGCACCGCGATGCTACCGTTTTTCGGTCTGACCATGAAACTTGGGCCGGTCGCGGATTGGGGCCTCAACCTTCATGAGAACCTCATCAATGTCGATACCGAACGCTTCGAGAGCAGCGAGAAGGGGATTTTTGCGATCGGCGATATCAACTGGTATCCCGGCAAGCTGAAGCTCATTCTTTCGGGATTCCACGAAGCGGCGCTGATGGCGCAGGCGGCGCATCGGATTGTCTATCCCGACAAGAAGGTGCTGTTCCAATACACAACGTCATCGTCGAGCCTGCAGAAGAAGCTGGGCGTTAAATAACGATGGCGGTTGGTATTTAGCTTTCCGTCGGCCCGGCGTGGTAGCCTTTGCTCAGCATCCGGCGAACGGGCTGCGGGACAGACTTCAAGGCCGACTTGAGACGGCCACGCAGAAACCCGAGATAGACGCGGGCATAGAGATGTCCCTTGGCGCTCACCGGAACAGTCCAGTCGGTGACGGGCTCCGACTGGTCGCACCAGTCGAGCTTATAGGGATCGCCCGGGGCCATCATGTCGTAGGTCGATAGTCCCTCGTCGTATCCCTTCTTCAAATTCTGCTCCAGCAGAAGGACGCCGACGCCCGCTTTCTCGTATTCGAGAGCGAAGGCCATGACGTGCACAACAAGGCGGCCTTTGCAGGTGAAGGAGATTTCGTAGGCGGCCGTTTCGCCGTTCGTTTTCAGGACCGATACAATGCAAGGGACGGGTTTTTCCGTGCCCGCTGCCAGATCTGAAAAGAGATGGGGAGTACGCGGATCGTTTAGGGCGTTCGACAGCAAGCCGCGATCCTTGAGCCATTCCGATTTGACGGTGATAGCGCGGGCGGCCAACTCGCCGGCCTCGCGGCCACCGTGAAGGCGAACGAATTCGAGCGGACCTTTTTCTTCGAGACGGCGTGCGAGACGACGGCGGTTGCGCCGCGATTTGCTGGAAAAGCGCTCCTCGAACGACGCGAAATCCTCGGCGCTCGACAGGTCCATGTACGGAGCGATTTGCCGATCGGCAATTTGCGCGCCGATTTCCGGTAGCAGGTGCGCAACGTTCGCGTCGTCGCGCACGCGCCGCAGCCGCAGAACATCGGAGGCAATTTCCTGACGCAAGAATTTGAAACCGGCGGCGAGAACGTCGGCGGCGTCGGTGACGGTATCGATCAGCACATCGCCGTACTGGCTGGCGGGTTCGCCCATCCAGAATGTCTGGGTGATGCCGTGTGCACGTTCGGAGACCAGCGGCCAAACCATGATCAGCCGACCGTTACGCCGCCCCGTTACGATTGAGAGCCTGGCGCCCGCTTTTGAAGTTTGCTGCTGAAGGTAGTGGTTCGCCCAGTGCCAGCAGAAATTGAAGGACTGGAAGACATGGACCGGCTTGCCGGCGCGGTCGAAGAGGGCATTCCAATCGTCTTCGAGTGTGTCGAACGCCAGCCGGTCGGTGATGAGGCTCAATTCCAAATTCGCGGCGAGAGAACCGCGTTTGGAATCTAAAGCGTCGTGTTCGTCGGAAGTGGAAAGGCCGAGCGAGGTCAACGAGCGGGCGGCGGCTTGCATGGCGTTATTTCGCGAACAGTCCCGCGCGACGGGATTGGCGCGTTGGGCCCTTTGGTTCTAGACCGCAATCGTTAGGCGAGCGTTACGCACTCAATCGTGGATCGTTGGTTTAGACGTGTGCGATTTCGAGAAACGCCAGAGCAAGCAACAGAAACGCACAGGCCGCGATCACTAACTTTCCACGCCGCGAGGGAGCGGCGGTGCCGAGAATGAGTGGCGCGATCAATGCGGCCGCCGCCAACAGATTGATGGGGATGAGGCCAGCCGGTCCGATCGAGCCTTGGGCGTTTGGGAACTTCAGCCCGATCCACACGCCGGCCGCAATACCGAAGACGACGCCGCCTAGGAGACGCGGCCAAAATCCCGTCGCAGGGCGCTGCATCCCGAACACCGCGCTCGCCGCCTGCGGTCCGATGAGCAACATGGCACCGAGGATGCCCTTGACGATAATTTCGGCCCAAAGAATCTGCTGCACAGGCTTCGGCTCGGGTGCGGTTCAAAACAGGTCGCTAATTGGCGAAGGATCGATTTAGCGCCCGCCTATTCGAAGACGGCCTTCATGTCGGCACCGTGACCATCCGGAGAGCCTTTGCCCATGCCGCCGAAGAGACTGTCATCCTCAACCGGCTCGGGCGGCGAGGGGGTATAATCGCCAGCAAGATGCCTGTTCAATGCGGTTTTGATTTTGGCCGTCTTGTCGGCCGTGCAGTAATCGGGCTTGTCGGTGATCGCCTTCGACACCGTGTTGAACGAGGCGTCGTAGATCTGGGTGATTTTTGAGGCGTTGGCCGGATCGGCGGCCGTCTGCGACGCCAGGAAGTCATTCTTCAGTTTCGTCGGGTCGAAGTTATAGCCGCACTTGATGGCGCGGGCCGACGTCGCGGCGACATCCATCGTGCGCGTCGCGGGATCGTTGTTTCTGTCGACAGCGTTGGCTGCATCGGCCTTGCCGCCGAAGAGCGAGCCTGTCGTCAGTTTCGGCAGGCTGGCGCCGCAGCCGCCGAGGCTTGCCGCCGTCATCGCCACGATAGCAAATCGCGCCTTGCGCATCGGATTTTCCCCGTCCCCCCAAGACTTAAACAATCACATGGCGCAGGCGGGGCGACCGGTCAACTGCGGCGGCGCTATTGTGAGCAATGTTTGCACCGCAATAGCTCGTAATGAGCATGCATTGCGGCATCACCGCATCAAGGCACGCATGGCGGCGTCGAGGCCGTCCAGCGTCAGGGGGTACATGCGTCCGCCCATCAGGCTGCGGATCATGCCGATGGAAGGGGTCCAGTCCCAATGTCGTTGATCGACCGGATTGAGCCAAACCGCGTGCTTGTAGATATCGGTGACGCGGTTCAGCCACAGAGCGCCCGGTTCTTCGTTCATATGCTCGACTGATCCACCGGGCACGGTGATCTCATAGGGACTCATCGAGGCGTCACCGATGAAGATGACCTTGTAGTCGGCGGGATAGGTATTCAGGACTTGCCAGGTGTCGGTCTTGTTGGAGTAGCGCCGTGCGTTGTCCTTCCAGACGCCTTCATACAGGCAGTTGTGAAAGTAATAGTATTCGAGGTGCTTGAATTCCGAACGCGCGGCGGAGAACAGGTCTTCGACTTCCTTGATGTGATCGTCCATCGATCCGCCGATGTCGAAGAACATTAGAAGTTTTACCGCGTTGTGACGCTCGGGCCGCATGCGGACATCGAGATAGCCTTTCTCCGCCGTACCACGGACGGTGCCATCGAGATCGAGTTCGGAGGCGGCTCCGGTACGTGCGAATTGCCGTAACCGGCGGAGCGCGACCTTAATAGTGCGGGTTCCGATTTCAGCCGTCCCGTCGAGGTCTTTGAATTCGCGCTTGTCCCAGACCTTGATCGCGCGGCGATGACGGCTCTCATGCTGGCCGATGCGAATGCCGGCGGGATTGTAGCCATAGGCGCCGAAGGGCGACGTGCCGCCAGTGCCGATCCATTTGTTGCCGCCCTGGTGGCGCTCCTTCTGTTCGGCGAGGCGCTTCTTCAGCTCCTCCATGATCTTGTCCCAGCCGCCGAGTTCGGCGATGCGCTTTTTGTCTTCATCGCTCAAGTGCAGCGTCGAGATGCGGCGGAGCCATTCTTCGGGGATCTCAGCGGTGATCGCCTCCGCAGTCAGTTCGAGGCCTTTGAAGACGTGCCCGAAGACTTGATCGAAGCGATCGAGGTTGCGCTCGTCCTTCACCAATGCGGCACGGGAGAGATAGTAGAAATCTTCGACGCGATTACCGGCGACGCCTGAGGCAACGGCTTCAAGCAGTGTCAGATATTCCTTGAGCGTGACCGGAACTTTCGCGGCGCGAAGCTCGGTGAAGAAAGTTTCGAACATGGCAGGGAGTTTAGACGCTACCCTGGCGAGCGTCACTGGTCGGCGATGTCGCTCGCCGTTACGGCTTGTCTGCGCTCCCGCGTCGCGTCGTCCCCGCATAGACGGGGATCTGTCCAAGCATCGATTAAGCGCTAATCCGCTGGCCTGGAGGATGACGTTGAGAGCCGGAAAAACAAAGAAGCCGCCCGGTGAGGGGCGGCTTCCTGATCTGTGTGTGCTGTCTGATCGAATTAGAAGTTGATCAGAGCGCCGAAGGTAACTTCGTTGAAGTTGTCGGCATCGATCACGCCATCCGTGCTCGCATCGAGGTTGCGATACTTGAGCCAGACGGACATCGCAGCGGCGTCGATTTCCTGGACAACACCGAGGCCCCACATTCTGACCGAAGTTTCGTCAGCGGTGCCGAACGTACCGATCGGAAGACCATCCGGCCCGAGGGCATTAATGGTTGCACCAAGGTTGTTCTCAGCGCGCTCATACTCACCGTACAGAACGGTGTGGCCGAGCGGGTTCCAACGCTGACGGATACCACCCTTGATGTAGTAGGTGTTGCTGGCGCTGGTGTCGCCGTAGAAGTTGTTGTTCTGGTAATCGAGGTGGCCGTAAGCACCATAGACGAACAGGCCAGTCGGAATGTGCTCAGCGTAGGCACCGATCTGGAAGTAACCGGTATCAGGCAGCTGGATCACGTTGCCGCTGTTGCCCGAGGTGCTGTTCGTCTGGCTGTAAGCCGCAGCGACCGACACCTTCACGCTGTTCCATTCACCCGCGTAACGGCCAGCAACGTCCCAGAAGTCGTCTTCACCCCAAGAAGCCGAAACCGAGAAGCCACCGAACGTCGGCGAGTCGTAACGGACCGAGTTCGTCGGAGCACCGTTGCAGTCACCCCAGACGCAGCCACCGGCGCCGCCCCACGTCAGAGACGAAAGGAGGCCCGTGTTCTTGTCGCGAACGAAGAAGCTGTTGACGTCGAACGAAACCCAGTTGGCGGGAACGAGCGAGCCCGAGCCGTCAACCAAGATGGCCGTGTTGTCCGAAGCCTGCGACTGCTTACCAACCGAGACTTTGCCCAGCTGGTCGCTCTTGATGAACCAGAACGACTGCAGCGTGCCGACGCCGTTGTTCGTACCGGTCAGAACCGAGTTACCGTCCGGATCGAACTGGTTCATCGTCAAGCTGTCGGAACCG
>Ga0256774_1000297_pt1 | contig 8793 bp, 2 predicted proteins | sample MC6MC0925MT_FD_186061 | JGI IMG/M metagenome (GOLD analysis project Ga0256774, IMG submission 186061) | Metatranscriptome of enriched soil aggregate microbial communities from Iowa State University, Ames, United States - MC6-MC0925-MT... | ecosystem: Environmental > Terrestrial > Soil >... | reverse complement strand
GTCGCCCCGCGCTCCCCGCGCGCCACTCGTTGGAGTTCCAGCACGCGCAGAACCTCGTCAAGGACGCGCTGGTCACCCAGGGGTGGCGCAAGCTTTACCCGCTCCTGGTGCCCTCCGCGGCGCACAGGAGGAACAATCAGATGCCTATGGTGCTGGTCGGCTCAGATGCCACCAGCCTACCGTACTCCTCGTCCAGTTTCCCATTCGCTGCTGCGGCCGCTGCTGCTGCTGAGTCGCGCTCGGCCGCCGCGGCTGCTGCCACACCCTCCTCCGACGACACCGAGCCCATGAGCGACACGCACTCGCCCGTGCTGACCCCTTCCTCCCCGCTTACCGACGGCAGCGGGGGCGGCAGCGACGAGGAACCCTACGTTAGCCCGTTCCCCACCGCGGACCGCTCCATCGACTTCGGCGCCACGCTGCTCGCATGGACCGAGCACCCCTGGCTCCGCTTCGACGCCGTCTCGCGCGCGCTGGACGACATCGCGCTATTGGTGCGCGAGAGGATGGAAACGATGGCGGCTGAAATGGTCATGACGCCGCCGGGAAACTCAGCTGCTGCCGCCGCTGCCGCTACCGCCGCGGGCACTTCCTCGCCCCCTGCTTCCGCTGCGGCTTCTCGTCTTCCGTTGCACCTTCGCCTGCAAGCTTTGCACCACGTCCTCTACGTGCAACTCGGTTTCCACGGCAACGAGTCCCGCTACTACGACGTGCGCAACTCCATGATCCACCTGGTGCTCCGTTCGCGGACGGGCATCCCCATCTCCCTCGCGGTGCTGTACATGGCCGTAGCGGCCCGGGTGGGCATCCAGGTACAGGGGGTCAACTCGCCGGGACATTTCCTGCTGCGCGTCACGGAAGAACGGGCGGGGGACAGCGTGCGCAGCACCTTGACCGCCGTGGGGGGTGGGCAGGCGGCGCCGGGCGATGACCAGAGCGGCGATGGCGGCGCCGTGTACTTCATCGACGCTTTCAGCGGCAACATGATGTCCCCCTCCGTGACGCTCAACTTCCTTTCCTTGTTCGGCGGGGGTGGCGGCGGCGGTGGCGGTGTCGACGCGACGCGTCTGGCGCTGCAAGCGCCGCAGCTGCAGCCCTGCTCGGCGGCGCACCTCTTCGTGCGCATGTACCGCAACCTGCTCAACCTGTACCAGCGCCCGCGCCCGCCGCCGACCACGCCCATACCGGGACAGCGGCCGGGACAGTCGCAGCGGACAAGCGGCGGCAGCGGCGCGTCCGACGCGGCCGCGGCCTACTACGCGATGGAGGCCAACTTGCACCACTGCGCCGCGCAGATCCTCGAGCTCCTGCGCCTGGGCGGCGAGGCCGTGCCGGACGTTGCGACGGCGATCTTCATTGATCGATTCAAGTTCTGCGGGGCGATGAGCTGAGCTGAGCTTCCTGTTCCTTTCGATTTCTTCCCATGCAATGCGATTCGCAATGTTTCAAAATTCCGATTTGGCTCGTCAAGGGTTGTTATCAACAGAGAGCGGCAAAGCAAACACAAAATAAAAAGCGAGCCAAAAGAGGCTCGAACGCAGCACACTGAACAGAACGGTGTACGAAGGCGAATCGGAGATAGAGAGAGGCAGGCAATGCGCGATGCGCAAGGCGCGGCTGGCGTGGCGGGCTGGTAGTGCGTGGGGCGCGTGCGAGCGTGCAAAAAGCGAGTTCGCTCGGCGAAATGCAGCGGCCCCCTCCGCGCAGAAGAGAAAGAAAGAGAGAAAGAGAGCGATAGAGAAAGAGAGAGAAAGAGGGACAGTACCGAGCGCGACAGCAAGCGCTCACTCGCTCACTAGTACGGGTAGTGCGGAGGCGCAGCGGACGCGGCACCAGACTGCTGCTGCTGCTGATGCTGCTGTTGCTGCATCATCTGGTGCATCATCTGCTGCTGGTGCTGGTACGCCTGTTGTGCGGCCAGCAGCTGCTGTTGTTGCTGCTGCGGGCTCCACTGTTGCACGGCGGCAGCAGCGGCGGCTACGGCGGCAGCGGAAGGCGGGAAGTTGTACGATCCTTCCGTCGCGCTGAGCGCCTGCAGTCCCCCGAGGAATTGCGCTTGCTGAGGAAGCAGCGACAGGCCGGAGTAGACGTGCTGCTGATGCTGCGCGTGGTTCTGCGGCTGCGAGTGCGGCTGCAAGAGCGAGTGTGCCATGGCCGCGAAGGGTGAGTGCTCGTACACCGGCGTGGCGAACTGCAGCGGCTGCTGCTGTTGCTGCTGCTGTTGCTGCTGCGGCGTGTGGCGCTGTGGTGCCGCCATCGCCGCCCCCGCCGTTTCCTTCAAGTAGGACTCGAGCTGTTGTCTCGCGGCGAGGTACGCTGCGCTGCCCGGTTCGGACGAGTGCGCCTGCAGCGCGCCGAGCAGCGCGTCGAGCGTGGGCTGGTGCACGCCCGTCGGGGTCACTGGCGCGGGATTGGAGGCGCGGGAGGTGGGCACGGGACTATCAGCGTGCCGCACGGGCGCAGAAGGGGAATCCTTCTGCTGCGCATGCTGCTGCTGCTCCTTCACCCGATGTGCGTGCGCCCGCGCTGCTGCCGCCGGCGCGTTGGACGCCAGCACGGCCTGCACCGCCTTCTCCGACGGCGAGTCCGATGCCGAGACAGCCGCGGGCTGCGATTGCTGTGGCGGCAGCGCGATGGAGCTCACCCGGCGCGAGGGCGTGCGACGTCCAGCGGCGGCGCCGTTCAGCCCGCGCAGCCACTCCTTGCCCGGATCGTCCCCGCTGCTGCCGCCACTATCTGCGCCGCGCACTTCCGCCCCGACACTGGGAAGTTGCAACCCCATGCTGATCAGGTTCCTCCGGTCGGATCCGGCCGTATGCGAGGAAGAATTGGACTGGCTGCTGGGCTGCATCGCTGAGGGGCTGGGGCTCAGCTGCTCGGTGCTGCGATCCACCAGTGCGCCGACCGCGCTCGCTCCATTCATGCCCCCACCATCGCTCATGCGCGCGGAAGGGGGGCTAGGCTGAGGCGTGGCGCTCATGGCTGCAGTGGCCGCCGCGGCGATCGCGCCCGTCACCTCGCCCGCTGCACCAACATCAGGGGAGAAGGACGGCGCAGCGGAGGATAGTACGCCACCGCCGTCAGAGATTGCTGCATGCGCGGGCACGGGCAAGGGCCCACTTGGACGCCCCGCTCTCCCCCGTCTGCGCGGCACGGCCGCCGGTCCGTTCGTCCTTCGCTCACACCCGGCGCACACGCAGCACGAGTGGCAAAAGGGGCATGTCCACCCGAATCCCTGCTCGGTCGCCCGGAACTCCGGGGCGAAGTTCTTTGCCAACCAATCGGGGGTGTACAAGCGCTTCAGGCACAGGATGCAGTACTTCTTCCGGCATTTCTTCTGGGTGAGCGCGGCGCGCGCCGTGCACAGGTAGAGCTCCGTCAGGGGCTTCGATGTCTTGCAGCAGTGGCACGAGGCTCCGGTGCCCCGGCGCAGCTCCTTCCACGCGCCGCTCGACGACGCTCCTCCTCCAAACTCTCCCCCGCCGCCGCCGCCGCTGTCCCGCTGGTCGCGCTGGTCACGATCGGCGATCGAGCCGACGGTGGAACCCACTAGAGACTCCGATGGCGCCGAGGACGAGGCCATCTGGCCCAGCGACAACGATGGCGGCGGGGGGGCCGGTGGCGGGGGAGGGAGCACGGACATGGACAGGGAAGCGTGGGGATGCTGGTGCTGCGCTTGCCACGGGTCGAAAGACAGCGGTTGTTGCTGCTGCTGCTTGATGGCCTGCGATTGTTCCGTGATGGAGCGATAAGGGATCGGCGCACTCGCGGCCTGCTGGCCCTGAGCATGGGCATTGGCGTTCGACAGCGACTGCAGCAGCATCTTCATGTGCGTCGCGTTGTTGTTCGCATGCGCACCATGGAACTGCGCGGGGTGAAGCTGTAGCAGCGGCGGCTGAGATTGCGACGGCTCGGGCGAGGAGGAGGCGTCCATGTTGAGCGCCTTGAGCGCCGTGGTGGGCGACAACACTCCTGCCGCACCGCCGCTGCCGCGCATAGCGATGCTGTCCAAGCTGCGTTTCTTGCCAGACAACGTCGCGCTCCCTCCTCCGCCGCTGCCGACGCTCACGATCGGCGACATGGATCCGACCGTTGGAGTGGGCGTCGCGCTCGATCCGTACCCGGCAGCGGCGGCGGTGGCGTGACGTTCGCGCTCGGCTTGGCGCTCTTGCTTCGACATGAGCAACATGCTCACGTGCTGCTGTTGCGCGCTGGCACCGTACAGGGAATGCACGTGCGCTTGCTGCTGCAGCTGCGGCTGGAAAGATGGCAGTGTCGCGGGGGGCAGAGACACGGGCGGTGGCGAAACGGCGTTTGTATCCTGCATCACGTGCGCGTGCTGCAGCTGCTGCTGCTGTTGTTGTTGCTGGAACTGTTGCTGCTGTTGTTGCTGCTGCGCTTGCGACGATCGTTCCATCTGCGAGTGCAGCATGGCCATCTCGTTGCGCTCCACCTCCTGCAGGCGAATCCTCTGCTGCTTCTGCAGGTGCAGCAGGCTGAGTCCTTGCATCCACCCCATGCCCACCTCGCTGTCCGACTGTCCGTACAGCTCGACCTTGCACGTCGGGCAGATCGCGCCGCAGGATGGAGAGCTCATCCAGCAGGTGAAGCAGAAGCGGTGGCCGCAGGGCAGGCGCGTGGGGCAGGCGATCTCGTCCGCGCAGAGACCGCAGCTGTCGAAACTCTGCAGTACGGGCACGGGCGCCCCATCGGCCATCATTGCCTCGCGCGGGAAAAGCAGCGGCGGCAGGCCGGCCGCGAGTCGCTCGCGCTGCTCCTGCTGCTCGTGGTAGTTGGCCAGGGTGGCGAGGGACGTGTTGCTCAGCGTCAGGCCCGATAGGTTCTGCAGCTGCTGCAGCGGCGGCGACATGAGATGCTGTTGTTGTTGCTGGGAGGAGGGGGAGTCCGACGTCGGAGGAGGAGGAGGAGGCGGCGCCCCATCGCGGACAAGCGCGTCCAAATCCGCGAGGAACACCTTCTCCGACACGACCAGCAGGCGATGCCAGAGTTCCGCAAAGATCTTCGCGGGGAAACTCGCTTGCTTCGACCCGCCGACCAGCAAGTCATTCCACATCTGGCCGATGGAATGGTTGCGCTGCGTGTGCACGGCGTACTTGCGCAGCAGCCGCCAGAGGGAGGTGTAGTTGAGGAATACGAATTGCCGAAGGTAGTCCGACAAAGTGGCAATGGAGAGGAACTTGCGGCACAGCAGCAACTCGGCGTCTTGGTACCCGAGCAAGGAGGGGCTCGCCTGGGGAGACTCGGTGGGAGTGGAACCGTTGCCGCTGCTGGTGCTGCTGTGGCTCTGCTGCATCAGCTGCTGCAGCAGGTAGGTGAAGGTGCGCGACAACGACGCGCCGGCCGCAGCGCTACCGGGAGACACGGGAGACACGGGCGACACGGGCAAGCATGCCATGGGGCCCACACCGCCGTTGATGAACGAGCTGCCCGTGCCATCATGCAGCACGCCCGCCCCGGAGCTCTTGCGGCGCTTGCGCGGCTGCTCTTTGTCGTCGTTGCTCCCTTCTTCCTGCGTGGTCGCACAGGCGAGATGGTCGCTTATGCCCGAGGACGACGTGGCGGACAAGCCCGGCGAGGGACCCTGTCCCAGATTGCGGCTGAATTGGAGGGCGGGCGAGGTGTTCGAGCTGGACGAGCCGGCCGTACCGCTGCCGCTGTCGGTCAGGCTCGTTTGGCGGTCGACCATCAGCACGTCGGCGGGAATCTCCTGTCCGGAAGGGGAATCGCGCGCGTCGACCGCCATTGCAGCGGATTGTTGCGACGACTGCGCTTGTTGCTGTTGCTGCTGCTGCTGCTGCTGCTGTTGCTGCGTGCGTTGCTGCAGCTGATGGTTCCTCGCCAGTTCAATCCACTCCTGCAGTGAGTTGGAGACGACCTGCTCCTGCTCCACGACGAACGCGGAGACCTTGTCCCACTCCGAGGACACGATGAACCAGAACATGCCCTGCGCACGCGCGAGGTTCTCGGAGCTCACGTGGGCGGGGTGCGGCGGGCAGGGGAGGCCTGAAGAAGCGGCAGCAGCTTCGTCTGCCATGCGTCGCATGACAGACTGCTCGAGGTGGATCACCTTATGCACGTGGTTCCTCAGTCGCTCGTAGTCGAGACACCGGCTCTTCCAGGTGCGGTTGGGCAAGTTGCTCAACAAGGAGGCAAACATGGCCGACGTGCTGTAGGCCGGGGCCGGGGCCGAGGACATCGACGCCACGGCGGGACGACGAGAGGAAGAACCACCACCGCCGCCGACGCCTCCGACGCCACCGCCGAGACCGCTGCTGGGCAAAGGAGGTGTGCCGCCCATGCTCACCGCCCCCGAAAGAGGGTGCGGGCGAGGAGGCACAGGAGACAACGGTCCGTTGGCCACGATGGCTGGCGGAGGCGGTGGCGGATGCGCAAGCGAGCGCGCGTTGTGCTGGTCCGACGTGTGCCGCGGTCCGGGCTGCGCGAACCCGAGCCGGCGCGGGGCAGGGGACACCGTGCGCGCCATGCCCTCCATCCCCGTGCCGACGCTGACCGACTCATCGATGTCGCCCCCACCCGACATGCGCTTGCTCAGCGGGCGGAACGTGAGCGGCTGCTCCGACACTCCCGGCACCGGCACCGGCGCGGCCTGGCTCACGGGCGAGCGCACATGCGTCGGCGTGGCGTATCCATGCGACGCCGTGGTGGTCGCCTGGCCCTGCGACGTCAGATCGCTCAATTGCGGAACGACCGGGCGCTGGAGGCGCGTGTGCGGCTGGAACGACGACGGTTGCGCAGAGGGTACAACCGCCGCCGCTCCGATCGCCTCGTGCGCGGGGTGGCGGAGCTGGAAGGTTTGGTTTTGCACGTGCGCCCACTCGCTGTGGCTCAAGCTGTCAATCGTGACGACCGAGCGCGACGAGACGGCGAAACGCGCGCGCGCAGAGGCGAGCACCGCGGGATTCGTCTCTGCAGCGGCGGGAGGAAGGCGCTGTTGCGGCGGCGCAGCGGGCGGCGCGGGTGGCGAGGCGAACATCATGCTCGGCGGCTCCGGTGACGATACTGGTGCCGCATCTGCCTCTGCCTCCACATCCGCATCGTCTGGCGACACCTCCGGTCGAGGCACGTCTGCGGCGGGGGGTTCGCCTTGCAACAGCGAGTACGCCTCGCGCAACAGCTGGTCCGTGTCGGGGCGCGGCTGCTGCGAGCCCAAGGGCAGGGGCAAGATGTCCACCAGGCCGCGGGAACTGCGCGCGCGACTGGAGCCCGAGCCGTCGCCGTCGCCGTACGCGCTGCCGCGCTCAAGCTCGCGCAATCGGGCGCGCTCGATGGCGTCGCGCTCCTCGCGCTCGGAGGAACGCGCGACCATCATCATCGTTGGAGAAAGCAGCTGCTGCTTCTGCGACGGCCGCGATGACGCCTGATCGAAGCGCCGCAGAGTGCTCAGCGGCGAGCGCTTGGCAGCCTGCACGGTGTTGATGCCCGAGGGTTGCGGCGGCGAATGTTCCACCGGCGTGATGATCGGGCTGGTGCTGCCCTGCTGCAGCCGCAAGCGCCCCTCTGCCGCCGCCACCGCATCGGTGCTCGGCGGCGTGGCCGAGTCCGTCCCGGCAGTCGCCGAGGCCGAGGGAGGAGTCACGGACGACGTGGCGGCCAGCAGCAGCGGCGGCGAGCTGCCCTCAGAAGATGATGGCGAGTGGCCAACGGAGGTGGGCGACAGCAGGCCCAGGGGAGAGGTCCCGTCCATCGCGCACCCGGGCCCTCCCGCCACGGCGGCAGAGGAGGTTCCGTGGTGCGGGTGCAAGTGCATCACGGGGTCGACGTGCAGGAGCGGGTGAGGATGGGGATGGGGATGGGAGTGAGAGTGAGAGTGCGGGTTGTGCCCCCCGCGCAGGGCCAGCGGGTACCCCGTCTGCTTGACGAGCAGGTTCGCCGAAGGCGGGAGCAGTGATGCCGCCGAGTGGGGCAAGCTCAAGTCCGCGGCGGAGGAGGAGGAGTGAAGGGGCATCTGGGCCTCGCCCACCTCGGGGGAGGACATCGCCATCGAATCGGGCGACAGCAGCGAGCGCGCCATCTGCGTGGGGGAAGACTGCATCGCGGAGGCGGCGGGGGGTGGTGGTGGAGAGGGGAGTTTGTGGTTTCGAGTTTTGTTTCGGAAGTGCGTCCGACGCGGGTCCAGCGCTCTTCCACTCCAGTGCACTGGAGAGTTCCAGCGACAACGACGAGGCGCACGCGTACGACGAGTACCTGCTGCTCAAGTTTAAGCTGCCTTTACGTAGCCAACACGACGAATGCCAGGACCGGTGCGGGTGCGAAAAGGGAGTCGAGGCGGCGCATGGGCGGTTGGCGTGCTCAAGTGAAGGTCAGCGGCAGCGCTGGTGTCGCTCAGCCGTGGAGCGAACACGAGCGGGGTGGTGTGCGGGGAGCGGGAGTGGGCGGACGCGAGAGGCGGGGACCAGCGGCGTGGGCACGAAGGTCGAGCCCAAGCGCAAAAGGGAAAGAATTCACCTGCGGGCGCGCGCGGCAGAGGGGGTGGGGCGTGGGAAGGGAGTGCGGCTGGAAGGGGCAAGGAACTGACTCGAGCGCGATTGTTGTCAGCGAGTGGAAGCACTGGTGGTGAGGTTTCGAGTGGCGCGTGCGCAGCTGACTGGCCGCGGCGACGTAAGGCAACACGGCGTGCGGATGTGGCGCAGCACAAGGGCAGGGGATGCGGGGGTGCAAGTGTCCAGTGGTGTGCTCCCTGTTCCTGTCTTCCCTCTGTCCTTTCCCTCCCTCTTCTCTCCTTTCCCTCTTCGTGTGCGCGGTCCCTCCCCC
>Ga0256774_1000294_pt1 | contig 8802 bp, 9 predicted proteins | sample MC6MC0925MT_FD_186061 | JGI IMG/M metagenome (GOLD analysis project Ga0256774, IMG submission 186061) | Metatranscriptome of enriched soil aggregate microbial communities from Iowa State University, Ames, United States - MC6-MC0925-MT... | ecosystem: Environmental > Terrestrial > Soil >... | reverse complement strand
GCAGTGAACCCATCATCGCGTCGCGCGACAGCGAGCCCGTCATCGATTGGGACGCCCGCCGCCGCGCCGCCGCCCAAGCCGAGCCGTCATTCACCGCCGACGACGCTCGCGACGACGCCCGTGATGACGAACATGACCGCTACCTCGACGACGACGGCGCCGACGACCCCGTCGATCCGCGCACCCGCCATCACCGCATTCGCGACGACGGCGATTACGACGACGAGCCTGAAGACGACGACACGCGCGAGCCGGTACTGGGTGAAACGCGTACCCGCTACTCCAGCGCCACCGATGTGGGCCGCGCCCCGCCCGAGTTCCTGGACCAGGACCGGCAGGAGCGCCGCGGCCTCATGCGCAAAGTGTGGGGCTACGCCTGCCTGCTGGGCCTGATCGCGCTGGGCCTGCAACTGGTGTATGCCTATCGCACCGACATCGCCAATTCCGTGCCCGTCCTGCGGCCGGTGCTGGACGTCGCCTGCAAGCCGCTGGGCTGCACGGTCGGTTACGCCCGGCGCCTGGAGCGCATCGCGATTTCCTCTTCGTCGCTGCAGCCGCCGCCCGGCGCTGCCGCGATCGACGACGGCCGCAGCCGCCTGGTGCTGAACCTGGTGCTGCGCAACCGCTACGACAAGCCGCAGCACTGGCCGGCCCTGGTGCTGGACTTGACCGACCTGTCGGACACGGTGGTCGTGCGCAAAGTGCTGATGCCCGAAAACTACCTGACGCCCGAACAGTTGAGCGGCCCGTTCGGCCCGGCTGGCGAGCTCAAGATTTCCGTACCCATTGAAGTGACCGGTGTTCAGGTCAATGGCTACCAACTCGATAAATTCTTCCCTTAAAGGATGACAAGCATGGCGACCCCTGTACTGGTTTGCGGCTCGATGGCGTTCGACACGATTGCGGTGTTCGAAGGCCGCTTCAAAGAGCACATTCTTGCTGACCGCATCCAATCGCTCAGCGTGTCCTTCCTGGTGCCCAGCATGCGCAAGGAATACGGCGGCTGCTCCGGCAACATCGCCTACACCATGAACCTGCTGGGCGGCAAACCCGTGCCGGTGGCGACGGTGGGCGAAGACGCCGGTGAATACATGGAACGCCTGTCGGGCCTGGGCATCGACACCAGCCGGGTCAAGGTCATCCCTGACACCTTCACGGCGCAGTGCTTCATCACGACCGACCTGGACGACAACCAGATCACCGCTTTCCACCCGGGCGCCATGGCGTTCGCCGCGGAAAACGACTTGAGCGACGCCGAGGCCGCCTGGGCCATCGTGGCCCCGGATGCCAAGGAAGGCATGTTCGCCCATGCCGAACGCCTGCACCGCCGCGGCATCCCCTTCATTTTCGATCTGGGCCAGGCCATGCCCTTGTTCGACGGCGCCGATCTGGAACGCATGCTCAAACTGTCGCAGGCGTTGACCGTCAACGATTACGAAGCGGGCATCGTCGAACAGCGCACCGGCCGCAGCGTGGCCGACATCGCCTCCACGCTTCAAGCGGTGGTGGTGACGCGCGGCGCTGAAGGCGCAACGTTGTACACGGACGGCAAGACCATCCAGATCGCCCCGGTGCGCGCCTCGCAGGTCGTCGACCCGACGGGTTGCGGCGACGCCCAGCGCGGCGGCCTGCTCTATGGCCTGACCAGCGGCTGGAGCTGGGAAGACAGCTGCCGCCTGGGCAATGTCATGGGCGCCATCAAGATCGCATCGCGCGGTCCGCAGAACCACGCGCCGTCGCGCGCGGATATCGACGCCGTGCTGCACGCAACCTACGGCATTCATCTGCCGGCCTGATGGCTGGCCCTCGTCGGGAACCGCGATGCGGGTTTGTGGTCGAACCCATCGCGTTTTCGAAGGACGGCGGCCGGGCGGCCGCCGCATTCAGATGCTGTTTTCCGCTTTTGGCTGTGAGTTTCAGTGTGTTGCAGCTGCGAGTGCCGCTACTTCCGGGCGGAGTATGATCAAGCATCGTCGGCAGTGCCCGATCGAGGAGTCCAAATGAACCAAAGCAAATCTCTTTCCCTGGTGACGCCGCGTACTGGCCGGTGGTTGGCCATCGCAGCCGTCGTGACGTCGATGGCTGTCCTGGGTGGCTGCGCCAATCGCAGCGCATCCAGCGGCGTGTATAGCTATGACCAAGCCCAGCGTGAGCAGATCGTCCGTACCGGCACGGTCACGGGCGTTCGCCCGATCGTGATCCAGAACGACAAATCCAGCGGTGTCGGCATGTTGGCCGGCGGCGCACTGGGCGGCGTGGCGGGTAACGCAATCGGTGGCGGCACGGGCCGCACCATCGCTACCGTCGGCGGCGCCATCCTGGGCGCACTGGCGGGCAACGCCGTGGAGAACCAGGTCGGCAAGAATTCCGGCTACGAAATCACCGTACGCCTGGATAACGGCGAAACCCGCGTGGTCGCCCAGGAAGCCGACGTGCCGGTCAGCGTGGGCCAACGCGTCCAGGTGATCAGCGGCTCGGGCCCGACCCGCGTCACGCCGATGTAATCGGCAAGGTCGCAAAAGCCCGCGCAAGCGGGCTTTTTTTTCGCCTGGAGCCGGCGGGGCGACTCCGTTTCCCGGGATAGGTTTTTTGCCCGAAAATCCGCCGCTGCAAATGGGGGCAGGGCGAACGGAGACCAGGAAAACGGCGGAATCTGTCGTTCTGCCGCAACGCAGCACCCGGGATTTACCCGCAGGCGTTACGTTTGCCAGCCTTTTCTCGCGATTTACCCCAAAAGTTTCATGGCGATTCAACGGCCAAAGTGCAATGATTGCGCCTGCGATCGGCATCGCGATTCGATTTTGATGTAACCAAGTGCATCCTGCTGCCGGTCTGGATCGCTGGAACCGTCAGTTGAGCTTCAGCATTTTTCTGTATTCTCGTCTACCTGAATCCCAGGGGATGGGGATGTTTTGCCGACGAGGCAACCTGCACTATCTATGCATACCGAGCAAGAACTCCACACCAAGATCGGCGAGATCGTCGAGTCGATCGTCATGAAGAAAGTCACCCCCGATACGCAGTTGATTGCCACTGGCCTGGTTGATTCCCTGGCTGCGGTGGACATCACGCTGGCCGTCGAGTCCGAGTACGGTTGCAGCATCCCGGCTCCCGAGATCGCCGAGCACCTCCAGTCGGTCCGCACGCTTGCCGGCTATGTCGCTGCCCATACTTCGTAATTCGCAGTTGTGGTCCCACGTCGCGGCCGCCGCAACCGCCGTGGCACTGGCGTTCGGGGCGTACTGCGGCGCGGATGACCTGCTCAGCCGCATCGTGACGCCGGTGTCGTCCGCGGCTGCGGCCGCTGCCGACAAGAGCAACTACCTGCCCAACCTGGGACCGGACTGGGGCACGCAGCACGTCAACCTGAATCGCCTGGGCAACGCCCTGAGCGATGGCACGCTGGTCGTGCTGGGGTCGTCCGAACTGTCCAGCCATGACCTGCGCTTCGTGCCTTACCGCTTCTTCCCCGAAGAGCTGAAGGTGCCGACGCTGGCCTACGGCCACGCCATGTTCCAGTCCTACGGCATCGTCAGCGTGCTGGAGTCCGTCGCGGATTCGCTCACGCCGAACACGCGGCTGGTGATCATGGTGTCGCCCGCCTGGTTCGCTTCGGGCGGCCAGCTGCCGCGCAGCGCGTTCGCCGAACACGTGACGGGCCCGGTCTGGGACCGCCTGTGGGACCAGCCGAACACGCGCGAGCAGATGCAGAACTGGATCAGCGACAACGCCAACTGGGGACTGCTGTGGCTGATCGCCAATGGCCAGGTGGCCGAGCTCAAGGACAAGCTGTCGCTGTGGTGGCACGCCCGCAAAGAGCCCGCGCCTGATCGCCCGCGCAGCAAGCTGTCCGTGCCGGCGCACCGCTTCGTGTCCTGGCCGTCGTCCGCCCGCCTGAACGAAGGGCAGTGGGGGCGGCTGACGCACGAGGCGCGCGAAGTCGAACGCGGCCTGGGCAGCAACAATCCCTACGACGTCCGCGACGACTACTACAAGCAGTACCTGGCGTCGCTGTATTCGCCAGCGCGCAACGAATTCGCCGACGTGGACCCCATCACCCGCACCGAGCTGGGTGACCTGTCGCGCGTCATGGCCTTGCTGCAAAAGCGCAAGGTGAAGGCGTATTTCGTCATTCAGCCGTTCAATCCCAAGCTCATCCTGGACGTCGAGCGCTTCGACCCGGTGGTGGCTGCCATTACGGGCATGTGCCAGCGGTATCAGATGGGTTGCCTGGATCTCTACAGCATCCCGTTCGAACCCGGCATGGTGCGCGACGACATGCATCTGGCCGAACTCGGCTGGGCGATGGCGGACCAAGGCATTGCGGAGTACTTTTCCCGATGAAATTCTTTCGCAAAGAGGGCGCGGCGCGCCGCTTCTTTTGGCATCTTTGCCTGTACATCGGGGTGATCCTGGTGTTCGTGCTGCAGGCGCAGCCCACCACGGGCAGCGGCGGACCGATCAAGGTCGAATTCCAATACCAACAGTTCTGATCGCGCCATGGAATTGTTCGCAAGCTTGAGCTTTTTCGGCGGGGCCCTGTTCGGGGGCCTTGGCCTGTTGGCGTACCGGTCGTTCGGCATGCCGTTCCGCATCGGCTATCGCCACATCATCGGCGTGATCTGCCTGGGCGTGTGGATGGCGGTGTTCTGGGCGCGCCCCTATCAGCCCATTGCGCTGCTGGCCATTTCGGGCAGCGCGCTGTGGGCCGTGCGCCGCAACTACATTCCCACCTGGCTCGCCGTGATCATCACGATGACGCCGCTGCTGCTGGTGAAGACGGGCGTATCGCACCTGGGCGCCATGCTGGGCCTGTCGTTTGCGACCTTCCGCGCCATCGACGTGCTGCTCTTCGCGCAGCGCAACGAACGCGTGTCGCCGCTGGACTACTTCATCTATCTCTTCTTCCCGCTCACGCTGCTGGCTGGCCCCATGTACCGCTGGCGCAATTTCCAGGCGGACTTGAAGCGCGGCTACGAAGGCGTGAACCTGAGCACGTGGCTGACCGGCCTGGAACTGATCATGCTGGGCGTGATCCAGAAGTTCGGCCTGGCCGAACTGATCTGGCGCTACGGCCTGTCCACGCTGGACGCGCACGACTACTCGTTCACGGGCGTCGCGCTGAACGCGTCGCTCTACAGCGCCTACCTGTTCTTCGACTTCGCCGGCTATTCGACGATGGCGATCGGCATCGGCATGCTGTTCGGCTTCACGCTGCCGATCAACTTCCGCAATCCGCTGGCCACGCTCAATCCGCAGGACTTCTGGCGCCGCTGGCACATCAGCCTGTCGGAATGGCTGCGCGACGTCGTGTTCATGCCGATCTACAAGGCGTTGAGCAAGACCAAGTTCTTCGGCCGTCATCGCATGGCGGCGCAGAACATCGGCATCTTCGCGACGCTGCTGGCCATGGGCGTGTGGAACGGCCTGTCGCTGCACTACATCGTCAGCGGCCTGATGTTCGGCGCTTATTCGGTGGGCCACAACCTGCTGATCAACGCCTCGCGCACCCGCCCCGCCTTGCAGGCCGCCCTGGCGCAGCCCGTCATGCGCTTCCTGGGTCGCGTGCTTACCTTGATTCTGGCTGCGCTGGCGCTGTACGTGTTCAGCGGTCGCAGCCCCATCTGACGCCGGGAGTTTCGGCATGCGTTTCGACCTGAAGTCCTTCCAATTCGTCGACACTGACGTGGCGCCCGAGGCGCTGGCCGTTGCCGCCGCCGACCGCTGCCTGACCTGGGCGCAATTGCGCACCGAAGCGGCCGCCTGGGCCGACGAGGCCCGCAAGAACGGCGCGGCGCCGGATGTGCCGGTGGCCATCTACGGCCACAAGGAAGCCTCGTTCTTCGTCGCAATGGTGGGCGCCTTGCTGATCGGCGCGCCGTTCGTACCGGTGGATACCATCTACCCGGCCGAGCGCCTGCGCCGCATCGTCGAGATCGTCCGCGCCGCCGCCGTCTACGACGCCGCCGCCGGCACGTTCACGCCGGGCGAGGGCGCCGAATTGGCCGAGCGCGGCCTGGCCTATGTCATGTTCACGTCCGGCAGCACGGGCGATCCGAAGGGCGTGCAGATCGGCCGCGAAAGCGTCGGCCTGCTGGGCGACTGGATGCTGGGCAGCTTCGGATTGGGCGATGCGCCGGTGTTCATGAACCAGGCGCCGTTCAGCTTCGACCTGTCCATGTATGAAGTGTTCGCCACCCTGGCCTCGGGCGGCGCTTGCGTGCTGAACGCCCGTGAACAGATCGCGTCCGCCGGCACCTGGATGCCTCGCCTGGCCGAGCATGGCGTGACGGTGTGGGTTTCCACCCCGTCGTTCGCGCACCAGCAGCTGGCCAACCGCGACTTCTCGCCGGCGACCTTGCCGTTGTTGCGCACGTTCCTGTTCTGCGGCGAGCCGCTGCCTGCGGCGCTGGCCAAGAAGCTGCGGCAGCGTTTCCCCGGCGCCGTCATCCTGAATACCTACGGCCCCACGGAAGCCACCGTGGCGACCACCTGGATCGAAGTCACCGATGCCGTCCTGGCCGCGCATGACCCGCTGCCGGTGGGGCATGCCAAGCCCGACAGCGTGCTGATCGTGGACGAAGGCGAGATCTGCATCGTGGGCGACCACGTCATGCGCGGCTACCTGAACCGTCCCGACCTGAACGAAGCCAAGCTCTACACCTACGCCGACGGCCGCCGCGCCTTCCGCACGGGCGACCTGGGGCAGATGGAAGAGGGTGGCCTGCTGTTCTGCCGCGGCCGCATGGACGACCAGATCAAGCTAAACGGCTACCGCATCGAGCTGGCAGAGATCGACGAGGCCCTGCACGGCCTGCCCGGCGTGGAAGGCGGCGCGTGCGCGGTCCTGCGCCGGCCTGACGGCACGGCGGTGCGTTTGATTGGTTTCGTGGCGGGCGCGGCGCAAGCGGCAGAGGCGCGCTTTTTGGCGCCGGACGCCTTGGCCGGCTGGAAAGAGCGGCTGGCCCAGCGGCTGCCGCCCTACATGGTGCCGTCTGAATTGGTGGCGTGCCCGGCGCTGCCGATGTCGAACAACCACAAGATCGACCGCAAGAAGCTGGTCGAGATCTACGCCGGCATTCCGGCGTAGCGATCAAGGGCGGGGCGCAAGGCCCCGCCGTCTTACAGTCCCATCATGCGCTGGCTGAGGTTGTTCAGCACCATCAGCAGCACCTGCGCCACGATCAGCAGCACCAGCGGCGAAAAGTCGATGGCCGTGCGCGGCAGCAGGCGGCGGATGGGGTCCAGCATGGGCGCCGTCAGCGATTGCAGCAGCGGCATCATGGGAGCGGTCGGGTTGACCCACGACAGCACGGCCTGGATCAGCGTCAGCCACACCACCAGGTTCAGCGCCCATTTGATGGCCATCAGCAGGGCCGAGCCCATGGCGGCAGGCAACAGCGCGGCGGGAATCAGCGCGCCGATGGACACCAGCCAGATCAGCACGATATAGGCCAGCGCGGCCAGCCAGGTCGCGACCAGGCTCGTCCAATCGATCTTGTTGCCGGCGGGAATGATTTTGCGCAGCGGCATCACCAGCCAGTTCGTGGCCTGGTAGATAGCGCGCGAAAGCGGGTTGAACGGGTGAAGGCGGATCGCGTGCATCCAGGCGCGGGCAATCAATGCCGCGCCAAACAGCGTGAACACGATTTCGAGGAGAAAGCGGAAGATATCACCGAGCATGGACGCGTTCGCCGAAAAAAGAAGGAGTCAATTGTCGCATGGGAGTTGCCCGTACGCTGTACACCCTCTGCACGATTGCGGCCCCTCTGGGGAAAACGCGTTGTCGTGGAGGCGCTGGGCGGCGACAAGCCACCGCGTCGTGACTGCCGACGGGCGTGAAAAAGCCGCCCGGCATGCCGGGCGGCTCTGGTGAAGCCAGGGCTTCAACCGTCCTGATTACGGACGGCCACCCGTCGGGAACGGCCACGACGCGGCGGGGTTCAGCGCGGTCTTCGCGCCCGGGGCAGCAGCCGTCGACGACGGAGGCGTTGCGGGCTTCTTCGGAGCGGCTTTCTTGGCAGCAGGCTTCTTGGCAGCGGCGGGCTTGGCAGCAGCAGCCGGCTTGGCGGCAGCAGGAGCCTTCTTCGCAGCAGGAGCCTTCTTGGCAGCGGGGGCCTTCTTGGCTACGGCCTTCTTGGCAGCAGGAGCCTTTTTGGCAGCAGGCGCCTTCTTGGCAGCGGCCTTTTTGGCGGGGGCCTTCTTGGCTACCGCTTTCTTGGCAACAGCCTTCTTGGCGACGGCCTTCTTGGCTACCGCTTTCTTGGCGACGGCTTTCTTGGCAACCGCCTTCTTGGCGACAACCTTCTTGGCTACCGCTTTCTTGGCGACGGCCTTCTTGGCAACCGCCTTCTTGGCGACGACCTTCTTGGCTACCGCTTTCTTGGCGACGGCCTTCTTGGCTACCGCTTTCTTGGCGACGACCTTCTTGGCTGCCGGCTTCTTGGCGGCAACCTTCTTCACTGCCGGCTTCTTGGCGGCGGCGACTTTCTTGACAGCTACCTTCTTGACAGCGGCTTTCTTGGCCGGTGCGGCCTTCTTCGCGACTGCCTTCTTGGCGGCGGCGGGCTTCTTCACCGCTGCTTTCTTTACGGCTTTCTTGGCTGTTGCCATGGTCATGCTCCTTAGGTTCAGGGGTCCCAGAACTTAAACCCGTGCCCCGACTCGCCAACAAGGCGAACCGTGCCCGGGCTATTCATCGGCGCATGCCGCTGTTCTGTGCGAGCAACAGCTACTACGGTTTGCGCTAATGAATTCGGCACAGCCATTTGATATGGCCCCCGCTCCTTTGGCGCGAGCCAT
>Ga0256774_1000292_pt1 | contig 8803 bp, 2 predicted proteins | sample MC6MC0925MT_FD_186061 | JGI IMG/M metagenome (GOLD analysis project Ga0256774, IMG submission 186061) | Metatranscriptome of enriched soil aggregate microbial communities from Iowa State University, Ames, United States - MC6-MC0925-MT... | ecosystem: Environmental > Terrestrial > Soil >... | reverse complement strand
GAATTCCTTTTTCGAGGCTGTCCGTATTGTTTGGTCTGCCTTCTGCACGTAGTGTTGACGATTGGGTCCTGCGCAATGGATACCCATGAACCATGTCAGGTCCGGAAGGAAGCAGCATTAAGAAGTCTTATCCATGTGCCGCGGGGTTGCCTAATCCGAGCTAACGACAGGAGTAACGCTTATGTGCGGCTGTGCCAGTGCAGTGCAGCGCACTGTATCGGGCGCCATGTCGCATAATCCCTGGGCGCTGCTCGGGGACGAAGGCGACGGGGACGCCGGGGGGAGCGGCGACGAGGCCATGCGGGACGGCGCGCCGAGTGCGCCACCACCGCCGCCGCCGCAAGCTCTGCGCTCTTCGACGCCGGAACCCCCCGCCGCGGGCGCAGCACTGTCGCGCAAGCAGCAGCGCCAGATGAGCAAGCGGGCGCAGCGCATCGCGAAGGCCACTGCATCGGTCGCTGCAAGTGCGCCCTCCGCCAGCAGTGCCGATGCCGTGGACGTTGCGAGCGATAGCGAGGACGACGACGATGATGAGGACGAGGAGGAGGGTGCGGACGATGCGCCGATGGCTGGCGCTGGGGCGACGGCGCCCGCGGAGGTTGGTCTCAGCGCAGCAGAGCTGGCCACGACTACGCGCGTGCTCGGGCTGCTCCAGACGCACCACGGCCTGCTGGAGCACGCGGCGCTGAAGGCCGTGCGCAGCAGCCTCGCGCCGCTGGTGGAGCGCCTGGCCGCGCAGTGGAAGCTGGGTCGCGTGCAATCGGCGACCCAGCGTCTGAAGGCGCTCAAGCGCTCGCACAAGAACATGCTGAGCAGCGACAGTGTCGCGGCGCGCGAGTATGCAGCGGCGCTCGACAGTGCCGCGCGCAACGCGACGGGCATGCGCGCGCAGCGTCTCTCGAAGCTGGAGGCGCTCAACACCCTCAAAGACGGCGAGGCGGAGGACGAGGAGGTCGTGGCGCGCCGGGCGCTCTTGGCCAGCATGCGCGTGCCGGACGGGGTGGCCATCACCGATGGATCGTCGCAGGACGTCTGCATGAAGCTGCTGACGGATGAGAGCGCTGGGAAGGCCAACGGAGGAGGCAAGCGACAGAAGCTGCTCACGGGGGCCAGCTCGGGCGGGCCGGCCGTGGTGGATGGCGCCGCACCGGCGGCGGCTGCCTCCACTGCTGCATCCCCCACTGCGACTGGCCCGCTCCCATCTGCGACGCTGCACACCCCCATCAAGTGCTACACGTGCAAGACTCCCTTCCGCGAGCTGCATCACTTCTACGACAGCCTGTGTCCTACCTGCGCCAAGCTGAACTTCAGCAAGCGCAGTCTGAGTGCGGACCTGAGCGGCAAGATCGTGCTGGTGACCGGCGCGCGCGTCAAGATCGGCTACCGCATTCTGGTGAAGCTCCTCCGCTGCGGCGCGTTCGTCGTTGCCACTACTCGCTTCCCCCACGACCTCAGCAAGCGCCTCCTGCTTGAGCACGACCACTCCGCCTGGTCCGCCCGTGTGCACGTGGTCGGCATCGACTTCCGCAACCTGCAGGTCCTGGAGGACTTCGTCAAGCTCATGTATGCGAAGTACTCGCACCTGGATGCAATCATTAATAACGCGTGTCAGACAGTGCGCAGACCGCCCGCGTTCTATCAGCACCTGATCGACGCGGAACGGGTCGCGTACGACGACCTCAAGCCCGAGGCGCAGAACATGCTGCGCCTACACCACGGATTCGCGCTGGGGCACTCGAGCGGACTACTGCAGGCGGGAGGGGGCGACATGCGCAGATTGCAGTCTGGAAGCGGAGTGGACATCGATTTGCCCTCGATGGATGGAGCCAGCAGCAGCAGCAACGGTGCTGCGTCCACTTCGCAGCACTCGCAGCAGCCGAAGGCAGCCAGCAGCGTTCAGTTCACTCGCTCCGCTCCCTCCGGCATCACGATTGAGGAGTATGCGGGCGAGGACGACGACGCCGCGGCGGAGGAGATCGTCGCAGGGATCAGCGGGGGCGCTGGCAAGAGAGTCGAGCTGCCTCCCTCACCGCGCAACCCCACGGCGTCCTCCGGGTCGCCCGCGAGCTCTGCGGCTGCGTCGGCTGCCGCGGCGGCCTCGTCCACGGCGGCTGCCTCCGCCTCCGCGTCGAAGCAACCGGGCAATCAGGCTCCGAAGGGCAAGAAATCCCGTCGTGCCGCCATGCGCGAGGCGGCGACTGCTCCTCCTGCTGCCGCTGCATCTTCAACGTCGCAGGCGCTGTCCCTCGGCGCTGATGCGTTCGTGTCCCCCACTGCTTTGGCGGCCGAGTCTACGCAGCTGGCTGTTCTCGCCAGCGACAACATGAGCGCCGAGGAGCGTGCGCGCCTGTTTCCCTCCGGTGCGCGCGACATCAACGGCCAGCAGGTCGATCTGCGCGCGAAGAACTCCTGGACGATGCGTCTGGCCGACGTGCCCATCGGCGAGGCGGCCGAGGTGATGGCCATCAATTACCTCGCGCCGATGCTGCTCAACTCGCAACTCAAGGCGCTGATGATCAGGGGAAACGAGGACAAGAAACAGGCGAGGTTCATCATCAACGTCAGCGCCATGGAGGGAAAGTTCTACCGCTACAAGAGCGCGAACCACCCACACACCAACGCGGCGAAGGCGGCGCTTAACATGATGACGCGCACGAGCGCGCAGGACTATGTGGATGCAAACATTTTTATGACGGCCGTGGACACGGGTTGGATCAACGACGAGAATCCCCTCCCCACCGCCGCCAAGATCGCTTCGCAACACAACTTCCAGACTCCTCTGGACGAGGTGGACGCGGCGATGCGGGTGTTGGACCCGATGCTCGCGCCGCTTGCAGCACTCCAGGCCAACCCCGCCCTCAGCGTCAAGGAGGCAAAGATTCCCTACGGCGTGTTCCTCAAGGACTATGCGAAGTGCGAGTGGTGAAGCAGAAACAGAAGCGAAGCACACGATGCACCGCAGCGCTTTGCTGCACGTCGCGAGTTGCACTTGTCGGGAAGAAACGATGCGTCTGGGTTTGCAACTCTGCTACAGAGGGTCGAAAGAAAAAAAGAGTGGAAACGAGCACACGAATGACGAGGTACAAGCGGAGCTGCCATTCAACGAGTGCTGTTGCACTGCAGGAATGATCTGCCGGCAGGCCGCTGTAAGGTTTGCAAATCGCCTTCGGCGCGGCACGGGCTGCGCGACGTGTTTCACAGGTGGAACTGCGTGGCGATGCGCTTGAGTTCCTTGCGGTACGCGATGAGCATCTCGAGCGCGTGCACCCACTTCTCCCTCTCCGCCTCGTTGGGCGACTCGAGATCGATGGTGCGGTCGCGTCCCAGGATGGCCCACGCGCACTCCTCCTTGGCCAGGAACTTGCCGAAGCTCTTGCGCTCCAGCTGGGGAGTGCAACGGCCGCGCTCCACGGTGCGGATGCGAATCACCTTCATCTTGTTGTCCGGGTGCAGCGCGCGCTCCTTGGGGTCCTTCCAGACAATGAACTTGAGATCGGGCGTGACGTAGACGTGGCGCTGGCGGGGCGCGGCCGTGTTGCTGTGCTTGATCATCAGCGATCCAGCCAGCAACAAGTTGCGCACGCTCTCGGGCAGCTCCGTCACCGTCTCGATCTTCTTGTGGTCGTCGCCGAACAGCGCCTTGGCCGACTTCACCTCGATGTCCTTCATCTTGATAGACGACAGCGGGATGGCGGTGAACTGGAAGTCCGTGCGCAGCAGCGCGTCGATGACGGCCTTGCACTGACGCTTCACGTCGTCCAGAGCGGCGTTGTCGGCGGAAATCTTGTTCACGCCGTCCACGACGCCGCAAGACTTCAGGTGCTCCTTCACCTCGGCAGTGGAGAAGCACATGTTCTCCAGCGCCTTGAGACCGCGAATGAGCACGTCCGGCACTCCCGTGAACCTAGTCTGCAGCACGGCCAGCGTGTTGACGACGAGCTGCGTGCGCATGACTCCCTCGGTGGCCTGCGCGTGCACGCAGAGGTTCGCGAGGAACGCGAAGCACACGTTGAGGAAGCGCGCGTCCGCCTGCGGGTTCGTGATGCACGACGACAGCGCGGCCATGATGAGCTCGCTCATCGACACGGCATTACCCTCCGATCGCGCCAGACTCGACAGCGCCGGGAAGCAGTCCATCAGGATCGGCATCGACTGGATGTTGTCCTGCACCAGCTTGAGGATCACCTGCAGCACGCCCAGACCGCCCATGCGCTCGGCGTTCTCGGTGTTGTACGAGAGCAGAGCGAAGGCGCTCATGGCGTGCGCGAGAACAGCGCGGTTGCTGCTCTGCTTCTTCAGGCCCGCCACCAGCGCAGCGGTGATGCCCGCCTCGTGCATCTTGTCCAGCTCGGCCGGCTGCGAGTGCGCGAGCATGTTGAGCAGACGGAACGCCGCGGCCATCAGCGTGGCGTCGTGTCCCAGCGTGGCCATCGCCTGGATGGTGGCCTCCGTGCCGCCCTGCTTGATGATCATCGCGGCGTTGTTGCGCTCGCGTCCCAGGTTGCACAGACAGCCCAGCGCGGCGATCTCGATGTCCAGCTTGTCGGTGAAGTTTGCCGCCGCTTCCACAATGGCCTGCACCGCTCCCTCGCTGGCCATGATCATCATGTTCTCCTGCGTGGCGTCCTGCGCGAGGTTGGACAGCACGCGGATGGACACGTCGATGATCTCCATGTCCTCGTTGTGCACGGTCATGCCGGCCACCAGGCCCTGCACACCGCCGGCCTTGATGATCGCCGTGACGCTCTTGGAGTCGTAGGCGAGGTTGCCCAGGGTGCGGAAGGAGGTCTGCAGGAACTCGAGTGCTTGGAAGTTGTTGAGCACGGTGTCGACGATGGCCTGCGCGCCGTCGAGACGCAGGATCAGATCCTTGTTGTTATTGTTGTTCTGGCACAGGTTGCACAGCACACTGACGGCGTGGTCCAGCAGGTCGGTCGCGCGCGGGTGCGCGTGCATGGCGTTGAGCAGCAGCTGCACTCCCTTGCACGCCACGATGAACGACACGTTGACCTCGTTGCCGTAGCTAAGCTCCGCGAGCGCGAAGCAGCAGTTCTCCACCAGTCCCTCGTTGAGCGGGTGCGTGTCCATGATCTGCAGGATGACCTGGATGCCGCCCTCAATTCCGATCTGCGACTTGAGATCGTCGTTGAGCGCGAGGTTGCCCAGCAGGTACACGCCGTACTTGAGGAACTCAGCGTTGGGCATGTTGCGACGCAGGGCCTGGATCAGCTCGCGGAGGTTCGCGAGCTTGCTCAGCAAGAGAGCAGCGTCGGAGTTGTTGCTCAGCTTGCTCAACAGGCGCGCAGCCTGCTGCAGCAGCAGCGGATCGTCCGACTGCGTCATAATGCGCATCAGAGAGTCGAGCGGCTTGTTCTTCAGCAGCTCGCCCACGACAGCCGGCTTGAGCTTGAGGCGCGCGGCCGACGCGATCGCCTTGGTCAGGTCCGTCAGGTTCATCGGCTGTGCGTACACCTCGTGCGCGTTGATGCACGAGCACAGGGCCTTGAGCAGGGCAGCGGACTCCAGCGCGTCGAGAATCTTGTCGCCGCCAGCCTCCGTCAGCGCGAGGAATCCGCTGGCCGCCGCGTAGAACAGGTCCTCATCGTCCTTGAACTTCATCATGAGGTCCGCGAGCGTCTGCAGTCCGTTGTTCTTGAGCATGAGCTCTGCATTCTTGGGGTCCTGCAGCTGCGCCAGCAGTCCGTTGAGCATGCGCAGTGCCTCGGCCTTCTCGAGGTTTGCGCCCTTGAACTTGGCCACCATCGCGTCGATCTTGGCCTGGTCGAATCCGAGCTCGCCCACGGCCACGTCGTCGCGCTGCGGCTCCGGCTCGGAGCCCGCCTTGAGCGAGGCGAGCAGGCGGTTCATCGCGTCGGTCAGCACGGCGTTGGCGGTGTAGCTAGAGCCGATCCACTTGACCAACTCGATCGTGGCCAGCTCCTCCTCGAGCAGGCGCGCAACGTTGTCGGGAGTGGTGGCCAGGGAGTCGAGCAGGATCATGTCGATCTCGCACAGGGGCTCCACGGCGTAGTGGTCGCGCATCGCCTTGACGCACAGGGGCAGACCGCCCTTCGTGCCGATGTCCTTGGCCACCTGCTCGCTGATCAGCAGGCGGCACAGGGTCTGCATGCAGGCGGACAGCACATCGGGGTCCGACGGATGGGCACGCATGGCGTCCAGAATGGCGTCGATCGCGCCGGCGTCCAGCAGCTTCTGGATGCACGCGTCGTCGACGGCCAGCGCGTTCATCACGGCCAGGGCGTTGAGGAGCGCGTCCTTGTCCATCAGGTTTGCCAGGATGCTCTCCACCACGATCTCGGCGCCACCGTTCATGCAGATGCGTCGCGCGGTCTCCTCGTCCTGCGCGGCGAGCAGTCCGAGCGCGCGCGTCACAGCGGCCAGCACCGCCTCGTTGAGCGGGTGCGCCTTGGCCAGCGCGATGAGCGACTCGATGTTTCCATCCGCCACCATCTTCGCGATGACGCTGGGGTTCGCAGCGCACAGGGCCGCCAGACCAGTGGTGTACTGCGCGAGCTCGTCGTTGTCCACTTCCTTCAGAGCCTGCGCGAGCATGCCCTTCAGAGCGCCGCTCTGCACTATGTTGCACGCGGTCGCGGGATCCTTCGCCAGACGCAGCAGAGCCTGCACGGACTGCGCCAGCAGCGCGGAACGCTGCGCCGACACGGGCATCTTCCCTGCCGACTCGAACGCCGACACAAGCGCGCGCACGGCTCCGTTCTTCTGCAGTGCCGCCAGGTTCGCATCGATCATGGCGAGGTTGCTGACGAGCTTGGTGGCGCCGAACAGCTTCGCGATGATGGACTGGATGCTGGAGGGGTTCTTGATGTACTGCTCGCTCAGCTGCGCGACGTAGTCGACGGCCTGCTTCAGCTGCGCCTCACCGGCGATCATGGCCAGCGTGCGCGAGCCAATGGCCTGCAGGTCGGCGTCGGCGGGGTGCGCCTCCATCGCGCCGAGAATGGCGTCCATGGCGCCGGCAGAGCGCAGGATGTCGATGTTCTTAGGGAGCAGCGCGCAGCTCTCCAGCAGCAAGATGGCGGGGCGGGCCACATCGATGTTGTCCTTGTGCTCCGCGAGTAGCGCCACGAGCGCCTGCACCACGCCGGCCTCCGCCATCTTCGCCACGTTGTCCGCCGACAGCGCCATGCGACCAAGGGTGTTGATCACGGCGCGCGCGAGCTCGGGGGACTTGGGGTGCTGCTTCAGCACGCCCAGCACGGCAGACGGAACGCCGACCTCCATCAGGGGCGCGACGGTCTCCTCGTGCGCCGCGAGCTTGCTGAGCAGCTCCAGCACCACCTTGGCGACGCGGTCCGAGTTCGGGTGCGCGTTCAGCGCAGCGACCGCTGCGCGCACACCGCCGCTCTTGACAATGTACACTGCGTTCTCCTTGCGCGTGACCATCTTCGCCAGTGCCGCAATGGCGGACACCACGACGTTCTCGTCATCGATGTGTCCCTCCACGATGCTGACCAGCAGCTTCACGCCGCCCTGGGACATGATGCTGTAGATCTTCTGCTCGTCCGTCGCAAGGCGCATCAGCGCGCGGCAGCCGGAGATGAGAATCTTGGACGCGACGTCAGAGTGGTCCGGAAGCGCCTGCTGCAGCGCAGAGATGAGCCACGCCACGCCCTCGTTGTTGATGAGGAAGTCAACGTTCTCGTCCACGAGCAGCAGCGACGCCAGCTTGCTCAGCGCGTTGGCCGTCTCCTGCGTGTTGCCCGCGGTCACCTTGAACGCGTTGCTGACATCCGCCGAGCTGGCCAGAAGGCGCAGTGCAGCCGCTCCCAGCGCGTTGAGGCGTTCATCATCCGGGTGCATCTCGAGCGCGGCGACGATGACGTCCACCGCGCCCATCTTCTTCAGCTCCTCGAGGTAGGCGGGGTTGGCGGCCGCCAGACGGGCCAGCATGCTCAGCGCGTTGCCGACAAGGGTGGCGTTCTCGGGGTAGTGCTTGAGCGCGCTGAGCACGTCGGCCACGACGCCGGACTCCATCACGTCGGCGCAGTGCGCGGTGCTGATGCAGATGCGGTCCAGGCACGCAATGGCCGGCACGAGCACGTCCACGTTTTGCTCTTGCGTGTGCACAACGTGCTTGAGTCCCGCAACGACTCCTCCCTTCACGAACATCTCCATGCCCGAGTCGCTCTTGATGAGCTTGCCCGTGGCGATGCAGGTCGTGGAGAGCGTCTCGGGCTCCACGTGCTTCTTCATGCTGAACACGAGTCCGGCGCTGCCCATGCGTTCGGCCACCAGCGCTGCGAGTCTGTCATTGATGCAGAACGCCGCGATGGTCTTGTTGACCATCTGCTGGATGCGCTCGTTGTAGGGGTTCAGCTTCATCACGTTGAGCAGCACGTCCAGCGTGCCCTCGTCGATCATCTCCTCGATCGACACCTCGTCCACGGCCAAATTCTTCAGACACTCCAAAGAGTACTCCACCATCTTGGTGAACTTGGGCTTGGTGTTGAGTGCGTCGAGCAGCGTGTGGATGGTGTCCTTGTTGCGGCAGATCTTCTTGGCCGCGCGCACATTGCGCGTAGTGGAAGACAGGCTCTTCATCTGGCCCTCCAAAGTCTTCTCATCGATGGCTGCGAGGGTGGTGTTGACCTTGCGCTCCGCCGGCGCCGGCGCTCCCGCCGTTCGTCCGCGCAGGCTCATCGACTGGCGGACGCTCATGACTGATGATGGGTGTCAATTGAGGGGCTCACAACGACTGGCTCGCTCCTCGGACTGAATGCATGATTCGCGCCAGAAGATGGACACAGAGCAAAGGCGCTTT
>Ga0256774_1000279_pt1 | contig 8965 bp, 2 predicted proteins | sample MC6MC0925MT_FD_186061 | JGI IMG/M metagenome (GOLD analysis project Ga0256774, IMG submission 186061) | Metatranscriptome of enriched soil aggregate microbial communities from Iowa State University, Ames, United States - MC6-MC0925-MT... | ecosystem: Environmental > Terrestrial > Soil >... | reverse complement strand
TCGGGTGATGCGGGGGAAAACATCAAACAAACAAACTGCCTCGTCCTCACTTCACGCGAGCGGGTTTCTTGGGCAAGTTGAAAGTGAAGCGAGGTGTGACGAGCACGGGCGAAACCGGCCGCACCGCTGCAGCACCACTGAGCTTGGAGCCGAGCGACGAGGGCGCGGGGACGGCACCGGGCGAGCCAGCAGGTGCACGGGCAGTGAACGCGCCCAGTGGGCGCACATACGCATGCGAGCTGGCAGGCACGGACACGGCGGGACTGCCCTGCTTCGAGGCGAGGGTGGACGCGGCACCGCTGGCATCCCCTCCGAGCAGCAGAGCCGCTTCCTGCGCGAACGCTTGGTGACTGACACTGGGGGACAGCACCGACGCGGCCGCCGTCGCTGCGACAGTGGCTCCAGAAGCAGCGGCAGCACCAAGGAAGGCGCCAGGACGCAACGGCGGAGGAGGAGGCCCTGCAGCCTGCACAGCTGACGCGTACGCGGAACGCGCAGAAACAGACTCACCAGACCCGAGTACGCGGGCTTGGCTGGGCGGCTGGGGGGCCATGTGCTGTTGTTGCTGCTGCTGTCGCTGCTGAGTAGAGTGCACGCGCACCGTCTGTGCATATTGTTGCGGCTGCTGACTCAGCGACGCCAGCCCTCCTGCATGCGCCACCTGCCCCTGCGCAATGAGGCGGCCCAGCGGCGTATCGGCCGACATCCGCTTGGCCGCATCGTCCGCCGCGCCTGCAGTCGAGGCAGCCCCGCCTGCACCTGCACTGGAGAACAAGCCTACACTGGCATCGGTGGGCAGCGAAGACAGCAGCGGCAGTCTCTCCCCTCCTGAGGCCAACGCGGCTGATGCGGCCAACGCTGCCGCGACGCGCTGCGATGGAATCTCCTCGATGGCGCGCGCTAGGTCTGCTTCTGCGCGCGCGCGTTCCCGCTCCGGCTTGCGCTTCGACTGCGCCACCATGGCCGCGCTGACCGCGGACACCAAGTAGCCACCGTCTAGCGCAATGTGGTGTCCGCGCGAGTAGCTGCTCTGGTGCAGCTCAGAGAGCGCAGAGGACGACGGAGCAGAGGAGGGAGGAATCGAATTGGCAACAGCGGCGGGCACGGGCTTGGCTGCCGCAGGGAGTGGGTACGCAGAGGATGTGTTGGATGCGGCGTTCGACTGCGGCACCGACTTCTTCGCCTGGTGGTGCATCGCCGCGGCGAGACTGATGGCCGCGAGCTCTTCCGTGCCCTGCGCCATGGAGTCCACCCATGACATGGGGCCGTTGCTGTCGCCACCGGTTGCCTGCTCGAGCAACAAGCTGCTTTCCAGCACGTCGACGGGCACCCGCGCGTGGATCGAGTAAGGCCGCTTCAGGCGACGGGCTGCACGGCGCTGGGCGGCGCGACGGGCCGCATCCGCCAGCGCAGTGGCCTCTGACTCGGCCGAAAAGAGAAGTAGGTCATCATCGGACGAGAAGCCTGACTCATCCTCAGTGCCGCTGGAGAACCCACCACCACCGCCGCGGCTTGGGACACCTCCAGAAACAGGAAGCGGGAAGTTCTCAGCCGTGGATGCAAACGTTCCAGATGGATCAGCAGTCTTGCAATCGTCGTCGGCTGTGGAAGCATGTGCGGCGACAGCAGCGGTGGCAGCAGCGGCAGCAGCAGTGGCAGCTCGTGTCGCGAGGCGCATACGCTCCAGTTCGTGCCTGCGCTTGCGCACGGCAACTCCTTTATCCTCTGCGAGTGCACTCCCCAGTGCAAGCCGCGAGCGCACGGCTCCGTAGGCCACCCTCCGAGGCGGAGAGCGCAAGCGCGCCTGTTCGCGCTCGCGGCTGCGCTGGCTGCGCTGGCGCACCCCCGTGGAACTGCCGCTGCGCTCCGGGCTTTGGCTCGCCCCACGCGAGCGCGACCGCGCGGGGGAGCGCGACGGAGACCGCGACGAAGAAAGCGACCGACTGGCACTCCGGTCCGCGGGGGGACGGAAATCGTGCACGCGCATGCTCGTGGCGCGAAGGAAGGGAGGAGTTTCCTGGACTTGAGACGCCTGCTGTGACTGCTCGGCGGCCTTGTCACCATCCGTCGCAGCGGCTTCGCCGGACGGCAAAGCAGCAGCAGAATCGGACTCGTTGACCGCACCCTCGTTCACAGGCACTGACGATTCCGAAGCGGCATCTGTTGGAGGGGCTGCGACCGACAGCGGTGCATCTTTGCCAGCATTTTGCGACTGCTGTTGCTCGGTGGCCAGACGGACGACTCCGGCAAAGGTCGTCGTTGGCAGTGACAACACTGCACCGCTCTGCTGCTTTTCCTCGCTCTGGCCTGGCAAGACGCGCATGGCAGCAGGGGCAGCCAGCTGCACCGTCTGCGGGAGTAGCTCAGCAATTTGCGACCCCGTCGGTGCCTTTCCCGGCACGCTCTTGCGCACGGGCACCTTCTTGCCCTGCCCGGCGACGCCGGCCCCTCCGGCCGAGCGGGCGTGCTTCTTGGCCGACGGGGAGGTCGCGTCAATCAGCAAGTCCACAGCGGCCTTGCGCGGGGCGGACGAGAAGGTAGGCGAGGCTGCAGCGGTCAGAGCAGCAGCGGGAGTGGTGGGAACAGGGAGGGCAGAGGCGGCGGTGGTTGCGGCCACGGCAGCAAAAGCATCGAATTCTTCAGTCTCAGAGGCAGATGCGCGATCTTGCTGTAGCTGAGTTGACGGAGTGTTCTCCATCGTCTCCAAAGCTGCAGTCTCAGTGTCCTTGTGCTCCTGCGACGGAGCAGGCTGCTGCTGGTGGTGGTGCTGCTGGTGCAGCACGCGCGCCGGTCTCAGAAATCCTCTGAGCACGTGATCCCCTCCAACCAGGAGGGCCCTCGTGCGGAACAACGGGTCTTCCTTCACGACCACCTCGCGGTCTTGGTCGGCCGCCAGGGCCTCCCGCGCCTGGCGCGTGACAGAGCGCAGCGCGGAAGGAGGAAGGATGCCGATGCTGCGCACCACCTTCGCCAGCGCGCGCTCGGCGGACGCTTCGTCCATCCGGCCCGTGGCCACCTGCTCCACCAGCGGCGTGGAGCGAACTTGGTGGCCCGGCTCGCGCAGGCGCGCGTGTGCACCGACCTTGATCAGCTTTTCGCGCGTCGCGGGCCAGGCCAACCCGCCCGCACCGGATTTGGCCTGTTGAGAAGCCTCGGTGGTCTCAGCCGAGGCGGCGGCGGCGGCATCGGTTCCCGCGGCAAGTGCGCCCAAACCAGCCGCGTTCGTCAGACTCGAGCGGCGAGACCTGATGCCACCCTCCGGTGCTCCTTCGTGTGCAGCCGCCTCGCTCCCGGAGTCTGTGCTTGCCCCAGGCACACCCAGTGTACCAGCTGCGCTGGTGCTGCCCGCAGAAGCAGATTTGTGTAGCGAGGCCTGCCGCTCCATCAGACCTGAAGCCAGCTCCTCCTCCGCATTTGCTGCGCCTGCCCCAGCCCGGGGTGTGCCGCTCTGATCCGTGCCCGTTGACACCGTGCTGCCAGTGCGCACATGCACACGCGGGTGCATGCTTCCGCGCAGGAGGAGCTCGCGGCCAGGCTTGCCGCCGGGGGTCGCCTCCAACACTCTCGCATCCGGAGACACAACAGGAGAAGACGCAGCTGCACCAGCGGACGACGCGTCCTCGCTGCCTGCTCCGGCGTTTCCCGCAGTGCTGCCCAGCGCGTGCGCCTGGAGGTTGAGCGCGAAACTCGGCGGCGGAGACATCGCGGCAGGCACACCCGTTGCACGCTTGGCCAAGTTGCTCCCCTTGGCTAGTCGTTGCGACGCGGCGGAGCCAGCCATCACTCCCGCGGTGAAGTGGCTCAGCGGTGCGTCGGGCATCAGCGCGGCTCCAGCGAGGAGCGTCGCGGCCGCGGGCCTGTTCAGCAGCTTCTGGATGTCTTTCGTCAGGCTGATCGACGCAGCGAGTTGGCGCGCTTGGTCGGCCGCCTGGCGCTGGTCTGCGCTGAGAGCCGCGGTGAACGCGGTCAGGCTGGCGTCAGTCGAGGGAGCAGGGACTGCCGCAGAAGCACCAGTGCCGCTCGCCGCACCCGTCGTCGTGCTGTCCGTTCCATCGTTCTTGACCAGGATCGTCGCGCCTCCCGCACCCGCACCGCCAACGAAGGACCCCTTCGGCAACAAGGCTTTCGCAGCGCTGCGGGAGGAAAGCGGCGTTTCTTCCACCACTGGCGGCGGCTCGGCCTTCGCAGGCGCAGATGCAGGAGGCGGGTCGTCGATCTTGCCCCCGAAGATCGCGTGCTCGGAGGGATGGTCCGCCGTGAATCCTCGCAGCCAATCCGCGGCCGTCGGCGCTCCCGCAGGAGCAGCGGCAGCTGCAGCCGCCGCTGCAGCCGCATGGGGTGATGTGACGACGGAGCCGCTGTGGCTGCTTGACACTGGTGAATTGCTGGTGGGAGTCGGGGCAGCAATCACTCCGTGCGACGCCTCGCCGCCTGCGCTTGTGTGGGGAGAGCGGACGTTCGCGCCAGCAGCAGCACCGCTCTCCGCCATCGCTGCCTGCGATGCCGCCGGAGGCGGAGGCACCTTGAACTGCGTGGGGATGATGATGAACGGCACGGGGGCCCGCTCGGTCGACGCGGATGCGGACACGGAGTCGGAGGGCAAAGCAGCCGATGCATCGGCACCACCACTCTGCGGCGCCGCGGTGGTGCCCTCTCGCGCTGTCCAATTGTTCGTCGTCGTCGGCGAAGACACCGCCATCGGCGACGACGGTCCCCTACTGAAGGTCCCATCGTTGGGGCTGGTGTCCCCCGTGGCCATCCCACCTCCGCCTCCAAACGCCGCATCGTCCGCCAACTCGGCGATCATGTGTTTCTGGAGACTGGAAGGGTTGATCCCCCCCAGGGGCAAGCCGTGCCGCTCCAGCGTCGGAGTGAGGATGATCTCGAGGTTCAGGGGGTTGAACGTCGCGGCGGTGGGAACGATGTAGCGCACACCACTGCTGCTGCTCGAACCGGTGGTGAGGGGATCCAACATCTCGCCGCTGCCGATGCTGCTCGAGAAAGCGACCGCACCAGTCCGGGCCACGTGGAGCGCGTCGGCGGGCGATGCGCCCGTGGCGAGGGAGACCGGGCGTGTCAGCACGCCCGGGGGCGGGGAGAGCGACGAGTCCACGCTGTTGCGGCGGGAGCCGTACGCACTGCTCGTGCCGCTGAGGCTGTTGCGCCGGGAGCGCGACACGCCCGCGCCAGAAGAGGCGGCCACGCGCTCCAGCACCCGCGCGTCTACACTATCCGCTGAGAAGTCGTGGGAGCGCTGACGAGACAACAGGGAGGGTGGAGCGCCCGCGCCAGTCTGCGAGGCAGCGCGAGCGTGGTGCTGATGCTTGCCATGTTGTTGCTGTTGCTGTTGTTGCTGCTGCGCAGGTGCCATCGGCGCCTGCATGACCAGGAAACTCTGCCGCGGCACGTAGGGGATGCTGACCGATCCGTTCCTGCGCGAGGGATGATGCGGTAGCGGCTGGTGCGGCGGATGCGGCGCTGCGGACGAGGAAGAGCTGGAGACGGAGAAGCTGCCCACGACGCGCTGGTTCGCTCCACCGTTGGCGCGCCGGGGGTGAGGCGGGAGAGGTGGCACACCTGCTGTAGTCGCAGCTGTAGTCGCTGCCACGAGCGCGGGAGCAATGATGGTGCGCGAAGTCGGCCTCGTCGAGCTGGTGGATCCCCCGCTGGTCGGGGTGGAGTTCGCCCCCGTGGCCGAGCCGGTCGCCGTGCCCGAGTTCGTCGGAGGCGTCGCACTCGAGCTCGAACTCGTGCCCGTTCCTGTCTTGCTGCCGGCAAGGCGGCTCGTGCTCTGTGAGCGTCGGGGCGAGCTGGTTGGTTGAATGTGCGCCCCTTGCAGCCCGTCCAGCGAGGCAAGTCCCTCTGCCTGGCGATGGCCCTGCGCCGAGGACGGCGACACCGTCGTAGGCCAGGGTGACACGGCCATATCCGCGGCTACCTCCGCGTCCGCGATGGCGGCCATCTCCGCCGCAGCAGCTGCCGAAGCGAAGGACGCCGCAGGAGGGGAGTGCTTGCTGCTGCTTCCTCCAAGCCCGCCGGCACGACGAGTCGAATCCGAGGAAGAACGGACGGGCGATCCAGGCGCGGGCAGAACTAGTGAGTCCATGGGCAGAGACATCATCGGCTCCTCGAGCAGACCGTGCTCGCTGCTGCGCATGCCATCCTCCACGTCGCTCCCGCTGCCAATCTCGTGAGCAGCAGGTGTATCAACGGCCGAAGGAGTCGAAGGCGAGATTCCAGCCACAACCGTGCCTTGTTCCTCCTGCTCCATTGTCGGCTGCGCCACTGTCGCAGCATCAGAGCTCATAGCGATTGGGCTAGCAACAGTCGCCTCCGCAGGCACCATCGCGGCCGTAGACGGATCCTCGGCGGTCTCGTGGGAGTCGATCGAGATCACGATTCTGTCCGCAGCGACATCGTCGCTCGGAGCGGGATTCGGCGAAGCATCTCCAGCTGGTGAGGCCGCCAACTCGTGCTCGTATGGTTCCGCCGCTGCCTCATTGGCATTCGCCGCTTCGTCCGGGGCCACCTTGGTGCTTCCCGTGCTCGTGCTCGCATATCCCTGTCCTCTTCGCACAGCGATCTGCGCTTGGAGCACCTCCTCGCGTTTGCGCTCGATCTCCAAGCGGCGCTCGGCCGCGCGCTCCACCGCCTCGTCGATCGGGGAGGCGGGCGGGCTGCCGCTGGACCCCTTCGCCACGGACAAAGCCGACCCGGCCAATGCGAGGGCGCTGGGGGTGCGACGGTTGCCTCCTCCTCGGGCTCCGGGGAGGCCGCGAGGAGCCCACCCACTCGTGGGAACATGCTGCTCCTCGCTCGCGATCGGCGACAACTCCGCTGCGGAAGTTAATTGGGGTGGGTTGCTGCCCCTTCGCGGCGAAGTCGTTGCACCGTCCAACCCGCCCAGCCCGACGCCTCCTGCGGAGTGCGGCACCGAGGGCGGGGACAGCGAGATGGAGAAGGACACAGCGTGTCCCGTGCCAGCGCTTGCAGAAGGAGGGCTCGGAGCCTCCTCTACTTCCTCCTGCGGCCCGGCTTGCCGTCTGCCTCGAGCAGGCAGACGCGCGTGCGAACGCTCCCGCGACGAGGAAGGCACGATGACGGAGTGCTGCCTCAGCCGCCCTGCTCCGCCACCTGCACGTCCCGTTCGCGCCGTCGCATTCCCGCCAAGGGAGGAGATGGACACGCCGAGGGGGATGTCTGAAGCTGGGTCTCCGAGCTGTGCGGCGCTGCTCGACTTGCGCAGACTGGGAGCAGCAGAGCCTGAGTCGACGAGCGCACCCGGGTGGAGCCACACGCCGTTGTTGGCCGAGCCGGCCCCCTTCCCCGCCATGTCCGCCTTGCTGTTGCTCTTGCTCAGGGAGGGTGTGGCAAGCTTCATGCCCATGAGCCCCAGTCCGCCCACGGCGTCCATGCCCATGAGGTTCGCGCCGAAGCCCAGCTGGTTGAAGCTGCCCCGCTTCCCTGGGAACACCATGCCGGGGGCGAACAAGTTCGAGCCGATGATGGAGCGCCGCGGGTTGAGGTGGGAAGGAGGGGCTTGAGGAGCAGACCCGTCCGCTCCCGCTCCCGTGGTCTCCTCCGCAGCGGGGGGAGGTGCATCGGGCACAAGGATGGCCGCCAGGGCCGCAAGTCGACGCGCTTCTTGCTCCGCCTTCTGCGCCGCCTCCGCCGCGGCCTGGAGCGCAGCCACGTGTCCGGGCACGCCGCCAAACATCATGCGCGCCCCAAACACGCTGCCTCGGGCTCCGAGGCCCATGCGTCCCGAAGCGGGCAAGGCCCCGCTGCTGCTATTACGGTGCGCATGCGAGGCGGGCAACAGGCCCGAGGCGTCCAGGGTGAACTTGTGCGCGGGAAGCAACAAGTTCTGCGTGTCGGTCTCGGCGACAAGACTGGCCGCTGCGGCCAGGGGCACACCAGCCGCTCCAGCGGTCGCCCCGCCCAGCGCTCCGGCGTTTCCCCCCGCCGAAGCGGCCATCTTGCTCTTGGCCACCTGCGCGCCTACAGCGGTCTGCTTGATGAGCTTCAGTTGTGCCAGCCGGCGCAACTCCTCCTTCTGCTTCTCGAGCGCGTCTTCGTCGTAGCGGTTGAGGATGACGTGCTCGCGCGCTCCGCCATGGCCAGTGCGGGCAGCGGAGCCCGCGGGCTTGCGGAAGGATTTCTTCTCGCGGGGGACGTACAGGGGCGTCTGCTTCATGCCGCGCATGATGCTGGCGCTGGCACTGCTGCTTGCACGGCGGCCGGAGGAGGCACCGGAGGGCAGAGTAAGGGTGGACTTCCCATCCGCGGGTGCAGAGTCATCTTTCTCCTCGTCCACGCTGTCCGCGTGCTTGTGCGCCGCGGAAGCTTTGTGTAGCACCCCATGCAAATCCAGCACGACGACGCTATCAATCTGATCCGGTTCAGGACTCAGGCGCCTCGACGAGGAAACCGACATCGCCGAGGCGGACATGGCTCCCAGGACCGGAGAGCCCATTCCGGACGCCGAGGCGGAGGCGGCGCCAGAAGCGGAGGCAGAGGCGCGACGAGAGGCGGACAGGGACATCGACAGGGGGGACGTCAGGTAAGAAGGGACGCGGCTCGTTTGGTCGTGGTAGGATGAGGTGGGGCGCAGCAGCGGAGACCCCTGTGGTGACGTCAAAGCCGACCCCGGCGCGCTGGAGGCCGACGACATCAAATCTGGCCCAGACAGCCACGAACCGCCGGCATTGGCCCCGCTGCCGCTGCCGCCAGAGAGCCAAGACGGGTGCGGCGGCGATAGCGTCCGCCCGGGCGAGATGATGGTGCCCCTTCTCGACCCCGAGGGACTCGCGGCACGACTGACCGCGCGGCTCTGGACGCGACTTTGCACGCGACTCTGCACGCGGCTGTTGGCTTGGCTCACGGCGCGACTGCGTCCACGGCGGGGACTCATGGTGCCTTGGATGTTCGCCAGTGCGGCGGCCAATGCGGCGACAGAGGCGGC
>Ga0256774_1000265_pt1 | contig 9142 bp, 1 predicted proteins | sample MC6MC0925MT_FD_186061 | JGI IMG/M metagenome (GOLD analysis project Ga0256774, IMG submission 186061) | Metatranscriptome of enriched soil aggregate microbial communities from Iowa State University, Ames, United States - MC6-MC0925-MT... | ecosystem: Environmental > Terrestrial > Soil >... | reverse complement strand
GAATGATTTCTTTTGAAACGTGCACAAAAACCAGCGCGTGGAATGAATGAGCAGAAAATGATGGACAGACGGCGGTGTGCCGGCTCGCTTCATGCGCTGAGGTTTCTTGAGGATGCGCGTCCTCTCATTTCTTGTTCCCGGATCCAAAAAATCCGCTGAATGCGCTAAGGATCTTCGTTTTAGCCACCTGTAGCTTCTCTCCCGCTTTGGTGGCTCCGACCTGCAGCCTGGCGCCGACCTGCTCGAGACGCTCGCGGGCCAGCGCACTGGTGTCTCCCAGCCGACTGGACAGCGCGTCGCGGACAGTCTCCAGCGTGTTCCATCCGACCTGCACGTAGAAACCAATCATGCCCGGGTCGTGCGACGAGTGCGGCAGCGGGAACAGCAGCAGCCGTCCTTCGGAGTGAGGCGGGGGCGACGGCGCCTCCACCACCACGCCGTCCTCGGTCTCCTCGTCCTCTCCTCCGTTGCTGCTGCTGCTGCGTCGGCGCGGCCGCGGCGGGAACACGTCGGGGTACAGCGCCACGACGAAGTGCTGCTGCGACGGCGCGATGTCAAACGACGCAATGCCCATGCGGATCGGCAGAGACACGTCCGCCACCAGCGCAGCGGTCAGAGGATCGTTGTGTAACGCGTAGGCAGCGGCTTCGGCGGAATCCAACGGCGCAGAGGGCGCAGGAACAGGGGGACGAGACGAGTTCGCGTCGGTGCTGCCGTCCCACAGATCCTTCGGAACGGCGGCGGCGGCGGCAGCGGCAGCAGGAGCGGCAGCGGCTGCTCCCTCGACCGGCGCCGCGATCGGAACAGGTGGCAGTCCGTGCGCGACGGCCTGCGGGAACAGGTCGTCGCAGAAGAAGCTCTGCACAGGCTCGAGTGTGTGCGGCGAGCGGAACACCACGACGCCCTTGCGGCCGCCCGTCACCACGAAGCCCTCGTACGCAGCCGTCTTCGCGGAGGCAGGCGTCGCGTACAGCACGTTGATCACCTCGCCCGTGGGAACCGTGCGCAGCAGCTGGCCGTTCAGCGAGTACAGCCACAGCACGGGCACGCCGGCCTGGCTGCCGTAAATGACAATGTTGGCACTGCTCGTCAGCACCAGCATCCGCCAGTCAGTCTCCGGATCGGCGGCCAGTTGCGAGCGGATGAAGCGCGCAGTACCGCCGCGCACGCTGTACACGCAGAGCTCGCAACCGCGCGTGCCCTGGAGATCCAGCGCCAGACTGGCCGCCACGCCCACATATGTGTTGCTCGCGAGGCTGATCACCTTGCCCTCGTGCACTGGGAACGACGCCAACGGCGCCGAGCTCAGCGGTGGTCGGCTGCGCTCATGGCGCTCGGTGAACACGCGCCATACGAGCACGGAACCGTGCGCGTCGCCGGTGAACAGAATGCTTTGATTCTGCGCAAGGCAGATGGCGGTGATGGGCGCATGGTGTGCCTGCACGGTCGATAGCGGCTTGCAGTCCGCCGTGCGGCGCGTCGCGATCGGCGCTCGCTTGTGCGACGCCTCGGATGCGCCACTGGTGGCCGGAGCGGCCGCTGCCGCTGCTGGGGACAACATGATGGACGGGCTGGTCGGCGAGCGGTGGTGCCGCGGCGTCATCATCGACTCTGCGGCTGCAGGCGCCTGCGCCGGCTCCTCCACCTTGAAGTGCACAATGGAGTGGCACTTGAGGCTTCCATCGAAGTAGCCGCCGCTGAAGACGAACTGCGCGTTTTGCGCAACGGCCGTCACGCACGGATGCAGCGTCACCGAGTCGGGACCCAGCGACGAGGAAGCATGCGCGCGCGGACTGCGAGACGCAAGAACGCCCTTCGAAGGCGACGGCTTGTTGTCACCGCTGGGAAGCGACAAGAAGTCCGCAATTGAAGACGCAGATGAAGACTGGGCCGCAGCCTCGCCAGACGCGGCCTGAGCGTCTGCCGCGGGTGCCAGCGTCACCTGTGCCTGCGGATCGGGCCGCGGCGCAGGGTCGAGGAACCAGTGCCTGCACATCGGGTGCACCACGTGCGACGATACGACCGTGGGCGGCACGCGCTGCGCCGGCAGCATCTGGAGCAGCTGCTTGCGCAGCATGGTGGGCGCGTGGCTCACAGTGGCCGCCACGAGGTTCGACGCGGCCAGCAAGGCTTCGGACGCGGACGGGGCAGATTGCGGCGCCAGTAGAGCGTCGCTGGTGTCGGCGAGCGGGTCCACAGGCTTCGTTTCCTCGCCGCCCTCTCCATCCGCAGCTTCCTGCACCTCGCCAGCCTCCGCAGCATTTCCTACGCTGGCGCGGCGCGAGAGACTCTCCTGCCCCTCCGCTCGTCCCTCCGCGTCCGCCGTGCGCTCTGCGTCGTTGTCATTGGACGATGCACCGGCAGCGTCTTCCTCTTCCTCCTCCGGTGGCGGCATGTAGATAGCTGGCTGTGCGATGAATCCCTGCACTCCGTGCGTCTGTAGCGCGAGGTCGTCCGTGACGCCGATGACGACGTTGTGCGCGGCGAAGCACAGCGTCGTGGGCACCTGCGCCACGATCGACGCGCGCTCGGACTCGAACGTGTGGCCATGGTGCGCGTCGGGGACCAGGGCGATGGGCGTGGGCGCCGGCGCGGGAACAACGTCCTCCGTCATGAGCGGCGCACCGCCCGGCGGCACAGAACCGTGCTGCATGGAACCAGGAAGCATAGTCTTGCTGCCGGACAGTTTGGCCTTGGCCGCTGCGCGCTTCTGCGCCGCAATTGCTGCAGGATCCTTCGCCGGCGAGAGCGGCAGCGGCGGCTGGTAGTAGTGAATGAGCTGGCTGGAGAAGGTGGGGTTGAGCTTCGCGGGGAGCGCGATGTTGCCCGCGGCAATCTTCTGTCGCTCCGCGAGCGGCAGACGCGCCGGATGGGGCGACGAGAGCAGCTGCGCGGGCGTCTGTCCGAAGTGCGTCACTTGGTCCTCCGTGGCCTTACGCAGCGCCGGACTCTCGATGCTGTCGATATCGACGGCTCCTGCATAGGTGAGGTAGAAGAACACGTTGTCCGCGTCCACCGCGGCCTTCCCCTTCTGCTTGAAGCCGAATATCAGGTCGATCCACTCGTGCAGGTGCTGCGACACGTACTCGCTCTCCAGCGCGGCGCGGTTGATACGCACGAACTCCTCGGGGGAGCCCTTGGCCCAGGGAGGAAGCACCACGTCGCCGAGCTTCGTCTTGTCCTGCTTCGTTCCCAAGTCGAGGCCGTTCAGGTTGCGAAGGAACTCGGGGCAGTAGAAGAACTCGGGAATCAACTCTTTAACGTCTCCCACATTCGTGTACGACAGGTTCCACGCTCCCTGAATGGACTCAAACAGTCTGTCGGCCAGATCGTAGTGTCCTCCCTGCAGGTTGATGGCCAGCGAGGTGAAGGGCTCCATGCGGAGCAAGTAGTAGAGCGCGATGCCCGCGGAGGAGTAGTGCGAGCCGTAGTGGAAGGCGGGAATGTCCGGGTCGTCGAACGTGGCGTAGCGCTCCGCGTAGATCTCGAAACGGTCCTCGTTCAGCGCGCCGATCGGCTTGCTCAGGTCGCGGTACACGCGCGGATCGTCCAGATCAATAGTGGAGGACTTGTAGTCGGTCAAAATCCAAGGGAATACGGGATACTGGTTGATGTCGTTGTACGACCGTCCCGCGCACGTGTTGAGGTGCTGGAGGTAGTCGAAGTTGCTGATCTCACCGCGTTGCCACTTGCGCATGATGCCCGACTTGAGCAGCCGACGCCCGGGCGACAGCTCGAACTGCATCTCCGGGCACAAGGAGCACAGAAGCTTGTACACGTCGTTGCGCTGCTCGCGACCGCTGCGAAGCTTCTTGCTCAAGGGGGGCTTCTTCGCCGCCGCGCCCGAACTGGAAGTACCAGCACCCGCGCCCACCGCCGCTCCCGCCGACTTGTCCTTGGAGTCCGCCTGCCCCTGCCAGGTGAGTCCGACGGTTTCGTCGTCGAGCGGTGTGAAGTTGAAGAAGAAGTTCTTGAAGTTGTTTAGGAAGATCTCCAGGGCCGACTCGCGCAGCAGGTACAGACGCGGGAGCACCATGCGCAGCGAGCGCAAGGGCCAGCGGAAACGCTTCTGCTTCAGGGGCTTTCGCGCGGCGGCGGCAGCAGCCTCGGCGGCAATCGCAGCGGCCGAGGATGCCGAGGCCGTCGCAGTCCCCGTTCCTCCGCTTCCGTTCGCCCCAGCCACCTCCGGTTTGAGCATCTCCGTCCCCGCGAAAGCCAGGTAGTGTTGCGCGATTTTGATGCGGCCCACGTATTTGCGCTCCGGCGTGATCATCACGCAGAATTGCGTCAGAAGGTACTTGCTCGAACGGCGGGATGACCAGGACGAGGAAGAAGTGGCGGCCTCATCGTCGGAGTTGTCGTCGCTGTCACCGCCGTCGGCTGCATCGCCCGCATCGGCATCGCTCTCCTCGAGCGCAGCAGATGGATCCGACGACAGCAATTGCGTCGTGGAAGCCGTCTGCTGCGTGTTGCTCGCCGCATTGGTCGGTGTCTGCATCTCCCCGAGCATGGAGTCCGCATCGACGCCCGAGTTTGCCCCGGCACCATCCGCCTGCTTGACCACGGCGGACTTGAGCGAGTTGGCCAGGTCGAGCGCCTGGGGCGCCAGGATGGCCGTCTTGCCCGTGGCGGCGTTCGCGGACGCGGAGGCGTGCGAAGAGCCACGGAAGTTCTTCTTCACCAGGCGGCGCATGCGCGTGGGACTCTCGGTGGTGTCCAGCTTCCAGAACTCGCATTGCGTGCTGTAATTGAGCTGGCTGGCAGTCAGATCGCTTGCGCGCACGTACGGCGAGAACGCGTCGCCGAGCGCCTGCAACTTCTCCAGCATCTTGGGTGGCAGCAGGGCCGGCAGCGCCGTGCGCGGGCGCGAGTTCGCGTGCGCGTAGTGGAAGTGCTTGAGGAGCTTGCCCATCCGTTGTTCATGCTTCTTGTCGCGTCCGAGCGTGCGGAACGTCGGCCGGCCGCGCTTGAGTGTCAGTTGCTCGCTGAGGAACGGGCGGGTCGGGTTGACGCGGCGCAGCGTCTCCGTGGAGTTCAGCGCGAAGTTCTTCTCGCGGCGACTGTCGAGTGCTGCCTGCTTCTTCAGATAGGCCGCGATGCTCTCGGCGACCTGGCGCGCGCGCACCTCGCACATGTAACCCAGGCGCACGCTGTGCTGCTCGAACACGTGTTGCGTGGAGTCCACCAGCACGTGGGACTCACCACTGTACAGGTGGAACAGAAGCTGCTCCAGGGGAGTTTCCTGCGGCGCTTGCTCCTCCTCCGGTGCACTGGGCACGGCTGCGTCATCCGAGCCAGTGGATGCCTCATCGGCAGACTGGGAAGGAGCAGCAGGGCCGGAAAGTAGGTCGAGTTCGGCTGGCGGCTGCCCCTCAGTCTGAGGAGCTGCACCGCTCGTGCTGACAATGCTGGTACGCGCATTCGACCTGACGCGCGGCGTGATTGCAGCAGCAGCAGCGGCAGCTGCATTCGCCTTCGCTGCTGCCGCTGCCGCCTGTTCTGCCGGCGTCATAAAGACCTGCGGTCCGTACCTCGAGTAGATGGCGCTCATGACGCCCTTGATCTGCTCTACGCTGACGTTCTCCTCGCGGCGCATAAAGGCTTCCATGCTGACCTTGAGCAGGTGCAGACTCAGCGCGATCAGACGATTGTTCTTATCGTTGGCCTCGCCGATACGATCGGTGAACAGCTCCAGCACACTGTCGCAGATCAGCGGACACAGGGAGGCGCACAGCGGGTTCGGCAGCACCACGAGCAAGTAGCGGAACATCACGCGCAGCACGTCTTGCCGCCGCTCAGGCAGCGGGTACTGCTTCACGACGCTGGTGAGCAAGCCCGCAAGCAGCTCCACCTCCACCTCCGTCAGCGGCTCGTCGTGGCCGCGCAGGCTCGCGCGGGTGATCGAGGCCACGGTGGCGGAGGCAGTGGCGGTGGCAGCTGGGAAACTCGACGGAGAAGCGGTGCCCATGCCCTGCGGCGAGATGACCGACATGCGCGTCGGCAGCGACGGACCAGCGGCGGCCATGGAGTCCATCAAGGACGGCGTGCCGTCGTCCTCACTCGTGCTGCTATTAGGCGAGGAGTCCGGCTGCGGTCCCCCCGGCGCGAACGTCGGTCGCGCAGCACCCGACATGCTCTCAGTGCGTCGGCGATTCTCGGGAATGTCGCCGCGGTCAACGTTGCTGCTCGTGCGTCGCGTGACGCCCGGCTGCGACGCCGTGGTGAGGAACGAGTGCGGCGAGTGAAACAGCAGCCACTCGGTGAGCTCGAGCACGGCGGGAATGTTGCGGCGCAGGTTGCTCACCTGAGAATCGCTGTGCAGCGCGAACGAGCCCATCGAGTGCGACGAGCCATCCGAGCCGCCCGAACTCGACGTGCTTCCGCTGCTGGGCTTGCTGCCCGGCGCGGGTAGCGACAAGTAGGACACAGACTTGTGCAGTGACTGGAAGAGACGGTTGAAAATGGCCACTTGGACGCGCCACTGCTCACTCACGGTCGTGGACGCCAAGTCGGCTTCGGTGGCTCCGGCACCCTGCGCCTGCTGCTGCAACACGCTCAGCATGCGCGCGCGCTCGCGCTCATCGAGGCACCAGAGCACTTGGTCGAGCACCTGCCAGCCCTTGGACTCGTTCGTCATGCAGTGCACGAGCAGTAGGTTCAGCAGCTGGTACACGAGCACGTCGATGGTGCCGCTGTCCCCGTCGGCGATCTGGCCCGTCAAGCTCGCCGGCGCGGCGGCAGGTGCTGCGCCTTCCTCCATACTCGGCGGTGAGGCAGCTTGGACGGGCTTGAGCTTGGAGAGGTAGGGCAGCAGTAGGCGCTGCCAGAAAAGCGATGCCATGACGAGCACGTTGTGCGGATTGGAACGCAACAGCGTCAACAGGTCCAGCAGCAGTTTGCTCTGCACGGGCAGCGGAGACGACAGCCCCAGCTCAAGTGCCACGCTCAGGTACGCGGAATGGCAGAAGGCCAAGCCGGTCTCCAGCGACAGGCCTCGGTGCGAGCGGCGCTTGGATGCATCCGCTGGGCTCGCTCCATCCTGTCCGGGACTGGGCGACGCGGCGCTCTCCCGCTCCGCGTGTCCGTCCGCATCAGGCACCTGGCCCATGAGCAGCTGGAACAGCGCGTCCTGCTCCCCAGACGAGAGCGGCACGTGCAAGGCCAGCGTGTTCTTGATGGCTGCGGCGATGTCAGACTGTAGCTGCATAATCTCTGCGCTAGCGGCCGCGCCACTGCCGGGCTTCTGTGCCTCCTTCTGCCGTTCGAGCTTGTTGAGGCGAACGAGGTGCACGTTGATGTGCTGCAGGCATCGCAGAGCCAGCGTGCGCACATTTTCGTCGTTGTCGAACAGCATGCGCAGGAACACATGTGCCGCGTCGAGCTTGTACAGGCACGCGAGAGTGCGCGGCGGGGCCAGCGGGATGACGCGCAGGAACGCCGACAGGAACTCGACGAGCAGGCTCGCGGGGAAGGTGCTCGACGACACAGTAGAGAGCTGCAGCAGATGCAGCAGCGGAGACACCACGTGCGACTCAAGGTGAGGCGTGCCGGCAGACTGCTTCGCGAGCTCCACCGCGACGGACAGCAACGTGCGCACGAGATCAAGCTCGCTGGCGCTGGGATGGGCTGCATGGCCGCCGGGCGACAGCGCATGTGCCGGCGGGCTTGTCGGTGACAGCGCACCCATCGCGCTCAAGGGCGGCGACAGCACGTCAGTGTTGATTTGCAGCGGCACGGACAGGCTCGACACATCCGCCGCGCTGCGCATCGCCGCTGCAGCGTCGAGGTGCGCCACGGACGGTCGCGCCACTGGGGACAGGATCTGCGGCGTCGGTGCTGCAGACGATGCTGACGCCGCAACAGCAGCCGCAGGCGCTTCAGGCGCAAAGAATCTGTGCGTCAGCACGCGAATGCAATCGACGATGCGCGCCACGCCAATGGACGAGTGCAGCACGAACGGGCGGGGGTTGTGCAGCACCAGCAGCTTGAGCAGGTGCACGACCAGGCTGAGCACGTGCGTGCTGCAGCTGCGCCAGTAGGTGAGGTCCAGCAGCAGGTACGACACAAATGATGCGAAATGCGCCTGCTCACTCGTGCGGTCCACGGAGGCCACCACGAGCAACAGACGCTTCAGACCTTGCAGCAGCTGCGCGGTCTTGTGGCGCACGCGCAGAGGCTCCAGCAGCAGGTGCTTAAGCGTGGAGGCATCGATCTCCAGCAGCTGACTCGCGTTGTGCGCATTGGCGGCAACGGCGAGCGAAATCAGCGTCAGCGTCTCGCACACTTCCTCATCGCTGCTGGGGATCAGCGCACCGGCATAGGTGGGCGACAGAGATTGGAACAGCAGCTTCAAGCCGCCGATGTCCACGAAGCGCTGGCTATTGTGGCGTCGGTGCCGCACACCAACGCCAGGTAAGCGCAGTGTGTGTGCGGCGCAACCAGCTGCGCTTCCAGGTACCATGTCCGTAGCTCCCGCGCGAGTGGGCGGATCCAGCAGGTGCCAGTCATCACCCCAGGCGTAAGGGAGGCACAGCTCGTGCGACGTCTGCAGCGGCGAGTGCGACAGCAGCACGCGGCTGACGATGCGGTGGTGAACGATGTTGGGCGGAATGGGCTGAGGCACGAGCGCGTGCTGCTCGTCGCGCAGCGCAGCAGGAGAGCCGTGTGCCGGTGCTGCGTGCTCAGCCGCATGCATCGTGGTTGCAGCGGGTGCCTGCGGGAATACGCTGACGAGTCCCGTGGTGACCACGTGGTGCGCCGGCGCGGCGTAGGGTCCGGCTCCCAGCGAGTACAGGCTGTAGATGGCGGCGGGCGTGAGCAGCTCGTTGAAGAAATGAAAGGAGCCCATGCGTCCGTGGAAGCCGCCGAGGCTCACCTGCATCGACTCGCTGCCCTCCAGATGCGGGAAACCCACTTCGTTGCTCGATACCAACCGGCCGTCCACGTACAAAAACATCAGGCCCGGACGAGGAGCAGCCGTGAGCGCCATCGGCGACATGTCGCGCACCGCGCCCGGCGAGGCGGACGAGTGTCCATGCGCCGCTGAGCCCACGGAGGGCCGATACGACGCGGCGGGCTGGCCAGCCTGTGGGCTGATGCTTTTTGCAAACGAAGTGACGTTTGCCATGTTGCTCGTGATGGG
>Ga0256774_1000251_pt1 | contig 9381 bp, 1 predicted proteins | sample MC6MC0925MT_FD_186061 | JGI IMG/M metagenome (GOLD analysis project Ga0256774, IMG submission 186061) | Metatranscriptome of enriched soil aggregate microbial communities from Iowa State University, Ames, United States - MC6-MC0925-MT... | ecosystem: Environmental > Terrestrial > Soil >... | reverse complement strand
TGCCGATCCTGTTGTCCCCCGTGACGCGACGCGGGGTCCCGCCTACCGGGCAATACCCTCCCAGGCTCCCTCCGCTGACGCAGCTTTCCCCCAGGGGGCTCTGCGTGCATGCTGGCCGGTCCTGGCCCTGGCCCACGCCCGCATTCAGCATTCCCGGGGGAGCGACCAAGCACACGCAGCAGGAGAAGGGGAGGAGAGAGGGCAGGAACGCGACGAGGGAGAGAGTGCAGTTAGCGTCCCTCGCGGTCCGTTGCGGGTGCGGAGCGTGCGTCCGGTGCCCACCACGGCGAGCAGGCCACGCCGCTGCCGTTGGCCGTTGCGCCCATCGTTTCGCCGCTGACCTGTGTTTGTATGCTTGATGGACCGCAGTGATCGCGTTTCATCGCGTCTCTTCATCTTCGTTGCTGCTTCTCTGCGCGCTCTCGTGGCCGCAGTGCATCGCGTCCTCTCGTCTCCTCCTGGGCCTCCTCCGTCTCCGCAACTCTTCGTGCGTGCGCACGCGTGCGTCCCCGTTCGTTCCTGTCTCGAGCTCGAGCGACATAACGTGGCGTGGCGCTGCGGTGCGGTGCTGCCATGAAACCTCAGCTGCACGGAGTGATGCTGCTGCTGTTGCTGTGTCTCGCGGCAGCAGCGCTGCCGCTGGTGTCCGCCGGCGGCATCAACGGCGGCAGCTCGTGCGACACGCCTGACGGCGGTGAGGCACCCTGCAAGCAAATAATGTCCTGGCCTGAAGCGAATTGCGTGGCATACTCCGGGCGCTGCGGACCGGGCGTGCACCAGGGGTTGCCGCTGTGTATCAACGTGACGACGAACGAGTATATTCCCTATATTGAGTGCAATGAGGCCTCGCCGCCTTTGCCCGGCATGCCGGTGTGGAGCAAACCTTGCTACGATTACTCGTGCCTGGAGTGGTTCACCGGCGATTTCGACACCACCTGGTGCTCATCGCCCTGCCTGTCCAGCGGTTACTACTACCGCGAGGTGCGTTGCCGCAACATAACGGGCGACTACTTCACCTACGATGATATGTGCAACTCTCGCCTGCCCTTCGCGAATACGCCCGTGTACAAGCCGAATGTCAACATGACGTGCGACAACGGAGCGAACTGTGACACGACGAACACCCTGAGCTCGTGGGAGTACCGGCTGGGCTGGGGTAGCGACGTGGAGGGCTGGGTTGCGGGTCCGACTTTCGGCGGGGGCACCATGCCCATCCCCAACGGACAGAGGCTGTTCATCCGCATCACCAAGGACTCATCCTACGTAACGGTGAACTGGAGCATCTTCCAAGGCGGAAGCTTCGTCCAATTGAGGCCGCCCCCGGACAACCTGTGGACCCCGAAGATCTGGCAGCAGGACACGGTGAAGGAGGTGGTGCCCTTGCCCGGCGGCGACGCACCGGGGAACACGGTCGTGTTCAACCTCGTCGCCACGCCCGCGACGGTGTCGCCGCCGACTCCGTACACCTTCTCGATGGAGTATGCGCAGTCGTCCGAAGCGCGCCTGGGCTCCCTGCGCTTGGACACGCAGCCGCCGCTGCGCACGCAGAACTGGCGCGACGGAGACGTGATGCACCGTCTCAAGTTCCTCTGCGGTACCGTCGAATGCGACTGGACGGACCCGCGCTCTTTCTCCAGTTCGAACTCCATGCAGTCCTTCGATATCCTCCTGCCGCCCGCGGGCACCTTCAACTCGAACGACCAGTTCGCCTTGACGGGCGCGATGAAGCTCAACGCTACCGCCAGGGCCACCACGGCGACCATCTCACCCCAGGCGCTGGAGTACTTCTTGGCCGGGAACTTGGACACGGCGATGAATCCTGATGGCTTGGGCGAGCAGCACACGCTCCAGGTCACCTCGGCGGACTCTTCCAAAACCATCAGCTACCAATTCACGGTTTATCGCCTGCCGCCACTGGTGCAGAGCCTGACCCTGCGGAGCAACGGCACGGCATGGTTCAATGCCGGTGGTACCGTGGGCGTCTTCACCCCCTACCAGACCAACTACGACGATTTCCGCCTGAAGCCAACGAGCGACGAAATTGTGACGGAGCTGCAGCTGGACCTGGGGCTGAGCTTTAACTACATGCAGTCAGACGAGTTCGCGCCGCGCCTGCATGCCCTGTACCGCTGGGTGGATCCCTTCGAGCCCGATCAGTGGTACTGGGGGGGCGACGCCGAGACGCGCTTCAACTGGACGGTTTTCACCCCGAGTGGTGTTTCGATCACCGTGCCCATCCACCCCGGGGTGGACGCCAACCCGCAGGAAGGGTACATTCTCGTGGTGCGCGTCGCGGGAAACCCGAACTGGGAGCCGCCGCACGATGGATACCGCGCAACGGGGTCGCAATGGACCTACAACTGGCCGCCCGCCGAGTACCATGTCAAGGTGCGCCGCTCCACGGGCACGCTGCGGCTGACCCAGCTGGATTGGACCCCGATGGGAATCATCTCCGCGGGCTTCGTGCCGGACTGCGAGAGGAAACCCCTGGGCACGCCGTGGAACTGCAGCGACATGTTCGTCCAATTGGGCGACGACGAGGTCGGCAGCTTCCACCCGGGGCAAAACATTGACTTCGCGCTCACCCTCAACTCCGACAGCGACGACATCAACGAGGCGTACCTGCGCTTCTGGAATGCCTCCAACTGGGTGCCGGGGGGCACGCAGGCGCCGAACGTGGAGATTCCTGTGGGGGGAGACAGCGGAAGCGGTGGCAGTGGCGATGGTAGCGGCGGAACCAGCGGCGGCGGAGACAATGGTGGCGGCGGCGGCGGAGCCGGCTTCGTCCTGACGCTCCCCAGCACCCTGTTCACGCTGGGCACCAACATGGTCCAGATGTATTTGAAGAACGGGGGCGGCCACGAACTCGCCTACAAGCTGTTCGTCACGGTCGTACCAACAAACCCGCCTGTCTCGTCCTCCTCGTCCTCGTCGACCGGCGGCGCATCCTCGAGCTCCAGTACCGGTGTCGCACCCTCCAGCTCCAGCTCCAGCACCGGCGCTATCAACAACCCCGACGCGTCTATGCTGGGCATGGTCACCAATGTCGGTTCCTACAGCCCTCTGGACGACAGCACCCTGATTCCCTTCCTGTATAACGGCATGGATACCTTCTTGCACGCCAGTGGGCTGGTCTTCCCCCAGGGCGAGACGGTGTCGCTGCGGTTTTATCAAGAGTACCCCAGCGTCGAGGTGACCCTCGAGGCCTACGTTGAGAATAGCGACGATGGACAGTTTGGAAACACGGATATTGTGGGCGTTGATGGATTGACGGTTTTCATCCGCCGCGTCCCGGGCGTGTCGGACTTCCGGAACAACGTTCGCGTGATCGCGATGCCGACGAATTCGATCAACGGCCCCGCCATCCACTACATCCTGCACGTGGAATGGGCCCAAAGCGGCCGCGCGCACCTGCGTTCCGTGGGTGTCGCCACCACCCCAGCCTTGTCTTCGCAGGACCACCAGCAGCAGCTATATCGCGTGGCGCTCACGCGGTACGACCTCGCCTCGGCCACCGGATCCCCGCGGCCGCAAAACTGGAGCGACAGCACCACGTTCCGCTTGGCAGGCAGGCCGGACAGCGAAGACCCCGCGCGGTACCACTTCTTCCTCGTGCTCTCTTCCTCAGCGGAGAATGGGCCGCTCACGCTCAACTTGACCAAGGCCGAGGAGCAGTCTCTGGTAGCCTACCCGACCATGCTCACCATGCAGCTGACCTGGTCGGCTGCGCAGGGTGAGCTAGTCACCGGGGCCAGTCGCGAGGTGCTGATCACGCCGCAGCTGTGTGAAACCAGCTGTGTGCAAAGGCGGTACAACTTCACGGTGATCAAGGCGCCATCCAACCCGCTGCGCCTCGTCAACGTCTCCGCGACGGGCGCCGCGCAGTACTTTATGACGCCGGCCTTCAATGCCAGCTTCGCGTCACCCTACCGGCTGGATCTTCCCCCAGTCGTCAACGACGCCACCCCTGCCACCGCGCTGGACGTGTCCTTCGGATTGGCGGCGGAGGTGTCGCCCTACACCACTCTGGGCGCACCGAAGATGTACGCGCGCGTCAAGACCATGTGGCGCTGGCTGGTAGGTGAGGGCGCTGTGGCCGACGCGAACTTCTTCGTGGTGAGCGCGGCGTGGACGGAGCTGGCGCAACCGGCTGCGGGCAACGTGAAGAGCACGACCAGTGTGCCGCTGCCCGCTGAGCTGAACAAGCTGGGCCATGCGCGCCTGATACTGTGGACCCAGCCCGTGTGCGACGAGAACGTGTGGAGCAGCGCGGCTTTCTGCTTCTGGCAGCCCTTCGCGCGCCCCACCGTCGAAATCGAGGTGTACCGCAGCGACATGCGCGCGGGTCTGATCTCCTTGATGTGGGTGCCCGGGGCTTCCTCCGTCTCCGCACCCTTCGTCCCCACGTGCACGAAACCCCTGGCCACCGCGAGCGACCAGCTCAACTGGGCCTGCAACGACACGGCGCTGTCGTACGACTCCGTGGCGTTGTCGAGCGCAAACACCAAGTACGTGGTGCTGCCATGGAGGGAGGGATCCGCGGGCTCGCAGAACATTTCTTTCCGCTTCGTGAGCGCGTCGCGCTTCTCGGCGACCGGGGCCCAGACGGGCGCGAACAACTTCGAGGCACAGCTGATGGACCCGTTGCCCGCCACAGGAGTCAACTGTCGGGGTGAGTGCGCGGACGGTGCGGGCCAGACCGCCACCGGCGTGTACATCCCCGTGCCCATGATGTCCACCGGGCGGAACCTTGCGGAGTTCACCTGCCTGAGCGCTTCGAAGACTGCGCGCGCCGTGTACCGCGTGTGGCTGACCCTGAGTAGCGCAACCACTTACGCCCCTCCGATCCCCGCCCCGGTCGTCGTGGTGTCCGTCGCGCCGGAGGTGGACCCCTGCACCATCGCCGCATCCAACCCCTGCAACGGCCTGGGCACCTTGAAGTGCGAGTCGGCCATCTCGGCCAATAGCACCATTGTCCGCGTGCCCGGAGTGCCCATCGAGAAGACCATTCAATGCAGGTGCCGCAAGGGATTCTTCGGTGATGCGTGTGACGTGGGCCTGCTCACCGACAGTGTCACCTCGCGCATGAAGGGAAACGTCACGCTGAGCTTCTTCATGGTGGGCGCCATGCGCGCGCTGCAGCGCTCCAACGGCATCGTCGTGCTGGGCCGCGCCATCGACTTCACCGTCAGCACGATTACCGCCTCGTCCAACAGTGAGGCGGTGAAGGCGCTCCAGCGCCGAGGACTGTCCGGGGTCAGCGAGGTGGACGAGGTGTCATTCGTCGTGCCCAGCTACTTTGAACTCATGGGACTGCCCGCGCCCGGATCCAACACCTCCGATGTGTCGCCGATGGCCCGCGCGCTAAAGGCAGACTCTACACCTGTGCGGTCCGTGTACGAGACTGTTCAGCTGACCGTGGGCTTTACATCTGGAAGCGAGGTGAAGCTGCACAGCTTCAACGCAACGGGTCTGCTGTACTTCAGCGTGTCCGAATGCCTGGGCAAGGAGGGTCCCGAGAGCTGGTGGCCGGATGGAGCTGGCGGGTGCACCTTCTGCCCGCGTGGGTGCGACTGCATCGGTGGTGGACGCTGCTTGCCGCTGCCGGGCTATTGGAGCTACAACGAGAACCAGTTGCCTTTCGCATGCAACTTCGCCGACGCGTGCCCCGGTGGTGCCGCGCAGCAAATGACCTCCGACGGCGTCATCTACACCAACACGCAGGTTTGCACGGCCGGCTACACCGGCGCCGGGTGCGCCACGTGTGATGATGGGTACTTCCAGCAGAACGGCCGCTGTATCGCTTGTGGTGGAACGGACCAGACGGCGCAGATGGTGTCGATGATCATCGCGGCGGCCGCGGTGACGCTGTGCTTGTCCATCGGCGTCGCCACACTCGAGCCGCTGCACCTCGTCTGGCTCGTACTGGCGTTCACCCTCACGCAGCAGCTCAGTGCCGTCGGAGCGCAGGGTGCGCTGTCCATCCCCGAGCCGGCCGGTTCCGCCCTCGCCACGCTCTTCACTTGGCTGTCCCTGACGAACTTCAACCTTGAAATCCTGCGGCCCGGATGCAGCATCCCCCGGTTCACCTTCATCACCCTGTTCCTGGGCACGCTGGTGCTGATCCTCTTCACGGCAGCGATGTTTGTGATTTCGTGCCTGGTGCGCCTGTTCTTGCAGCTGCGATGGGGTCGAGCTGGTCAGCTCAACACGCTGAGCGACGACGCGCGCCTGCTGCTGACGCAGGCGGCGCTGCAGCAGGCCAAGGTGGATCCGACGCGCGCTGCGATGAACTCCAAGTTGTTCGTCGTGGCGCCGTGGGAGGACTTCCGTCGCCGCTGCACGCACTCCCTGCTGATTCTCTGCACGATCTTTTTCCTCAAGCTCACCACGCTGCAGATGAAGCTGATGCAGTGCACGTACGCTCCGGCGCCTGCCGATGCGCTGCTGCAGGTGGAGTCCACCACGAAGCTGGACCTGTACCTGAAGACGGACCTGCAGACCTTGTGTTGGCGCGGCACGCACCTGGGCGTGGTGATGCTCTCCTTTGTGATCTTCATCGTCTACACCCTCGGCTTCCCCTTGACGACCTTCATTCTGCTCACGCGCGCCCTGGCCGATGAGCACACCGACGGGCGCATCGGGTGGCTTCGCAAGAGGTTCAAGATTCTGCGCAGGGACAAGACTGCCACGCAGCAGAGGCTCGACGCGCTCAAGGCCATGGAAGATCAGGAGGCGCAGGCGGAGCAGCTGGCGGCGCAAGGTGGAAATGGAGGCGCCGGCTCGAGCGCCGTGGTGGACTCCAGCGTTGCACTGCCACCCCAGGCGAACCGTCAGTCCAGCACGTGTAAGGCGTCCTTGGACCGCAAGGGCACACATATTACCGGTGGTGCGGGCGGCACTCTGACCCGCTCGCAGCAGAAGAAGATCGCGTTGCTGTACTTGGAGCACGAACGCATCGGGTACTTTGGTTTCCTCTTCCTCGACGTGCGCGAGGAGATGTTCCCCTACCGTCTCGCCGCGCTCATCACCAACTTCGCCTTCGCCGTCGTGACGAACTGGGTGTCGAACATTCCGCGCCAGCTGTTCGCACTGGGATGCGTGTTCGCGTGGGATGCGCTTGTCGTGGCGTGGTTCCTGCCGTTCAAGAAGTGGATGTTGAATGCCAAGGCAGGGTGTGTGGCCATCGCACTCATTGCGCAAAACGGGCTGCTGCTCGGTGTGGCCACGAACGAGGCAGATGGTGGCCCGGATCGAGTGTTCTTCATTGTGCTCGCGGTGATCTTCGGCCTGCTGCTCATTCTGCTGTCCGGGCGCGACCGTCTCATCCGCGCGCTCAACCGCTGCGCCAACCTGCACATCCGCATCAGCGAGGAGCACCAGACGGCCAACGAGCGCAAGATTCAGCCATACCTCGAGGGCGCCGCAGCGAACGGCGGCGCAGCAGCAGGCGGAAACGGGCGCCGCAATGAGTTCCTCGACGACGATGACGAGGAGGATGAGAGCGAGGTCCGAGCCAACCGCGAAGATAGCCTGGGCAAGTCTGCGGCCACTATTGCCTCTGTGCGCCAGGGCGTGCCGAACGCGTGGGGCGAGCAGACGCTGGCCGTGGCCACTGTGCAATCCGCCCTGGCTGCGGATGAAGCTGCCGCTGCTGCTGCCGAGGCCGAAGCCAACCGACTGGAGGCGGTGGGTGCTCAGGAGACGAGCACGGTCCGGCTGCACCACATGCCCTTGGAGGACGAAGTCCCCCATGGCGCTCGTTCGCCCGGCTCGGTCGACGTGGACATGGAGGTGATCCGAGTGCCCGAGCATGCGCTGCGCGTGCACCCGGAGTCGCTGCCTTCGCCGAGCGCCAAGGGCACGGCGGCGCCGTTGGCTTCACACAGTCGCAAACTGTCGACGCTCCCGCCTTCCAGCGCCTTCCCTGACGTACCTGTGACCGACGCGCTGAATTTGGCGTTCGCGCTGAGCGACGCACTCGCCATGCCAGCGACACCGCGCTCGGGTCGCTCGCCGGCGGAGAGGCGCACCGCATCCTGGCAGCAGGCGTTCTCGGGTGGAGACGCCGCCGCCGCTGCGACCGCTGTGTCGGCCTCTGACCATCACGCCTCGCAGCGCATGCTTCAAGTGCTGCTGGCGAGCCGCACGCCCGAGCAGCAAGCATTGCTGCACACCATCTGGCAGAACCCCGCCCTGCAATCCGTGCTGGAGGCTCAGCTGAATGATCTGATCGGTGTTGCGCAGCGGCTGTTCGAGGAGGTTGTCCAGCTGCTCAACGACGAGGGCGAAGCCGCCGGCCAGACATCTGTTGCCGTGTCCGAGCCGTCGCGAGTGCTCATCATGGTGCAGCATTTGCTGGCGCAGCAGCGACCGGACCTGCGGCAGACGTGCGTGGAGCACCTGCTGGCCACTTCGGCTGAATTTGAGCCGCTGCAGGCCGCCATCGCCGAGCACGCGCAGGAAAAGCCGAGCAGTGGTGAAGGAGCGTCAGCCCAGCTGGCTTCCGCGTCGGTGCCCGACGCGCTGCAGTCCCCCACCCCGGCCAGCGTGGCCTTGCAGCGCGCGCTGGTAGATGCTTCGGCCGACTACATGCGCTCGATCTCACGGCTTGTGCGCCCCACGGACCTCGCCACGAAGCAGCAGTACCAACTGCACATCAACAAGCTCAACGTCAGCGCAGCAGCGCTGGCGGCTGCGGCGGAGAAGATGGCACCGCTGCCGGAGCACCTGGTCAAGCGCAGGGACAGCAAGGGATCCAAGCGCAGCAGTGTACTCGGCTCGCCTGTCCTCTTGGCCAGTAGTGGCCTCGGCAGCGTGAGCGGTAATGTGGCCGCGTCACCGGGCCACACGCGCGCCGCGCGCAGCAGCAAGCTCGCCGGCTCGTTGCACATGAAGTTCCAGCAGGCGCTGGCCCTGGCCAACGAGGAAGGCGTGCGGGGCTCCGGCCGCTCGGGCTCGATGTCCGGGAACGGCTCGGCGTCGCCCTCTCGCTCGCCGCTTGTCGGAACGCAGCCCCTGGCGGGCAGCGGCGCAAGCTCGGGCAGCCCGCGCGTCAAGCTGCTGACCAACAACGCGGGCAGTTCGAGCCCTGCCGCCGCCGGTCGTGGCGTGCGCTCTGCATCCACGTCCGCCGATGGACGCCCCTCCGTGTCCTCGGTCGTGGAGGCGGAGTGAGCCGCTTCTGCTGCCCATATTGGTTGCAGCAACCACATGAAATCATCGCTTTAGTCTACCTTCTTCATCCGGAGGCGTTGTTTGGAGGAGAGCTAGTCTTCCCCCGACTTCCCTTCTACTTCTTTTCTCATTTTTCCTCCTTCTTTCTCTGCGCTGTTGTTGTGGTTGTTCGTCGATTTTTCCGTCGGCTTCATTGCACTCGCC
>Ga0256774_1000250_pt1 | contig 9400 bp, 9 predicted proteins | sample MC6MC0925MT_FD_186061 | JGI IMG/M metagenome (GOLD analysis project Ga0256774, IMG submission 186061) | Metatranscriptome of enriched soil aggregate microbial communities from Iowa State University, Ames, United States - MC6-MC0925-MT... | ecosystem: Environmental > Terrestrial > Soil >... | reverse complement strand
GGCGGATCCGCCCTCAGGACATCATCGAAAAGAATCGAACGGCGAAACAGTGGCTGACTGAAGAGCTGGCGAAGCCCCACTCAGGCAAGACAATCGTGGTTACTCACCATGCGCCGACGCCAGCAGTCGTTGGCGGCAAGCATCAAGGTCATCTAAACGCGGCGTATACCAACGATTGGCCATTGCTCATCGAGCAAGCTGATCTTTGGGTGTTTGGCCATACCCATGAAGCGATCGACGTAAAGCTTGCCGGGTGCAGGGTTGTATCGAATCCTCGGGGCTACCCCAAGGAAGCCACTGGTTTCAATGACAGCTATGAGATTGAGCTCTAAAGCTGAACCAAGAAAGCAAAGGCAAAGGCGAAGGCAAGAACGCACAGGCCTTGGAACACCCAGATACCGACCAACCTATGAAGAGCACCGTGTTTTGAAATCAAATGTTCTCCCCATCAGCAGAGCCTAGTTGCTTGCAGATAAAACCACGGAGGAACTGGGCCTGCCGGCAGAGGTTCGCCAGGCGATGGCACGTGATTGGGGGGTCTACGTTGATGCGTACCTAACGGACGGTGCCCGTGTGGGAAATCGTTACGCGGCAACTGCGTACTTTGCTGAGCCAGGCCCTATCCCTAATGGGACGACGGTAGCGACCCATCCCTTAAGGCATCTAGCGACACAGGGGGCCTTCAAGTTGCTCCAGACGTTGAACCAGGCTGATCACTATGTACTTGTTTCAGAGCAGACCTTGGGGAGCCATGATGGCGAGCGTGGTTGATTGGCCGGCCGAGGTCGTGAAGGCCGCAGCCCAGAAATTGGAGACGCCTGTCGGGGCGATCCTGTGGCTGCCTGTCATCGAGTACCCATGCCTCGTGGGCCGCGTCTATCTAGATCGAAGTGGGCGTTTTGCAGACGGCCGGCTGATTCGCACATCTGAGGTAATGGCACTGATTGAAGAGGGTGATCGTACGATTGCTCGCACTTTTTCCGGCAGTCACTACCTGTTGGTGCCAGGTGGGGGCAACGCATTTGAAGGTCTCCAGCACTTGCCTCGAATAAGTGCTTTCTCTGCCGGCGGCGTGCATTAGTTTTACACCTGAGTGAACGTAGTGATTGCCCAGGTAGATCGCCTTTCGATAACTGGAATCGGGAAATCACAGGAGGCCACAGGCATGCGTGAACAGGACTTGTATAACCTGCTGCATCTCAGCGGCGATCAAATCGAAGGCGCTACGTTTGCTGACGCCGATCGCTTGAAGGCGCTCGGCGCGAGCCGCTCAAAACCTCATTGCGCCTGATATTCATGGATTGTGCTGGATGTGATCGATGGGGATCCAGCGCTCCTGGCAACGTCCGACCAGATTTCGGCGCTTGGTGGTCAGCAGGGGGATCCTGGTCACAAAGGTTCTCCACTTGCGCCCGTGCTTTTTGGATATCACGTCGAGTTTCATAGCGCCGGTGAGTACGGAAAGGGAACCATGATTCGGACGGGGCCGGCGCTGGAATACGACGGTCGCGGGATCTTTGAAACCGAGGACACTATTTTTGTGCTCCTAGGCAAAGGGTACCGCCGATCAGCCCCCGTGGAGCTGGTTAACCTAATCCCGTTGGGCGTGGTTCCTGAAAATCACTCAATCCGCAAACGCGAACTGACCCGGCGCGAGATCGCCTCTGCTCGGGACTACACGGATGTTGTTTACTGCGACCTACAAATGTCAGCTGAGCAGGGTAGTGAGTTACTACAGCTGGTAGCGCGGCTGCGTTCAAGCGGCAGTTATTTCGGGCTGGAAAGCGTGTTTATTGACATCGAACGGGAGTTAGGCCACTCGAAACAGACGCCTGAGCAGGGGGCGCCAGACTAGTAATCACAAGGCGGATCATATGGTTGTGCCTGGCATTGCTGACCGGCCACTATGATCGTGCCCAGCACCTAGGCTGGATCGTCTGGGAAGAAAGGCACGCTGGAGGCACTATATGGCATATCAAGCTGTCATCTTCGACGCCTTTGGGACGCTCCTGCACATCCGTTCAGGAGCGCATCCGTACCGCCAGCTACTGCGAGAGGCGATCAAGTATGGACGGCGTCCTCGGGCTGACGATGCTCAACAGATAATGACCTTCAATGGTGGCTTGTCCGCGTGCGCGGATCACCTGGAGATCCAGATCCAGGCTCATCGCCTGTTAGAGATCGAGGCTGCGCTGGACGAAGAGATTGACGCCATCGAGACCTTCCCTGACGCGCATGAAGCTGTCCGGATCCTTCAGCAGCATCAGTTACGGATTGGGGTTTGTAGCAACCTGGCACAGCCCTACGGGCGGGCAGTGAGAAAATGTTTTCCCACGATGGAAGCTTACACCTTCAGCTATGAGATCGGAGCGATCAAACCCGATCCACTGATGTACAGCACCGCATGCATAGCGATAGGTCTCAAACCTATCCAGGTGCTAGGGAGCCAAGAGGTTGTGATGATCGGAGATTCATTGCGTTGTGATTGCCACGCCCCCAGACAGGTGGGAATGGTCGGTGCCCACCTTGATCGTTCGGCTTCGGGGGAGATCAGCAATCTGGTGGATTTTGCAAACCTGGTCTTAAGCGCAGGTGTGTGACTGCGCGTCTGCATGACTTGGTCAGCGCTGTTCGATCCGATAGTGTGTGGTCGTTGATATGAAGAATGCCCTCGCGGTGAGGGCGCCGATAAGCTAGGCCATTGCCTTCATGGTGACTGCGACCCACGGCAAAATGACGCCCGAAGAATTGCTGCGAGATCACGAAAGGGCAGCTCATCTGCGTCTAGCGCCGCCGTACATCCTTTGTGATGAGCGAACGGTTGTTGGCAATGGTGTGGTGCTTGTTTTGCACCGCACGACTTACATACAACCTGCTCGCCTAAAATCGTCCAGCGGATTCGCCATTGGGCGACAGCCCCTGGGAGGGAATCGTTGCTTGAGGGTCTAGTTTCCATGATCTGCCTTTCTGACCAAAAATGGTGACATCCTAGGCGCATGGGGGGCCGGACGGATGAAAACCTTCTTTCACCGCAAGTCTTCGTCAAGAAAAGGAGATCAAATGAAAAACGTCAGAATGATTCGTCACGGTGAGAGCACTGCGAACGCAGGGGCCGCATCGAAAGATCACGCAAGCATCCCGTTGACGGTGAAGGGCCTTGAGCAAGCGAAGGTCGTTGCCACCGGATTCTATGCCCAGCCTGACTTAATCATTTCCTCTCCGTTTACCCGTGCCCAGACCACCGCTGCAGCGACCATTACGCGCTTTCCGATGGCAGCGGCAGAGACTTGGCCGATCCAGGAATTCACCTACCTGGCACCTGCCCGCTGTGTGAACACCACGGTTGCTGGCCGTAAAGCCTGGGTTGACGAGTACTGGGCAAGAGCAGATCCAGCATATGTACACGGGGAGGGCTCAGAGTCCTTTGCGGGGTTCATTCAGCGCGTGGAAAGGTTTCTCGATCGTCTTGCCACCGCACCTGGCAACCACGTTGCAGTTTTCTCGCACGGTCAGTTCATGAGCGCCCTTGCCTGGCTTCTGGTACGCCGGCCAACCTGCATTGACAGCGAGATGATGCTGGATTGGCGCGCGCACGAAATTGAGAACCACATCGAGAACTGCTGGGGCTATTCGATCACCGAGACGCCTGATGGCACCTGGTCACTGGGCCATGTCCTCAACCCTCACGGAGTACCCTTTCGCGATGGGGAGGCAATATCGGTGTGCGGCACCATGCTCCTTTATGCTGGCAAGCTTCACATTGAATCCGAAGCCTCCGAGGCGCCGGTGTACGATCAGAAACCAGGCCAACCCACATTTTTGTGATAGCAGATACGCCGAAGCTGGGTGCACCAATATCCATCTCAATGCGTGACCGAGTGTGCCTGTGACACCTGCAGGTTTCGATACGAAAGCACGGAAATTAATATGTCCATAGAATTGGTTGCTGCAGGGCTGCGCACCGCCAAGCATGTCGTCATATTCACGGGTGCTGGAGCATCTGCAGAAAGTGGTATCCCTACATTTCGTGATGCTCTGACAGGCCTTTGGGAGCACTTTGATGCCTCAAAGCTAGCAACCGCTGAGGCATTTCGTGCTGACCCTACCCTTTGCTGGGGCTGGTATGAGTGGCGGCGTATGAAGGTTGTCCAGGCGAGCCCTAACCCGGCTCATCGCGCGATCGCACAACTGGCCAGCCTCGTTCCTAAAGTCACGGTCATCACGCAGAACGTTGATGATCTTCACGAGCGAGCTGGAAGCCGTGACGTGATTCACCTGCATGGCAGCCTGCATAGTCCCCGGTGCATTGATTGCCATACGCCGCACTCTCGACCGCTGCCATCCGTAACGCTCTCCGAGTGCGGTTCTAGGATCGATCCACCCGAGTGTGAGGTATGCGGTGGTTACATTCGACCTGGTGTTGTCTGGTTTGGAGAAATGCTTCCCGAGGTCGCGTGGGATAAGGCTATGGACGAAGCACAAACATGTGACATGTTTTTATCGGTAGGAACATCTGGCATGGTTTACCCGGCTGCGGAGTTGCCGCTGCATGCATTGAGGTACCGGGCCACGGTCGCGCATATCAATCAGCAGATATTTGAGACTAGCCATGATGAGTATTTCCTGCAGGGAGGGGCATCTGAAGTGATGACAGATGTGCTGGCTAAGGCGTTCGGTGGTTTGCTCCTGGAGGACTGAGCTACGTCCGTGTCGTGCCACTAGGTCTGAGATCTCCGCGAAGTCGCGATGCGGTTCAAACGAACCTGCTTTCAGCTCACCCCCGAAATGCAATGTGCGCCTGCTATAGATAGGCGATATCAACCTCATCGCAGCCGAACCTCATGTGGGCAGTTGCAAGGGAGGCGTGGATCGACGTGTACATCAGCAAAAGCTTCACCCCCCAAGAGCTTTTCGAAATGGTGTGGACTACACCTGTGCTGAAGCTTGCCCGGGAAATCGGAGTATCCGATGTTGGTCTGTCAAAGGCGTGCAGGAGGGCCGGCGTCATTCTGCCGGCACGAGGGTACTGGGCGAAAGCTGAGGCGAAGAGGCCAAAGCGCCCTAAGCCGCCCACGCAAACCATCCCGATTGAGTTCTCTGTTCTAGACATCCAGAAGGCCGAGTTAAGCGTCGAGAAGAAGGTAAAATCTGAACCTTCGTTGGTTACAGTGCCAGTCGAGTTGGCCGATGCTCACCCCGAGGTGGAGAAGTGGTTATCTGCGGCCCGTAAAGCCAAGGTGGTGGACGGGGCTCTGGATATTTCAAGCTCATGCGTTCTGTCAGCCCGCATCTCCAGCGATTTGATAGCCCGCAGCGCATTGATCTTTGACACTTTGATCAAAGAAAGCGAAAAGCGTGGCTATCGCTTCTCCATCACAGCGGGTGCAACTCACGTCATTGTGGATGATGAGCCGCTGAAAATATCGATTACCGAAAAGCTGAAGCGGTTCGAAATACCACGGCCCCCGGCCAAACCGTTACGGCCTGGCCAACCTTGGACTCCAAATCTTGCCGGCTTGTCCAGGCCCCGATATGGGTGGGAGTCGACAGGTATTCTCACGCTGTCCCTAGACGTCAGGACGTTGACCCAGGAGAGAAAAAATTGGACGGACAGCGACAAAGCGCGGATCGAAAAAAGACTCGGGCAGGTGTTTCAGGCTCTCCCACGGTTGGCTCAATCAGCAAAATCAAAGCAGGCTGCTGATCAAGATTGGAAACGTAAATGGGATCGTGACCAGCAGTTGAAACGAGAGGCCCATGATGCGGATGAACACCGAGCGAAGCTGCAGACTTCTCTCGTGTGTAACACTGAAGCTTGGGAGCGAGCGATACGCCTTGAGGCGTTTATCCAAGCCACCATCGATGCGGCGCCACAGGATGAGCAGTCCCAACAACAGCTTGCGCTATGGGTTTGTTGGGCCCGCCATGAAGTGCAAAAGCTCAATCCGTTGGCCAGAGATCCCATGGAGGTGATCCGCATGAGCAGACCCGCGAAGGTGACCTTCGGGGAGCAAGGCGCTTTCTATAGCTACCGATCGGTCAAACCCCATGATTGGTGGGGGTAATGCAGCATTTTGTGAGCACAGCTCAGGTATTACGATTGCTCAGATTTTCGAAAAAGGTCGCGTTGAGAATGGCTGTCCAATCGATGGGGAGCAGTTCAATCCAGCTCAACGCCTCAAGAAGAGTCACCAACCCCAGGCCATATGCATTTTTCGGGGCATACTCAACACAAAGCCCAGACCAGTATTTATTGTCGTAGAACAGCGCAGATTTGAGGCCGTCTGCACCTAGGTTCACGGTCTGCGTCGCAATATGGTCATTACCAAGGATGAGCAGATCAGGTGCGTGTTTGCTACCGCCGCCGGGGAGGGCAACCTGAGGCGAGTATTTACGGGCAAAAACGGCGCAGTAAGGTTGGTTCTTGAGCGGTGGAAAGCTGCGTGGCCAGTCTCTGACCTTTCCGTTGTAGACTGGCCCATCCGCTTCGTAGTCGGGGTTAGGAAGGGAGCGGCGGGATAGCAGGAGCTGTTTCACAGCCTCAGCCTGGGCGATTGCTTTCTCCAGAACGGCCGCGTCCGAGATCGAATGCTTACATTCGATGTAGGCGTACACTGCATCAACTGGGATTTGCTCTTTGACTGGAAATTGGCGACCGAGATTGGAGCGCAACGTCGGGCTGGACATCTTGTCGTAAATGATGAGGTCATCCCCAGCGGTTCTGCCATCCTCGGCGACGACAAAACCCCGGCACACGCCGTATTTGGCTGGCAGTACGTCCTCAAGTACCGCACAAAGGGCAAGCTCAAACTCATCACCCAGATCAAAGTTGTAGATCGCCTCGATGTCCTGCAGGCGTGCGTCGACCTTTCTGGCCAACCTCTCGATGTATCCGCCGTAGAAGCCCATTGATTATCCTCAGTTTTCTGACGCCTATCTGCAGTCGGGGAGGTTTGGGTTATTTACCGCAACGGTTGGCCCTGGATGCCTGCCTAAGAGCCTGAACCTCTGTTAGTGCTGGCCCCTTGCCAGCGTTTCGGCAGACGTTTTATCCTGCTGTTCGACTTGGATCACAATTGCAATCGGCAAGGTGACCGCTTCCCTAGGGCGCGTATGTGGCGGGTCAGAGCAATGACCGCAGTTGCTGTAGATGCTGTCCGATACGCAGGGTAGCGGAGGATGCTTGCACGGAGACCGAATGAGTTTTTTTTCGGAAGAAGAACAGTTGTCCCTGACCATCACCAGGATGATCCTGCACGTGGTGGGCACTGAAGAGTTTCTCGCAATGCCAGAACGGCCTCTGGAGGAGCAGGACTTCTTCAAGGGTAAAATTGTAGACATGGCTGCGGCACCTGTTTTCATGTTCAAGGCAGTCTCGCAAACCCGAAATGAGATGGAAGCGATCGCAAAAGGCGAGACGACATTTGAGCATGGCGCCCAAAGCCTCGCTGCAAGCTTTCACCGAAAACACATCGGGGGGACTGCGGATGGCGTACTGTGTATGTTCGAGTTGACTACCGATGATGCAGAGGTCAAGTTCTACAGCCTCGTGAAATACGATTACAAGCTGGTGCTTGAACAGAATGGTGTTGAGCCTGGTCAAGCGTTGCGCAGGATCGTCAATGGATTAGTCGACGACAAGAAGGCGATCCAGAAGACCGCCTTGGTGAGGGTGGTCAACGGTGTTGCCGATCAGGGCGTATCGGCAACCGATCGCACCAAGCAAGGTGCGGATCTCGCGGACTATTTTGCAGACTTTCTGTCAGTTACCCGGGCCGTATCGGACACCGAGCTGAGCCAGATCACCCGCAAGCTTCTGCAAGCCACACTGCGTGCCTGCAAAACCGACCTTCCTGATGAGGACGTGCCCAAAGCCGTTAGAAAGGCACAGGCGTCATTGGGGGCTCGCCGTAATATTGATGAGGCGGCGATTGTCGAGGCTGTCCTGGCTGCGGCGGGGCACCCTCAAGACGAAAAGACGATCAAACGCCTGGAGCGGGAAACCCAGAAACGGGTGAGGTCAAGCAAGTTGCATGAGGTCAGCTTTAAGCCTGACCGGAAAATTTTGCGACAGCCCTACCTGCGCAAGATCATGACTGTCGAAGGCGTAACCATTCTGTTCCCGGATCGGGTGGAGAACCCCAACGTGCGGGTCATTGCGTTGGATGGGGACAAGAAACAGATCATTGTGGAAACGGACAAGGTCACGGAGGACAGTGTTGTCGCACCTAAGCCTGGGCAACCTACTTAACGATCTCAACCGAACCGGCCAAGTGCTAGTGTCGGAAGGGGTGACATCCCTGACGGTCTCTGACGTCATGCCTGAGGTCGTACACAATATTGCCCGCTCTGCGACTGAGGCATCCTGGCGGTTCAAAATTTTTGATCGTGAGGGCAGTGATTACGAGCTTGAAGACGTTCACGAGGACTTTGGCTCCTTCCGAATCGAGCTTGAAAAACCATCGCTTGATGCCGGTTCGGCGACATCAGGCGAGCCTGTGCTAACAGCGGATTTGTACGTGGTAACGGAGGCCGGTTTCCGAAGCTTCCTCCGTAAAGGGCACGCTGGACAGCGTTGGTGTGTTCTCGGTCTGGGCCAGTCGTTCAGTAGCCGCGCAAGGGCATACTGCGAGTGGGGCGATGCTATGGAGTTTTCCATGGCGTCCGCCACCAAGGCGCCCAGATTGTTGGTGAAAGAATCTGCGGCGGTTCGTACCGTGCCAGATAACGTCAATGATTGGTTGCTTGCCGAAGGGCAACATCTGGACACCTCGAATCCTCTTCACAGGATCTGGGCCATCCAGGCGTTTGATGCGCTGAGCCGGTGCCTTGCGAACGAAATCGATAGCACGGGAGCAACACTTACCTTCAAGGGGCCGCCAAAGCTCAATCTGACCGTCGGAGACATGGAGCAAACCGATGTCACTACCCCTGTCTCTTTGCTTGCAGCTGAGGTCGTGCAGGGGGCCGCTGCCTGGGTATTCGACAACGCTCGGGAAGCCGAGGTGAAGCACATTTTGTTGTCAGCGGAGATCGCGAGGTCTGGCAGAGCTGATGGCGTTCTTAACGAGTATTTTGTTGCCCATCTCGCAAGCGCGCTAGATTGCGCGAAAATCGCTTACCAGATGTCGATTTCCGAAATCACAAAGGACACTCTGAAGTCCTTGGGCGATTTGCGCAAAGCCGTCACGGAAGAGACCTCAAAGGCAACCGATGCGACGCGCCAAGCAGTGGCCGCATTGGGTACTTCTTTTACTGCTGGGCTTGGACTGATCGTGGCTCGTGTCACGACACAGATCAATGCGTCCTTGATCGTCATCGCGATGACAATTGCGTTCGGTTACGCCCTGTTGAGCGTTATCTCGGGGAGAAAATTTGTCAGTATTCAGCGCGGCTTGAG
>Ga0256774_1000245_pt1 | contig 9436 bp, 1 predicted proteins | sample MC6MC0925MT_FD_186061 | JGI IMG/M metagenome (GOLD analysis project Ga0256774, IMG submission 186061) | Metatranscriptome of enriched soil aggregate microbial communities from Iowa State University, Ames, United States - MC6-MC0925-MT... | ecosystem: Environmental > Terrestrial > Soil >... | reverse complement strand
GTCAGCGTCATATCAAATCGTGTCGAAACTCGCTAGTGGCAATCTCGCGTCCTTTCTGTGTTCTCCGTGTGTGTCCTGCTCTTGGTCTTGTCTTTGTGTACCTCCTCCGTTCATCTCGCCGGTGCGTAGTTGCTGATGGCCGCTTCGAGTTTGCTCTTGCTGATGGGTTTGGTCAGCACCTCATTTGCGCCCGCGTGCAGGAACGCTTTCTGGTCTTCGACGAGGGCATTGCCTGTCACCGCGACGATCGGAAGGGAGGAGAAGCCGCGGTCGCGCAGAATTCGAGTGGCTTCGATGCCGTTCATCACAGGCATAGTACCGTCCATCAGGACCACATCGAAAGGAAGAGCGGAGACGGAGAGGGAAACAGCAGCGGAGGACAGCAAGCCTGCTGTTTCGTCGGCCGCCGACTGGGCAGCCGCCGCGTGCGCGGAGGCCGACGGGCGAGCGGCCGCCAGGCTCTCTGGGAACAGATTCACACACTCGAGTCCGTTCTCCACCCCGTGCACCTTGCACTTGAGCAGCACCAGCAGCGACATAAGGAGCTTGCGATTTGGCTGCGAGTCCTCCACCACGAGCACGCGCGTGCCTGGCCGAATCAGGCCGCCGGGAGAAGCCGAGGCCGCGCTGCTGGCACCGCCACCAGAAGCACCGCGCGCCAGTGTTGGCGGTGTGTGGTGACGAAGCAGCGGGGCGGCGGCACCGTTTGCACGATCACCAGCAGTTGCCGGGTTGGCCAAACGGCGAGAACTGGAAGGGACGGTGCGTGCTCCAGCGGAAGTGCCGTGAGGCGGCACGGCGTTTGCATGGGGCGGTGAGGCCGACGCACCGCCTCCTCCAGTATCGCTGCTGTCAGCGGGCAATGTCGACCGCGCTGCCGCCGTCGACGCCGCCGCCGCCGCTGCTGCCGCCGACCCCGCCGCAGTGTTTCCAATGCTCAAGCGTCTATGCGGTGGCATGCGATCTAGCCGCTGCAATGTACTGCTCAAGTCCTCCGCGGGTGTCGTCTGCCCTGTGTCCACGGTCCATCCGCTGAGGTTGAGGGTTCGTCGCGCGGACACAGGGGATCCGCGACCTGCGGCCAGCGCGCCGAGCACGCCAGCGGAATCCGGCGGAGTGAACGATGTAGAACGAAGACGTTGAGAGTCGACCGAAGAAGTAGAGGAACGCGCAGAGGAAGGGCCACCTTGCGGCGTCAGCCGACGGTCCTGTGCATGGGGCGGACTGGCTGATAGCGCCATCTGCAGCGTCTGTGGCTGACTTCCGTATCCTGTGTGAGACGAAGCCACTTGTTCCTCCGCTTGCTGCGCTTGCATGGCCATCAGTGCCATGCGGCGCCCTTCCTCCATGTCGATGGACAGTTGGCGCGAGTGGCTGAGTGGGGAGGCGTGGCGACGGCGCTGCACGGCTGCAGGCGGGATCAAGTTATGATGGCCGTTGAGAACACCGCCCGCAATGACACCGTTGCTGATGGTACTGCTTCGCGCAGCATCCATCTCCAGCTGACGACGCAGCTGCTCGGGCGACGGTTGCAGTGGGCCCGGACCACTGTTGTTTCGACTGCCGGCAGCAGCAGCAGCTGCACTGTTGCTACTGCTGCCGCTGCGCGATCCGGCAGTCAGAGCTGATGGAGCCACCCTCGGCGGCAGAGCACGAGCGCCGCCTCCACTGCCAAGAGAGTGCACACTGTCGCTGCCACTCGTGGCGGGGGACTCGTCGCTCGACGACGCAAACGTGCAGGTGCGAGGACGCCCCACACCGATGGTACCAACAATGCCGCCGCTGCCGCCACCGCAGCCGCTGGCGCCACCATTCCCACCACGATGCAGGAGATGCGCGTCCGGCGCAAGGGCACTTCCTGTGCCTCGACCACCGCTCCCGGGGAGCAAGTCGCTGCCCCTTCGGCCGGTTCCCGGGCCACCGAGCTCCGAACTGGACTGGTCTGCGCCGGCCGCCGCAAAGGCGCCACCAATATGTGCGCCGCCGAATGCCAAGTAGCTCGTGCTATGCGCCTCACTGCTGTTGCCACCAGCCATCAGTGTGGCTGCGCTGATGTTGCCGCCATCCGTGGCATCGCCGCCAGTCGCAGACGCCTGTGCACCAGCCACATTGCCGGCAGCGCCGCTTAGAGGTCGATTGGCTGCGCCTGTAAAGCTGCTGCTGCTCACCTCGTCAGCACGCCAGAATACCTCCAATGGTAGCTCGACCCAAAAGGTCGATCCGCGCTCCGCAGGCACGGGTGCGCCGTTGCCAACGCCCGCGCTTCCTCCGGCGGCAGGTGGCGCCGACGACAAAGCGGCAAGACCAAGTGAAGGCCCAGGAGACGGAGACGGACCTGAGCCAGGCGAACTGGAAGGCAGCGGAGACGTCACACCCTGCGAGAGAGGTGACGACATCACTTTGGCACCAACATCGCCGCCGCCCGCTGCTGCGCCTCCTGCTGCAGCGGGGTGCAGGTGTCGCGCGGTGGCCGAGTGTGGCACAGTGGCCGACGACGACACCGCCGCAGCTGCAGCCGCCTCTGCTGCAATGTCTGCATTGGAGCGCACGCCGATCGTACCGCCGTGTAGCTGGATGATGGACTTGGCAATCGACAGACCCAATCCTGTTCCACCGCCTTTTTGCGTCTTGTTGGCTGCAATCTGCCTGTACTCCTGGAACAGACTGTCCATCTCTGCCTGGCTCAGACCGATGCCGTGATCCTTCACGCTGATGCGCAATCGCGCAACACCCAGCCGGGTCGGCATCGGCGGCGGCGGCGAGGCAGCGGGAGAGCACGGCGACGAAGCTGCAGATGACGCCGAGGATGGCGAGCCGACGGGAGCAGCAGGCGCAGGTGAAGGCGATCGTGACAATGCTCCCGGTGCGGATGTGCCCAGGCCCCCAGGAGCAAACAAAGACGTCAGTGCGGAAGGAGGAGGGACAACGAGCGGAACGGGGACCACCGGCACACCGATGGACTGGCTGCTTGAGCGCGCAGATGGAATCGGACTGGCGCTACTGTTGACGCCCACCGGCGGTGACGGCGATGAAAGCGGCAGCAACGTGGCTCCAACCGATGGCGGGCGCGGCGTTTGATCATGCACGTCGTCCAGGTCGCTAGTGCGGTGCGGCTGCAACGGCGACGAAGCCGCCGCGTCACGGAGTCGCTCTGCCAACAGCGGCGTCGGGTCGATGTCTTCCGAGAGCGTGCGCCCGGCTGCTTGATTGCCAGCAACCCGTCCCGCGGCTGCTTGCGCCGCCGTGCTGGCGAGCATTTCGTCCATCTCGTTTTGTGCCTTTCGCAGCGCCTCCACGCCGAACACCGCCTCGGCTTCCGGATCGACCTCGAAGCTCAGCAGCTCCAGCGCAACGCGCACGGTGCTCTTGGAACTGGAGAACTTCAAGGAGTTGGACACAAGGTTGCCGATGACCTGCCTCAGGCGATACGCATCTGCGCGAACGTAGACTTGATTCACCAGCAAGCGGGAGGGAAGCGTCAAGGGTGCAGCAGCGTGCACGACACCAGAACCCGACGCACGGGCCGAAGCGGGTGGTGGCGCCAGAGAGCTGAAGAACTCCTGCGGTGAGGAGTACACGGGAACGGAACTGGCACTCGAGCGTGCGCTGCTGCTGCTACCCAGCGGTCCGGGCGTGCTGAGCAAGTCAGCCACGGGCGGGGCAGGTCCGAGCGAAAGGGCCGTGTTCCGTGCGGTCGCCGTCGCATGTGTGTGTGCGCCGGAGCTCGTCCCCGACATGGCCCCGCTGCTGTGCCGCGCGCGACCCGATCGACGGCGCTCGTTGTCCCGACCACTCATCGTGGCAGACACCACCGACGTGTTCGCGAAGAGAGGCGACGACAGCGCCGCCAGCATATCGTCAGTCCAGAGCACACCGTTTTGGGGATCGCGGCGCTGGCCCAGCAACAGGCGCGGCAGCACCGCTCCAATAGCGTTGTTGAGCTTGTCAAAGCGAATGCGCAGACGGATGCGCTTGTCCAGACAGGCGGACTTGAATGTGTTGAGTGCGTTGCGCAGCAGCTGCTCGATGCGGAAGTGTTCCATGCAGAGTTCGAGTGCGCCGTCCTCGATCTTGGACATCGATAGCACGTCATTGAGAATGCGCGACACCACCTGAGACTGCTCCGCAAGAATGTCCAGCACTTCCATCGTGTGCTGCTGCTCCTCGCAGCTCAGACCAGGAGGAGGGGAAGGAAGCAGCAGAGAGGACAGCGGCAGGGACGTCGAATGATCCGGATCAGCAGCGATGGCAGTAAGCTCCTTGACTCCCGCCGCGGTCAAACGCAGCGTGCTTCCGTCGCTGCTCATGCGCGCCAGGTCGACTCCTCCGCGGAGCAGGTGCGCGAAAGGGTTGTTGCTCGAGTGCTGCAGCTGATGTGAGTGGTGGCGCACCGAAGCCAGGTAATCGACGATCTGCTTCTGCTGAGTGTGCAGCTGCTCGATGCCCAACACGATGGCGTTAAACGGCACGCGCACCTCGTGAAAAATGTATCTAATGAACTGTCGCTTGCTTTTGTTGATGATTTCCAGCTCATCGTGTGTTGCCAGCGATCTCAGCATTGACCCGAATGCGCCGTGCAGCACGCGCACTTCCTCCAGGTGCGATGCGAAATCCAGCAGCGACAGCAGCGGACGGGGGGAGCACGACGACAGACACGAAGAAGACGACGCCGAGGAAGAGGAGGAGGAGGAGTACAAGGACGAGGAAGACACACCAAAAGAGCTTGACGCACTACCCTCACTGCCTGCTGCAGCAGCAGATGAAGGAGACGCCGCACTCTTGCTGCTCGCAGCAGCGGCCGACGGGGAAGACACGGGAGCAATCAACTGGCGTGCTTCACCGTCTGGTGACGAAGTTGCCACGTTGCCAGTAGGAACCGCTGCTGGCCGGGAAGAACCGGACGCACCTGATGTGCCTGTCTTCTCGTTCGCCGGGTTGTTCTTAGCTCCTCCAGTCGAAGCCGCAGCTCCTCCATTCTTGTTGTCCCATTCTGCGAGCAATGCAACCAACTGCGCCTTGTGCTCCGGGCTCCCTCGGCCTGGCGCATTCATCAGCAGCACCGCGCGATCCATGGCGTTGCAGATTGCGCGCAGAGGCGCGGTGGCGTAGTGTGTTATCAGTCCGCTGAGCACCACGGCCCCAAAAATGATGCACCCAGAAACAAATGCCGTCTCCTCGATGTTGCGCTGCAGTGGAGACGTGAAGTCCGAGTCGCGCGTCACCAGCAGCACAGTGTAGGGCAGGCCATTGGTCTGCGCGGCACTCAGCATGCGCGCCTGTACCGTGTACGTGTGAGTTGCGTGGTTCGCGCGCAAGTCCATACCCGTATCGTAGCGCGCCGTACGGACCGACGGATGCAATATGGCGGAAGCATTGAACGGCGTGAGAAACTGCCCCTCTGGCGCGATGAGTCCCCATGCCCGCAGCTGCCGCTGAATCGGGTTCCTCCACCTGTAGGCCAGCGACGGGTCGTATGTGACGGTGGTGATGTTCTGCTCCGGCAGGAAGTTGATGATCGGCTTGGCCCTGCTGCTGACTAGCACTTTGCCATTGACGTCAAACACCAGGATGGCGCCGTTGGGGCCCACGGGGAACTGGGCCATTTTCTCCGTCAGGCTGTCCAGGTTCAGCAGCGCGAAGGACACGCCAATGGACACGTTGGCGTCCAGCACGTCGCCAGGAACAGGATCGAAGAACGTGGCCTTAATCGCGGCGATGGTGGGAATGCGCGTCAGACCGCCGTTGCTGAAAGCGCTGAAGGGCTGCGTCCACCCTTCCTGTGGCACAAACGGACGGCCACCCCGCGCAGACGCCTGCTGCATCTCCCGCGCCGTCACCAAGTAGGGGCGAGATCCGATGTCATATGTTGAATTCAGGGCGTCGGGTGGGCCGAGGAACGCACGAATCTCATCCGCAGTGGTCTCGGGAAGAATGTCTGGTTCGCCGAAGCCGCCGCCGCTGCCGGTCGCCGCGGAGTAAAATCCCACAGGTCGGCCGAGCTCGTCGTACAGCTGTCGCGACCGCTTGGCGTACTCCGTGGCGTTATGATCCACGCGGTGTGAGTAGGTGATAAGCTTCGACACTCCGCTCGGTTCGTCCTCCTTGGGCTCGATGAATCCGTATCGCGCACCGGTGATGGACGCCAACTCAGCTCCGTCCTCCTCGTCGACGGCGGCGGTGCGCTCGCCGTCGCGCCAGATGAAGCGCCTTCCGCCACCAGGCATGCCCGTCACGGCACCAAAACTGTTTTGCAGCGGGCTGAGTTTCGTCACCATGTGCATCACGCCGCGTGAGTTCATCAGGCCCAACCGCTGCAGCTCGGGGTACTGGGTCGTCATGTACGACAGATCGGACAGCCAGCCGGTCGTGTTAGAGAACGCGCGAAGGTCGCGCGGCCACGACTCGCCATAACGCAGGCGCGTGAGCAACGCCATGTTCGACGCGGCCTGCACGGGTTGGGCGAACTGCGTGTTGAGCTGGTCGACGCATCCGTCCAGCACCGTCTCACGAATGCTGCGCGCCAGCTGCGTGATGGAACGGCGGATGGCCAGATAGCCAACCAACCACACCATCACACACATCACAATCACCTGCACGAGGCTCAGACTCGTCATCATCACCGGCAAGCTCCAGCGGCAGCAACGACGAATACCGGTACGGACCGGGACACCAACACTGCCGCCGTCGCCACCACTGCCGCCTCCGTCGGTGCCCTTCGCGCCAGACACAGAAGCCGGCCGTGAACGACGACGCCAGCACAGCCAGGAAGCGGCATCACTGGTCGAGTTCGAGGAATCCTTTTTATCCGCTCCGACGTTCCCGTTTCTGTTCTCTGCTGTGGGAGAGAGCGCTGCTGCGGGCGTGGGGGCCATGTGCTGGATCTTGACGACGTCACCACCGCCCACGGAGGCATCAGCGGAGGAGGAGCTCACACCCATGGGGAGGACCAACGGTGCGCTCGAATCCGCGGAGGATGGAGACAGGGCAGGCTGCTGCAGCGCCGCCATCACTGCCGCTGCTCCGTTCGCCGCCGCTGCCGCCGCCGCCGCCGAACCCGCGCCGGAAACCTTGGGTCGCCGGTGCCTGGAGCTGAAAGAGCGTCGCTTGTGCAGCGGGTGATGATGGTGCAGCAGACCGCTGTTCCCGCTGCGGCTCAGACTGTGACGGTGTAGGAAGGGTGCATTGGAGTTCGAGGACACCGGACCGCCCAGCGCCGCAGCTGCGACGGCAGCCGCCCGCAGAGGAGAGGAGGGACGAGACGGGTGCTGCGAGTGCAGGGAACCGTCAGACACGATGGTCCCACCACCTCCCGATGCCCGCAGCGACAATCGCGAGCCGGCATTGCGCCTCGACGCCACATCATACAACGCGGTGGGGTGGCCCGTCGCTGCTGCATCTGCCTCTGGGGCGGCAGAGGCAGCCCATTCATCCGTGGCAGCGACATTCGTTGCATCCGATGCCAACAAAGGAGCAACCAGCTCAATCTCCTGCGAGAACTGTTGCTGGTGCACAGCCTGCCGCTGCAGCGGCGTCGCCAACGGCGCAGCAAAGCCTGCTGAACCCGGAGTTCGCGCTCCCTCCGTGCCCTCGGCCGCTGCCGCTGTGACCCCAGTGCCAACCCCCATGCCCAACAGGGGCAAGTGCTCCTCCAGTGCAGCGAGCGGAGGGAAGTCCAGCGCGGGAGACGCAAGAAGGTGCGGCAACGACGCCAGGGCCGGGGAAATCATTGGAGAGAGGGACGGCGCGGCGGGCGCCAAGCCGACGGTACCTGAGGGAGAGGGGGCGGCTGGAGTGGCAGGAACCGCAGCTGCAACGATAGGGCTGTTCGAAATAGCTGTAGTGACGTCGCTTACGACGCGAGGAGTCCGGGGAGAGCAAGGGTGTTGTGGCGTTGAGTCGGCGCTGGCCGCCCCGTTCGCTGCGAGCACCGGCGTCGCTGGCAGCGATACAGGTTGAATGGGCATAATCTTGCCGCTGCTCCTGCTCCCGCTGTTCCTGTTCCTGCTCCTGCTGTCCCGTCCGCTGCTCCTTCCGCTGCTCCGCGCACTGCGGTTGATGCTGTGGCCACCCCGTCGCAGCTGCTGTGCGTGCTGCGCATACCGGGCCCCGTGCTCATCCTCATCCTGGTCATCGTCGTCGTCATCGTGACCCTCAGGTTCTTCGTCTGCGTCGTCGGCAGCGTCCTCATCGATCGCAGCGCCACCTCCTCGCGCACCCTCGCGACTGCCACGCTGCGCCATGGCGGTACTGGGTCGCTGGAAGCGGGCGGGATCCAGCAGTCCCATGAGCTGCGATGATCCCTGTCGCCGTGCGTGAAGTTCGAACTCCTCATCAGTCACCTCAGGGACAAGGCTCTCGCTGCGGGAGGAGCAGCGGGCGAGCGACTGGTGCGACTGCAGTTGAGGCGAGTGCTGCGGGTCGTCACGGGGACGCTCGCTGCTCCCACGCCGAGAAGGAAACTGCAAGTGGCTCAGCCGATGCGGCAAGACGGACGACGTCGTCGCCGCCGATCCCGCGTGCTCTTCGCCAGCGGCGGCAGCAGCGACTGCGTAATTCAGTGCTGCGGCTCCGGTCGTCCCTTGCATCGCGCGAGCCACCTCGGCATCCAGTGGGGAGTACAATGACGACGACGAAGAGGAGGACGAGGACAGCGCAGAGCCGGAGCCCGGTGCTGACGCGATCGAAGAGACGTCAAAGGAGGTGGCAGCAACAGCGGGAGATGCAGCAGAATGCGTGCCAGCCGCCGAAGCAGAGGCGGCAGCAGACGCAGCAGCTTCTTCAGTGCCCTCGCTCGTGAAATGGAGCCGCACTGTGGCCGGCTCCACCGCGGCGACGGGCGGCACCTGCAGGGGCGCGACAACGAACGGCCGCGCGCTGCGCGACACGGGTTCTCCCGTGGACAGCGGCGCGCCGGCATTCTCCGCAGTACTCGCGCCCGGAGAAATCCCCGACGCCGACGGCGCTGCTGCCGCTGCGAATGCCGCCGCAGGCTCCATGGCCGAGGAGGAGAGGAACTACGCTGCGCTGCCACCCATAACAAAAGCAATCAGCTCCTCATCAGCGAGTGCGCCAGCAATGTGCGATTGCCACTCCCCTGCGCGTCGCTTTGTGGCGGCAGACGGGAGAACGGAAGAGAGGGCCCTGTGCGCGCTTGCTCTCCGCGCTGTTTCCAAGATGCAAGCACGCGCTTCGAGGCGATATAAATTCGATTGCGCAACCGTTCGATCGGCCTCTCTGATTCAGTACGCTTGCGCGCCAGCGACGAGCGGCGACGAGCGGGGAGCAGCGCGGCAAACTGGGAAAAGCCGGGACTGGGCGCGTCGGAGCGGCCCGACGGACAACGGAGAGCACAAGGGCACACCGCGCAAGGACACACTCCTTCTGATCCCCCTCTCTTCCCCCGTCCGTTTCTTCTCTTTGTGTTCCCTCGTGTGTC
>Ga0256774_1000239_pt1 | contig 9507 bp, 4 predicted proteins | sample MC6MC0925MT_FD_186061 | JGI IMG/M metagenome (GOLD analysis project Ga0256774, IMG submission 186061) | Metatranscriptome of enriched soil aggregate microbial communities from Iowa State University, Ames, United States - MC6-MC0925-MT... | ecosystem: Environmental > Terrestrial > Soil >... | reverse complement strand
GGGGGGGGTAAGTCAGACTCCCTCTGGCCATAGCGACCGGCATGTGTTGGATTGGGGAGCGGCGACTGCTGCTGCATGCTCGTCCTCGCGGCGAGAAGGGGCGCGGGGGAAGCCGCCAGCGAACCCCTCCAGTGTCGGAGTCCAGGCGGCGAGGGGATCCCGCCGCTAGCGCGGCGAGAAGCGTGCCGGTGGGACATGAGGATGCAGGACATCCGCCGAATTAGGACGGGCGGCTGTGAGTATCCGAGATCCCCCTGCTTTTTGCTCTGCGCTTAGCGTGACGCCGTGAGCAGGTGGCACTGCGACTCAGCGGTGCGACGTTGGACGGCGCGCTTAGTGCGCCCGCGCTCGCGCCTGCCCCGTTGCTCACCTGAGCCGGGAAGGTGAAGCGATGTCCGTGACTTACTGCCCCGCCTTTTCTCCCCACGCCGCGCCGTGCCCTCCGCGGTGCGTGACTGCGGCGCACACAGGGAGAGTCCTGAGTCGCTGCCACGGAACACACATTGCTGCGCACGAAGCGTTTCGATCGTGGTCCATCATTAGAGGCTCACAATTAGATGTCGATGTGCGGTGGCTTGCTGTGCATGTGTAGTATGTCCGTTGCAACAGATGTCCGGAAGTGGGGCGTTGCCGTCTACTGGAGCGTGCCGCGACTGCGCGTCCAACTCCTACACGCCGTCGCCTCTGCTACCGGCGGCGCCGCAGTGGACCGGTGCCAGCAGTTGCCTGGCGTGTGCTCCAGGCACTTTCACGCTGCCTCGTGTGCAGCAGCATGCTGTTCGGCAAGGGCTGCAGTGCGCCTACGACAACTTTGCCTTGGCGTTGAACCGTAAACAAGAGCACTATGCCTTCGTGCATCGCGACTGTGCACGATCGCACCGCTGTGCTGAAAATGGAACGGCGCTCACGTTCATGGTCTGGCTGAGGCCGACTGGGATGCAAAATCGGAGCGCGGAGGTCAACGCCACCAGCGCTTTCTCCACCATTGCCAGCCAAGTGGATTCGTGGGCGCTGGTGCTGTCTGCGTCCGGGCAGCTGCACGCTTGGTTGCCCTGGAGCTCGCGTCTTCGCTTTCCTTCTCCTGCTGTGGGCGATGTCGATGTCGCGCCATCTTTCAACTGGACCCTGACGCCAGCCTTCGCCCATGTGCCTTGCCGCTGGATGCATGGAGCCACGTGGCGCTCGTCTTGCAGAGTGAACCGGCTGGCTGCGACGTTACGTTCAACTGCACGGCATTGCAGCTTCGGCTGTCGATCAATGCTTCGGCCACCAGCAATCTCACTCTGTACGCGGAGGGTGCTGCATGCTCCCGCGCAGCCGGGGTTGCTGTGCCTGCAGCGCCTTTGTGCGCACCAACCGCTAACATGCGACAGAGCCAAAATCGGAGTTTGCTGGTCGGCGCACATTGGCTTCCCCAGCTGCAACCGGATTGGCTCAGCATCCTGTCCAAGGGATCTTTCGGCAACACGACCGCACCGCCGGGCGACAGTGCGCAATTTTCCGACCCTTTGACCGACCCGGCGTTGCTAACTTTCCATGGCTCCGTCGACGAGGTGCATCTGTGGGAGCGCGCGCTTTCCCCAGAGGAAGTGGCGCATTGGGCGTTTTCGCACGAGCCTGTTGAGCCTTTGCTGTCATCCGATCCGGCGATGCGTCCCCCGAGGCTTGCTGGGTTAGCAGTGTACCTACCGTTCTCAGAAGGCGGCGGCATTGACACCGGTGTGTTGGCTCCAGCCATGTTAATTCCGTCGTTGGTTGAGTATGCCTACTCGTGGCCACGGTTCGTGCTGTCAGGGCCCTTGTGCTACCCGGTGTCCCGCTGTGGCGCGGGTGCTGAGCCCGTGTACAACACGTCGCTTGCTGGACTCGCTCTCACTGCCTGCTGCCAGCTGTGCCCGGCGGGCCGCTACGCGCTCGACGCCGCATCCACCTGCGTGCGCTGCCCTGTTGGGCGATACCAACCAGACGCCAATGCATCTACCTGTTTGCCCTGTGCGGTGGGCATGACCACGTTCGGTGTCGGGGCGACGCATTGCGCTCCTGTGCACAGTCGTACTCCCGTCTTTCCGCCCTACCCACTGCAGCTCACTTCCGCCGTCGTCAACACTCGCCGCGGTTCAAATGCGACTAGTGGGGCCACTGCGTCGAATGCGACGGTGACGGATGACGCTGCAGTTTTGTTGGATGAGTGGAGCCGTGCGGCGGAGCTGCCCAGTTTTATCTCCATCGACGGCACGTGTGCTCCTGGTACCTACTTGTCACCCTTGCAGATTCGGTCCCCTCAGCAAGGATGGGACGCGTCGTCGTCGCGAATGCAGCACTTCAAGGTGTGCGAGCCGTGCGCACCGGGTACGGCAAGTAATACCACGAACGCCGCGCAATGTGCTCCCTGCCTTCCTGGATCGTACTCGGCCGCGTTTGGCTCGACCAGCTGTACGCTGGCCAGCCCCGGCACTGCGTGTGGCCAGCCCGGCTTGAGTGCATGTCCACCGTGCAGTCCAGGCTCGGTTGCCTCTACGTCCGGGCGGTCGCTCTGCGGTCTGTGTGCCGTGGGCACCTACCAGGGAAGCTCCAACGCCACCGCGTGTAAGCCCTGCACAGCAGGTCGCTTCGCACCTGCGCTTGGCGCAACGACGTGCTTCCCATGCCGGAACGGTACCTTCAGCAGCGCTGTTGGGCAAAGCGTCTGCTTCAACTGCAGTGTTGGCTACGTGACCGCAGAAGCGGCGGTGCGGTGTTCCGCTTGTCCACCTGGCAGCTACTCCAATCGTCCGGAGCTGGGCGTCTGCCAGAATTGCGCACCCGGCCGCTTCAATAATGCGAGTGTTTCGAGCAGCTGCACGTTTTGCTCCCGGGGCACGTACAGCACCGCGGCTGGCCAGACGATCTGCCTGCAGTGTCCACCGGGCCGGCATGGAGAGGGGGAAGGCAGCGCTCAATGCAGCGCGTGCGGTGTCGGCCGTTTTTCGAACATATCCGCCGCGACAAGTTGCCGAGAATGTGCATCCGGTTCATACTCTTCCGAACCTGCTGCCACGTCATGTTTGACGTGTCCGGCTTCTCCTCCGACTTGGACGCTGCCACTCGAGGAGCAAGAGCGCATGCAGAACACCTCGCGGTGTGCCCATGACAACTTCGCCCTTTTTCTCAACCGGTCATTGGGACACACGGTCTACGTGCCGCAGACAACAGCTTCGCACATCAGTGACAGCTTTACTGTCATGGCGTGGGTGCGACCGCAGTGCTCATCCTCACCGGCGAACTGCACGAGCAGCGGGCCGCAAGCGTCGATGACCGTGGTCAGCCAAATTGGCTCGTGGTCCCTGGCACTGCTGAATGGCTGCCTCGTGCTGGCGCTTCCCGGAGTGGGCTCGTCACCAACTTTCTCAACATCGATCATCGATCCCTGCGTCACGCGCGTTCCGTTCGATGTGTGGACGCACGTGGCAACCACGGTGCAAGCCGCGCCTGCGGGATGCTGGCTCGGAGCCCCTCCTGGGGCTTCTCTCAACTGCTCGGCCGTCCAAGTGTCGTTGTATGTGAACGCCAGCACTTCGCCATTCACGGCGGTGCTCAACTCTTCTGCGCACAATTTCCCTGCATCCAACAGCCAACGGAACGTGGAGCGAGTGCAGCTGGTACAGCCATTTCAGCGGAGCTTGTTGCTCGGTGCGCATTGGCAAGAGAGCTCACTTCTTCCCATTGAATCGAGCTGGCGCTCGTTGCCGAGCAACAAGAGCATGGCGGCGTTCCACGGCGCTGTCGACGAGTTTCGCGTGTGGCACCGGTCTCTGAGCGCGGCGGAGCTTCAGCGTGCGTGGTCGGACCGAGTCATTCAACCGCATGCGCCACTGGCGACAGAAGGGCACGACACAGCGGGTTTGCTGTCAGCAGAAGCGGTCTCCGCCCAGCAGGCACTGTCGACAGCAGAAGGCCTGTATGCTGGGCTCACTGCTCTGCTGGGCTTCGATGAAGGTAGCGGCACGTTAACGGGTGTATACCCAGTTTCCACGCTGTTGCCGCAGCGAACCAACGCATCGCACACCTGGCCGCTGTTCGCGCGGCACGGGCCTTTGTGCACCTCTCCCTCGCGTTGTGCGCGCGGCTCAGAACCCAACATTGACTGGCGCTCCCTCCCGTCGGTCCAGCTAAGCTCGTGCTGCCGTGCTTGTCCTCCAGGCTTCTACTCGATCGATGCGAGTGCCATGTGTCGTGCGTGTCCCATTGGCACGATTTCCTCAATTGATGGCACTTCCAGCTGTGCGGCCTGCCCGGACGGATACACGACGGTGCATGTTGGCAGCACGCGCTGTGTTTTGGCGCAGCGAACCTCCGTTCAAGTTTCTCCTGCCGCTATGCAGCTGCAGCCGTCGAGGAGTCCCAATGGCACCTTTGCCAATGGATGGCTTGACAACGCCGATCCGCTGCAACTTCCATCCTCCAACATGTTTTGTGGAGCGGGCACCTCCATAGGCCCTGTTCTCATTGTTGATGCTGCGCTGCCCAACGAGCTTAAGCAGCCGCCCTTTCTGCCCGCCACCGAGTGGCAACGTACGTGCATGCTGTGCCCAGCAGGCTCCTTCAACAATGGGACCAACGCGGCGGCGTGCGTTCCATGTTCTGCTGGCTGGGCGGAGCCGACGCTGGGCGCCACTGCGTGCCGTCCATGTCCGGTGTCCAGCTATCAGCCAGCGTCTGGTCAGGCGCGTTGCCGAGCATGCACCACCAACTCCTTCAGTCGGGATGGCGGACGTGTCCGTCCCTGTGAGCTGTGCGACAGCGGCTATTCCTTGCGACGAAACCTTACCGCCAATCAGACGGAGCCCCTGTGCCTGGCGTGTCCGGCGCAGACCGTATCTATGGCGTCAAATGCGACCGGCTGCCTGGCCGTGCCCGCGGGCTATTTCACAGCCGAGTGGGAAGCCGCTTCGGTGTTCTACGAGTGCCCCGCCGGCAGCCGCTCTCTGCCGTTCGACGAGTTCTACCGCTTGAGCTACGAGTATGCTTGCGCGCCGAACAACTTTGCAATGCTGCTTCGCGCCACCGCCGAACAGTATGTGGTGGTGCCACGACCCATCGGAGCGGACTTCTACCTCATGCCTGGCCGCACATTCACGGAGGCACAAGCGTTGCGGCAGATGCCTTCGGCCATCCGCGATCAGTGGTCATTCGCGCTCTGGCTGCTTCCACACAACTTGAGCGCCGTCGCTGCCCCGTCGCTGCGACCCTCTGGTCCACTGCTGAGCGAGTACCGCAGCTGGGGTGCATTCCTCTCAGACTCGCATTTGTTCCTTTCCTTGCCTGGTATGCGCCAGTCATCCGAGGCGGGCGATGGGGTGTACCGGTTGGCCAGCCTGCCGCTGACATACGAGGCGTGGTATCACATCGCTGTCACCGCCACGGCGCAGCCGACAGGCTGCCGACTGACCGTGCGCAACGACTGCCACACGCTTCTCCTGTATACTTACTTCAACGGCACTCTTGCAGAGCAGTTGATGCTGCGCTCCGCGGCGCACGCAGAGCTGTATCCGCTGCTGAGCAACGGCACCACGGTCAACGTTACGACGTGTGGCTCCAGCAAGACTTGATGACACACACTCTCTTTATCGGCGCGCATTGGAGCGACGCGCGCACGCTGTCTCCATCCGACTCCGGCACTGGCCTGGCCTTCTTTCCGTCTGACATTCCACGGTGGCTCGATGGTGCGGTCGATGAGGTCAAGGTGTGGCAGCGCGCGCTGTCTTCTGGAGAGGTCGCCACTACCTGCACAGATATCTGGTATGCTGGCCTGTTCGATCCGGTGGCTGCACTGGCGGCAAGCTCCATGCAGAACGATTTCACACGTGAGGCCGCAGCGTTGTATCGGAACCTCAGCGTCTACCTTGGATTCTCTGAGGGTGCGGGCGCCGCCACCGGCGCCTTTCCGCCCAGCTTTGGTGTGCCCAACATGCGGGACCCGCGGCTGCACGCACCGCTCTACGTTCCGTTTGCGCCTCTGTGCTACGCTCCGGCGCAGTGCATCGCTGGGACTGCTCCTGTGGTCGATCCGTGGCTTCCGCCAGGCAATCTTTCGCATTCCCCCTGCTGCACCCAGTGCACGCCGGGTAGGTATGCGGTCAACGCCAGTACGGCGTGTCTAGACTGCCCCATTGGCCGATTCGCCGCCGCGGCTGGGGCAGTTACGTGCGAGGCGTGTCCTGCGGGCAGCACCACGCAGTTTGCTGGTAATGCGTTCTGCGTGGCTGTCCCTGCCTGGTCAGCCGAACCTTCCACGCAGATGTCTCTCGTTACGTCCGCGTGGAGTCTGCACAATGCCTCGGGCAGTGCGGCCGACTTCGTTGGTGACGTCACACGGTTCTTTCCCGTTGCAGGCATGCACAACTGGGCTTCAGTTGATCAAACGCATACCACCCGCAGGCCACTCAACAATCCTGGTTCTTCAGTTGAACTCCAGCCCACTTCACCATCAAATTTGGCCGATCAACAAATTCTGGGTCCATCGTATCGGCCGGAATCTCTATCACGGGGCGCACATGGTAGGCAGCATGTCCGTTCTGATCCAAGCAATGACCACTTTTCTGACGAGGACGATCCAGACGAAGACGCATCGAGCGAAGAACGGCTTGTCCAGGAGCAGGGAGGTAGCGATCGCGATGGCGATAACAGTGGCGACGCAGGTGACGGCGGCGTTGGTGTCAGCGCTGCCGTAACCACTCTGGTATCACTTGGTGGTGCGGTTGCGGCGGCTGCTCTCTCTGCAGTTTTTTCCGCGATCTTCTCGTTCACGTGTCTGCTTGGCTGCCCGTCCCCTCCGACATGCGGTCCTGGCATGCGAAAGTGGCGTCCAACTGATCCATTGCTCAGTTCTGGGGATGGTCGTCTCTGGCAGCCGCCATGCACGGCGTGCCCGCTCGGCTCTGGCTCGGATGGAGGTGATTCGGAGGAGTGCTTCTTGTGCCCTTCTGGCATGTTCAACGACCAGGAGTGTCTAGACTTCCCAGTGCCAATAGGGATTTTCCCTAACTACAACTTCGGCTGTCCGTGTCGCGCGTGCCCCGCCAACCAGTATGCCCCGAGCGAGAACAGTACACACTGCCGCCAGTGTCCAACGGGCGAGCAGGCCGTCGACCACGAACACAAGATCGGGTGCGAGGCATGTCCGGCTGGGACCTACCTGCGCGCTGATGCCAACACATGTGATCCGTGTCCCGCCGGGAAGTACAACAACAGGGCTCGACAGGAGGGCGAACAAAGTTGCCTCAACTGCGCAGCTGGCAAGTTCGCCATTCGTGGTGCGACCACCTGCTCAATGTGCAGTGCAGGCTCGTACAATGCAAATGAGGCCGCAGCACAGTGCGCCGAGTGCGAGCTGGGCAAAGCCATGGGCGAAGTCGGGCAGCAGGCCTGCGCCATTTGCGCTGCTGGCCGCTACGCACCGGCGAAAGGCCTCTCCAGCTGTTTCTCCTGCGATGTCGGATTCTTCCAGAACGCAACAGGTGCCACAAGCTGTGCGGGGTGCCCCTCTGGCACCTTCGCCAACCAGGCCGCCGCTTCCGTATGCCCTGCATGCGGTGCCGGCCGATTCGCGGTGCACAACGCCGTCAACGGGACGGCGGCTTGCACGCTCTGTCCAGCTGGCAGTTGGTCCAACACCACGGCATCCGCCTGCACGACGTGCTTGCCCGGGCGCTTCGCTGCTGCTGAGCAGTCTAGCAACTGTACGCTGTGCCCTGTTGGCCACATGGCGCCTGCTCCAGGTGCCGTGTCATGCCTTCCTTGCGCCCGCGGCTTCTACCAGAACACCACCGGCGCCACGGACTGTCAACCGTGTCGGTCAGGAACGGCTTCGAACGCTCTGGGCGCTGCCACGTGCGAGGCGTGCGTCAAGGGCACATTTGCGGTGCAGAGCGGCACTGGAGGCTCGAGCTCCACTTGCACTCCATGTGGAAACGGCACTGCTGGACCCACCCTGGCTCATGATGCCTGCCTGTGCGCTGCTGGGTATGCAACATTTGATGCTGCTACGGGATCGTGTTCTGAGTGCGATGCTTTCTCGTTCATGCCTCTTGCCAGCACCGGCGCTGACAGCTGCCAGCCATGCGGCGCACATTCCATGGAGGCCTCTCTCGACCGTACGTTCTGCCGTTGTGCAGCAGGCCACATCTTCAATTCGACGACTGGAGATTGTTTACCGTGCCCCGTGGGCTCTGTGCCGGTGAACTTATCGCCAAATCGGACGGTGTCCTGGCCCGATTCCGATCCGTCGCTGAGCGCAGACGCTTGCGTGGCGTGCTCGCCTGGTCCCACGAATTCGCTGCAAACACGCTGTCTGGACTGCCCGGAGTGGAGTTTCACTTCTCCAGCCGACACCTGTGGCGCTTGTGCAGCACCGGCTGAGTATCTTTATCCATTGAACACGGAGGCATTTGCGGTCAACATCACCGTTGAGGCTGCAGATGTGGCGAGCAACGCATCAGCTCCTGGGAACAGCACAGCTGCGTTTGGACCTCGGCGGCGGCTTTTCCATGGAGAAATCGCTCCTTCCGGACCGAGCGTGTTGACCCCGTCGGCTGGATTTTGCAATGGGGGCTGTCAACCGAAAAGTTTCCTCTTAATGTTGGCACAACCTGCGGCGGCTGCGGCAAAGATCATCTATGAGGCCCCAGTTCTGGACTATGAAGTTGTCGGGAATGTTATTGGGGATGCACTGGAGCAGTACCCCATATTTCCGTACATCAATTGGGAGACGGTGGAGCCCACTGAGGAGCAAATTGTGGTTCCATACATCGGAGTCGTCCCAGGACAGGCCCTGGCTATGTGCATCTCATGCATTTATTGGTGGATGCACGAAGCGCTCTTCCAACCAGTTGTTCCGCGCCCATCGGGATGTCGCGACACCAGTTGGTGCGAATGCGGCGAAGAATTGGTTGATGACAAATGCGTGGTCTGTAAGGCCGGCTATTGGCAAGGGGGAAAAGTGTATTCTGCCAACAAGGATGTCCGCTGCAAACCCGCGGATGCGGGGTATTTCGTCAACATCACCTCGCCTCGCTTGCCGAACGGGGACCGTGCTCAGTGCAAGCAGACAGCGTGCACCCCGGGTACTTTCCAGAACGCAACTGGCCAGACGGCTTGTACCGCCTGCCAACTCGGCTCCGCTGTCGACGTCACTGCCGCCACCTCATGTCTGCTTTGCAAGGAGAATTTCTACGCCAACACCACTGGGCTCGCTTCGTGCCCGCCTTGCCCAGCGCACACCTACAACGACGACGAAGGTTTGTCCGAATGCTTTCCTGATCATTGCGAGTGTGACGAGTGTTGCTCTTCGAGCGACGTCTGCCGGGACGACGACTATACGTGCATTGACACCCTGTGAGGATGTCATCCACGATTGCCGCCTGCTTTGGCGGCTGCTCAGGCTAAGGGGCAGTGGCCGTAGCGGCTGCTGCGGACGGTGGTTCGAGAATCATCTGTCATTGTTCACCTTCTTTGTTCATATCACTGTCC
>Ga0256774_1000232_pt1 | contig 9642 bp, 8 predicted proteins | sample MC6MC0925MT_FD_186061 | JGI IMG/M metagenome (GOLD analysis project Ga0256774, IMG submission 186061) | Metatranscriptome of enriched soil aggregate microbial communities from Iowa State University, Ames, United States - MC6-MC0925-MT... | ecosystem: Environmental > Terrestrial > Soil >... | reverse complement strand
CGATGCGGTGTCCGCTGCAGCTAGCGGGGTGGTGAGCGTCCCGCGCGACGCAGCCCACATCGTTGAGGCGGCTGTGTGGGCCTCCAGCAGCCAGTCGCAGATGGCGCCTGCTGTTGGTCCGCGCGTGGTGCTGGAGTCGCTGACGCTGGAAGGCTGTTCCCAGCTGTTCGAGGAATATTTCGACGAAGCAGTTGAAGACGGCGGAGGCAGCACCGGTGATGGCGATGGAGATGGAAACGGCAACAGCGACGACGAGGAGGAGGCTGCAGATGAGCCGATGGAAGTTCAAGATGATTCCAGCAGCGGAAGCACTGCACTGCGCAGTACCCTGGCAAACCGGTTGATGCACACGGGACAATCTGTGCTTGCATACATGTCAGGGCGTCGCCCACGTCAGCGCAATTCCTTTCAGTACGTCCGCGAGCTGATCCAGCTGGTGTCCCCTACGCTGCGCAGCTTTGCACTGCGCTACGTGCAGCCAGCCTCGTGGGGTTTATTCCAGCTTCATCTCTGCAGCTGCGCCGAACTTCGTCGTTTGCACCTTGTCGGTGTGTCTCCGTTTGAGCCTTTGCTGCACGGTCTGCGCGCCAGCCTGGTGACGCGGCTGCAGGAGCTGTGGCTCAGCGACCACAATATCATCGACGTCGATCTGCTGGTCCTGCTGCAGCACAATCCTGATCTGCACACCGTGCGCATTACGTCGCGCACAAACATTGACCGATCAATTGCGCACATGCTGTGCAACATGACGCAACTCACGGCGCTCGACCTGTCCCTCTGCTACGACGTCGGCGATTCAAACTTTGCCGTGGCCCGGCGGATCTGGGACACCAACCGCCGCCGATCGGAGGAGGGTGCCCCACGTCTCCGCACCTTGCAGTTGGACCATTCCAACGTCGGCAAACTCACGCTACCTTTCTTGACATTGCCCACCGAGAGCATCGAGCAGGAGCTGGAGGAGGCGGAGGCGGCGCGGCGGGATGCGTCCTCTCCATTGCAGATCAACGAGCAGCGGCAGGCGGCCAGCCGTCGCGGACCGTGGAGTTGGATGGAAACAGGCAGTAGCAAAAGGAAGAGAAATGAGGTGGATGACACTGACAGCGCACGGATCGGCGACTCTTCTGCATCCAAGCTTTCCCAGCTGGCGTTACCGTGGGCGCCGCTGGATTCCCGCTGCCCGCCGCAGCTGCGCTCGTTGCAGGTGCTGACGGTGCACTCGTGCATGGAGTTTGACGACCGTTCCCTATCTCTTGCGGTGCAAGTGAGCGGTACTCTGACGCACGTGGACGTGAGCGCCACCAGCGTGGGCAGTGCGTCGGTGCAGCTGCTGGTGGCCAAGCACGCGCGCTCTCTCACCGTTCTCTCGCTGGCCGGCTGTCAGCACGTACACGGTGACGCACTGCAGGCCATCAGCACGCACTGCCGGGAGCATCTCCGCAGCCTCGATCTCAGCAACATTTTTGCATTGGATAAGAACGATCTGCGGGTGCTTTTCCAGCCGCTCCCCGACGCGGCTCAGGAGGGTGCTCATCACGGTCTGAGTGATGACGGCAGCGTGTCTGCCGGTCGCGCCGGTCGTGAGTCCCACAACTCCCTGTCCCTCTCCCGCTGGCATCAGCTCAATTCTCTGCTGCTGGATGGCGTGGTTGGCATCGACGACGAGTTGCTGTGCTGGATCGTCGAAGGCGTCATCGACTCGCGCGCGCACGCACAGCACACGCAGAAGAATCCATTGGCGCGCACGCTCGACTCATACACCATGGCGCAAGCAGAGGCGCAGGCACCAGCGCGCGTGAGCGAGCAGAAGCAGTATGCGCGCCGCAGCGTACGACCAGTGCTCTGCCCACGCCTCGAACGGCTTTCCGTACGCAGCAGCACGCTCATCACGGATGACGCGATCCGCCTGCTGCGCGTCGGATATCCAAAGTTGCAGCTCAGTCTGTGAAGCAATACGAGTCGCATCTCGTTCGTGGTATTGAAGTTTTCGCAGGATTCGAATTCAGGGTGTTCGACAGCTGGGCCAGATGCGCCCCGCGCATCGCCGTCCACGCGGCAGTAAGGGCTCGTTCGATGCGGTTGATGCTTCGTGCTTGATTCTGCGCGTGCTGTGTTGTTCCAACGCGTGCCAGGACGTCTATGCGCGTGGCGCTGCGCTGCGACGCCCGCGCTCCCCCGCCCGCTCCGCTCCTGCCCACCAGTCCGCCTCGCCTGGCGCGCCGCAGCCCCTCTCCGCGCAGGAGAGGCGCTGCCCGCGCTGCACTTCAAATATAACCCTAATTTGGCATTGACGATGGCAGCCTGGACATCAGCAGCTTCGGTCACGCAGCTCGCACCGTCGTGCGGTTGGGTCGCGGCACATTGCTCATCAAGCTGGACGTCGAAGCCGCATACAAGCAAGTGCCAGTGCGGAGAGAGGACTGGCACCTGCTCGGCTTCCGGTTCGACGGCAAGTTTTATTACGAGCGCGTGCTGCCATTCGGACTGCGCTCCTCTTGCCGTCTGTGGGAGCTCTTTGCACACGCCCTTCATTGGCTGTGTGAGCGTCTCCGCGTCGCCGCGCCCCACTGCGTGGTTCACTACGTGGATGACTTCCTGTTCGCTGTCTCGCCGGGTCCCGAGAGCGGTGCGGCAGCGTCCGATCTGCTCCAGCAGACCCTCGCTCTCTGCCGGTCGCTGGGCATTCCCATGGCGGAGGCCAAGACGGAGGGCCCCACGACCTGCCTCACCTACCTCGGAATTGAGCTCGACACGGCGCTGATGCAGGCGCGCCTCTCGAGCTCCAAGCTGGCCGAGCTGCGACAGCTCATTGTGGCGTGGAAGTCGAGGACGCACGCATCGCTCAAAGAGGTGGAGTCTCTCGCCGGACAGCTCAACTTCGCAGCCGCGTGCGTCATGCCAGGGCGGATCTACACCCGCCGCATTTTCCAGCAGATTGGGCGGTTGCGAGCGCAGCTGGTGAGCAGCCACTCCGGTCAGCCGCTGGGACCGCGCGCGCCGGTCGCAATCCCGCAGTCAGTGCGCGAGGACGTGGAGTGGTGGCATCAGTGTCTCAAGCGCTGGAACGGAGTCTCATTGCTGTACGAGCAGGAGTGGACTGACGCGCCGCTTCTCGAACTGTTCACGGACGCCTGCGCCACTGGGTTCGGCGCGTTCTTCCAAGGAGCGTGGTTGCCGATACGTGGAACGAGGCAGAGCTGGCTGCCGCCCAACGCCGCACTCGCTACAGCATGCCGTTCCTGGAGTTACGCGCCCTCGTGACGGCTGCCGCGACGTGGGGCGATCAATGGGCGGGGAAAAAGATCACCTTCCGCTCAGATGCATCACATTCGGGAGCTCGACCAGCTGGCCGCGCGGCATGGCTTCCACTACCGCCTCCGGCACATCAGTGGGGTGGCTAACTCGGTCGCGGATGCTCTGTCTCGTGGGGATGTGCAGGCATTCCGAGCGCTGCGCCCGAACGCGCAGCAGCAGCCAACCCCCATCCTGCGTCCCTCGCTACCGAGTTTGGAGGAGAGGCCCGGCGTCTCTGCGGCGCCTCGATCGCTGCCTCCACCGCGGCCACGTACGCTGGCCCGATTGCCAAGTACCGGGAGTGGTGCCGCCGGCATGGGCTCGACGATTCCCCGGAGGCCGTGACGGCCGCGTCTGTCGCGAACTGGATCGCGGCGGTGCAGGCGCACTACCAGCCTCGGTCACTGCACGTTCTGCGCAGCGCACTCTCCTGGTACGTCAGCCGGGACTGTCGTGGAGGAGAGCTGCCCACGCGCGATGAGCGGATCAAAATGCTGATTACTGGGGTGGAAAAGCAGCGAGCCCGGGCGGCTGCTGCAGCCCCCGCCGCGGAGGCCGCCCCTGTCACAATCCCCCTCACTGCCGAACTGCTGGCCTCCCTTTCCCTCGTTGCCTCCGGAGCAGCGCGGGGCTCCGTCAGCATCGCGCCCCGGGAGGTGATGCTATGGGCAGCGGCATGTCTCGGCGTTTTCGGTCTGTTGCGGCCCAACGAGCTTCTGGGGAAGCACAAGGATCGCAGCGGCGCAACGCGAGCCGACGCGATTACCTTCTACGCAAACGACAGTGCGCTGCCTCCAGCTCTCCCCGTGCGACTCGGAGCATGGAGCGAGGCTCGCACGCCCGACCACTTTTCCGTCCGCCTCGGGCCGACGAAGGCTGATCCGGCCGGTCGCAACGCGCCGCTGCGAATTGCTGCCCCGATGGCGGTGGAGGCGCTATGGCGCTGGATGCACGTGCGCCTCGACTGGGGCGGAACCGCGGATGGCCCCCTCTTCGCACTCCCCACGGCCAGCGGCGCGCCAGGAGCGCTCAAATGCGCCGAACTGTGCCGCGCCATCGGGAGCTGGATTGCTCTTAGTCGCGGGGGCCCCCCGCCTCGCATCACCGGTCGCTGCTTTCGGAAGGGCGGCGCGACCTCGCTGGTGTCGGGAGGCGCCGGCCTGTCCGAAATTCTGGCACAGGGGCGGTGGCGCACCCCGGCAATGGTGGGAATCTATAGCAGCCGGGAGGCGCTCATGCAACGGGCACTGGAGGCCAATCGCCAAATGGGGAGGCCGACGACGGCAAAGGCATAAACCGGGGCGGTGCGCTGGGAACCGGGCCGGGCGGGCCTCGGCACGAGCGCAGCAGGCGAAAACGACTGCTCTTCACATGCTCTTTCACCGCTCTTCAGACCCTCCCCCGTCGGGTGGCACGCTCTTCCGTTCATGCCGATCGACTCGCTCTTCCACTCCCACTTCCAACCGCCCGTGCGGCCTAGGGACGCCCGGGGCGCCGCTCTTCATATGCTCTTCCACCACTCTTCACCCCCTTGGCTACCCATTGGCACGCTCTTCCATGGAGGCGGACACTCGTCACGGTGCTCGGGACGCTCTTCCATCGCTACTTCACCTCGCTCGCACTCGCCAACCACGCGCCGGGGGGTGCTCTTCATATGGTCTTCCACCACGCTTCAGACCCGGCGCTACCCAATGACGCGGTCTTCCACCTCGCGGGATGGAGGTGCACGCTGCGCACCACACGGGGCATGCACCGCACGCTGGGCGCCGCCGCTGCGTGGGTGCGGGGAGGCTGCGCCGCGAGTCGCCGTCTCGTCACCGGGCGCGGTGTCCTCCGCCGTCCGTCCTCCGCGGCCGGTCCCCGCGCGTATGGAGGCTACTCACCGACGATGCGGCGCAGCATACACTTCCATCCATCTTCCAATCAACAACAAGGACGATCAGGTCTTACACAAAACGGGCTCGAGTAAAAACTGGACTTCAGTTGCATGAGGTTTAGAAAATCTTGTCAATCGATGGCAACTCAATCACCAGAAGCGTGGCGGCGGTGCCGGCGGGGCGTAGTGGCGACCGCTTGGTGGTTGTGCCGGCCGCACCTCCTGGAAACTCGGATCGAAGCGTCCGAACGGCTGCGACGGTGCCGCTCGTGCGGCCGCGCTCGGTGGTGGACCCGCAAACAAGAAGTCGGGCGCCTCTAGCACGCCGTATGGCGCAGTACGGGGACCAGTCGATCCAAACGCATTGGAGGCAGGCCGGCCAGTGCCACCGCCGCCACCTCGCCAAGGGGACGCCGCCGTGGCGGCAAAACCAGGGTGCGGCTGGAGGAAAGGTTGCACTTGGCTCGATGACAGCAGCGGCGCCGGTGCAAATGTCGAGGAAGGCGAGCCAACACCAGTCACCAAAGGCATGGATGGCGGCGGCGGCTGCGTCGACCAGTGGCGCGCGGAAGCAGCCGGATGGAGACGCACGTTGCCTGGAGATGACTGCATGGTCACACGGACATCAGTGTCCGCATACGACGAAGGCGATCGCGCTGCAGCAGGATAGAAGGGCTGATACACTTGCTGTTGCTGCGTGCGCGTGGATCTCGGCATGCTGGATTGCAGGTACACCAGCCGCTCGGCCATCTCGCGCTCCCGTTGCTCCTGCTCCTGATGCCGCTCGGCGTCCCGAAGAGCCGCTTCCATGCGCAGCTGCTTGGCACGCTGCTCATCGTGGAGTCGCGCCTGGTCATACCGCTGATGCTCAAACGAGAGTGCTTCGCTGTCCTCACCCTTCGGGAGCGGCGCCGCTACTTCTGACTGCATGGCGCGGAATTGCGGACGGACCGGCTGCGCCCTCCCAGCAGTCTGAACCATAGGATCTGCAGCACGAAGTGCGTGCTGCGGTGCAGGGGCGCCACGTGACACCACGACGTCCTGCGGTGCATCAGGATTCTGTGGTGGTGAGCGTAGGCCGACGGTAAGCGGAGGAAGTGTCAGCTTGCTGCGAGCTGCCGGTGGCAACGTGCGGATCGCCGCCGGTTGCGCAGGTTGCTTATCATCTTCTTCAGCAGGCTTCGAATCCGGCTCCGAAACGTCCTGTTCTCCCGGCGCCACAGGCTCTCCGTCGCTCCCGACGTCGCGGCGGCGGCGGTTATCCCACTTGAGCTCCTCCTCGTCGCCAGTGATGGCGACACCACCGCCCCCGTCAGCGCCGTCCACTTCCTCATCCTCTTCACCGAGCAACTCGCGTGCACGCTGGCGGGCAGCCTGTCGTTTCATCTCATGCTCCGCATCGAGTTGTTGGCGCACCAACTGATCAGCAGCGCGCTGCTGCTGGGAGGCATTGCCGGCATCCGACTGCATCTCGTCTGCTTCCGCAGCAGGCTCCACGAATGAATGGCTACCGTGGCCAGCGGGCAACGCCACGCGCGGCTCCTGGGATGACAGCAACGTGGGAAAGGACTCTGGAGCCATGCCGTTCGGCGGTGGGCTTGGTGACTGTTCCTCGTCGCTGCCGTTCGGCGTGGTGGGCAGTGGTGAGAGCGACATGCTCAACAGCCGCGTTTGCTCCTTCTGCATGCGTTCTGATCGTTCCCGCGCTGGCGTGTTCCTGGTATCATCTCCAATCGCTCCCGGCGTGTGCGGATGAACGAGCAGCCCCTTCGGCGACGCGACGACCAGACCGAAGACGACCTTGTCGTGTTTGGGCTTGTAGCACTGCTCCGCGCGTAGCTCGCTGAGCGAGGCAAAACGCGTGAAGCCAATCCCAGTGTGCGAGCGGAAGAGGTAGTTGAGCGAGCGGTACAGACCCACACGGTCCGCGTCGATGCGCTTCGCAACCAGGTACGCCTGCACGTAGTACGGCGTGGGTCCGGCAACGTAACGCAGCGTGAGCTCGACACTCTCACTGTCCGCCGCTTTGCCGACCGCCAGGCGGAACTTGTGCTCGCCGATCGTCACCAGCTCGCTCAGCGCCAAACCGTCCAACTGCGAAAGCGAAGGCACCTCGAAGGGGAAGAACACGTCCAAATTGGACGCGGACTGCGTGTACACGGGGCGCAGCAGACGCGTGCGCGGGTCGAAGAGAGCGACACGGCGCAGTTGCCCGTTGCAACTCGGCAGCGCATCCGCTGCTGCAGCCGGCAGCGATGTGCCGTCCCAGTTGATGTCGAACTCAGGATCCTCCTTCGCTTCGGTTCTGGCGGACAAGGGCTTCCGGGGCGAGTCTTTCGGTGCCACCACGACAGTCTGAACAGCGCTCTCACCGGCGGCATCCGGGACTGGGGCTGGTGCGGGAGCGGGAGCCACGCGCGTGGAGGTCGACACACGCTTGGCGAACGACGGTTGTATGTCCTCCTGTGCGACCGCTTGGGCGCGCTGCTGCTCGTGCGCGCGCTTGAAGTCACGCCAGAGTTTCCGTTCCGCTGGATCAAGAGGCTCCCAGCTGCTCGGGCTGATCTCGCCCGTTGCTGAAGCAGGAGCGCGTGCGACGCTGACCACACGGCTTCCGTGCAGGAACGGGTTCAGCCCACTGTCCCTGCCGCTGAACGGCGGAATACGTGTGGACGCAGAGGGTGGGTGGCTGGTTAGGAGCGGGGACTCAGCAGTGCCCGTGAAGTATCCCCTGGCCGATTGCGCGCCGTCGCGCATGCGGTGTTCGCGCAGCAAACTGGCCAATCTTGCGTTTTTGCTTTCTCCCGCTTCGCTGTGACGCGCCATCAGCGTGGCTTTGCGATGGCGCAGGAATCTGCTCTTGCTCCGCTCGAACGCCTTGTCCTCCTGTTCCTCCGCCGTCTGTTCGTCGCGCAGGCGCTTGAGCTCCACGTGCTCGGCATACGCATTCTCCACCTCCTTGACCTGGTCGTTGAGCGCGAGCTGCACGCGCAGCGATGGCCGGAAGTCGCTCACGTTGCTGAGCACCATGTACACGCATAGTCCGAACACGTGTTCCAGGATCAGCGCGGTGGCCAGTCGCTCCGTCGTCGTAGGATTGTCGTTGATGTAGCGCTCGAGCTGGGAGGACGTGTAGCAAATGATCGCTGTGTTAGTGCCGATGGAGCAGATGGTGAGGAAGAGCAGCAGGTACCAGAACATTCCGATGTCCAGCGCGCCGTAATACTTGGGCTTCTGGTAGTTCTTCAGCAGCTTAAACCCGTGCGTGCCGCTCTGGATGATGTTATGTCCGAGCGTGATAGCGGGCGCAATGGGGAATGCGGCCGCGAACATAACGCAGTACCCGAACCCGATAACCAGCTCGTTATAGTCATTGAAAGTTCCCAGCACGTTTCGGTTGATGGCGTACTTCGGCTGAATGGCCTGGTACTCGAGCGACAGCTTGTTGACGTCGCTCATGAATCCCAGGTCGCTGAACAGGTCCAGCGTGCGGTCCACCAGACCGTCGCCCGCATTCACCGCCGTCTCCACACCGTCAACGATATGATCGCCCAGCGCGAGGATACCACCGAGCACGCCGCGCTTGCGAGGGGATTCGTTGGGATCACCACTGGGATGCGATGTGGAAGCGGGCACTGAGGGCGGAGGGACTGACGCCTGCTCGTTCGCGCTGCTCGGCATTGCAGCGACATCCGCAGCCGGGGCGGGTACGGGCGGAGGATTCGGCGGAGGCGGAGGCAGCATCATATCGGGTGAAGCGACCGACGTCGCAGCGCCAAGTGGGCGCGGCGTCGCACCAGCCTCTAAATCCGACTGGTCCGCAGCTACTGCTGCTGCGTCGTCTGCCGGCCACGCCACTCCGGGCTGCTGGCTCTGCGGCTCGCCGAGCCTAGGCTCCGTGTTGCTCTTCCTCCGCATCGGTATGACGAACTCCACGCCTGCCTTCGCGCCGCGCGCTGCGCCTTTAATTCCTGCCTTGGTGAAGTCCAGTCCCTGCTGCAGCGAGGCCCACACCTTGGCCTTGAGGCGCAGACGGTACAGAGAGAACTTCGTCATGTAGGTCGGCAGAATGCGCTGCGTGAAGAAGGAAATGGCCAGACGCGTGAGGATAATGGTCATCAGGGCAGACGACAGTTCCTGCATGCAGTTCCTCGCGGGGTTGCCGTCGCTGGTCTGGCACGAGTCCGTATAGCCGCCAGGAAGATCCGCACCGTCGCGGAAACCAGACTTGACGAACGCACTGACAGACAGGGAAGGAAGGAAGGCAGGCACGCAAATAGACATGAGAACAGAGCACCCAGCCACCTAGAACCGATGAAGGCTGCAACCGCCAGACGCTCACACGCATAGCGCCGCCCACTGTGGGCCAGTGTTGTGTGCTGTGTGTCTGACATGTAAAACAGCGAGAAGTAGCTGTTAACGAACTGAAACACGAAGCATTTCGCCGTGAGTTTCTCCTCGAACTGCGTGATGGT
>Ga0256774_1000217_pt1 | contig 9820 bp, 1 predicted proteins | sample MC6MC0925MT_FD_186061 | JGI IMG/M metagenome (GOLD analysis project Ga0256774, IMG submission 186061) | Metatranscriptome of enriched soil aggregate microbial communities from Iowa State University, Ames, United States - MC6-MC0925-MT... | ecosystem: Environmental > Terrestrial > Soil >... | reverse complement strand
GTAGCAGCAACCAGCTCGTGCTGGGCTGAGCGCATCGAGTCCAAGTGCTGACCTCTTGTCTCTGCTCTGTACACTACTCACAGGCCCTCCGTCCGCCATGTCCGGCCCACTGAAGCCGACGACGCCGTTGACGGCGCAGCTGGAGCGGCTGCTGGGCACCGGCAGCGGCGGACCGTCCGCATCAAACAGCGCGCGCAGCAGCATCAACACCAACGCGGTGCCTGCAAACGGCGCGTCGGCACCACAGGCTGCAGGCGGAGCTGCTGCTGTCTTATCTGCCCAGTCGTCAGCGCACGGCACGCCTCGCAGCAGCATGTCGGCAGCCGATGCGCCGGCCAATGTCGGCACACCAGCTGCAGCGGACCCGGGTGCTGCGCTTGACAACCTCTTTGCTGCAAAGTTCTCCTTCCAGTTCGACAACCTGCAGCACATCCTTCGCTACATGCTCGGCGAGATGCGCGTGCAGAAACGTGTTGCCGGCGAAGTGGCAGTCCTGAACAGCCGCGTCAGCTCAGTGGAGGCGGGCAGCGACACCACCGCGGCCCTGTCGCAGCAGGCCTCGCTGTGCCGCAAGCACAACGCGAATATGTCGCTGACGGTGTCGCGGCTGGAGGACCGCGTGGCAAAGGAGGGAGCGCTGGTCAACCGGCGACTCGGGGGACTCGAGGTGTCGGCAGACAAGCTCGATGCGACGCTGGCCGCACACGCGGCGCAGATCGACGCGCTGACCGCTCACGTCAACGCGACTGCGAAGGGCGAACGCGTTGCTCCCGCACCCGGTTTCTCCACGCTGTCGTCTCCTGCCTTCGCCACTCCTTCCGCCTCCCGCAAGGACGCGCTGGAGCTTGAGGGCATGTCGGTGCAGATCGGGCGCTTCATGGTGCAGGCGGCGGCCACTGAGGCCGCGCTCAAAGAGAAGATTGCCGCGCTGGAGGACGCGGAGCAGCGGCATGCCAGGCAGCAGGCAGACTGGGAAGCGAAGATTAACTTCGTCATGAACGAACACAAACGCATCACGGAGAAGATGGCGCAGATGGAGGATAACCTAGACCAAAGCAAGATGAACCCACCCGCAGCAGCGACGCAGGCCGCACAGCAGCAACAGCAGCCGCACCAAGTGGCGTCGCTTGTGCCGTCTGTCCATGCAGCGACCGCCAAGCTTGCGCTCCCCGCGGGCGCCAAGCTGGCTGCAGCTGATGGTCAGCCTGCCAGCGGCGTGGTGCCCGCGGAGCAGGTGGTGGGCGAAACGATAGACGTCGACGTTGATACGGTGCGGTCGGAGACCGAGCGTCAGATCGCGGTGCTGGAGGCCAGAGTGGGGCCCGCGCTCCCGCAGACGACGGATCTGAGCGAATCGCAGCTGTCTGCGATGCAGGCTCGCATCGACGCCAGCGTGGCTTCGTCGCTGAACGCGCTGCGCAACGAGCTGGACGAGCGGCTGTCAGTCGACAAAGAGGCTGCGCGTGATCATCGTCACCAGGTGATGGACGCCGTGGCACGTGCATCGGAGGCGGCGCTTGACGCGCAGCAGGCGCTGCAGCAGGCACAGCGGGTCGTTGACGAGGCGCAGCGGCGCACAGAGCAGGTGGCGCAGCAGACGGCCAATCTGTTACAGAGCGCCGGTCCACCGATCGCCGGTGGTACCGCGCTGCCTGCCGATGCGAGCACTGGCGTTCAGTTTGCCTTCGCTGGTCAAGAGCAAATTGCGGGCGCGGTGCTCACTGGGCCACGCGTGCCGACTCCGCAGCACCCGGCACAACAGCAGCAACAGCCTGCTGGCGCTGCTGGCACGCAGGGCACCGCCGCTCCCCCTGCCGGTGGCAAGATTGTGCCTCCGAAGCTGCTGAACGTTACGCAGCATGAATTTGACAGATGCCGAGCGATGGCGGAGCTGGCCCTGCGGCGCACGGTGCAGCACTCCGAGGCGCTGGCGCTGATCGACGCGCGTGAGAGTGGCGGCGCGCTGTCCGCTTCGGCCAGTGCGCAGGCGAGCGAGCTCGAGAAGCTGCGTGCCTCCACGAACAACCTGTCTGCTCGCGTCCTGTTCAGTGAGGACCGTCTGGAGACGATCAACGCGCTGACCCTCGCGACGCGTCAGTCGCTAGCAGCGCTGGCTGAGCGCGTCGACAACCACCCCACGCTCAAATCCGTATCGCTGAGGGTCTTCGAGACCGAGCTCAAGTTCGGGGAGATCGCGGATAAAGTGGCGCTGCTTGCGCACCTCATCAGCAAGGCGCCAGTCACGACCGGACTGGTGCCGGGATCTGCGGGACAGAACGCCGCTGGTGCCCCTGCCGCTCGCGACACTGCAGCAGTGAAGAGCAGCAAGGACAGACCCGCTGTTGCGATCGACCCCTTCAATCGCTCTCTCGTTGCCACTCTTGCTGCGGAGGACGCGCAGCAGGCCGCAGCAGCGAAGCAATCACCCGACGATTCGGACGATGAGGACACCGCAGCAGCGAAGCATCCACCTGCTGCTGAACCTGCCCCAGCGCGCAAGGCCGCACCAGCAGCGGCTTCTGTCGAAGCTGATACATCCAGCTTCACCGATGCCGTTGACGCCAATGCTGTGGCACTTGGCATGGTTCTGCGTTCAGGCGCCCCAACCTCTACGGGCATCGGTGGCACACAGCCAGCTGGTGAGACTGCTGCGTCTGCGCGCATGGCGAAGGACCTCGCTTTGCTGGGCTCGTTGCAGGAGCGCCTGGCTTCTGCAGCTGCGCTCGACAGCAAGCTCGCTCAGGTGGACGCTCTGGAAGCGCGCGTGACGGCGCTGACCGAGCTCGACCTCGCCGAGCGTCTGACGTTCATCGAGCGGCGCTTCACGACCGAGCTCACGTTCCTCCGTGCACACGTCAACACGAAGGTCGACAGTGCGTCGCTCAAGATTCTGCTCGACAAGGTTGAGTTAGAAGCGGCCAGTTCAGCGGCTGCACTGGCAGCGGTGCAGCAGGCGGGAGCCGCGCCTTCGTCGCCGAACCGCGCTGCGTCGCCAACTCGCCGTACGCGCTCCGGCTCGGTATTGCTGTCACCCGGCGGTGCAAGCGAATCCGGTGGCATTGCATCTGGCGACGATGCAGGCGACGTGTTGTCCCCCTTGGCCGGCGTGTTGAGTTCTCCCTCCCCCGTCGGTGGCGGTATGATGTCGCGTGCGACCTCGCGTGACTCGCGCTCTCGCGCTGCCGCGGAGCTCGAGCTGCGTGCCCGTGAGCGCAAGCAACGCATGGCGCACCTACTAGCCATGCTGGAGAAGAAGGCAGATGTGGCCTCCATCAAGCAGCTGGAGGAATTCGTGCGCAGTGTCGACCGACACCTGCGTACCGTCATGCAGTCGCACGCCACGCAGATCCGCCGCCTGGAGCAATCGGGCGGAGGCGCAGGTACCAGGCGGACAGCTGCCCAAGCGCAACGCGACGCGGAGATGGCCCTTCCACCGCGACTGGGCGGTCGCTCCACCACCGTCGCCGGCTACGACGAGCCGGAGCCCGCGCCGAATGCGGCTGCCGCTGCCCGTCGCGCCGAGCGGCTGGCCTCGCGTGGCGAATACAACGATCCGGACCCAGATGATGAGGAGGAGGTGCAGGCCAATGTCGAGGACGACGACGGCCAGCCGATCACCTTGCGCACCCGCGTGCCGAGGCAAGCGTATACTCCCCGAGCGCCGCTGTACGACGAGCGCGATGAGGAGGAAGACGATGCGGCGCAACGCGTCGGATTCAAGGTGTCAGGGTCGGGAGCTCGGGTGGCTGCGCTGACGGCGCAGTGCGAGAGCCTGCAGAACCAAATTGCAGCGCTTCATGCCCAACTGGCACGGAAGGCCGATCGCGCAACGGATGCGGCTCCAGGTGGCTCGTCCGCTGCTGGCGGCGCATCCTCGTCGCCCAGCAATGGTGGTGTCGCCGCCAGTTTGGACGGCGGTCTGACACTGAACCCGTCGCTGTCCCTTGTCGCTCACCCTCAGTTCGCGCGTCTGCAGAGCAAACTCGGCGACGTGGAGACGCAGCTGCAGCACGCGCAGGGGTTGCTGATGTTCCAGGCGCGCCAGCTGCGCAACCACCGCGACTGGATCGCGAAACACGCGCGCGAGATTGCGGCGGTCAAGGAATTCGTCCAGGCGTCGCTCGGCGTGCAGAGCAAGAATGCCGCAGCGGTGGGTGCGGGAGGACAGCCAGACGCGTCTGCGATTGCAGGCGGATCCACGTATCCGTCTCCCGCTGTGTTCACTCTACTCAAGCAGGTGGAGTCGGAGCTAACCGGCGTGCGGCGTGCGCTGCGGCATAAGGTGGACTACTCGGACCTCGGCCTCGGTGCACCGCACGAGGCGACCAGCCACGCCGCGCAAGCGGCCGCCGCGCAAGGCTACCCGCATCCGACGCTGGAGGACCTGCGTCGCTTGCTGTTTTACTTGACGCCGCAGCTGCAGGCTTCGCCGGGTGCACCGCTGGCCGGCATGAACTTCGGCGAGTCCAAGGGCGTCTCGTTGATCACCACGAAGCACGTGCCGCACCTGCCTCCTCTGGAACACACGCATGGCACGGGTGAGAAATGCATGGCGTGCGACCGTGCCGTCGAGCAAGTGCAGCTGCACGCCAGCGCGCGTGGATCGGCACGTCACGCTGGATTCCCCACGAGCCTCTCATCCATCGCACCGGCCGGCGGGTTGGTTGGGGCGAACACCCGCCGCCTCATCGCCGCTGCAAACAGTACTGGCCACATCTCCCCGCGCGTGGCACACCCGTCCTACCTTGGCACTGTCCCGCTGGGCAGCCACTCGGCACATCCGCAGCACCACCAACACGTGCCTCCCGCGGGTGCACAGAGCTCCGGTGCGCCCATCATGGGTGCTCCTGCCAGCGGCGTCAATCTCACACCGCGGCCCCCAACGAGCAACCAAGTGACCGCTGGAACGAACATGCGGAATGCGCCGCCGCTTCAGCCTGGCACCAAGCCCGGCAGCAGTAGCAGCAGCAGCCGCAAGGGCACGCCTGGGCAGATTCTGCCATCCGCTGGCAGCGTCTCACCGCGGGTGAGCGCACAACTAGCCGAGTCGCAGTTTGGCGCAGAGGACGCCGCGGCACTGGCGGCTGAGAAGGCAGCGCGCAAGGCGCAGCGACGGGAAGCAAAGGTGGCTGCTGCTGCTGCTGCTGCTGCTGCTGCTGCTCAGAGCGCCCCGCACCAACCCGCTGTGGCTCCTTCTCACACGCGCGCTACCAGTCGCAGCATCGGCGAGGTGGTCGACGCCGCGCGTCACGCACAGCAACAACTTGAAGAGAAATCACCTGAGCAGCACGCTTAGTTCGTTTGATCGTTTCCACCACTGTTTTCCCATGCCACCGCGCCATTGCGAATCCAGTCTCGTGAGTGGGGTTGAAAAAAAGCGAACCCTGATGTGAAAAAGTCGTAATCCAACCCGCGAACAATCTGGAAAGGAATCAAACAGTGCGTGCTTCTCGAGAAATATAAAAGGGGCGTGCTTCTCTCTCACTGCCAGGCTTGGTTGGGTCGCGTCGCTCCGAGCGGCTGCTTCTCTGCGAACAGCTGTCGCTTGAACCCGCCATTCGCATGTGTCCCGTCCTCGTTCTCCTTGCCGGCATGCTGCTTCGCCACCACGGTGCCTGCCAGCGCCTTGGCGTGGGGCGACGTGCGGCGTGGCGCAGTGGACATCGCAACGGCGTAAGGAGGAGAGTTCGAGGCATCGCCCTCGGGAGGGGAGATCGACGAGGACGGACGGCCAGTGAGGGAAGCGACAGGGCCATTCAACTGCGTGTGCGTTTTGTTGGAGCTGCTTGTTGCAGGAATAGAAATCGGGTGGCTGCTGGCCCTTGGCGATGCACCGTCCTCGTCATCCGCGGCAGAGGCCTCGATACTCTCCTTCGGCGGCGAGGAGTGAATCTTGCGCTGCAGCGCGCTCCACTCCCGCTCCTCCTGGCGCAGGCGCTCACGATCGTGCAGCAGCGCCGACACACTGCCGCAACTCTTCGAAGGGGAGGACTGGCCGACGGGGCTCTGCGAGTGCTGGGAGGGATGGGCTTGCGCGAGCAGCATCGCCGCAGCGGCAGGCATTTGTGCGTGAGCCGCCGACGCAGCAGCAGCGGCGGGCGGCGCAACGGGAGACTCAGGCGACAGCTCCTCTTCCTCATCCTGCACGATGAAGCAGTGGGAGCCAGGTGCCCGGTAAATCTGCACACCGGACGCCTCCGCCGCTGCTTCGGGCCCAGAGCCAATCCCCCAGCGCCGCTCCAGGAACTCGCGCTCCTCGGGCGACATGTTCGCGGTCATCGCAGCGACAGGGGCTCGGGTGTGGGCACGGCGCGCGGCATCGTCGGACTCACCTTCGTGCATGTCCGCATCATCGCCACCCTCGGCCTCCTGCGCCTGCTGCGCACGGCGCTCTGCATCTGCCTGTCGCTTTGGTGATCGTTGCACGACGTGTTGTTGCTGCTGCGGCTCTTCCTCGTCCAGTTGTTCTGGCATGCCGGTGTCATCGTCGTTGTCCTGCGCGAACGGTCCGGTGAGATAGTCCCCGGCAGAGTAGTCCCCATCGTCCGTGTGCTGCTGATCCTGCAGGTGCTGGTGCTGCTGCTCGGCTGCGCGCGCCTGCAGCTCCTCATTGGCCACGAGCGCTTGGTAGGTGGCGGCCGCATAGGACTCCCAGTCGCTAATACCCTTCTCCTGCGCTTCATGCTGCGCGCGCGCTTTGGCCGGGTCACGTGACTCGTGCGTCAGGAAGCGCGGAAGGTTGAAGAACAAATTGAAGAAGTAGCTCTGCAGGTGCGAGCGGGCCAAATCCTTGCGCGTCAAATGGCACGTGCTGAACTCGTAGGCCAGTGAGGAAGCCGACAGCGGCGGCGGCGAGGAGTGCAGACGGTGCGGCGGCGACGTGAGCGCCTCGGCTGCGGGCGGTGGCGTCGGCATGCGCTCAATGGCCGCACTGGGCACCGGTAGCGCCCCATGCCTCTGCACCTCATCCGTGCTCGCCTTGACCATGTCGAGCAGCTGGCATACAATATCAGTCCACCGAATCACGTCGCTGCTGAGCGCCTGAATCTTCTCCACCTGCTCCGAGAAGAACCAGTCCAGTTCGAACAGCGACAGCACGTGGTCGTGATCGAGGTCCACCAGGCGGAACCAGTAGGCGAGGGACTGCGGCGTGTTCTTGTCAACCTCGTTCAGCATGAACGTGATGAATTGAGCGTAGTCCATGCTGGCAGTGTGCAGGGACGCGTCGTCCAGACCCCGCTCGCCCGCGGGGAACTCGTCCGCATCGGGAGCATCGACGCTGCTCGCGGCCGCCGCAGGACCCTCCTCGATCGCTACGTCAGCTGCTTTGCTCTCCTCCTCGCCCTCTTGCTGCGGCTGAAGCTGCTGTTGTTGCTGCGCGTGTCCCTGCTTCGCGCACTGGTCCATGATGCGCTGGCAGATGCGCGTGGAGAGCGCACGGTTCTCATACTCGAGCAGGTTCGCGAGCGACAGGTATCCGTCGTGGTCGGGCGAGTCCAGCTCCCAGAACTTGCAGTAGAGCACGTAGAAGTGCTGGTACGAGAAGTAGAGCAGCGACTCGTTGATGTCGGGGTTGTCCTGCAGCTTGCACACCTCGGACAGCAAGGGGCTGCGGCGCACATCGGCCAGGGATAGCTTGCCAGAGCCCTTGGAGTCGAGCGCGTAAAAGATGCGTTCGATGCACGTTTGCGCGTACTTCTGCTGGAATTCTGGCGTGGCCGCCAAGAACTCCAGGCCCGGGTGCGTGCTGAGGATGGAATCCAGCAGCGGGCCGAAGTGCGCGCGCGTCAGGAACGACGAACTGGGACTCATCGCCGGAACGGAGGGAGACGGAAGCGGAAGGGACACGGAAGGAGGAGGGGAGGACAGAACGGTGATGGGAACGGTGCGCGGAGAGGGAATGTGCAGCGGAGGGGCCACGCGAATCCGCTGCGGGGTTGACTGGCCCGCGGCGTCCTCCCCGTTGAGCTGCATCGTCATCGGCGCTGCGTCTGCCGCTGTCAGCGTGTTCGGATCGTCCATGAGATAGTCAATCTGGCTTTGCAGCACGCGGAAGAAGCGCGTGGCGGGGTCCTTGAACTTCTCCAGGTGGTTGGAGAAGTAGTAGCTGAATGTGGCGGGCAGCACGCGCTGCTCGGCGGCAGGATCGTAGGACGCAAGAGCTGCAGTGTCGGTAGCGTCGGCGGCAGCGTCATCGTCGTCGGCGGTGGAGGTGTTCGCCTGGGCCGTATCGTCCAGCGCGGACACGTTGAGCAGCGACGCATCGGAGTGATCCGCCGCGGAGTGGTGACGCTCGCTCGGCGAAGCAGCCGATATGCTCAGCGGCGTGAGCAGGGCTTCGGCTGTCTGATCCAATGTGTTCTCATCAACAGGTGACGTCCTGGCGTTGTTGCAGCTCGACGGTGGCGAATTCGGCAGACTCGGCGCCGACAGCATGGTCTGCACACTGGACGAGGTGGACGTGGTGCTCTCGTTGCGACCGCGGCTGGCTGCCAGTTGATCGCTCGTTGCTGTAGGGCTCAGCATGGCAGACATCGCGACACCACCACGCGCGGAGGACGGAGACGAGGCCACCTCGCACGCAAGACCCGCGTCGTCGAGACTCATATCCGACGAGCTCGCCACATCTGCCTTACCGCCGGCCTGAAGCACGCCCAAACTGCTCCTCTGCGATGCGGGTGCACTCCCGCTCGCTCGCCGCAGGCGCTGCATGCGCCTCCGAACAAGCCGCTTTGCGATCTCGCGCGCGTGGCTGTCCTTCAGCATGGCCAGCAGCTCGCGCTTGTTCTGCTGGATCAGCAAGCACTGCTGCTGCACGTAGGGGGCACAGTACTTGGGCAGCTTCAGCACGCTGCAGGTAAGCTGTTCGATGGCATCCGTGTCGAATCCAAACGGTTGCGTTGCCGTCAGTTGAGCGAGCGTACTGGCCGTGTGCTGCTTGCTGCCCGGCGACGCCGGCACGCCGTGCGGGAACCAGAAAGCGCTGATCGGCGATCGGGATCCCGCCTGCACCGGCATCGTTGGCGAGGGTGATCCGGCCGAGCGTTGCGTGGTCTTGTAGCGCGTGGGCGTCATCGGGCTAGCGGGCAGGCCATGGGTCGTGCTGCGCGTCGGCGAGTAGCAAGGCTGGTGCGCGGGACTGGGCGCGCTCAGATTCGTAGGGGACCGATCCCGCGACGCGATTCGAACGGGAGAGCGCGTCGATGCATCCGACGAACAGGACACATCGCCGCCGAGGCTGCTCGCCCGCCTGACAGGCGAGGATGGTTGGCTGCTTGCCGCCGCCGCCGCCGCGCCGCTGCTGACGCCTTCGCTGCTGGTGGCCCGCATACGCACGGGGCTCTTGGGCGGGCTCGGTGCGCTTGCACGATGGTTTTCGTACGCCGCGTTCATGAGGACGGTGGTGATGTGCCGCTTGTGCGTGTGCGTCGGGCTCACACAGCGCGGCCCACTGCCATTGCTGCCACCGTCGGAGGACGGCGACGCCGGACGGGCAGGGACAGGGACAGAGAGGGACGCAGGAGCAGCGGCAGGAGGAGCACCCAACGCCACGTTTGCAGCTAGCTCCACGTCCATTGGCGTGCTGTCACTGCCACTGGCATCATCGGCCGATGCGCCTGCTGCTGCTGCCGTTGGTCCCTCCATTTCGGCCTGCTGCTGCAATGGCAGCCACGTCCGTCCGTCGGGCCAACCAACAGACAGGCAGCGGGCAGGGAGGGCGGCAGGCGGGGAGCTCGCTGCTGCAGCCGTCAGCCAGTCCGCGGCGTCAGTGTCAGTCAGTCTGCCGCTTCCCCACGTGTGCTCCCCTCGTTCACGTGGG
>Ga0256774_1000213_pt1 | contig 9934 bp, 7 predicted proteins | sample MC6MC0925MT_FD_186061 | JGI IMG/M metagenome (GOLD analysis project Ga0256774, IMG submission 186061) | Metatranscriptome of enriched soil aggregate microbial communities from Iowa State University, Ames, United States - MC6-MC0925-MT... | ecosystem: Environmental > Terrestrial > Soil >... | reverse complement strand
CCAGGACGTGCGCGACGGCATCATGGCCTACCGCATCGCCGCGCACGCCTCGGATCTGGCCAAGGGCCATCCTGGCGCGCAGGTGCGCGACAACGCGCTGAGCAAGGCGCGCTTCGAATTCCGCTGGGAAGACCAGTTCCATCTCGGGCTGGATCCGGAGAAGGCCAAGGAATTCCACGATGAAACGCTGCCCAAGGACGCGCACAAGCTGGCCCACTTCTGTTCGATGTGCGGGCCGCACTTCTGCTCGATGAAGATCACCCAGGACGTGCGTGACTATGCGGCGGGGCAGGGCCTGGAGGAGCAGAAAGCGTTGGAGGCCGGCATGGCCGAGAAGGCCGCGCAGTTCCGCGATCTTGGCGCCGAGGTATATCGCCAGGAGTGAGGCACCGGCCGGGGCGGCATGCGCCGCCCCGGTCATCATCCAGGCCCCGCATGATTCCGGCTAAGCTCGGCGCGACCAGACAGGGCGGGGACGACGATGGCGATAGCACGCAGCACCAAATGGCTGGCGATTGCGCGCCGGCATCCTTCTGCCTGGCTGCTGGCGGTGCAGTTGCTCGGTGTGCTGCTGTACCCGGCGATGGACGAGGCCGGTGCCAGCCGCGCGCTGTTCGGTGCGTTCGGCATCGCCGTGCTCGGCCTGGCGCTGTGGGTGGTGAGGCGCAGCCCGCTCGGGATGTGGGTGGCGCTGGTGCTGGCGATTCCCTCCGTGGTGTTCTCCATCTCAGGCGCCCTGTTGGAACGCCCGGCGCTGGTCACGACCGCGCAGCTGCTCGAGTGCCTGCTGTACTTCTATACCGCCGGCAGCCTGATCGCCTACATGCTGCAGGACCACAAGGTCACCCGCGACGAACTGTTCGCCGCAGGCGCCACCTTCACGCTGTTGGCCTGGGCGTTCGCCTTCGCCTTCGCGGTCTGCCAGCAGTGGTACCCGGGCAGTTTCGTGGCCACCAGTGAGAGTGAACTGCGCACGTGGATGGAGCTGCTTTATCTGAGCTTCAGCTTGCTGTCCGGGGTCGGGTTGAGCGATGTCGTACCGATCCACTCGCAAGCACGCGCGCTGGTGATGCTCGAGCAGTTCGCCGGTGTCATGTATGTCGCGCTCGTCGTCTCGCGCTTGGTCGGTCTCACCATGATCCGCCGCATACAAAGCTGAATCGCGCATAAAAAGTTCGCGCCCGGAGGCGCGAATGCTGAATCTATTTATGTGAATTCGTCGGCGAGAGAGAGCCTGTTGTTGGCCACACGCACAGGTGCGGTTAACCCACATAGGCTAGTATTCGCGCGCTTCAGTGTTTTTGCGCTTTGCGCTGATGCCTTGTGCGGAATCTGGCGGTTCGTTCGGTCGTTGTCGATTGTGATGAATGCTGCGTTCCAGTAGTCCTGCATTCACTCGTGTCACCGGAATGATCATCAACGACAGTGAGCGACCGTCAGCCGATGTAGTTCGAATCGGCGATTGCACCGTCATTCTTTCCTCGCGGGAAGTGATGGTGGTGGGCGTGCGTCGCCCGCGTCGGCTGACGCCGAAGGCGTTGGGCGTACTGAAGGCCTTGATGCGCTCGCCGGGCGCAGTGGTGACCCGCGACGAACTGTTCGCCGAGGTGTGGCCCGATACGTTGCCTACCAACGATGTGTTGACCCAGGCCGTCACCCAGCTGCGCAAGGCCTTCGCGACCGACGAAGAGGCCGGCACCGCGTATATCGAAACCATTGCCAAGACCGGCTACCGCCTGCTGGTGCCGGTGAGTGCGGTCGAGGAAGTGCGGGGTCTGGAGGCGATGGAGGGCGTGGACGCCAATGTGCCGGGCGCTGCCGAGGTGCTGCCCCCGCGGGCGCCGCCGTCGCGCAAACGCGGTGACAGCCCGCTGCGCCGGCAGTGGCGGCGTACCCGCCGCTACATCCTGCTCGCCATCGGCGTGGCGATGCTGGTCGCCCTGCTGGTCATGGCCGCCTTGCTGGTCCAGCGTGAACCGCCTGCCTCGGCGCTGGATGCGGCGGTTGAAGATGGCACCCGCGTGATCGGCAGTCCGCAGCGGCCGTACCGGCTCATCACCGCCACCGCGGGCTTTGAAACCTATCCGACGCTGTCGCCGGATGGTTCGCAGGTTGCCTACGAGGCCGATATGCCTTCACGCAAGGGCAGCGTCATCAAGGTGCAGACCTCCGGCAATGCGCCGGCCCGCATCCTGATGGATACCCCGGCCACGTACTCGGACCGGTTCCCGAACTGGTCGCCCAACGGGCGGGACATCGCGTTCGCGCGGTTTGGCCCGGACGGCAGCTGCGAGGTCATCATCGCCAGCGCCACCGGCGGCGCGCTGCGTCACGTCACCCGCTGCGATGGCACCGAACTGCTCAGCTTCGACTGGACGCCGGATGGGCGCGGCCTGCTGTTCGGATCGCTGTCGGGCAAGTACGCACACCGCGGCATCCGCATTCTCACCCTCGCCAGCGGCAGCTGGACCGCGCTCGATTACCAGATCGATCCGGACAGTTTCGAGTACGCGCCGCGCTACTCGCCCGATGGGCGCTGGATCGTGTTCGTGCGCAACCCGCAGGTCGGTGATCTGTGGCGGATCCCGGCCGGGGGTGGCACCCCGGAGCAGCTCACCAATGATTCGGCCGAGATCCGCGGCTGGGCGTGGCGCAGCGATAGTCGCCACATCGTGTTCGGCCGCCGCGTGGACAGCGAAGCACGCCTGTATGAGCTGGACACGCGCACCCGCACACTGCGTGACCTGGGGCTCGACGACGCCCAGTCGCCGGCGCTGTCGCGCAGCAACAACATGCTGGCGTTCATGCATCGGCGGGCGCAGTTCGGCCTGTTCAAAGTGCCGATCGCCGCCGATGGTCGCCCCGGCACGCCGGAGCGCCTGTTTGCTTCGGGCGGACGCGACGCGCAGCCGATGATCGCGCCGGACGGCCGCCAACTGGTCTTCAGCTCCAACCGCTCCGGCAGTTACGCGCTGTGGTGGGCCGACCTGCAGCGTCCTGAATCGCTGCGGCCGATCGAGGGCCTGCGCCCGGAAACCCGACAGATCCCGGACTGGTCGCGCGACGGGCGCCACCTGCTGGTGCTGGGGCGCGATGAACACGCCAACCCGGCGATCTTCGAAGTCTCTCCGCGTGATGAGCAGACCGTGCGCCTGGCGGTACCGGTGGCGCAGCCGCTGCAGGCCCTGTACGGGCAGCAGCCGGAACAGCTGCTGGTGGTCGAGCGTGATCGCGATGAACGCATGCGCCTTTCCCTGTTTGATCGCAGCAGCACCCCATGGCGCTTGCTGGGCAGCATCGATGGCGTTTCCCAGGCACGGTATGACGTCGCCGACGAGCGTGTGCTGTTCACACGGTTGTCGGCCAGCGGTCTGTGGTCGGCCGATGCGGCCCTGAGCCCGCAGAGCATTCGCCAGGTGCGCAGCGACCAGCCCTCGCGCTGGCGCTACCGGGCATGGACCGTCTCCGGCAACGGGCAGATCGATTACCTGTCCAACCGCGCCGACTGTGCCACCGTGTTCGCCCGGCTCAGCGCGACCTCCAGCGACAGTGCCCACTGCCTGGATGCCGATCGGCTGGGAACCGGCAACGGCTTCAGCGCAAATCCGGACGGCAGTGCGGTGTACGTGGCCCTGGCCGTCGCCGATGGGTCCGACATCGGCATCATGAGCCTGCCCGAACCGACCTCTTCGTTCTTCCCGGCCTTCTCCAACCTGCTGTTTATGAAGGGAAAAGACCCTTCGTAAGTTCTTCGTGAGGTTGTCGTGGCGAATTCGGATCAATCTCGCCAGGACGTCCTGAGGGCAGTGGCCTGATTTGGCAAAACTGCACGCCAGCAAAGGCAAACTCACGGTGCAGTCATGCGTCAGCTCTCTTTGGCCGATCGCGGTCAATCTCTCTCCCTGGACAAAGCCATCGACGACGGCGCGCTGCCGAACTGCCTGGGCGTGGCCCGGCTCGGCAGCCTGCAGACCGCCGGCACCACGTTCACCGTCTGGATGCAGGTCCGTGGCAGCGCCTGGGTGGAGTCCAAGGAGGGCAAGTTCCGCCTTCGTCAGCGTGAGTGGATCGCCTTCGAGAAGGATTCCAAGCCGATGGTGCAGGCCGGGCGTGATGGTCTGTGCATCGGCTTGAGCCTGTCGCCGGATGCGCTGCGCGCGCTGGGTGAGCTGGCCGACTGCAACCTCTACGCGGGCCGCGGCACGATGACGCGGGGCGAAATGCGCGTGGCGATGCGCCTGTGGCGTGACGCGCTGACCAGCGAAAGGCCGATGCAGGGCCTGCGCCCGGCGTTGCTGCATCTGGCCGCGCTGCAGCAGGGCATGGCGACCGGAGTGCAGCGTTGCCCGGGCCGTTCGCGCAGCCGCAAGCGGCAGGTGTTCGGGCGCATGCAGCGCGCGCGTCTCTATCTGGAAGGCAACAGCCACCGTGTAGTGCGCATCGGTGAGCTGGCCGCGCTCACCAACTTCTCCAGCTGGTATCTGTCCAAGACCTTCCAGAGCCTGTATGCGGAGAGCCCGCAGTCGCTCTCGGCGCGCCTGCGTCTGGAGCGCGCGGCCGATCTGCTGCGTGATACCGACATGATGGTGGGCGAGGTCGCTGCCGCCAGCGGGTTTGACAACTGCTGCAGCTTCGCACGGGCGTTTCGGGCCCGTTTCGGGTTGTCTGCGTCACGCTACCGTGAGGCGGGTGCGAACCTGTCGCCAGAGTCGGCAAAGTCTTCGGTTGCATCACGCAAATAATTAGCTGCAACGCAATCGTAACTTTCCGAGGCGGTTTAACACGCTACTAACGTACCTCGGAGAGATAAATGAATTTTCGTACTCCCGCAGTGCGGCTGGGCCTTCTGCCCGCCGGCATTGCGCTTGCTCTGTCGCCGACCTTCGCTTCCGCACAGGAAGCCAAGGGCGCGACCGACCTGGATCGCATTGAAGTCACCGGTTCGCGCATTCGTGGCGCCAACATGGAGACCCAGCAGCCGATCCTGACGCTGAGCCGTGAGAACCTGGAAAAGCAGGGCTTCACCTCGGTCGCCGACGTGCTGCAGAACCTGACCTCGGCCGGCTCGCCGGCCATCTCGCGTTCCGAGTCGCTGGCTTCGGGCGAAGACGTCGGCGGTTACTACGTCGACCTGCGCAACCTGGGCGCCGAGCGTACGCTGGTGCTGATGAACGGCAAGCGCCTGGGCGCTACCACCAGCGGCCTGCAGGATCTCAGCCAGATTCCGATGTCCGCTGTCGAGCGTATCGAAGTGCTGAAGGACGGCGCGTCGGCCATCTATGGTTCCGACGCCATTGCCGGCGTGGTCAACGTCATCACCCGCAAGCGCTTCAACGGCGCTGAGGCTGGCGTCTACGTCGGTCAGTACGGCGAAGGCGACGGCCAGACCAACCAGTACTCCATGACCTTGGGCTCGGAAGGCGAGCGTGGCGGCGTGACGCTGTCCGCCGAGTACGCCAAGTCTGATCCGGTGTGGGCAAAGAACCGTTCGTTCAGCCGCTCGGGTAACGGCGGTCCGAACTATCCGGGTTCGGGCTTCAGCCCGATCACCGAGCGTGGCACCTGGTGCGATCCGCGCGTGTGGGGCAACTGCCTGCCGTCGGATGACGAGAATGCGCCGCTGCCGGAGTGGAACACCCTCAACGCTGGCGGTGATCCGAAGAACGCAGCCGATTACCACAAGCTGACCGCGGGCGAGTATTCCAACGCCAACGAGCAGATGATGGTCTCGACCGGCATCGAACGTAAGTCCGTGTACGTCAACGGCAACTACGATCTGACCGACGCGATCACCTTCAACGCCGACCTGCTGTACAACCAGCGCACCACCAAGCAGCAGATCGCCGGTTATCCGTACCAGTCGCAGGCGTTCGGTACCCCGCTGGCGGCCGACAGCGCGTTCAACCCGGGCGTTGGCCAGGACGTTGAATTCCGTCGTCGCCTGTGGGAAGTGCCGCGCACCACCGACAGCGACATGAAGACCCTGCGCTTCGCCCCGACCGTCAGCGGCTTCTTCGAGCTCGGCGGCAAGACCTGGGATTGGGACGTCGGTGCGCTGTGGAACCGTAACGAACTGACCAAGACCGGTCACGGCGACATGAGCCTGATCGCGTCGCGTCAGGCCCTGGGCCAGTCGTTCATCAACGGCCAGGGTGTCGCCCAGTGCGGTTCGGCTGCGAACCCGGTCCCGCTGACCGATTGCCGTCCGTGGAACCCGCTGCTGCCCTACGGCGTGGCTGGCCAGGGCTCGCTCGCGGATCCGGAACTGCAGAAGTTCCTGTTCCCGACCTTCACCGATACCGGCCTGACCAAGACCACCAGCTACACCGCCAACCTGTCGGGCGCCGTGCTCGACCTGCCGGCCGGTGAACTGGGTGTTGCGATGGGTTATGAACACCGCAAGGAAGAAGGCCGCTTCGTGCCGGACGCCTTCGCGCAGTCCGGTGAGAGCACCGGTCTGGGTTCGACCACCACTGCCGGTGGTTACAGCCTCAACGAGGTGTACCTGGAGCTGAACGTTCCAGTGCTGGCCGACATGGCCTTCGCCAAGGAACTGAGCTTCAACGTTGCCAGCCGTTACTCCGATTACAGCAACTTCGGCAACACCCTGAACTCCAAGTTCGGTCTGGTGTGGCGTCCCATGGACGAGCTGCTGGTCCGTGGCACCTGGGCTGAGGGCTTCCGCGCTCCGACCATCAGCGATCTGTACGGCGGCAGCGCCAGCAGCTTCGAGCAGTACGTGGATCCGTGCGGCACCGGTTCGGCCAACTCGGTCGCCGGCAACGCAGCCTGCACCGCGGCCGGCGTCTCGCCGAACTACGTGCAGCTGGGCCAGGGTTCGGTACCGTGCGAAACCTATCCGTGCGCTACGCCGGATCAGTTCATCCGCACCGCCAATGCCAACCTGAAGCCGGAAACCTCCACCAGCAAGACCGCTGGCATCGTGTGGAGCCCGCGTTGGGTCCAGGGTCTGGACATCTCGCTGGATTGGTACAACTACAAAATCGAGAACATGATCATTCTCGACGACGTGGACCGCATCCTGCGTGATTGCTACATCCTCGGCGACGCATCGCGTTGCGCAGCGCATACCCGTGCGGCCGATGGTCATATCGACAGCCTGACCTACTCCATCACCAACCTGGGTGCGATGGAAACCGAAGGCTACGATCTGGGCATCAAGTACCGCATGCCGGAAACGGCGTTCGGCAACTTCAGCTTCAACTGGGACACCAGCTACGTCGCCAAGTATGACGAGCAGGGCCAGAACGCTGCCGGCCAGAGCATCACCATCGGTCGTGTCGGTGAAGCGGGCATCTTCCGCGTGCGCTCGAACCTGGGCGTCAACTGGGAGTACGGTGATTTCGGCGTCAACTGGACGGCTCGTTACTACTCGGGCATGAAGGAAAATTGCGTCACCAACCGTCCGTGCACCGATCCGAACCACATGGCCAACGGCGAAGCCGATGCGCTGCGTTGGGTGGGCTCCAACACCTTCCACGACCTGCAGGTCAGCTGGAAGGCGCCGTGGGATGCCACCATCGCCGTGGGTGCGAACAACGTGTTCAACCACCAGGGTCCGATCATGTTCTCGGCACCGAACAGCAGCTTCCCGTACTACGGTGGCTTCGACATCGGTCGCTTCCTGTACATGAAGTACACCCAGCGCTTCTGATCCATCGAAGCAGTGGTGCAGAAAGAGGAGGGCGGACCGCAAGGTCCGCCCTCTTTTGCGTTGTGGGGTAAGGAAACTCTGAGTTTCAGCGAACGGTGATCCGTTTCACAATTCGAACGGAAATGCAGTTGATACCGTCAATCGGTCCAATCGTGGACGATGGAGAGATCGATATGAAAATGACGCTCGCTCAGAAATTTTCGGCCGTATTTCTTGCCTCGCTCGCGCTTGGCGCCAGTGCATCGCCCAGCCTGATCATCTGTGGAGGAGGGCGCTACTGCGAAGGCGTCCGTGCCGAATGCCTGGCCGAAGGCCGCTCGGCTGCCATGTGCGAGCGCCTCTGGCGAGATTGCGTACTGGACGCCTGTCCGCAGCGCTGAAACGACGATGGCGCGCCAGCAGGGCGCGCCATCCTGGTCACTCCCCACCGGATACTCAGGCGTCGCTGGCAACCAACCCCATCAGCGCATTGGCATGCTCGCGCCACTGCGGCAGCTTGTTGAGCACGCCGGCACGCTGCAGATACTCCTCATCGACCGGATCGCCATTGATCAGCGCCAACGCGACGTGGACCGCACCGGTGACCCAGAAGCTGCGGGTGTTCGAGCGTTGCGGCTGCAGGTGGAAGGCCACCGCTTCGATGATCGGCATCGGCAGGCCCCACAGGCCCAGCAGATAGGCACCTGCCTCGGCATGGCCGGGGCGATCGTCGCCGGCATCCTCCGGCGTGCGTTCGTTGCGCACGCCCGGCAGCAGCAGGCCGATGTCGGCCAGCAGGGCGGCGGTGGCGCCGAGCTCCGCGCTGGATTCGGGCAGCAGCTTGGCCGCCAGGCGCGAGGCCAGCAGCGCGCGCTGCTGCAGCGAGTTGCGTTCGGCACCGGAGAGCGGCTGCGCGGAGAACACCTCGCTGGCCAGGACCAGGTCGCGAAGGGTCGACAGCCCCAGACGGGTGACGGCGGTGCGCAGGTCGGAAATGATCCGCCCATTGTTGAAGAACGCCGAGTTGGACAACTGCAGCACCTTGGCCGCGATGGCCGGGTCGGCCGCGACCAGCTTGGCCACATCGGCGGTGTTGGTGTCGTCGTCGTGTTCCAGCGCCTGGGTGAGGGTCAGATACAGATGGGGCGGCGAGGGCAGCTTCTCGATCCGGCCGATGGCGCTGCGCAGGCGCGCGCTGTCGAGCAGTTCACGCAGCTCTTCCAGGCTGGTCAGGGCTTCCAGCAGGACTTCCGGGGCCAGCGGCATCGGCAGGAACCGATGGGCCACGCCGATCAGGCGCGCCGGCGGCGGGCGGTTGCCATGCTCGGCATCCACCAGCGCGATACGGATGGTCTCAGGGCGCAGCGTACGGATCTGGCCGAGCAGCGTGGTGGCGTTGAGATCGGGCAATTGCGGGCACACGATCACCGCATCCACCGGCGAACCGGCGACGATGCCCATGGCACTCTGGCCATCGGTAGCGGTCAGCGGTTGCCACTCTTCCCCAAGATCGGCAATGAATTCCAACAGCTCAGCCGACAGGCTGGCTTCGTCCCCAACAAGCAGAATGCGCACGACACGGTCCCCTGGCTGACCACGGTGAAACGCACCGTGGACGGTGTGAAGAGACGCAATGTACCCAATCCGGCACGAATAGTGATGTGCCGCATTGAAAAAACGTGATGCACATCGCTCCGGCAGGGGGTGCCGGAGCGCTGCAGGTCAGTCTCAGGCGATGTTGCCGAGGTAGCGCTGGTGCGCTTCGACCAGGATCTTCTTGGCTTCGGCGGCGCCGCCCCAGCCATCGAGCTTGACCCACTTGCCCTTTTCCAGATCCTTGTAGTGCTCGAAGAAGTGGCCGATGCGCTCCAGCCAGTGGCTGGACACCTGCTCGATGTCTTCCACGTGGGCATAGCCACTGAACACCTTGGAGATCGGCACGGCCAGGATCTTCTCGTCGCTGCCGGCCTCATCGCTCATCTTGAGCACGCCGACCGGACGGCAACGCACCACCGAGCCCGGGACCAGCGGCAGCGGCAGCACCACCAGCACGTCGGCAGGATCGCCATCGCCACACAGGGTGTCGGCACGTAGCCGTAGTTGCACGGGTAGCGCATCGGGGTGGAGAGGATGCGGTCGACGAAGATCGCGCCGGTTTCCTTGTCCACTTCGTACTTCACCGGCTCGGAATCCTTCGGGATCTCGATGATGACGTTGATTTCTTCCGGCGGGTTCTTGCCGGGCGAGACGAGTTCCAGACCCATGGTGTGCTCCAGGTGG
>Ga0256774_1000208_pt1 | contig 9998 bp, 6 predicted proteins | sample MC6MC0925MT_FD_186061 | JGI IMG/M metagenome (GOLD analysis project Ga0256774, IMG submission 186061) | Metatranscriptome of enriched soil aggregate microbial communities from Iowa State University, Ames, United States - MC6-MC0925-MT... | ecosystem: Environmental > Terrestrial > Soil >... | reverse complement strand
TGTGGCCGAAAGACACCACGCCCAACTACGAAGCCAAGCGGCAGGAGTACGTCGACCGGCTGAATTTCGAGCTGGATATCATCATCCAGATGGGGTTCCCCGGTTACTTCCTGATCGTTATGGACTTCATTCAGTGGGCCAAGAACAACGGCGTACCGGTGGGGCCGGGCCGGGGGTCGGGTGCAGGTTCCCTGGTGGCCTATGTGCAGAAGATCACCGACCTCGACCCGCTGGAATATGACCTGCTGTTCGAACGGTTCCTGAACCCGGAACGGGTTTCGATGCCCGACTTCGATGTCGACTTCTGCATGGACGGTCGCGACCGCGTGATCGAGTACGTGGCCGACAAATACGGCCGCAACGCGGTGAGCCAGATCATCACCTTTGGTTCCATGGCCGCCAAGGCGGTGGTGCGTGACGTGGCGCGGGCCCAGGGCAAGTCCTTCGGCCTGGCCGATCGTCTGTCCAAGATGATTCCGTTCGAAGTCGGCATGACCCTGGAAAAGGCCTACGAGCAAGAAGAAATCCTGCGCGACTTCCTCAAGACCGACGAGGAAGGCGCCGAAATCTGGGAGATGGCGCGCAAGCTCGAAGGCGTGGTGCGTAACGTCGGTAAGCACGCCGGTGGTGTGGTGATCGCACCCACCAAGCTGACTGACTTCGCGGCTATTTATTGCGATGAGGAAGGCGGCGGCCTGGTTACCCAGTTCGACAAGGACGACGTCGAGTCGGCGGGTCTGGTGAAGTTCGACTTCCTCGGTTTGAGGACGCTGACGATCATCGACTGGGCGATGAAGACCATCAACCGCGACCGCGCCAAAGTGGGCGAGGACCCACTCGACATTGCTTTCATTCCGCTGGACGACGCCCCGACCTACGACCTGCTGCAAAAAGCCGAAACCACGGCGGTGTTCCAGCTCGAATCCCGGGGCATGAAGGAGCTGATCAAAAAGCTCAAGCCCGACTGCCTGGAAGACCTCATCGCACTGGTGGCGCTGTTCCGTCCGGGCCCGCTGCAATCGGGCATGGTGGACGACTTCATCAACCGCAAGCACGGTCGCGCCGAGCTGTCCTACCCCCACGTCGATTACCAGTACGATGGCCTCAAGCCTGTGCTGCTGCCGACGTACGGCATTATCCTGTATCAGGAACAGGTGATGCAGATTGCTCAGGTCATGGCCGGTTACACCCTCGGCGAGGCCGACATGCTGCGTCGCGCCATGGGTAAGAAAAAGCCTGAGGAGATGGCCAAGCAGCGCGGCGGTTTCATTGAAGGCTGCAAGACCAACAATATCGATCCGGACCTGGCCGGTAACATTTTCGACCTGGTGGAGAAATTCGCAGGTTACGGCTTCAACAAATCCCACTCCGCCGCCTACGGCCTGGTGTCGTACCAGACCGCCTGGCTGAAGAAACACTACCCGGCGCCGTTCATGGCCGCTGTACTGTCGGCGGACATGCACAACACCGACAAGGTCGTGACCTTGATCGAAGAAGTGCGCACCATGAAGCTGCGCCTCGATGCGCCGGACGTGAACAACTCCGAGTTCAAGTTCACGGTGAACGATGAAGGCCGTATCGTTTATGGCCTGGGCGCGATCAAGGGCGTGGGCGAGGGGCCGGTCGAGGCCATCACCGAGGCGCGTCAGGCCGGGCCGTTCAAGGACCTGTTCGACTTCTGCGCACGCATCGACCTCAAACGGGTCAACAAGCGCACCCTCGGCGGTCTGATCAGCAGCGGTGCGCTGGATCGCCTCGGGCCGTTCTTCTTCGAGGAAACCAAGCAGTATCACGCCAACATCGACCGCAACCGCGGCGTGTTGCAGGCGGCTCTGGAAGAGGCTATTCAGGCCGCCGAGCAGACCGCACGCAGCCATGACAGCGGTCACGCCGACCTGTTTGGCGGCCTGTTCGTCGAAGCCGATGCCGATGTTTACGCGAACCATCGCAACGCCCGCGAGGTCACTCTCAAGGAGCGTCTGCGCGGTGAGAAAGAGACGCTGGGCCTGTACCTCACCGGTCACCCGATCGACGAGTACGAGGGCGAGATCCGCCGTTTCGCCCGTCAGCGCATCGTCGATCTCAAGCCTGCGCGTGACACCCAGACCGTTGCCGGCCTGATCATCGCGCTGCGGGTGATGAAGAACAAAAAAGGCGACAAAATGGGCTTCATCACCCTCGACGACCGCTCCGGGCGTATTGAAGCGTCGCTGTTCGCCGATTCGTTCCAGGCCGCGCAGTCGCTGTTGCAGACCGACGCCATGGTGGTGGTGGAAGGCGAGGTCAGTTCCGACGACTTCTCCGGGGGCTTGCGTTTGCGTGCCAAACGCGTAATGAGCCTGGAGGAGGCGCGTACCGGCCTTGCCGAAAGTTTACGCCTGACCGTGCGGAGCGAAGCGCTCAAGGGCGATCGTCTACGCTGGCTGGGAGACCTGTGCAGGAAGCACCGGGGAGCGTGCCCGATCACGCTCGATTACACAGGGCAAGAAGCCAAGGCCTTGCTGCAGTTTGGCGAAGCGTGGCGAATCGATCCCGCAGACAGCCTGATTCAGGCCCTGCGTGACCAGTTCGGACGAGAGAACGTCTTCCTGCAGTATCGCTGAAAGCTGATCTCACGAATTTTTTAAACTCGACCCGCGTGCGCCTCATCCATTAAGGTATGGCGCTCACGGATCAACCGGCCGGCCTCTTGGCCGTCGACCCAAGACGGATGCCTATGAACCCGAATTTTCTGGATTTCGAACAGCCGATCGCTGACCTGCAAGCCAAAATTGAAGAGCTGCGTCTGGTAGGCAATGACAACTCGCTGAACATCGGCGACGAAATCTCTCGACTGCAAGAGAAGAGCAAGACGCTCACCGAAAGCATTTTCGGCAACCTGACCAGTTGGCAGATTGCGCGCATGGCGCGTCATCCACGTCGTCCGTACACGCTGGACTACATCGAACACATCTTCACCGAGTTCGACGAGCTGCATGGCGACCGCCACTTCTCCGACGACGCCGCCATCGTGGGCGGTATCGCACGCCTGGACGACCAGCCAGTGATGGTCATCGGTCACCAGAAAGGCCGTGAAGTGCGCGAGAAAGTACGCCGCAACTTCGGCATGCCGCGCCCTGAGGGCTACCGCAAGGCGTGCCGTCTGATGGAAATGGCCGAGCGTTTCAACATGCCGATCATGACCTTCATCGACACCCCGGGCGCCTACCCGGGCATCGACGCCGAAGAGCGCAACCAGAGCGAAGCGATCGCCTGGAACCTGCGCGTGATGGCGCGTCTGAAGACGCCGATCATCGCCACCGTGATCGGTGAAGGGGGGTCGGGCGGTGCGTTGGCCATTGGCGTCTGCGATCAGCTGAACATGCTGCAATACTCCACGTACGCGGTGATCTCGCCGGAAGGCTGTGCATCGATTCTGTGGAAAACCGCCGAAAAGGCGCCGGATGCTGCCGAAGCCATGGGCATCACCGCCGAGCGCCTGAAAGGCCTGGGCATCGTCGACAAGGTCATCAACGAGCCACTGGGTGGCGCGCATCGTGACCCGGCGCTGGCCTCCGCGTCCATTCGCGAAGCGCTGAGCAGCCAGTTGGCCATGCTCAAGAAGTTCAACCATGACGAACTGCTGGCGCGTCGTTATGAGCGTCTGATGAGTTACGGTATCTAACCGGAGTCTTTCCAAGAGGTCCGGCGCGTTTTTGGGGTCTTACGCATGACCAGGCCGGACCATATCAAGAAAGAACTCACCGAGCGGCTGTTGTCACGCCTGGCTTCATGGCGTGACGCAGCGGCTTGGCGCATCGCCTTCTCGGGCGGGCTTGATTCCACCGTTCTGCTGCACCTGCTGGCCGACCTTTCCCGGCACCAGCGCATTCCTCCTCTGACCGCTATCCATATTCATCACGGCCTGCAGGCTGTGGCGGCGTCGTGGCCTGGACATTGTCGTCAAATGTGTCAGATTCTGGGCGTGCCGTTACAGGTCATCGACATTCAGGTTCAGCCCGGCGCCAGTCTTGAACAAGCCGCGCGGGACGCTCGCTACGCCGCGTTCGAAAACGTTCTGCAGAGTGGCGAAGTGCTGCTGACGGCGCAGCATCGCGACGATCAGGCGGAAACTCTGATGTTTCGCCTGCTGCGGGGGGCCGGTGTGCGCGGGATGGCGGCCATGCCGTCGCAGCGCGCGTTAGGCAAGGGACTGTTGTTTCGCCCCTTGCTCGACGAGCCTCGTGCCCTGCTTGAGCGTTACGCCAAAGAGGAGGGCCTGAGCTGGATCGAGGACCCGAGCAACAAGGACAGCCGGTTTTCGCGCAATTACCTTCGCAATCACGTAATGCCGATGCTGGCTGCGCGCTGGCCTCAGGCCGTCGCCAGCATGACCCGCAGCGCCGCGCATCTGGCAGAGGCGCAAGGGTTGCTCGACGAACTGGCGGTGCAGGACCTGTCGCTGGCCGAGACGCCCTGTCCCTGGCCTTGGCTGGATCTGCCTTCCCTCGAACTGGCGCCGCTTGAGGCCTTGTCGCCAGCCCGTCAGAGAAACGCCTTGCGCTACTGGCTCGGCCCTCTGACGCGACTGCCGGACAGCGACCATTGGGTCGGTTGGGATTCCTTGCGTGATGCCGGGCCTGACGGTCGGCCGATCTGGCGTCTGACCAACGGCCAGCTGCATCGCGCCGAGGGGCGGATCTGGTGGCTGTCGGGAGTGTGGCTCAAGGATGTCGCGGTTTCCCAGCACTGGTCCACGGCGTCCCAGCCTTTGCCACTGCCGGGCAACGGCATGCTGCATATTCTCGGGGATATCCCCCGTGGCGGGCTGCATGTGCATTATCGAAAGGGCGGGGAAGTGCTCGATATCCCGGACCGTGGCCGTCGCGATCTCAAGCGCCTGCTCAACGAAAAGGGCGTGCCGGTGTTTTTGCGCGGCCGATTGCCGCTGTTGTACCGCGGCGAGCAGTTGCTGGCCGTGGCCAACCTGCCTGGACTGGACGCCGACCCGCGTGGCGACTGGCGTTTGCACTGGCAGCCACCGACGAATGACCACAGTTTGAGATGAGAGCCCGTTTCCGGTAGACTACGCTCCCTTCTTGATACAGCTTATGTCGGCCCTTTGGGAACGACACAAGTTGCCGATTACCAGCCAGTCTTTACTGGGCGATTCTCAAAATGTGGCGAGCAATGGACAGGTCCGCAGACGGCCAGTCACTTTCAGCGCAGCAGTTTCGGAAATGCACTGTGAAACACGCAGGTCATCGGGGGCTTCGGCCTTCCTTCGCTTTCCCCGGCGGCTCTGACCGCTTTAACGCAGACTTCTAGGGTTTTTCATGACGCGCTACATCTTCGTCACGGGCGGTGTTGTTTCTTCATTGGGGAAAGGCATTGCTTCGGCATCTTTGGCGGCCATCCTGGAGGCGAGGGGACTTAAGGTCACCATGCTCAAGCTGGACCCCTACATCAACGTCGACCCGGGCACCATGAGCCCGTTCCAGCACGGTGAAGTGTTCGTCACCCACGACGGCGCCGAGACCGACCTGGACCTGGGTCACTACGAGCGTTTCATTCGCACCACCATGACCCAGAACAACAACTTCACCACTGGCCGTGTGTACGAACACGTCCTGCGCAAAGAGCGCCGTGGTGATTATCTGGGTGCGACCATTCAGGTGATCCCGCACATCACCGACGAAATCAAGCGTCGCATCATCAAGGGCGCCGGCGATGCCGACGTCGCGCTGGTCGAGATCGGCGGCACCGTGGGTGACATCGAATCGCAACCGTTCCTGGAAGCCATTCGCCAGCTGCGCGTCGAAGTCGGTTCCAAGCGCGCGATGCTGATGCACCTGACCCTGGTTCCGTACATCGCCACCGCAGGCGAGACCAAGACCAAGCCGACCCAGCACTCCGTTAAAGAGCTGCGTTCCATCGGCCTGCAACCAGACGTGCTGATCTGCCGCTCCGACCATCCGGTGGATGTCTCGTCGCGTCGCAAGATCGCGCTGTTTACCAACGTTGAAGAGCGTGCGGTGATCTCCCTGGAAGACGTCGACACCATCTACAAGATTCCTGGCGTGCTGCACGCTCAGGGCCTGGACGATTTCGTCGTCGAGCGCTTCGGCTTGCAGTGCAATGGCGCCGACCTGTCCGAGTGGGACAAGGTGGTCGATGCCAAGCTCAACCCTTAGCACGAAGTCACCATCGCCATGCTCGGTAAGTACATGTAGCTGCTGGACGCCTACAAGTCGCTGATCGAAGCGATGAGTCACGCCGGCATCACCAACCGCACCAAGGTCAACCTGCGCTACATCGATTCCGAAGACATCGAGAATCAGGGCACTGGCCTGCTCGAAGGCGTGGACGCGATTCTGGTACCGGGCGGCTTCGGTCTGCGCGGTGTCGAAGGCAAGATCACGGCCGTCCAGTTCGCTCGCGAAAACAAGGTGCCTTACCTGGGTATCTGCCTGGGCATGCAGGTGGCGGTCATCGAGTTCGCACGTAACGTGCTGGGCTGGAAAGACGCCAACTCCACCGAATTCGATCGCACCAGCCCCCACCCGGTGGTCGGCCTGATCACCGAGTGGGAAGACGCCACCGGCGCGGTCGAAACCCGTACCGAAACCTCCGATCTGGGCGGCACCATGCGTCTGGGCGCACAGGAATGCCAGCTGCTGCCGGGCTCCCTGGTGCACGACTGCTACGCCAACGATGTGATCGTCGAGCGTCATCGTCATCGCTACGAAGTGAACAACAAGCTGCTGCCGCAACTGATCGAAGCCGGTCTGAAGGTTTCCGGTCGTTCCGGCGACGGCGCGCTGGTTGAAGTGGTCGAGTCCCAGGATCATCCGTGGTTCGTGGCCTGCCAGTTCCACCCTGAGTTCACCTCCACGCCTCGCGACGGTCACCCGCTGTTCAGTGGCTTCGTCAAGGCAGCGCTCGCTCAGCACCAGAAGAACGCCTGATAGGGAATTCATTACATGGCACAAAAAATCATCCGCGTGGGCTCCATTGATATTGCCAACGACAAGCCAATGGTCTTGTTCGGTGGCATGAATGTCCTGGAGTCGCGGGACATGGCCATGCAGGTCTGCGAAGAGTACGTACGGGTCACCCAGAAACTGGGTATCCCTTACGTGTTCAAGGCAAGCTTCGATAAAGCCAACCGTTCTTCCGTGACCTCGTATCGCGGTCCGGGCCTGGAAGCGGGCATGCGCATTTTCGAAGAGATCAAAAGCACCTTCGGCGTGCCGGTGATCACCGATGTGCACGAGCCGCACCAGGCCGCTACCGTGGCTGAAGTCTGCGACATCATCCAGCTGCCGGCTTTCCTGTCGCGCCAGACCGATCTGGTCGTGGCGATGGCGAAGACCGGCGCCGTGATCAACATCAAGAAAGCCCAGTTCCTCGCGCCTCAGGAAATGAAACACATCCTGACCAAGTGCGAAGAAGCCGGTAACGATCAGTTGATCCTGTGCGAGCGCGGCTCGAGCTTCGGCTACAACAACCTCGTCGTGGACATGCTCGGTTTCGGCATCATGAAGGCGTTCGAGTACCCGGTGTTCTTCGACGTGACCCACGCGCTGCAAATGCCGGGCGGTCGTTCGGATTCTGCCGGTGGTCGTCGTGCCCAGGTCACCGATCTGGCCAAGGCCGGCATCAGCCAGGGTCTGGCCGGTCTGTTCCTGGAGGCGCATCCGGACCCGGATAACGCCAAATGCGACGGTCCTTGCGCGCTGCGCCTGAACAAGCTGGAGCCGTTCCTGACCCAGCTCAAGGCGCTCGATGATCTGGTCAAGGCTTTCCCGACGATCGAAACGGCTTAAAACCCGCTTCACCGGCACTGTCGCCTCCGGTACAGTGCCGCTCGTTTCTTTCCCGACCAACGGGTCGGGAAAATCTGTCATCTCGGGCCTGCCCGCTGTCTAGTGCCCGTGATGCCAGTCGTTTTTCCCAGCTGCGTCGTTTTCGTCAATCTTGGAGTGTTAACAACAATGGCAAAAATCGTCGACATCAAAGGTCGTGAAGTTCTCGACTCCCGTGGCAATCCCACCGTGGAAGCAGATGTGCTCCTCGACAACGGCATCATCGGCAGTGCCTGCGCGCCGTCCGGTGCTTCCACCGGCTCGCGTGAAGCACTTGAGCTGCGTGATGGCGACAAGAGCCGTTACATGGGCAAGGGCGTTCTGAAAGCTGTGGCCAACATCAATGGCCCGATCCGCGACCTGCTGCTGGGCAAGGACCCGGTTGACCAGAAGGCGCTGGATCACGCCATGATCAAGCTCGACGGCACCGAAAACAAAGCCAGCCTGGGCGCCAACGCGATCCTCGCTGTGTCGCTGGCTGCCGCCAAGGCCGCTGCCCAGGATCAGGATCTGCCGCTGTACGCGCACATCGCCAACCTGAACGGCACGCCGGGCGTCTACTCGATGCCGGTCCCGATGATGAACATCATCAACGGTGGCGAGCACGCTGATAACAACATCGACATCCAGGAATTCATGGTTCAGCCAGTGGGCGCCAAGACCTTCTCCGAAGGCCTGCGCTGGGGCACCGAGATTTTCCACCACCTCAAAGCCGTGCTGAAGGCCCGTGGCCTGAACACTGCAGTAGGTGACGAAGGTGGTTTTGCACCGAATTTGAACTCCAACGCCGACGCGCTGGACGCCATTGCCGAAGCCGTTGCAAACGCAGGTTACAAGTTGGGCACCGACGTCACCCTGGCCCTGGACTGCGCCGCGAGCGAGTTCTACAAGAACGGCAAGTACGTCCTGAGCGAAGAAGGCGAGTATGACTCCGCCGGTTTCGCTGACTACCTGGCTGATCTGGTCAGCAAGCACCCGATCATCTCCATCGAAGACGGTCTGGACGAGTCCGACTGGGATGGCTGGAAAGTCCTGACCGACAAGATCGGCGACAAGATCCAGCTGGTGGGCGACGACCTGTTCGTGACCAACACCAAGATCCTGAAAGAAGGCATCGAGAAGAAAATCGGTAACTCGATCCTGATCAAGTTCAACCAGATCGGCACCCTGACCGAAACCCTGGAAGCCATCCAGATGGCCAAGGCCGCTGGTTACACTGCCGTGATCTCGCACCGTTCGGGCGAAACCGAAGACTCGACCATTGCCGATCTGGCCGTGGGCACGTCTGCAGGTCAGATCAAGACCGGTTCTCTGAGCCGATCCGATCGCATCTCTAAATACAACCAGTTGCTGCGTATTGAAGAGCAATTGGGCGCCAAAGCGGTTTACCGTGGTCGCGGCGAGTTTCGCGGCTGATCACAAGATGGTAAAAAGGCAGCAGGCGTTGTAGGGGAATTCTCCGAAAGGCGTTTTTCCTGACGTTCTGATCCATGAGCCCGGCGACCACCGGGCTCTTGGGCATTTGAAATGGTCGGTTTTGCTGTCGTTCTCCATCGGGTAACAGATATTCACAATGCGCAGTCCTAACTGGTTGTTCCTCGTTCTGCTTTTGCTGCTCGCGGGCTTGCAATACCGCCTATGGGTGGGCAATGGCAGCCTCGCGCAGGTGGCCAGTCTGACTCAGCAGATCGCCGATCAACATGCCGAAAACGATGCCTTGCTTGAGCGCAACCGGGTCCTGGACGCGGAAGTGCTGGAGCTGAAAAAGGGCCTGGAAACCGTTGAAGAACGTGCCCGTCACGAGCTGGGCATGGTCAAGGACGGCGAGACCCTCTATCAGTTGGCACAGTGACGTTGGCGTAAATGACTCAATCCCTTCCTGCCTTCTGGGCAGTGATTCCCGCAGCGGGCGTCGGTGCTCGCATGGCGGCAGACCGTCCCAAGCAGTACCTGCAACTGGGCGGCCTCACGATTCTTGAACACAGCCTGCTTTGCTTTCTCGATCACCCCCGTCTCAAGGGCTTGGTGATCAGTCTGGCTGTGGACGACCCTTACTGGCCCACCTTGCCCTGCGCTCTGGATTCGCGGATTCAGAGAGTCGCAGGCGGCAAGGAGCGGGCTGATTCGGTGCTCAATGCGTTGCTGCACCTG
>Ga0256774_1000207_pt1 | contig 10028 bp, 10 predicted proteins | sample MC6MC0925MT_FD_186061 | JGI IMG/M metagenome (GOLD analysis project Ga0256774, IMG submission 186061) | Metatranscriptome of enriched soil aggregate microbial communities from Iowa State University, Ames, United States - MC6-MC0925-MT... | ecosystem: Environmental > Terrestrial > Soil >... | reverse complement strand
TTCTGGCTGGTGCTGGGCGGGTGCGGCGCCGCGGTGCTGGCGGCCGGATTTCCCCAATTGGGCATCGGCTTCGCAGGCGTCGCGCTGGCATTCGGCCTGACGGTGCTGACGATGGCGTTCGCGGTGGGCCATATCTCTGGCGGCCACTTCAATCCGGCGGTTACCGTCGGCCTTTTTGCCGGCGGCCGGTTCCCCGCCAAGGACATCCTGCCCTATGTGATCGCGCAGGTCTTGGGGGCGATCGTGGCGGCGGCCGTGCTGGCCTGCATCGCCAGTGGCAAACTGGGCTTTGACCTCAAGGGCAGCCATTTTGCGGCAAACGGCTATGGCGCGTATTCGCCGGGCAAGTACTCGCTTGCGTCCGCGCTGGTGACGGAAGTGGTGATGACCGCTGGCTTTCTGTTCGTGATCCTTGGCGCCACGTCCAAGCGCGCGCCGGCCGGCTTTGCGGCCATCCCGATCGGGTTGGCGCTGACACTGATTCACTTGATCAGCATCCCCGTCACGAATACGTCGGTGAATCCGGCACGTTCGACCGGGCCGGCGCTGTTCGTGGGCGGTTGGGCGATAGAGCAGTTGTGGCTGTTCTGGGTTGCGCCGATCGCCGGCGCCATCATCGGCGCCATCGCCTACCGCCTGGTCAGCAATCCGGCGGCAGAGCGGGGCTAGCCGAACAACACCTAAGTCACTTCGTTCAACTGCGCCAGCAGGGCGTCTGCCGGAAATCCTTGCGTGCGGTACCTGACGGGGTAACCGACTTCCCGCGCCAACAGGGGTTCCAGCAGGTGCGCCGCCTGCTCCCATGACACGACCCGGACTTCGCCGATCTCGTCTTCAGCATCCGGGCGGACCAGCGCCAGGCGGTCGACCTTGGGCAGCGACGTGTCCACGCCACGCGTCCACGACGCCAGCGAGAACGAGGTGGCGGGGTCATCCTCCTGGGTGAACAGGTTGTAGTTGGCGACGAAGATATCCATGCCCTGTTCTTCGTGGATATGGTCCAGCGCCTCTTTCTGGGCGTCGTATTCCGACTTGTCCAGCAGGCGGGCCAGATGCGCCAGGCGGTGCGCCAGCGCGGGACTGGAGGGCTGATAGCGCAAGGGTTCGCGGTCTTCATAGTGGTACATGTGCGCGCTGACCACCCGCCCGTGCTGCAACGCCTGCAGACAGAATTCCACCATGGCGACCAGTCCGTCGTCGTCGTTGTCCCCCGTGACAAGCAGCACGTCGCGGGTGGGCATCATGAACACGGGGCGGCCGCGCACGGGTACGCGCTCCAGCATGTCGGGCAGCAGGGTGCGGCTGATGTCATAGCCGTCCGCCCAGCCGCCGCGGTAGACGCCCGGCGCCATTTCGGAAAAATGGTCGGGAGCGTCGCGCAGGTTGTCGATGGCGATCGCCAGCGCCTCTTCGAACGTCAATCCCCATGCGGTCTCGGGGCCGTTGGTCAGGGTGGAGATGGCATCGGGATGGTCCAGTGCCAGCAGAACGACACAATCGTCGCCAAAGGGTCGGAAGGCGGGGTGGAAGGCCGAGTCGTTGCCCTCGGTGCGGACGTGGTGCAGGCGCACGTCCTCCAGCGCGCTGCGGCCGCGGATGACGGCCCTGAGCATCGGCCGGGCGACGGAGGCCTGTTGCGGCGTGCCCTGCGTGCTGCTGGACAAGGCGGACACGAAGCCCTGCAAGGCCCGCTTCTGTTCCGCCCCGCGGGTGTTGCAATACGCGTGGTAGGCGTTGTGCAGGTTGAAGTACGAGCCTTCGCCCAGCAGCAGGCGGAATTCATCCGCCTTGTAGGTCAGCGCGTTTGAAAAACCTTCGCGCCGCGCCGCGGCGACGAACAGCTTGGCGAACTGGTCCGGCGAGGGCTTGCGCCGGAAGAGAGAATCGAAAAAACCCATGAGCCCACCTTAGTTTCAAGTGCCGGGCGGCGCGACAGCCGGTCCGCAACGGATCATTGTGGCCAGTGAACCTCATCGCGTCCAGCGATAAAGCCTGTCGCTCAGGACGCCGTAAGTCGGATGTCCCTACGCTTGCGGGCTGTTGCTTGCCCAAGAACGCTGTTGATGACGACGTCCCCTTTACCCGCCGCCCATCCGGATGCGGCGCACTACGACCGCACCACGATCGTGTTCCATTGGCTGACGGCGTTTCTGGTCGTCGGCCTGTTCGCACTGGCCGAGACCTGGAGCTTCCTGCCGCGCGGAACGCCAACGCGCCGCTTGCTGCAATCGCTGCATATCTCATTCGGCCTGGCGTTCGCGGCGGTCTTCGTGTTGCGCATCGTCTGGCGCCTCTGTCAGGGCAGCCGCTTGCCGCCCGCCTCCAGGGGCTGGCTCCGGGTGGCTAGTACGGGTGTACACGGCCTGCTGTACCTGCTGATGGCCGCGCAGATCGTGCTGGGATTCCTGTTCCGGTGGGCCCAGGGCGAGCCGTTCGCCTTCTTCGGCCTGTTCAACGTGCCCACGCTGATCGCCATCGACCACGAGCAGCGCCGGTTCATCGGCGGGCTGCACGATACGGTGGCCTGGACGATCATCATCCTGGCGCTGCTGCATGCGCTGGCGGCCCTGTTTCACCATTACGTCCTGCGCGACGGCGTGCTGCGCCGCATGCTTGCCAGCCGGTAAGACGCCGGGAAATACGGGCCGAAAGGTGAAAAGCGGGCGGGGCAGGTTGTACATTACGCACTGTCACCTGCCTTATCACTACAGGATTCCTTCATCATGACCGCCCCAGAAGTCGTTATCTCCCCGTCGATCCCCTGCGCCAACGATCGCCCCTTCGTGCTGTTCGGCGGCATCAATGTGCTGGAATCGCTGGATCTGGCGCTGCGCGCCTGCGAGGAATACCAGCGCGTGACCCGCAAGCTGGGCATCCCGTATGTGTTCAAGGCGTCGTTCGACAAGGCCAACCGCTCGTCTATCCACTCCTACCGCGGCCCGGGGCTGGAAGAGGGGATGAAGATCTTCGAAGCGGTCAAGAAAGAGTTCGGCGTGCCGGTCATCACCGATGTGCATGAACCCTGGCAGGCCGCCCCGGTGGCTGAAGTGGTCGATATCCTGCAATTGCCCGCTTTCCTTGCGCGGCAGACGGATCTGGTAGTGGCGCTGGCGAAAACGCAGCGCGTGGTGAACATCAAGAAGCCGCAGTTCCTGAGCCCGACCCAGATGCTGAACATCGTCGAGAAGTTCACCGAGGCCGGCAACGACAAGCTGATCCTGTGCGACCGCGGCACCAGCTTCGGTTACGACAACCTGGTGGTCGACATGCTGGGTTTCGGCGTGATGAAGAAAGTGACGGGCAACCGTCCGTTGATTTTCGACGTGACGCACGCCTTGCAACAGCGCTCGGCGCTGGATGCGGCTTCCGGCGGCCGCCGCGAGCAGGTCGCCGAGCTGGCGCGTGCCGGCATGGCGGTCGGCCTGGCCGGCCTGTTCCTGGAAGCCCACCCCGACCCCAAAAACGCCAAATGCGACGGCCCCAGCGCCTTGCCGTTGGACAAGCTGGAACCGTTCCTCACCCAGCTCAAGCAGCTGGACGACCTGGTGAAGTCCTTTGCCCCCATCGACATCGAACCGTGACGCGGGCTGTCATCCTGCCTACGTCAACTTGTTATACGATCCAGGCCACACTTTAGGGAGGCCTGGATGTCTTTGCATGTGATCGTCGCCGTTCGAAAAGAACCCGTCAGCGGGCATATCGCCTACGTGCGCTGGGGCCAGGCCGAGCGCGGCGTGCCCGGCTGGGTCACTGAACCCGTGACGGCGGCGGCATCGGAAGTGATCGACGTCATCAAGGACGGCGGAGATGTTGAAACGGCCTTCAGCGTAGAAGGCACCAGCGTGGCCTTGCGTGCAGTGCGGGTGCTGGTCGACGACGACGGACGCGAGCATCTGGCGTCCGTGCCGGTCCCCAGCTCCACGCTGCACACGCTGTTCGATCTGCCCGAGTTCTAGGCGGCGGCGCGGCGGCCTTCGGCAAAGCCGTGCAGCGCCTCGTCGGCCAGACGGTAGCGCACCCATTCATCCATCGGCAGCGCGCCGATGGACCGGTAGAAATCAATCGCCGGCTTGTTCCAGTCCAGCACGCTCCATTCCAGCCGGCCGCAGCCGTTGGCGACGGCTTCCTGCGCCAGATGGCGAAGCAGGTCGCGTCCCGCCCCGATACCGCGGTGTTCGGGCGTGATGTACAAATCTTCCAGATAGATACCGTTCTTGCCCAGCCAGGTCGAATAGCTGTAGAAATAGACGGCGTAACCGATCGCCTTTCCGTCCACGAGGCACATCAGGGCCTTGGCGGGGGCCTGCGGGGCGAACAAGGTGCGGGCGACGTCGTCGGCGCTGGCGATCACCTCGTGCGCGGCGCGCTCGTAGACGGCCAGTTCGGTGATGAAAGCGTAGATTTGGGCCGCATCCGAAGGGGTGGCGGGGCGGATGGTGATATTCACGTTGACTTCCTCCAAATGGGACGGCCATGCTACCCGCTAATGCGCGGATTTGCAGGCAGGGGGAAGTTGGGTCACCGGGAATCCCCCCACTTGCGCCGGTTGGCCTGCGGCGCGACGCTAACGTAGGAATCCGCCCTCGCGTCCGGACGTGTACACAAAGGGGTTGCCCTGTATGGCTGAGTCTGGTTCTGCCGCTGGTCAAACGCCATCCGGCCTGCCGCACAAGCGGCGGCGACTTTCCTGGATCTGGCTCGTGCCCATTGTTGCGGCGGTGGGCGGATTGCTGCTGGTGTTGCAGGTCTGGTTGAGCGCGGGCCCCACGGCCGTCATACATTTCCAGACCGCCGAAGGGCTGGAGGCCGGCAAAACCCAGGTTCGCTACAAGGAGGTCACCGTCGGCCTTGTCGAACGCGTCGCCCTGAACCAGGAGCGTTCCGGCGTGGACGTGACCATCCGCGTGGATAAGGACGCCAACGGCTTGCTGCAGGACGGCACCGTGTTCTGGGTGGTCAGGCCCCGCCTGACGCTAAGTGGCGTGTCCGGGCTGGGCACGTTGCTGTCGGGTTCGTATATCGGCCTGGATCCGGCGGGAAGCCGTGGCAAGGACGGCGCAAGTCCGAAGAGCCGGTATGAATTTACCGGGTTGGAAGTGCCGCCTGAGGTGGCGCAGGACCGCGCGGGCAAGCGCTTCACGCTGCAGGCAAAGGATCTGGGGTCGCTCGATATCGGGTCGCCGGTGTACTACCGCCGCATCGCCGTGGGCCAGGTGGTGGGATACCGCTTGTCCAAGGGCGGAGAGGGCGTGGACGTGCAGGTGTTCATCGACGCGCCCAACGATGCCTATGTCAATGAAGGCACGCGCTTCTGGAATGCCAGCGGCGTGGACTTCAGCGTGGACGCCCGCGGGTTGCAGATGCGGTCGCAATCCCTGTTGTCGGTGATCATCGGCGGCGTAGCGTTCGACACGCAGGAGCAGCGCAGCCATCAGGCGGCGGCCGCCGATGCGTCGTTTGTCATCTACCAGAACGAAGAAGCGGCCCGCGCCCAGCCCGACGGTATTCCGCTGCGCATCCGCATGCGATTCGACCAGTCCGTGCGCGGCCTGGTGGTTGGCGCGCCCATCGATGCGTATGGCGTGACGATCGGCAACGTGACGGCGATCAACCTGGATTTCGACAGCACCACTCAGCAGTTCTACGCGGTGGCGTCCGCCACGCTGTATCCCGAACGCCTGGGCGGGCAGGCCTTCGGCAAGATCAGGGAATACGCCGGAAGCGACTTGCAGCACCCCAGCGGAAAACTGTTGGCGGCGATGATCGAACGCGGCACACGCGCGCAGTTGCGCATCGGCAACCTGCTGACCGGCCAGCTGTACGTGGCGATGGTCGAATTCCCGGACGCCAAGCCGGTCACATTCAAGATGGAGGACGAGCCCTTCATTCCCACCGTGCCGAACAACCTGGATCAATTGCAGCAACAGGTCAACAGCATCCTCACGAAGCTTGACCGCGTGCCGTTCGACGCGATCGGGACCGAGCTGAGCGGGGCCTTGCGCGCAGCCTCCAGCCTGGTCAGGCGAATGGACACGAAGCTGGCGCCCGAGGCGCAGGCCTTGCTGCGGCAGGCCAATCGGTCCCTGGCGGCCGTGGGCGGATTGCTGGCGCCGGATGCCGTGTTGCCGCAGAACGCGGACGTCGCGTTGCGCGAACTGGGCAGGGCTGCCAGATCGCTGCGGGAGCTGTCGGATTACCTCCAGGCGCATCCCGATGCGTTGCTGCGAGGAAGGGCGGCGGATACACCCGCCCGGAAGTAGTTTCTTCATTGCAGGGCTTGCCCTTACCGCCGCGCCGGCGACGGCCTGCGCGCGGCAGGCGGGCGGGCGCGGCACATGGCGCGGGTACGGCACTTGCTGCAAGCTCCATGCGACCGGCTGCTGCAAGAGGGCGCCGGCACGGTATCAGAGGGGGGACAATCGCATGGACCATAGTGAAATGATGGTGCGCATGATCTCGCAGCCCGTTGCGCCGGGCAAGGTCGACGGCTGGGACGGCATACTCTCGGCCTATGCGGATTGCCTGTTGCAGGTACAGGCCAAACTATCGGACGCCGACGTCACGCGCTTCCTTGAAGTCGGAGCCCTTGTCTTTCGTACTTGCTGTCAGGAAGAGGCGCGGCAACGCTGGACGGCCGAGGAGCTGGCCGCATTCCATCGCAAGCGCGAATTCGGCGTCTAGCCGCCCGTCAGTACAAGCACTGGCTGAGGGTGAATTTGCGGCCGAACGCGCGGACCTCGTCGCCGTCCACCGAGGCGGCCACATCCCAGTGGCTGCCGCGCGTCACCAGGAAGGACTGGCCAAGCAACGCATGGCGTAGCGCAAACTGCCAGAAGGCCGATTCCGTGCCGACCGGTTCCAGTTCGTGCGGCCCGATCATCAGGCGGGAGGGCCGTGGCGTGGCTCCCATCGACCATCGCAAGGCGATCGCCATGAAGGCGAAACGCGCAGAAAGCGAGGAAGGTTGAACGCAAAGCAGTCGGATCTTGTTGCTCATGGACGTCACCTTGTTCAGGTGTCGTCAGCGTAACAAAGACCCGTGTGACGTTCCATACCGCGTTTGGTGGATTTCAGGCCCGATGGTCCAAGATTCGTCGATACCGCGCGGGTTCAATGCTTGGCGGCGTTCGCTCTCGTGACCCGTGCAAGCAGCAGCCAGGCCAGCGCGGGCGCGACGGCGAAGGTGGCAAACAGCCAGCGCGCCGCGTGCTGCGCGCCTTCGACACCGCCGGGGTCGGCCAATCCCGCGCTGTTGGTGACGACCCCCGCCAGCGCGGCCGTCACCGCCGACGCGTAGAGTTGCACGGTGGTGATCGAGGACGACGTCAGCGTTTCTTCGCCCTTGGGCGCAGCGTTGAAGATCCGGGTCAGCAAATGCGGCCATGCCAGCCCGATGCCGAACCCCACGCCTGCCAGCGCGACAATGTAGGCGACAAGGCCCGCCAGGGATGACAGCATCGCCGTCTGCGGCGTCATGATGGCCAGGCCGATCAGCGAAGCCAGGATCACGATGGGGCTCAGGCGTACCAGGCGATCGGCGGCGGCCCCCGTGCGCGTCGAACTCGGCATCGCGGCAAGTGTCCAGCCCGCCGCCATCGCGGCCGTCATGTAGCCCGCGGTCAGCGGCGACAGGCGATGGATGACCTGCAGGAAGTAGGGCACGAAGATCTCGGTCGTGATGGCGGCCACCACCAGGCACATCACGGCATACAGCGCACCCAGCGGTGCGCGTATCGAATACGCGCCTGTCGGCAGCAAGCGCTTCTTGGCGCGTGAATCCACTCGGGCGATCAGGGTGGCGATGGCCAGGCCGCCAGCGATGCCCGCCAGGTTCCAGCCCAGATCCGTCGACAGGCTGGCCAGCGTGATGGCCAGCACGGACGCCACCAGCAGCGCAAGCGTGCCCAGAGGCAAGGACGAGGGCGGGGCAGGGGGCACCGAAGACCGGCCGCCGACCTTGAACGTCACGATCAAGGCCAGTGCGGCGGCCACAGGCAACAAGGCCCAGAACGCCAGCCGCCAATGGCCGGTCTGGGCGAAGATGCCTCCGATCGCCGGACCGCACAAGGTGGCCACACCCCACATGCCCGACACCAGTGCCATGGCGCGCGACCAGAGGGGCGCATCGAACACCAGCCGGATCAGCGCATAGCTGAGCGCAAAGAGAATGCCACCGCCCAGCCCCTGGACGCTGCGGCCGGCCAGCAACACCGGCATGCTGGGCGCCAGAGCACAGACGACGGCGCCGGCGGTGAAGATGGCGACGGCTACCAAGTACGCCGCGCGCGGACCCAGCGTTTCGATCAATTTGGCCGATAGCGCCGATCCGATGATGGAGGTCACGACGAACAGTGTCGTGTTCCAGGCGTAGTACTCCAGCCCCCCGATGTCCTGGATGACGCTGGGCAGGATGGTCGTGACGATATAGACATTGATGGCGTGCAGCGCCACGCCGCCTGCCAGGGCGATGGAGCGCAGGGCGTTGGAGCCATGCAGCAGGTCGGCCCAGGAAGCGTTTGAATCAGGGGTGGTGCTGGCGGCCACAACAGTCTCCAGGATTATTTAAACAAGCTTATGCTTTGATAATACGTGCATTGCAGCCGATGCACAATCGAAGGCCTGTCCTGCAGTGAGTGTCCTAGAGCCGCCGCAAGCCGCGCAGCAGCAGGTCCAGCGCATGCAAGGCCTGCTCAAGTCGGGGAGCACCCGCCGGCGCATCGGCAATCCAGAACGCGGCGTCGGCCAGGCTGCCATTGATCAGCCGCGCCAGCGCGTGCGGATCGGCGTCTTCGATGATGCGCGCCGCCATCAGGCCCTGCAGCAGCCCGGCCAGCGACGCGACGCATTGTTGCTGGGCGGCCTCGGAAGCCGGGCCCAGCACCGCCCGCGCGTCCTGCAGCACGATGCGCCGGACGTCGGGTTCGGTCGCCATATGCAGGTACGCGCGGCAGCGTCTGCGCAAGGCGTCCCAGGGGGCGGCCGCCTGCGCCGACACCACATTGAGCCGTTCGTCCATTTCATCGTCGATTTGTTCGACCACGGCCGCCAGTAGGCCCTTTTTGTCACCGAAATGGTGATACAAAGCCCCTCGCGTTAGCCCCGCGGCAGCGGTCAGATCGTCCATCGACGTGGCGGCGTAGCCCGTGTGCTGAAAGGCGTGGCGGGCGGTGGCCAGCAGTTTGGTCCGAGTGGCCTCGATCATCTCGGCGCGGGAACGCGACATGCAATTCTCCAGTGACATACGGCGCGTATGTTAATTGACATACGCAATGTATGTGAATACGATCTCGCCGTCTACCAGGTTCTAAAGGTTATCGGTGTCCAATCCGTATCGTGAGTTGTTCAAGGCGCCCGGCGCCACCGGTTTTGTGTTGGCCGGCGCGATCGCGCGCCTGCCCTTGCCGATGATCGGCATCGGCATCATCACGATGCTGTCGGAAGTGCGCGGGGCCTACGCGCTGGCGGGGGGTGTCGCCGCCACTTTTGCGTTGGCCACTGCCTTGCTGGCCCCGCGCATCTCGCGCCTGGTGGATCGGCATGGGCAAGGGCGAGTGCTGCCGGTGGCGGCCGGCATTTGCGTGCTGGCGCTGATTGGCCTGGCCGCATGCGTCCAGTGGAATGCGCCGGATTGGACGCTGTTCGTCTTTGCCGTGCTGGCGGGCGCCTTGCCCAGTATGCCCGCGATGATCCGCGCGCGATGGACGGAAATCTACCGCGACCAACCGCAGTTGCGCACGGCCTATGCGCTGGAATCTGTCGCGGATGAGCTCAGCTTCATCGTGGGGCCGCCCCTTTCAGTGGGGCTGAGCGTGGCCTTGTTTCCCCAGGCCGCACCGCTCGCCGCAGCCCTGCTGCTGGCGGTGGGTGTGACGGCGTTCGTCCTGCAGCGGGCGACCGCGCCCGCCGTCCAGGTCAGGCAAGCAGGACGCGAGGCCTCGGTGCTGCGCATGCCCCCGATGCAGTCGCTGGTGGCGATGATGTCGGCCATGGGCGTGATCGTCGGTACGATCGACGTGCTCAGCGTCGCG
>Ga0256774_1000204_pt1 | contig 10087 bp, 10 predicted proteins | sample MC6MC0925MT_FD_186061 | JGI IMG/M metagenome (GOLD analysis project Ga0256774, IMG submission 186061) | Metatranscriptome of enriched soil aggregate microbial communities from Iowa State University, Ames, United States - MC6-MC0925-MT... | ecosystem: Environmental > Terrestrial > Soil >... | reverse complement strand
TGATGCTGCTGGCCTACGACGGCCCGGAGCCGCACGTGGCGGTGGGGGAAAATCTTTCCGAGCCCAGCTTGCCGGGTTCAGATGAACTGCTGGAATCCATGCCGCCGTTTGACTCGCATGTGGATTTCATTGGGGCGGCTTACGAGGAGCCGGCGGCGCAGTGGCATTGCGCGGAGAATGGTCGTGATTACCGGATACTGGAGTTGGATTGGCAGTACAGCCTGGCGATGGGGTTTCGCATGATCCGGACGGAATGGCTGGATGATGGCAGCGCGAGGGGGCTGGCCAGGCTGATCGAGGGGCTGACTGCGCAGGTCATGGTTTGCAGCCATCGGCATTTGTGAATGCAGGGTAGGGGATAGGCAGCTGGGCTGCCATTGCCTTGTTCTTGCAAGGCATAAACCTAGTATGCAAATGAGAGGTGCCGCTACGGCTGTTCCAGCGGCCATACCTCGACGACGCCGTGCGCGACGGCGCAGGGCGTTTTCGACACCATCGCTATAGCTTCGGCGATGTCGGCGGCTTCGATGATGGCGAAGCCGGCTACTGGTAAGGCGGATTTCATGAATGGGCCGTTTTTTGTTTCGACCCGAGCGGCCTCGTGATTGCGCACTTGCACTGGCTTGCCTGCAATGCCCATCAGTGCACCGTCGTTCTGCAATTTTGCGTCGTGCGCATGCGCTGCGTTTCGGATGGCCTGCGGGGTGCGATCGTAACCCTCATGGCCGCCATATCCGATGGTCACAAACTTTGGCATGCATCGTCTCCTTAACGTGGATGAGGTTCCGGGCAGCCTGCAAAACCAATATGCGGGAAATGGTAAAGCATGGGCTGGGCTTAGGCACTAGCCCGAACATGATTTCTCACCTAGTGATGGATCCCAAGGTCTCGGAGACATGCTAGCCGTACTAGAGCTTGAGCGGTGTTGGTGGCACAAGACGCTGCTTTAGCTGGTTGGTCTATTTATGGCGTTGCTCCAGCGCCCCATCCTCACTCTGCCCCTAAAGTAAAGTTCGGGTAATATCTGTAGATATTTGTCACGAACTGGTCTGTTCGCGATCACTTTTACCTAGGCGCTTAGATACTTTCTCGAGATTGTGAACCAACGCGAGCGATAGCTCGTACGCATATTGGAGCAGAGCATGGAGTTGATGGAAAAACTCAGAGGCCTTTCCGAAAAAATTCGTCAACAAGGCCCCAGCATCAAGACTGAAGAGGCGACGAAGAATGCGTTTGTGATGCCGTTCATTCACAACATATTGGGATACGACGTCTTCGATCCCAATGAGGTGACGCCTGAGTTCATTGCCGACGTTGGCACCAAGAAGGGTGAGAAGGTCGATTACGCGATTCTTCAGAATTCACAAATCCAAATCTTGATCGAGTGCAAGAAGTTCGGTGATCCGCTGAACATAAATCATGCCTCTCAGCTGTTCCGCTACTTTCACGTCACGACCGCGAGAGTATCCATTTTGACGAATGGGCAGGTTTATCAGTTCTACACCGATCTCGATGCGCCCAACAAGATGGACCAGAAGCCATTTCTGGAGCTTGATCTACTCGATATCGACGATTACATGGTCCCCGAACTGAAGAAGCTCACCAAAGGCGCATTTGACCTGGAATCGGTCATCAGTGCTGCCGGAGAGCTTAAGTATCTGAGTCAGATCAAGAAGATTGTCGCCAATCAATTCGTTGCCCCCGAGGAAGATTTCGTCAAGCTGTTTGCTTCGCGAGTGTATGAGGGCGTGATCACACAGCGAGTTCGAGATCAATTCTCGTCGTTGACGAAACGTGCTCTAGGTCAATTCTTGAATGATCAGATCAATGAGCGCCTTAAATCCGCCATGAATAGTAATGCGGTCGCATCGGTAGTGGCAGATACGCCTGAAGCAGAAGAGGTCGGAGATAAGTCAGACGACTCGATCACCACGACCCTTGAGGAAATCGAGGGCTACCACGTGGTTAAAGCAATTGTCCGAGCGGTAGTCGATGTCAAACGCGTCGTTCAGCGAGACACACAAAGTTATATGGGCATACTTTTGGATGACAACAACAGGAAGCCCATTTGTCGTCTTCACTTTAATCGTGCGCAAAAATATGTGGGAATATTTGACGAGAACAAAAATGAGACTCGGCATCCCATCTCGTCTATTGACGAAATTTACAATCTCTCCGATGCGCTTAGAAAAACTGTGAGTTTCTATGGGGCGGATGTGACAGCCTAATGCAGGGGGCGGTCCGTTTGTCCTTTATATAGAAGCGTGTCGGATCAGAAATTAGCCCGCGAAATATTGAGTGAGGGGCATAGGCCGCATCTCAAATCTCAAAAAAAGTCGGATTGAAGTTCTCGCTCTAAATTCTAGTCTGAAAATTTTTTCTGCGCGATGAGCTGAAAGCAATATTTGCCCTGATGCTGTGCATCTCTCGATTGGAGACCGGATTTGCCGATTTCGGAAAGAATGAGACAAAGGATATGGGTGGAAGCGGCCGGAACATGTGCAATCTGCCGAAATAGATTAACTCTTCCTTTCCCCTCTCTTAATGATATTCATTTTCTTGGGGAGGTCGCTCATATAGTGGCGGAGAAGACTGACGGACCTCGCGGCACGTCGATGTTGTCTCCCTCCGAGCGTAACCAAGAATCGAATCTTCTATTGCTCTGCATAGCACATCACAAGATGGTCGATGACGACCCAGCAACGTATCCAGTAGAAGAATTACGGAAAATAAAAAAGCATCACCTTAATTGGGTGAGAATGGCGCTCAAGTTCGAGCGTCCATGGAGAACCAAGCTACATAATCTTCATTACATTAATGTTCCGAGGCTTAACATGCTCGCTGCGACGGCGGGAGTGTCGCTAGATCTCAGAGATTATCAAGAGGTAGAGGTGCTGCACTATCTACGGCTAAAACTCGGGCCTCTTATGGGCGCTTTTAAAGCTCTCATGGAGGAAGTTCAATTGAGAGCAATGCCGATCGAGTCGATGTTAGATCTAGTAGATCCGAGAGGAATAATCGTCAACTTCGATAGGGACTTTCGCACTAAGAATATCAAGATGCCGCGGTCGCTGGAAGGATACCGCCAAGCCGTAAAGGGCAATCTTGACACGGACCCTCATATTTACACCAAGTTTGGGGTGGTAAGGGTAGTGGCTAAAATTGATCCTCGGTGGATAACTACAACAACGGCCTTTAGTGAATTTAGGCCCTATAGCGGGAAAAACAAATTTGCCGGCCTTGCCGTTGTGCAGTCGGGTAACGCACTAGCACAAGAGGTAGTGATGTCTCCATTGGTGATCGGACTTCCTAGTAATCCGTTTCTTAATGCGTTGTATGGAAGAGGCTAATTTAAGTCTACGCTTAAAATTAGGGTGGTCAGGCCACAATTTTGCCTCCGAAATTGTAGTCTGACACCTTTGCTTTATGTGAGTTTTCAGTGGGGCCTAGCCTATATTGGCGGGGGCAAAAAAGTCTAATTCTCGGGTATAAAAGATGACGCTCACATCAACACCAGGATAATACCGATGCCGCTCTGCGAAGGATTAAAAATTGATTGGACTGCTTTTGCCGCCTTGACCGCTTTGTCGATCTGGTTTGTCGATGGACATCGCAGACGTCGCGAACGGCGAGCGTCCAGACGCCTTCTTTCTCAAATGATGATAGCTCCGGTAGGTGGTGCCCAGTTAGAGATCGCCAAACTCAGGAGTCTGATTGTTCCGCCGGGCGGCGAAGATACCACTTACCTATTCAAAGTACTGGACAGCCATACGGGAAGAAAGGAATTTGCATCCAAAACCTCACTGATAACTTTTGAATTGCCATCGCAGTTTCTAGACAAAGCAGATCTCTTCAGTGAATCGGTCAGCAACCGACTCGCCTTGGCATTTTCCCAAGTTAACCGCTTAAAAGGCATGTCCCAACTTCTAGGGGAACTTCCCGATTCAGCGCACAAGGATGAGATAACGCAGAAGCTGAAGCTGGTTCTCACTCAAATTCAGGAAACCGAGCGAGTTATTGGTGAGGCATATCGAGCACTACTTAAAGAAGGGAGCGCCTCAGCTAGATTTCGCCAACAACCTAGCTCCACCTAACGTTCCACACTTATACCTGAAAAGGTCTGACTGAAATTTTTCTTCCAAAATTGTAGTCTGAAAACTTTATTCTATTTGCGGCTTGCTCCCAATCCCCTCTTCACGGATGCGAGAAATGATTGAATCGATCACCCTTTCAGGCATAGCTACCTACAGTTCCAAAGTCCCTGAAGTAATTCAAAACCTGAAGGCTGTGAACTATTTCTATGGTGCAAACGGAGCAGGCAAGACAACAATTAGCCGGCTGATAAAAGATCCAGCACTGTCCGCCGACTCAAGGGTTGTTTGGGCAAAGGGTAATCCGATCCCAGCCATGGTCTACAACACCGACTTCATCGCTGCGAATTTCACTGATTCGAAGCAGTTCAAGGGTGTGTTCACGCTAGGACAAGCCGAGAAGGACCAGCGTGATCGTTTGGAAGAGCTTCAGAGCGAAAGACGCGGGTACGAACAGATCAGAACTAGAGCGCAAGAAAATTTGAAAGGTACCGATGGCGAGGGCGGGAAAATTGGAGAAAAAAATGCACTGGAAGCAAAACTGCTAACACGGTGTTGGGAGCAAAAACAAAAGCATGACAAGGAGTTTCACATAGCCTTTACAGGCTTTAGAAATAACAAGGAGGCATTCAAGAATAGGGTCTTGCAAGAAAGCAAAGAAAATACCTCGCAGCTGGTTGATATCGAAGATCTGCGCAAGCGCGCACATGTTCTTTATGGTGATGCACCGTCACCCATGAGTGCTGTTCCTACCCTTGACCTTGCTCGCTTGGTCGCGTTTGAGAAAAATGCTGTGCTCAGCAAGAAGGTAGTTGGCAAAGAGGATGTGAGCGTATCTGCGATGATCCAGCACTTGGGGAGCAGTGACTGGGTTAGGCAAGGTACGAAGTACTTGGGCCATACCGATGGTGACTGCCCATTTTGCCAACAGAAATTGCCGCATGATTTCGAGAAAAGCCTTGAAGACTACTTCGACGAGACTTTCGAGGCTGACACTAGGGCGCTATTGCAGTTCCGCGATAATTATAATTCGGTAGCAGATGGAATTTTAGCCGAAGCTCAGACACTGCTGACCACAGACTACGCTCATTTGGATAAAGAGAACCTTGAAGCTGAATTGCAGGCCGTGAATGCAATTATATTGGTGAACAGGCAGCGCATTGATCAAAAAGTGACGAGTCCCAGTACCACTATGGAGCTGGAAGGTCTTGCTGAGATTCCGACGAGAATTTCGGAGCTGATCAATTCAGCCAACGTCAAGGTCTCTGAGCACAATCGTCTTGTTTCGGATTTCTCTGCTGAGCAGAAGAAGTTAACAGGTGCGGTGTGGCGGTATCTTCTTGATTTCGAGCTTAAAGATACTCTTGCTGATTATACCAATGATATAGGTCGTATCAGCAAAGCAATTGCTGGTATCAGCGCAAGCCTGGAAAAGGCAAGCTTAGACATATCCATGGTTGACGCAGAAATTGCAAGGATTGAAACTTCATTGACAAGTGTGAAGCCCACTGTCATCGCAATCAATAAAATTCTTAAAGACTTTGGATTCCGAAGCTTCTCCCTTGACACTGCGTGTACCGACGATTCATATCGCCTGATTAGAAGCGATGGAACTGATGCCAAGGCAACGCTCAGTGAAGGCGAGAAGACCTTCGTTACCTTCCTGTACTTCTATCACTTGCTGAGGGGAAGCATCACGGCCTCGGGTATAAACACTGATCGAATTGTCGTCATTGATGACCCGGTATCAAGCTTGGATAGCGATGTACTGTTCATCGTGAGTAGCTTGATCAAAAAACTTTTTCAAGAGATTCGTCAAAGGTCAAACAATATCAAACAGATCTTTGTCCTGACCCATAACGTACACTTTCATAAAGAAATCACCTTTAACCCTCAGAGGGCTGGCGACGATCCTATTAAAGATGAGACATTTTGGATAGTGCGCAAGCCCGACTATTTTTCGAGAGTTGAAGGGTTTGAGACCAATCCAATTAAAACTTCCTATCAGCTTTTATGGGCAGAGCTGACGAAAGATCCACTGCCTGCGCTCACTATTCAAAACACCATGCGCAGAATTCTCGAGAATTACTTCAAAATTTTGGGGAATATAGATACGAGCGTCATTCTGGCAAAGTTCGAAGGACAGGAAAAAATTCAGTGCCAATCCTTGATTAGCTGGGTGAACGACGGGTCTCACTATTCACCAGATGAGCTGTATGTGGCCATAAGCGATGGAATGGCGAAAAATTACATGAGGATCTTCTTCAAAGTCTTCAAAGCTATGGATCACATGCCTCATTATAAAATGATGATGGGCCGGAACTTTGTCGATTTAGACCCAGATGAGGATGCGCCTGAAGATGAGGATCTGGTACGCAATGTTGGTGATACTGCAATTGGAGCGGATGCGTTAGTCATTGTTGCAGGTGCGCCTGATACTGGCGATGCCATCAGACCATCGGGCACTCCTACACCTGCGGTTATGCCTGTGGTCGCGCAGGCGCCAAGGTCACCCTCGGCAGGAGCTGCGGATTCTGAGTCAGATATGCCATTCTGAGTTGATTGATCTTCGGCCGGCGTACCCAATCGGGCGCCGATTCAAAAGTGTCTGTCTCGGTCTACTACTGGCGATTGAATTGGCCCCGCTTTGACCGGCTCCCCGTGGTTAGTACGAAATCGATGTAGAGTCCGTTCACAAAGGAACGGCAATGAAGAAACGATTTACGGAAGAACAGATCATCGGGGTGCTGAAGGAGGCCGAGGCAGGGGCCAAGGTGGCCGAACTGTGCCGCAAGCACGGGATCTCGGAGGCCACCTACTACAACTGGAAGGCGAAGTTCGGCGGTATGACCGTCTCGGACGCTCAGCGACTGAAGGAGCTGGAGCAAGAGAACAACAAGCTCAAGAAGCTGTTGGCTGAATCGATGCTGGACAAGGCTGCGCTTCAGGACCTTTTGAGCCGAAAGTAGCAAGCCCGCAGGCCAAACGCGAAGCGGTCAGGACGTTGATGACCGAGCGCGGCATGGGTATCACCCGGGCCTGCGGGCTGGTAGGCATTTCCCGGTCGCTATTCGCTTATGAAAGTAAGCGTACGGGCGATGTGGCATTGACCGAGCGCATGAAGGAGATGGCAGCGCTCAAGTGACGCTACGGCTATCGGCGCATCCATATTCTGCTGCGCCGTGAAGGCTGGCAGACGAATCACAAGCGGGTCTGGCGGCTTTACAGCCAAGCCGGTTTGAGCGTTCGTAAGCGTCGCCGCAAGCGCATCGCTCCCGCAGAACGGGTAGTTCGTCCCGTTGCGACGGCGCCGAATCAGAGCTGGTCGATGGACTTCGTGTCCGACGGCCTGGCCTATGGCCGCAGGTTCCGGTGCTTGAACATCGTCGATGACTACACGCGCGAGTGTCTTGCCATCGAGGTCGATACATCACTGCCGGGATTGCGGGTGGCGCAGGTGCTGCAACGGCTTGCAGAACTGCGTGGGCTGCCCAAATCCATCACCGTGGACAACGGCCCGGAGTTTGCCGGCAGGGCCTTGGACGCTTGGGCCTATCAGGTCGGCGTGAAGCTGTCGTTCATCAGACCAGGCAAGCCCGTGGAGAATGCATACATCGAGAGCTTCAACGGAAAATTCCGCGATGAATGCCTGAATGAGCATTGGTTCATGTCGCTGCGTCAAGCCAAATCCTTGATCGAAGACTGGCGCGTCGAGTACAACACCGAACGCCCGCATAGCGCGCTGGGATACTTAACGCCAGAGCAGTTTTCTCAGGCGCATCGGCAACAACGGTTTTTAACCCTGGACTCTATGTCGGTGCCGTACTAAGTCTGGGGGCAGGTCACTAGCAATGGCCCAAATCCCCAAACAAGCCCGCTCGATCTTCCGTAAATCACCGATACGCACAATACCAAACTCCGGATCATCCGGCGTGGCCCAACGGTCATAGGTAAAAGGGTGGTCGCTCATATCAGCGCTCCGGTGTTATTGACGCGATGAAAGAAAGGAGGCCGCCATTGCAGCGGCCACTTGTTCTGTCTTTCCGGCTGTCAACCCGGGCGATCCTTTGGACCACGGGGCGAGTATGCCCCGTTAGGCGTCGGACGCGATGCGGTTTCGTGCCAAATTGATCACGCTTTCTCTAAGGCAAGCGCAATCGCAGACTACTGATCAGGGAAGGACCAGCGGCCCGCCACCAGCTAAATTTATCTCCGGCTCATGCAAAAGCAGCCAAGCAAATACCTACTCAGCGACGGCCGCCCCAGCACCCCGCACAAAAAACCGATCCTTCAACGCCTGCAACCCAATCCTCTCCAACATCTCCGTCAACCGCTCCGCAGGCTTCCGCGTCGGCAGATCCTTAAACTGCGCGATGATCAGCTCATTCTTCATAGAATGCTCCCACCCCACCAGCTCCGTCACGCTAACCTGATACCCATGCGCCTCAAGCTGCAAGCACCGCAGCACATTCGTAATCTGGCTACCAAACTCCCGCGTATGCAACGGATGCCGCCAAATTTCCGCCAACGGATCAGCCAGCGCCTTGCCCTTATTCTTCCGTAGCACCGAAGCCACCTCCGCCTGGCAGCAAGGCACGACCACGATGTACTTCGCCTTCTTCTCCAACGCAAAGTGAATCGCGTCATCGGTGGCGGTATTACAAGCATGCAACGCAGTGACAACATCAATCGTCGCAGGCAACTTATCCGACGTGATCGATTCCGCCACAGACAGATTCAAGAACGACATCCCGCCAAACCCCAGCCGCTTCGCCAGTTCCTCTGACGACTTCACCAGTTCTTCGCGAGTCTCAATCCCATAAATATGGGAGCCATTCCCGACGGCATCCTTCTGTTCTTTGAAGAACAGGTCATACAGAATGAACCCCAGATACGACTTCCCAGCCCCATGATCGGCAAGCGTCACAGCGCCGCGTTCTTGTTGGACGTCTTTCAGCAGCGGCTCGATGAACTGGAACAGGTGATAGACCTGTTTCAGCTTACGGCGGCTGTCCTGGTTCATCTTGCCGTCGCGGGTCAGGATGTGCAGGGCTTTGAGGAGTTCGATCGACTGGCCGGGGCGGATGTCGTGGGTTTTTTCTGACATGGGGAAAGGCAAAGCGCCCCGCACGGGGCGGGGCGCGTAGAGGCGCGGAAAGCGTCAGTTTAACGAAAACGCTGACGCTGCCGCAGGGCAGCGGTAAAGGGGAGCGTTAGCCTGCAGCCGGAAACACCGGCTCGCCCAAATTCAGCATCAAACGATTCGCCCAAGCAAAGATCGCATCCGAGTGCAGCAGATCCAGGATCTCGCCTTCGCTCAGGCCCACGTCCTTCAATTCCTGGACGCTATTCGCGTTGACGTTCGCCTGCGCTTCGGTGATCTGAATCGAGAACTTGCCAATCGCCTGTTCACGCGCATTCGTCCCAGCGGTGATCGGATCTTCAAACACCTGCGCGATCACGTCATTGCGCTTGGCTAGTTGCTCAAAGCGCTGCGCATGGACCGATGCGCAGTACACGCATCCATTCACGCGCGACACGACGGTCGAGCCCAGCTCCCGCTCCGCGCGCGACAGACCGCCCGGCGCGTACATGATGGCGTTGAACGCTGCGGAGCGCTGGCGCAGGATTTCGGGTTGGTGGACCAGGAACATGTAGTAGTCCGAAACCTTGGCCTTGGGGTGGCTTTCTTCCAGGACGGCGATTTGTTCCGGGGTGGCGGTGTCGACGTTGACGACGTCGAGCCAGGCTTTCCACTCCAGCACTTCGTTGGTGAAGCCGTGGGCTTTGAGGACGGCGCCGGGTGCGGTGGTGCCGGGTTTGGCGGCAACGGCGCCGGCTTCAGCCGCATTGGCGGGTACCGTCTGGCCTTCGGCCGCTTGCAACGCCATCAAGCCCGCGACCAGACGGGTCTGGTACGACAGGAAGGCGATCAGTTGCGACAGGGTGACCACCGCGGGCGTGGAGACGCCTGCGGCCGGCAGGGTCTTCAGCGT
>Ga0256774_1000198_pt1 | contig 10148 bp, 2 predicted proteins | sample MC6MC0925MT_FD_186061 | JGI IMG/M metagenome (GOLD analysis project Ga0256774, IMG submission 186061) | Metatranscriptome of enriched soil aggregate microbial communities from Iowa State University, Ames, United States - MC6-MC0925-MT... | ecosystem: Environmental > Terrestrial > Soil >... | reverse complement strand
GAGGCGTCAAGTCCATGAGGGCAAAACGGAACGGAATCCAACAACGCAAGCTTGTGTCTTCAACGTCACTTGCGAAAAGAAGTTTGCGGGTGCGGTGCGCCACGGTGCGGGCTGCGGGCTGCTGCTGCCTGTTCCGTCTGCTGCGCTGCGTCGCGCAGCATCTCTGCCCTTGCTTGTCGCTGCGCCTGCAGTGCCGGTGAAATCGCGCTGCGCCAGTCCGCCACGCTCGCCAGCGCCGAAGCCAACGTCGGGGACGAACGACACGGCGACGACGACGGACGACGCACGGACGGCGAGGACGGAGGCGGATGCTGCTGTTGCTGCTGCGTACCGATGAGCACTGGGCGATGAGCATGCGGGTCGGACGTGTGGGGTGTGGCGGCCTGCCCCTGCCGCCTCATTAGTGCGGTCAGTTCATCCTCCTCGCTGCTGCCCCACGGTGAAAGTTGTTGGTCTGCTTCCACATCGTCGGTCGGCACTGACATACCCATGGCGGCGACGGTGGCGGTAGAAACGACGTTCCCGCGAGGATGAGCTAGAGGCGAGGAGGTGAAGGAGGGGACCGCTGCTGCTGCTGCTGCTGCTGCTGGTGCTGCTGCTGGTGCTGCTGCTGTTGCTCGCTCTTCCGTTCGATGCTGCGGAAGCAGGGACGCTGCCCTGGCCAAGGGGGTAACAATAGCATGAGGGAAGTTGACTTCAGCTGGTTCAGTCTCACCCGTCGCCGGCGCTGCTGTTGCGGCCTGTGCCCCACTCGGCGGCAGCAATTGGCGCACGAAAGCTTGATACTCGCGCTCTTCGTCTGAGGTAAACGACTCAGTTGAGTCGCCCGTCTCATCCGCGGAAGCGGCAGCCGCCTCCTCGTCGTTGTTGTCCTCAGTGCGCTCCAAGGCCGCAGCGGCGGCATCGGCGGCTTCTGCCTCCGTCAGTCCGAACTGACGCGCGAGCGAGGCGGCAAACTCCAAACGCAACGCTTGCTCCTGCAGCAACAGAAGCGCGATGGAAGCGTCGGAGGAGGCATAGGGGGAAGGCAATGGCAAGGAGGAGGAGGAGGAGGAGGAGGAGGAGGAGGCGTGTGTTTGTTGTGCATTCGCAACGTTGAGAAGCACTGCGTTTCTCTCTTCTTGCTCGTTGCAATCGACAGAGGCAGGCGCGCACGACTCATGCGAGCGAGAACGGCAGCGGGATGAATCGTGTCGCCCCCGCCGTCAAGGCAACTGCGCGGGATTGGCGCTTCCAAACGACAGCTTGAAGGCGGGCTTGCTCGCACCTGCGGTCGCCGCCGCTGCTGCCGCTGCTTGCACGCTCTCCATGTGCTCGATTTCCTCTGCCTCGTCGTCCTCCAGCTCGGCCAGCTCGGCCTTCAGCGCTTCCTCCTCCGAATCGACGTCCTCGTCGTCGTCACCAGAATCATCCGCGCTGCCCTCGGAAGAATCAGCAGCTTCTTCACCATCACTCACAGGAGGAGAGGGGCCGCCGCGCCGACGACGGACAGGAGGAGAATTGGAGGGATCAGCACCGCCAGGCAGGGAAGAGACGGGAACAGCGGTGGACTGCAGTGGCTCCTCTGTATCGCTGCTGCTGGCTGCTTGAACCCGGAAGCGCGTGGGCGTCGTCGCTTCCGCAGTTCTTGACTCTCCGTGTCGCTCCTGCTGCCTGTTTTCTTCTTCTTCCGAACCTTCGTTGTTCGGCGTGCTGCCCTGCTCCAACTCTTCCTCCACCTCGTCTTCGTCGGGGTTCCGCTTTGAGCTCGACGCGACCGCAATCGCCGCGCCGGAAAGACCAGGCAGGGATACCTCCTGTGAGTTGGCCAACTGCACGTCGAAGTGACTGGCATCGCCGTCATCGTCATCGCGCTCGCCCTCCTCGCTGCGTGCCGGTGACAAAGCTGACTGCTTGTGAATGGCGCTGTCCGACGCGACACCGCTGCGCGCTTCTTCTTCCTCTTCGTCGCCGTGCTGCGTGCGAACCACATCCTCCTCTGCATCGTCGTCGTCCTTCGCATAGTCCCCGAGTGGCGTATCATCCTCTTCGTAATACTCCTCGATCATTACCTGCTGGTCCAACGGCATGGGCACGGCCTGAGGAATGGGCACTGGAGCCGGGGTGGGCATGAGGCTCGCCGCAGCACGACTGCTGCGAGCACTGCTACTGCTGGCAGATGATGCAGCAGAGGTAGAGGACACTGGTCGCGACACCAGCATGGCCGACGAGATCGGCAGGGCGCCTCCGAACGCCAGACGCGGGATCACGACCGACTTACTGGACGCGCTCGCAGGAGCGGCGGTGGGGATGGACGAGGCAGAAGACGGCTTGGAAGCCGTACTCGACTTCGTGTTTCCAGCAGCCGTTGCTGCTTCAGTCTTCTTTCGTTCGTCCCGTTTCTGCGTCTGCGCGAGAATGATCTTGTCGATCTGATCCATGCTCATGTCAGGATCGGCCGAGGGGGACAGCACGTCCCTGCGCCGGCGACCGGCACTCTCGGGGCGCTTCAGCCTGCTGGACGGCGCGGCAGCAGCACTGGTGCTGGCGCTCGCACTGGAAGGGCGAGGGCGCTCCGTACGCGAGGTCGCCTGACCCATATCGTCCGGATCGGCGCCCTCCCACCCGGAGCACGCTTTACTACGGGTCAACAAGAACGATTTCGGCATCCCACCGCTGCCGCCGCTGCTGCTGCTTGAAGCCTCGGGTGCTGCTGCAGCGCTGGACGCCGACGACGACACGGCAGACTGCTGCTTGCGCGGGCGGGCGGAAGTGGTCTTGAGCGCATCGATGTGCTCACGCGCCGTCTGCTTAATCGCCTCGCGGAAGTCTGAGCTCACCATCGGCACCTGTCCCCCCCGCCCCCGTGCGGACCCGCTTCGGCCTCGCGCCACCGCCGCAGCGGCGTCCAGCTCGGCATCGTCGATCAGCGCGTCGTCTTCGTACTCGGCGAACGCGTCTTCCACGTCTTCATCAGACAACTCCTCGTCGTCATCGTCGTGCTCAGCCGCATGTGACGCAGCGACGCGAGAAGTCATCCCCGCTGCGGAGGACGAGGAGGCAGCAGTGGCACCCTTGCTGCCCTTGGCGCGCGAGCGTGTGGCGGTGCCGTCGTGGGCAGCAGCATCATCATCGATGGCGTCAGTGGCGCTGTGATGCACAATGCCACCCGGCGTGGTGAGTGTGGCGCCCAATCCCGACGACGTGGCCCAGCGCGGCTGCTCTCCGTTGTCGTCGTCGCTGTTGGCGCGCACTCCTTTGGGTGCCGCCTTCAGCCCGCCAAACGCGTCCGCCGCATCATCGCGGTCGTACTCGTCGTGCTCGATCTCAGCGTCGTCATCCTCGTCGTAGCGGTCCTCGTCGTCCTCCTCCTCATCGTCGTCCTCGTCGTCGCGCTCGCTATTCTCCAGAGCGCGCACCATGCGATCCAGCTCCTCAGCGATGCTGCTGCCCATCGAGCTCGCACCGCCAAGCTTCAGGCTGGACGAGGAGGAGGAGGACTTCAGCGGGCCGGAAGGAGAACGGCTGCCGGCCAGCGTGGGCAAGCCAGACTGGTTGTTGCGTGTGCCATTCGTCGTTTCCATCGCCTCGCGCGCCTTGCGCGCTTGTTCTTCCCTGTGCTGATCGATGCTGGCGATGTGTCGTTTTAGCGCGCGGAAGAAGAGTGCATCCATCTCACGCGCGCTCCACGGCGGCGACGAGGCCAGGAAGCCCGCCAGCAGACCACGGGAGAAGTTGCGCGCCACGACGCCCTTCCACGCCGCGTGCGGAGAAGCGCACACGAGGGAAGTCAACACGGCGGCGGCGGCTTCCTCGCGCGCAAGCTGCGCATCGCTCTTGCCAGCCTGCTTGGACTTGCCAGCAGCCTTCTTGCCACTGCCTTTCTTTTTCTTCCCGCCAGCCTCTTTGCTCTCGTCGACACTGGCTGTGATCTTCTGCGCGCGACCGAAGTCCCTGCCCTTCTCGTCCTCGTCCTCCTTCGCGTGGTGATCCTCGTCGCCGTCCTCGGCGGGATACAGCTGCTGCGCCGCGTCGGCACCCGAGATCGTCCAGCTGGCGTCCTCGGAACCGCTGGCCATCGCAGACAAGTCACCAAACTCAGCGTCGGCGTCATCGACGGAGGAACGGCCACCGCTTCGACGAGTAACACCATCGCTGCCGACGCCGTCCCGGCCGGCCTTGCCCTCACTGCCCTCGAGGGCATGCGAGAACAGACGAGTGATGTGATCCAACAGGCCTTCCGATCCGGCGCCGTCGAATTTGAAGGAGGAAGCCGACGCAGCCAACCCGGCCCCCGAAGAGCGATCGCTTCCGGCTGCCGCGGGCAACAGCGAGTGCAGAATAGACGCGAACGTGCCGCAGCCCGAGGCGGCCACTCGCGCGTGCTCCTGCTCAAATCGGAACAAAAGGGAGGGCGGCGCAGGCAGCGCGCTGGGTGTCGTGCACGTCACCACGCGGCTGGCGGCAGGCTGCAGCACCGACAGAGACCAGGCGCGCCATTCGCTCACGAGCATGGACGCGTGGAAACAGGTGCCGCTGTCGCCGTTGACAACACTGCTCGCCGCTGCATCCGACGAAGGCTGCGACGCTTGTGCACGCGCTGAGAATGTGAAGAAATCGAACAGCAGCCGTGCTGACCGCGCCACCAGTCCGTGCCAGTCCCGTTGTAGGTGGAGCAGCGTCGCCTTGATGCGCAGCACCGCCGACGGAGCTGCAGGAGTCGTCCGTGCAAACCAGTGCGGGTGCAGCTGCATCACGGCGCGAGACAGAGCAGGTGCACTGAAGCGGTGCATCGCATCGTCAGATCCGGCATTCCAGTCTGCGCTCTCGCTCTGGCTCGCCAACAGACGAGGCGCATGCTGAACCGATGGCTGCGAGCTCGCGGCCGAAGTCAGTCCCGCAGGAGCTGCTGCCTGGCTTGCGGCGGCGGCGGAGTGGTACACGAAAAAGTCCAGATCTGCTGCCAGCGCTCCAAAGTCTGCCACCGAGCTCAGCGTGTCGATGGGTGCCTCGGCGCTGGCACTGCCGCCACCACCGTTGCTCTGCTCCAGTCGCGATGTCGAACCGAGTGACGCCAAGGGCGGGGACACTTCCACGAACGGAGTGGCGCTCGATCGCAGCGCGGGCGGAATGGAACCGGCACCGAAGGACAGAGGCGCGGAGGAGGAAGACAGCAGCCGCGCCACAATAGCCAGAAGCTGCACACCCAGCGTTCGACTGCTCGCTTGGCTAGACGACGTCAGTCTGATTGCCGCAGCAACGACGTGCTTCTCAATGCTCTGTGCAATGTCGCGCTGCAGTGCTGCTGCTTCGTCCGATGCCGGCAACGCAGAAGCTGCCTCCGCCAGCAGCATGATCTCCTCCGCCAGTTGCAGCAGCGCCCACAGGGAGAAGTGGCGCACCTCAGGAGACGACGGGAAGGACGACGAGGAGGCGGAGGAGGAGGAAAGCAACTGCGCGGCGGAAGCAGTGTCCATCCACACCGAGCAGGCCACTTCAAGACGAGCGCGCAATGCTGCGGCATCGATCACGCCCGCGCTTCCAGTCGTCACGTGCAGCACGCTCAGTTCATGCACGATGCGCCATCCATGCAGCACGCCAGCGTGCACCAGCTCATGATCACCTTCCTGATGACCGCGCGCGACGGCCTCGCGGGACACGCCGAGCAGCGCCTGCAACAGCGGAGCCTTGGCGTCGAGCACCACCACATCGCTGCTGTTGCCGCGGCGCGTGCTCACGAGCAGCAGAGAGGTGACCAAGCCGGCAATCACCACGCCGTTCAGTCGCTGCGAACTCTGAACGCTGGACAACAGAGCCCGCGTCGATGACAGCAACGGTTCCGCGTATTGCGCAACGAACGTTTGCAGTGCTGCGGGAGAGAGCGGACCCACAGGTGCCGCTTTGGCCGACGCGAATGCTTGTGAGTGTCCACTGAGCAGCGCCAACGCTTGCGTCTCCTCTGCTGACGGGGGCGAACCCGCGTGGTGAGCAAAGTGCAGCAGCGTGGCCATCAGCTGGATGCCGAGCGCCAGGTGCTCACGCTGCAATTCTTCGTCCTTCCGCTCCTCGAACAGCTTTGCTCCCCAGCTCTCGAGCGCCTGTGCGCCAGCACCGTCGGCACCGCGTCGGCCCTTCACTGGCGTGCTCCCATCCGGTGCACGACTGGCCACCACGCCCGCCAACGCGTCCAGTGCGGCGTCAGCAGGAGGCAAAGAGGGCGGGACGGCGTGGCGTGCAAGCAAGCACGAGGAGAGGAGAGCGTGCGCCATGAAGAAACGATCAGCAGCGACGTCGCCCGCTTTGGCAGCGCCGATCGGTTGTGTGCTCTCCTGCAGCAGCTGCAGCACGGCCACTTGCACGAACAGGTCTCGCGCGAAGCGGTACGCCTGCGAGCGCACCGTGTACTTGTCCGTGAAGGCAGCCAGCAGTGCCTGCAGCAGGGCCGGAGTCACGGCGTCCGCGGTGGACAGCAGCGACAACAAAAGGTTGAGCAGATCGAACGACTCATCGTGCACGCTGTGCGGCACCCACGCGAGGAAGGAGTGCAGCAGCCGCACGAGCGCGTTCGTCAGCTGCTTGTCCACGGAGAGATCGCGCGCACCCACGTTGCTCAGGGCCGCGCACAGGAGCTGCAGCAGCTCCACCTTTGGACACGAGTGCGCGCAGTGGCTCGCGGTCAGGTCCACCAGTGGCAGCAGGAAGGCATGGAAGGCGGTCGCGTCGCCCAGCGCGCCAAGCTCACGAAGGCGGGGGCGAAAGCTCGCTGCACTCGACAGAGGCAGCATGGGAAGCACGAGCTGTGGCCTGTTGGCGTTGCTGCTGGCGCTCCCGGCAGCATTGCTGAGCGACGTCAAACTCGCTCCGTTGTGCTCGACGGCCAGCGACTCGGGCAGCGGCAATGCAACCGGCGTGCTGGCTATGATCGGCACGGGCTGAATGGGCGTCGCGCTCGTGAGCGGAATCAGCAGTTTGAGCAGAACGAAGTAGTCCTGCATGAGCAGCATGCTCCGCACGGACACCAACGAGCACTCGCGCTCCAACAGGCTGCACACGAAGTTCACCAGCTGCGCGAACGCGTCGCACGCAGAAAGGCTCTGCAGCAACAACGAGGGAGAGGCATCGAGGTCCACGGAGGATGACGCTCCAAGCGCCCGCACGGCTGCCTCAGCCTGCTGGTGCTGCTGTACGACGCGCGACGCTTCCGTCGCGATCTTGTACACCAGGTCCAGCATCAGCATCGCGAGGTCCACCCTTGGAAGCTCGCCTACCGCGCTGCCACTCCAGCTCGTGCTCGCGCTGCCCGTGCTGGACAAGGGGGACGCAGAGGAGGGCGGAGGCGACGATGCCGTCACGTTACTCGCGAAAGGAGAGATGTCGGTCGGCAACACCTCCTCTGACGTCGAGCTCGCCGAGGCACCATGTCCGGATGCGGTCTTGCGCACGGCAGTCGGACTGCGCATCTGCGACGAGGAGGACGACGATCCTGATGACACCGACTTGGACAGCATCGGCGCGTCGAAAGGAGGGTGCTGGCTCAGCGTCGACACGACCAGCTCGACGAACGAGCGCAGGTTCGCAATCGCACCGGATTGTGCGCCCAAGGAGGACGCCGAAGCGGACGAGATGGCGGAATCGGGTGACTCGCTCTCCTCCGCCGCAGCGTCCTCCGCCGACAAGGCCGAGACCAGCGCCAGAGGATACACGTCGCGCAGCATGCACCACGCCACGGCAGCGGTCTTGCGAATCTCCTCTTCCTCGTCGCGGAGGGCCGTCAGCAACGAGCCGAACAGCGCGCTCCAGCGGAAAGGGTCGGACGGTTCTGGAACGAAATTGTCCGATCCCCCCTTCGTCGCCAACGACGCCATCAAGTCGCCCTGCAGCGTGTACGTGCACAGCACCAGACCTTGCAGCAGCATGTTCTTAAGCGTCGTCCACGCGATGGACACCGCAGCAGAGGGACCGCTGTTTAACGCGGTGGCGCTCTGGCCAGCGCGTTACCGCTCAGGCCCAGCGTCTGGATGAAATCGCCGAAGTTGACGTGGCCGCCGCCGCCGCCGCCAGAGGACAACTGCGACTGCATGGGCGCCCACGCAGCCGGAGATTCACTGGCGTTGCCATCGGCGGCCGCGCTGTCCGGTGGGAAGTACTTGCACACTTGTCGCGCGAACAAAAGTGCCAGCTCTGCGGCAACCTGTGCATTCTCCTCCTGAGAACCATCCTCAGCCGAAAAGAATACGGACTGCGACACCGCCGCCGCGCAATTCAGGTAGTCCGGCAGCAGGTCCAGCAGGCTGCGCAGCGCACGGAAGAATGCGTCAGAAATCTGAGTGGCACCGTGGGAACGGCGCGCCTTCTCGACACTGCTGGTGAGCATGGGGAACACGGCGGTGAACTCGGAGACGGGCGAGGCAGCGACGATACCAGAGGCAGCGGTGGCGCGCACACGATCGGCAGCAACGCGCTCAGCCTCCTCGTCTTCGCTGCTCTCAGCGCTGTCGTCATCATCGTCGCTGCTGCTGTCCGAAGAGGAGGAAGAAGAGTCGCTGTCGCTGTCGTCGTTCCGTTTCTTGCTGCCACGTGAGCGGCCGAATGCCGATGCAGACGAAGGACGGTTGCTCTTACCCGTCGAGGTCGCCAAGGTCGAGTTGGGCAGCTGCAGCGCCGCGGCAGGCTTGGACGGCAGGGGAGTGATCGGCACATTCGACATCAAGACGCTCAGCAGCCGGTGCACCTGCCGTCCGGACAAGGATGGACCCACGTGGTCCAACAGGAACGACAGGGAGCGGAACAGAGTAAGGTGCACCGCCGGCACGAGCACACCCGCAGAGGAAGGCGATGAAGGGGAGGACGCGCTGGAAGAGGGCGCGGCAGAGGAAGACGGCGACGCTGCAGCGGCCGGAGGGGAGACAGAGACGGATGCTGCGCTGCTGGAGCTCTGCGATGCGGACCCAGCTACATGCGTTACATTCTTCTTCGCCAGCACACCCTCGACGTCCAAGTGGAACAGCAGCGTCTCGAGCAAGTCGTGCTGCACGCTGCGCAGTGAGGAGCGCAGGTCGGCCGAAGGGGACAGCTGCTTCGCCGGAGGGGGAATGGAGGACAGCGGAGAGAAAAGAGAAACGGTCGGTGGTGCGGCAAGGACAGCAGCCTTGCTCGTGCGTGCATTGGCGAGATCGTCGCCGTAGGCTGCCTTCAGCGCCTGCGCCGCGGCTTGGAACTCCTGCAGCTTGTTGTAGCACGCGTTCTGCTCCTTGCCAGCGCCGCTCACGCCCATACTGCCGCTGCCGTCACCAAGCGCATCGGCGAGCAACAGATGCAGGGCACTGATGCGCTCAAGCACCAGTCGCAGCCGGCCATTCAGCGTCGCGAGACGCTCCGCAGCCGAACCATCCGCAGCGGCCGCCACCAGTGCCTCGCGCTCCGCTATCGCCTGGTTCAGCAGCGTGTGCAGGCTCGCCATGCTCTTCCGGAACATTTCTGTCGCGCTGACAAGTGAGCGCTGGTTGCTAAGCGCCAGGCCCGTGAGCTGGTGCAGCTCGACGAGGTCCCAGAGGTAAGGGTGCGACGCGGACGAGGAGGAGGAGGAAGCAGCGGCGGAGTGCTTATCCAGCCACGCGTCAGCGGCCAGCTGGATATTGGTGGCCATGTTGAGCAGCGGGATGACGTGCGAGGCGACGGGAGTGCTGTCCAGCCTGTAGCCCGACAGCAGCAGAAGCAGAGGCTCGTCGGACGCGCCGCTCTCCGAGCCGACAGACGAGCCGCCGTTGAAGCTATCCGACAGGTCGTGACGTGGCACGTTCAGACGCGGCAGGGTGAAGCGATTGCCGCTGCTGCTGGTGCGCGACAGCGTCTCCGAGGCGGACGGTGAATTGAGTCCGAAGGGCGACGATCCAACCATGCTGCGCAAGAGAGAAGGCTCCTCCTTCTCATTGCCGCCCTGCTGCGGCGCCGAGCACGCCTGCCGCACGTTGCCCTGCAGCTTCAGCTCGACGAAGCGTGCCAGGCCCAGTACCTTGAACTTCTGTCGCGCGAGCATGCTGTTGCTGGCACGGGGCGACTCGAGCGAGGAGCCGCCGCCTAGGCGCGGGATTTGGTCGTAGCCGGCGCCGGGCAGGTCGTGGAACTCCTCATCCGCGTGCAGCTTGGCGCGCACGGCGAGGACGTGCATG
>Ga0256774_1000184_pt1 | contig 10287 bp, 7 predicted proteins | sample MC6MC0925MT_FD_186061 | JGI IMG/M metagenome (GOLD analysis project Ga0256774, IMG submission 186061) | Metatranscriptome of enriched soil aggregate microbial communities from Iowa State University, Ames, United States - MC6-MC0925-MT... | ecosystem: Environmental > Terrestrial > Soil >... | reverse complement strand
TATAAACATCGAAATCGAACCGAAGATGGTCACGCAGGCAACGGCGTAAGCCACATCTTCGTCGTGCCCTTTGGTGACTGTGTTGGTCGCGATAACGGCGGATGCACCGCATATCGACGTACCCGCGGCGATGAGCTGCGTCAGTTTACGGTCAACACCCAGGACCGGGCCCAACCAACTTGTAAACATGAACGTGGCCATCAGCGACGCGACGATGATCGCAAATCCGGTAGGCCCAACCTCGACGATCTGCTGTGCTGTCAGCTGGAAGCCGAGAAGAATAATGGCGAACCGTAGGATGCGCCGAAGCGAAAATTTCACGCCCTCCTTGGCGCGTTGCGGAGTACCGACGATGTTGTGGAACGCAATGCCCATGACGATAGCGAGGATCATGGGGCTGAATGTTCCGACCCCGGGCAATGCGCGTAGTCCAAAGGCAAGCGCCGCGATCGTGCCGGTGAGAAAAAGGCCGGGCCAAATGCCTTGACCGTCGCTCCGCGAGATCGATCGATTTTGAAAATCGGTTGGCGAAGCGGATACACTGGCCTGCGACGCGTCCTGCATGGTATTCTCCTTGTCTTACGCGCAGCAGCATCCAGTCCTTCACCTTCACCTTCCAACGCAAAATTTTTCTGATTCCGATCGACTCGGCTGATCATTCGCGCGCACAAGCCGTCGCGCGACAAGTTGCGAACATTGATTGCACCGACTCTGATGACTGGCTGGAGGACGATGGAAAAGCATAGCTCTTCCGCCATCCGCGCAATCGATTGCGGCACTACATGAAAGGCGCGCTTAGCGGCTGGATGCGCCAATCGCATCGGGCAAAAGTGCTGCATCGAAATACAAGCACGGGACCGCCTCGCGCCCTCAGGGTCGCGACCTCTGCTGCAGGCGACGCGGAATAAAACCATTCGGCATCGCTCTCAAATTTTCTCTGTATCATAAACGCAATCGATCAAAACGATCGGAAAGATCCGTTGGACGGTCGCGCCATTCATCGACCTGATAGACGCAAGGCATTTCCGTGCTTTTCTACCGGAGATCACGAATGATTCCATCGGATACCAGAAACCGGTTTTTGACGCGCCGAGCTCTACTGGGACAGGCCGCTTTCGGCAGCGCGGCTTTTGTTGCGGCCCCTGCATGGGCGAACATGATCGACCTGCCATTTCAGAACGGCAGAAGAGAAACGACCCGCGCTTTTCCGCAGAAAGGACAGATGATCCTTCAGCGGACACGAGCGCCTTTGCTGGAGACTCCGTGGAAGACCTTCGACAAAGACCTCTACACACCTAACAATCAGTTTTACGTCCGTTGGCACTGGGCAGGCATTCCAGAATCCGTTGACGTCAACACGTTCCGTCTCCGGGTGCATGGAAACGTCGAACGCGAGCTTTCGTTTTCGCTTTCCGAGCTCATGCACAAACTGCCGCGGGTTGAGCTTGCCGCCGTCAATCAGTGTTCGGGGAATTCCCGAGGCTTGTTCTCGCCGCGCGTACCCGGTGCACAGTGGGGAAATGGCGGCATGGGTAACGCGAAATGGGCAGGCTTCCGCCTGAAGGATTTGCTCGACTTGGCCGGAGTGCGGGCCGGTAGCGTGCAAGCGCGCTTCGCCGGGCTCGACAAGCCAAGCGTCGATGACGGTCCGACATTCTGGAAATCGCTTGCTATCGATCATGCGAGAGACGGCGAAGTCATGGTCGCCTACGCCATGAACGGACAAGCGCTCCCGTTTCTCAATGGCTTTCCGTTACGCCTCGTCGTCCCAGGGTGGTACGCAACCTATTGGATGAAGATGCTGACGGACATCGAAGTGCTCGATAAGCCGGACGAGAATTTCTGGACGAAGAAGGCATACCTCATTCCGGACACTCCACACGCCAACATCTCGCCTGGCGCCAAGGACGTGAAAATGGTGCCGATTAACCGCATGGTGCCGCGCTCTTTCGTAACCAACCTCAGCTCGGGCGCACACATAAAGGCATCGGCGCCAAATGAGGTGCGCGGAATTGCGTTCGGCGGCGACTGCGGGGTCGCAAAGGTTGAGACGTCCATTGACGGCGGCACGAGTTGGCAGCCGGCAGAGCTTGGCCCCGATGAAGGTAAGTATGGCTTCCGGCGGTGGACCGCGAAATTCACATCACCGGGTGCGGGCCAACGATTGGACCTCATGGCTCGTTGCGTGAATACCAATGGCGTGCCTCAGCCAGCCAAACCAAGCTGGAATCCCTCAGGCTTCATGCGCAACGTCATCGAGACAATTGACCTCGTGACCATTTGAGGAGAACGCCATATGCGACTCTACGTTCAAATCATCGGCCTTGTGGTCACCGCCGCGCTGCTGACCGGCACCGCCGTTGCGCAAGATTCAGCTCCGCTAAAGTCGGAAAGCTTTGATCTCCCGACCGGCGACCGTCAATTCACGGGTGCGGGGTCGGAGGTTGCCAACAACAATTGCCTGACCTGTCACTCTGCAGGAATGGTGACCGTCCAGGCGCCGCTTCCAAAAGCGACTTGGGAAAAAATCGTAAAAAAGATGATCAACGTATACAAGGCACCAGTTCCAGACAGCGATGTCGAAGCTCTTGTCGACTATTTGAGCAATGGCCCAGCGGCCAGCAAATAAGCCGTTCCGGCTCCGCGCGCCGCATCCGACCGACTTCGAACGGTGCGCGGCTTTGCCAAACATCACTGTAAGAACTGCCTGTCACACGGCTGCCAGTTCGGTTCGCGCTCACCGCGGCCCTATTAGGCTTCCCGCAATCCGTGCATGCTATGGTAACCCGTTTTTCCGTGTCGGAGTTGGCGACTAAGTGTAGCCAATCGCTTTTTATCAGAAGCAGCAAGCCGGTGGCGGTCCGGCAAATGAGCAAGCTTCGCTGCCGATGGCGTGCCGCTGCCTCGATGCCTAAACTATGATGCAGTGATGATTGGAGCGGCCGCCATCTTCATCTGAACTGAATTGCACCGTGCGATCGGCGTCCAACTCCTAGCGCCCAGTTTCAGGACATAGCTGCCTGTCTATCCCGCCGCGATTTCCGCCTGCCCTGAACGGATGCGCGCTTACCAATCATCATCCGTTCGAACGTCTGCATTCTGCAAGTCTTGGCAACGCCTTGGGACTCATCGCGATGGGATGGGCGACATTGACGAGATCGAGTTAGTCACCTCGTGAATCGTCTATCATCCAAACATCTTTGACGTGATGCTCGGCGGCCCATTCAATTAGAACGATATCTGTGATCCGAGGGCAAAGGTGTCAGCATCCTCTAGAGTACGACCAGGGACGTCGACCTCATGATGTCGGTAACGCAGCCAAACTAACATGGCAGCATCGTCGATTTCCTGAGCAACGCCGAGGCCCCAAATTGTACTCCCTGACCCATCGATGACCTTGGCGCCGCCTTCCGTGTTGTCCACGTCATAGATTGCAACGCCATCCGTCGATTGCAGATATTCTCCGTACGGAATCGTGTGACCGAGTGACGTCAGTTTCAGTCTCTCGCCGACCTTGAGATAGTAGGTATCTGTCGTCGGATTGTTCATTTTATTGACTTGCTGACTGATGCGTGCCCATGCGCCGAAAGCGAACAAACCGGTTGGCGTGTGCTCAAGATAGGTGGCCGCCTGCCAGACACTGAGACGGTCGTCGGATGCAAAAGTATTATTGAGTGGGTTTTTCCAATCCATGGACGAGTCAGAATAACTAAGTAGGCCTTGAACTTTCAGATCTCCGAAGTGTCCATTTAAGTATCGGAGGGCCAATGCCCAGCTATCATGTTTGGGTTTCCAGGAAGCCGTCGCCACGAAACCCGCCAGCGCTGGACTGTCATATCTAATGATCTCTTCTCGGCCAGAGTCGCAGTCGGCAGGGCCCGCGCCGTTGCCGCGGCAAGAGCCAACTTGCGACCAAACGAGTTTTTCGCCGGGTCCAATGTCTCCCTGAACATCGAAGGCGTAGACGTTGTAGGCTTGCCAATACGCAGCCCATATAGTGCCGGAGGCATCGATCGTCTGAGGGCCCTGTGAGTCTGCCGTCTGACGTTTGCCCACACTGAGTTGACCCAATCGCTCGCTTTTCAGATACCAGTAAGAGAAGAATGTTTGCGGCGCATTTGCCACGCCGGTATATAGCCCGGGCCCATCCGGGTTTTTTTGGGTAATCGAGAAGAGGTCGCTGTCAATAGCTTCCAAATACAAAACGAAACCGGCGGAAACGTCTTTTGTTAATTTAGCTTCGCCGCTGAAGCTTATATAGCTCGCAGCCCCTGTTCCCATACCTGTTACGTAGACGTTCGACTCTCGGCCATCGTCCCAATAGAGCACTTCTTCGGCGACTTTGCCTTGCACCGTCAGCGAGATTTTTCGATTGCCTTTTCTTGCAGCCGTGTTTTCCAGCTCCTCAATTCTTTGCTCCAGGTCGGCACAGCAATCCCCTCCGAGATCCGCAGCTTGAGCGTTGGTCGCGCTCAAGCAGACGAATGCCATGAATACCAAACGTTTCATTCAATAATTTCCCCCAAGGCACTCTGAGCAACGACAAGTCTCACCCGGCGATGGAATGTCGTTCTTGCAGTACGGGTTTTCTGGCGGGGTACGCCGGACCTTTACTCATCCCGCCGCCGCAAAGCAGCATCCCTCCTCCAGATGCTCCCGCCATCTGTTGGAGGCTTCTTGCTTGTCATGACAAATGGCCGCGATCTAATGCAAATATTCAATTTTCAAATTGCCGAAGGCAATCGCTCAAAATTATCAATATATAATCTCGATAAGGAATATCTGCGCGCGACGCCAAATGGCGTTAAACGAACATTCCGAATTTCACAATTCGAGTACATCGGAATAAAAAACCAGAAGGGCGGCGCAGTTGGTGGCGCCGCCCTCCCAGCTTTCTCGAAATCAAGCAGTTACAGCTGCACGTCTTCGAGCTCTTTGCCTGCAGTTTCCGGTCCGATGAGGTATCCGATGATCGTCAAGATCCACAATCCGGCTGTTGCCAGGAACGGTCCCGTTGGTCCGTATTCCGCGATACCCCAACCAACAAGCAGCGGCGCCAGAATTGAGACGGCCCTGCCGCCACCAACCATGATGCCAAATCCCGTGCCGCGGACCGACGTACGGAAAAACTCACTTAGGTAGGTATCGCCAACGCCCCAAAGCCAGCCAAGCATACCAACCATCAGCCCGCCATATATGAGGAACGTGTTCAGGTTATCGGCCGTAGACGCCATAATCGTGCATGCAATCATAATCAGTGCGCCAACAATTCCTGCTGGGCGCCGACCAATCAGATCGGAAAGGCCAGTGCCGATGAAAGAAAGGAAGAATTGGGCCACATAGAACAGCATTGCATAGAAGATCGATTCGGAAAGCGTGACGTTAAATTTCCGCATCATGAAAATCGTCAGAAAGTAGGTAACTCCCCAATAACCGCACGCGTTTGCCGTATAAAGCAGCCAGCCGATCACGATACGCTTCTTCGCTCCGGGGATCCGCCAGATGTTTTCCTTCGGGTGTTTAATCCCCTGTGACTTAACAAGCTTCTCCATTTCCTCCTGCGCTTCTCTAAAGCGCGGAGAATCTTCGAGGGTGGTTCTCAGCCAGAAGACGAGCGCAGCCGGAACAGCCGCAAAAATGAAAGCCCATCTCCATCCATATGTGGGAACGATGGCCAACGCCGCGATTGCAGCCACGATGTATCCCAAGGAATAGAGAGAGAACATGATGCCGCCCGTACCGAGCGCGCGATACTTCGGTGGCCACATCTCCGCAGTATATGGCGCGCCAACGGCCAATTCGCCGGCACCTCCGACGCCAGTGAGAAAACGCAAACCAGTGACCGCATACAAATTGCTTACCACGCCGCCAAGAACGGTCGTCGTGCCGTAAAGCGCGATGGAGAATTTCAGCGATTGCCTTCGGCCCACACGATCCGCGAGGTATCCGAAGAAAATCGTTCCAAGCGTGTAACCGACGAGAAACAGCGAACCGATGACGCCGATAGCTGTTATGCTAATGTTCAGCTCTTTCATCATCATCGGGCTCAACATCCCGAAAATATTGACCGCGTACGCGTCGAACCCATACCCCAGACCCGATGCAATAGCGACGAGAAGAGCCTGCTTAAACGGGATCGCTGTCCCGGCTGCGGTGTGATCCCCGACGATACCTTGGCCTATCGTCCCTTCTCTTGGTTGCCCGCTTGAGTTTGACGGCGACCCTTCCGTCGCCATTGGTCCCAGCATGCCGATGCTCCCTAAATTTTTTCTATTTTGAAGGCAGCATTACCGCTCAAGACAGATCATCGGTAAAATCAATATCCCAAATTTAGGAATAGCCCGCCGCATGACATCCAATAACAAACGCAAAAAAAGCATCGCATATTTCACATTCAAATTTCAACCGACCCAACGGAGTTCGAACAAAAAAGCGCCATGTTCGAAGCATGGGCGATTTCGTTGCAATTCGAAAATCGAACAGGTGCTCAGCGAGTAGCTGCGTTCGCAGACTTCGCCTCTCGCGCGCTCGATTCAGAGGTTGCAACAAATTGAAAGTGCGGCGCTAATCAGCACTTCACGGAGCATTTTTCAACATCCATCGCCAATCTTCCGCACTCCATCGCGATACCGATTGGCAACGCCGCAAGCGGCGATCATTTGAACGGCACACGCTCAGACGTTCGCAAACAGCATCGACACAGACGTGCATCGTGCTCGTCTCTCCACGGCACTTGGATGCCTGCATCCAAAGATGTTGTTGGATTCTTCATTCAGCACGCCGACCACTTTTCCATTCCGCATCGCACGACGGCAGGGAGACCGGCCTCGTAGGCATCACAGCTAGAATCATAATTGTGGTGCCCAGAAGGTCACGACGTACCGCCATCCCGGAACCGTCATGGCACGTGCCAACGTGTTGACGCCGACCGTTGAAATTGCAAGCAAAACACAGCTCAGCTCTGCTACGGCTAATGTGACGACATGATCGCTCGAAGTCCGAGACGCAATCGCAAAGATCACCGGCGCGAGCATACTTAATCGCGCATCCCGACAAGTCGACTCACGTAGGAGCCCCGAACAGGCGGTAGCAAAACGCGCGAGCGAGATTCTAAACCCTCGCAGATGACAAAACTAAAATAGGAAATATCAATTCCCAAAAGCAGACATCGTTGTTCCGCTCACGAGAGCCGACGCGTACATATATGTTGGCAACTACCTTCATGCGCCGTGGCTACTCGCACGATGCATCTAGGCGTTAGATGGAGCTTGTTGAATGTCTATAAATCAATCCGCCGTTCCAGCAGAACCCGTCACCGATCCTCTCCGAGATGCATTCTCGCAATCGCACAACGCGGTTCAGTGGCTGGCAAGAATCATGCGCAGCTTTCGAAGCGCGAACGCAGGTGACGACGTTGCATTGCGTTGGAACAACGAGCGCAATGCCTTCGTGACCGACAATTTTTCCGAAGGACTGAAAATGGAACTCAGGCTTCCCGAGCTGACGCTTCAGTTTTTGGAAGACGGCGAGCCGGTCGACCACGAGCTTCATATGGAGGGCCGCTCACCGGCGCAAGTCGAAGCCTGGGTACTGGTCGAACTGCTCCATCGAGGCGTTGACCGGGCACGCTTTTCGAAGGATCTCCCTTATGAAATTCCGCACGCCATGGCGGGCGACAACGTCGAATACTCTCCGGAATTTCGTGAAAGCGAATTGAAGAAAATTCTCGAATGGTTCACCGCGGCCGCCGATCTTCTGACGAAACTTGGCCGGCAAGCGGACACTAAGGACAACGATTCTGCGACGCTCACACTGCGTACCAGGGATTTTTGTCTGGAAGCGAGCGTGCCGCTCATCGGCCGGCCCGCGGCCGCTCAGGATGACAGACAAATACGGGTTGGATTCTTTCCGCTGCGCTCCGGCGCCGTCGATCCTCATTATCGAGTATCTCGTTCAGAGCCCTCGACTGCTGCCCCGGACATCTTTGAGATCATCAAATTATCGGACACGACACCGAGTGCGATTGCTGGTCCGGAGATTTCCAAGAAGATAGCCGATGCCGTAGCAAAGTTGCAAAAACTGGCGGCCCAATAACCCCGCCCAATCGCAGTGCTGAATTGCGGTTACCCAATTCAGCACTGCCCTGTCGTTTTCACACCCGCAGACCCTCGTCAGAACGCCAACGCTTAACTCGCTCCGCCTTGGCTTCAGACATCGCCATTGAAGGCAGGCACCGAAGCAATCATAGCGCGACTTCGCGTTTGGCCGGGTCCTTGAACTCAGCGCTCATATTCCCGCGTCCGACAACTCTCTTCTGCGGTTCCGATCGTCCTCGCACTACGGGCTGCGCGCTGCTTTGCTCACAATCATCCGATAACTTTGCAGCAAGCTCGCCCGATTTATTCATTTGACGGATGATTTTGATGAGCGCCTTCGCCATCGGCATCGTCGTCTCTCCCTCCGCCCAGAATATAGCAACATCCTGGCTCGCTACAGGGTCCACGAGATCGAGTGCGCGTGTGCCGGCGTGCAAACCAGGCATCTTGGTGAAATGCGACGGGATGATCGTGCACAGCTCGGTATATTGAACCTGAAACATCAAGTGCAGAATCGATTCCGTTTCGATTTTCGGTTCCGGCTTGCATCCGACTTTCTGGAACATTTTGTCCACAAACGCTCTTTCGCGAAGTTTGGGACGCAACATCGCCAACGGCAATCGCGACGCCTCCTCCCAAGTGATCGAAGTCCGGCCCCGGAACTCATCGCTATCGGGAACAAGAAGACTTAACTTCTCGCTGTACACCGGCAGCGTATTTCGCCGGCCCATGTCTGATGCTTCGAAATATGTGAACGCGACATCCAGAGAGAATTCGTTCAACCCCAACCGCATCGCATCGTTTCCGATGAACTGGACGTCGATGATGATGCCGGGATGCTGTTCCCTGACATGGCGAAGCAAGGAAGGTAGTACGGGCGACATCGAAGGCATCGCACCGATGCGAAGACGCCCATTTAGATTATTCGACATTGAAGCGATTTCATCGCGCATCGCCTCGCAGTTCGCGACGACACTCCGTGCCCAACGCGCAACCTTCTCTCCCTCGGGCGTCAGTCCGCGGAATCGCTGTCCACGTCCGCGCAGGAAAATGGGTGCACCGATCTCCAGTTCCAGGAGCTTGATGCCCGTAGATAGACTTGGCTGCGTTACGTGGCATCTTTCCGCCGCGCGCCCAAAGTGCCCCTCCTCTGCAACGGCAATCAGATACTGGAATTGCTTCAAGAACATCAGCGGTCTCCTCTCTGGCAGAGAGCCAGCCTCCCGACGAGGTCTTCCTATGATCATTCTAATAAGTGACACAAATCAATATGGGAGAGTGATAGTTTTTCTCTATTCTATAATATGTCAGAGCTACATTGACGCGGGCGTGAAGCTCGGCTCAAAGCCACAAAAATAAGCTCAAAGAGCACGTTCTTACGTTCCGACGTGATAGTTTGTACACGCCGTTGTCTTGGCTGAGGCGACCTAGAAAATTCTTGTGTCACGTATCGAGGAGCATGGACGCGCAGTTGAGCGGCTGCACAATGTGACGCCGATGTGGCGAAGATCCTCCCGAAGACGTCTGATGAATGCCCGTCCGTTCGCGCTTAAAGCGGGGACACATGAAAATCTGATCTTCGGCGCCGGCACGAGACGCGCCGCCAGAGACCGACAGCATTCGAATTTGAAGACATTGAAGTTCGCGCGCGTGCACTGCGGAGAGCCGATTCCAACGCGGCAAGAAATAATCTACCACGCCGCAGCGAATAGAAAATTGAACGGATGCAGCGTAAGCTGCATCCGTCGTCATTCGTGAGTGTCGGTCACATCAATACGAACGGGGAGCCCCGAATATCACCGCGCTCGCCCCTGGCTCAGCCAAACTTGTCGTAGCGGATGGCCTGCGGAGACAATTGACCCTCAGAGATCAGCACACGGAGCGCGGCATCGACCATCGGTGGCGGGCCGGCAAGATAGCCAAGCGCGTTCTGGTAGCGCCCCGCCATCGATGAGGCCATGGCCGTGTGAACGAAACCGCTCGCAAGCTGGATTCCATCATAGTTTGGATGGCTCGCTTGTGGCGGAGGCTCATTTGAAAGCGCAAGTGTGACGTCGAGCGCACCCTGCGCTTTCTCAACATACTTGGCGAGTTCGTCGAGGTAGAACCCATCCTGCAACGTGGGCACGCCAAAGAAAACATGGCCCAAGTGACTCTTAAAGTAATTCGATCGTGTCGCCCGCTCAAGGAT
>Ga0256774_1000183_pt1 | contig 10294 bp, 2 predicted proteins | sample MC6MC0925MT_FD_186061 | JGI IMG/M metagenome (GOLD analysis project Ga0256774, IMG submission 186061) | Metatranscriptome of enriched soil aggregate microbial communities from Iowa State University, Ames, United States - MC6-MC0925-MT... | ecosystem: Environmental > Terrestrial > Soil >... | reverse complement strand
CAGACACGGAAGCATACAACACAGAGCACAGGGACAACAACACGACACGAACACAGACAAGTGGGGCAAAGAGAGCAGCGCAGAGCCCCAGAGACATAGGGCACAGGGCTTGTCTGTCCTTGCCGCTGTCTGGCTCCCGTGCGCGCAGTCAGCCCAGCCGTGGCAGTTGGCGCGCGCCTGTGACTGCGTGGCGCCACGCACTTCGCAGCCACACCCACACACACACAAACACACAGCGAGACACAGACAGAGGCACACACACATCGCTGCACATCGCTTGCGATGAGGCCGCCAGGGAGGGGCATCGCATTCCTCGCGTCCGATGCGCATCCAGAGGTTGCGAGGAAACACTCACATTTGAAAACTGTCTCGGACGGCTCCTTGCCCTTCTGGCACTGACGCGTGCGTGCTGTCTGCTTTGTGTCCAGGAGTTCGGTCGCTCGTCGTCTGTGTCCTGATTCGGCGATGCCGCTGCGCGCGTCGTCGGTTCCGTCTGCGAAGGCGAAGGCGGCGTCCTCGCTTCCCCTGATCCTGGCGGTGCTGTCGCTGGTGGTGTGGGTGCTTCCCTTGGGCCTGCGCGACTACGTGTATGAGTGCGTCAAGTATGTGGCGTATGGACAGTGGCTGCCGTTCGTGATGCCCTACGCGAGCTGGGAGCTGTTCTGGCGCCACTGCAACATGCACATCCTCATCACGCACTGGGTCAAGATCACTGTGATCCCCACGCTGCTGATGTTCTTCATCACGAAGCACAACGGTGCTCTGCCCTACACGCGCTACTACCCTGAGCATTCGGTGCGGTCGAGGTCCTTCGTGCGCCGCCTGTTGTCGTGGATCATCAGCATCCCTCTGGGTGTGCTGCGCTGGATCACCTCGCCGATCGCGTCGTTCAAGAATCTGCTGGCCAGCGGCTGGTGCGGCGGCCGCTCGTGCAACGACCGTCTGATCAAGATCGTCTCGTTCTTCGCGCTCACTGTCGCGACCGGAACCGCTTACTGGACGGTGGTCAACCTGGCCGTCAACGAGACACCGGATGCGGATCCCTCGGCGCAGTGGGCCGGACCGGTCGAGCGCGGACTCATGTCGCAGTCGCAGAGGAACTGGTACAACGATAACCTTCCCCTGCGCTACTTGTACCTGCTCGCGATTCTGGTGGAGGGTTGGCGCGTGCGCATGCACTTCACCCGCGTGTTCTTCTACATGATCGTCGGATCGTACTTCACTGGCCTCGGCATCGGCGTCTCCATGCCGCTGTTCGTCTACGAGTACCGTCAGCTGCAACGCAGTAACGACCTGGTCTGGTGGTGGATCCGCACGCAGAAGAACAAGAAGCAGGGGGAGTCGGCCAAGAAGAGCAAGGACGCCGAGGTGTTCGAGCCCGAGTACCCGAGCCAGACCGCGCGTGACGTTGCGCGCCAGTTCGCCGAGGAGCCTGTGCTGCCGAGCGGCGAGGTCGACATCCCGATGGTGTCGCGCGCTGTGCGCCGCCACATGCGCGCGAACCCTGGTGAGGCCACCGCCCGCGAGCTCGCGCTCGACGTGATGGTCAACCCCTCCCCGGTCAACTTCCGCCCGTTCCCGACGCTCACCCTCTGGGGACTCAACATCTCCGGAAGCGTGGTCCTCAGCGCCATCTACTTCGCGGGACTGCTGTACTCCGCCTATGTCTGGATCGTCTGGATCGTGCAGTTCGAGAGCAATTCTTGCTGGTTCTGGGAGCACCAGGAGGAGATGACCGCTCGTCCTTCTTCTTGGGTGCAGACCATGGGTCCCTTCCTTCCCTTCGCGTCCGTGATGGCGTGGGAGTGCGCGCTGGGCCACTACTTCCCCAACTTGGCCGACTCCAAGGCTCGCCGCACCGGATCGTGGTTCGGAACCCTGTCGTGCTTTGCGCTGTGCTACTACAACCAGCTCAACGTCGCCGTGGTGCTCGGCGGCATGCTGGGCGTGCGCGAGGTGCGTCTGATGCTGGGCGGCTCGATCAGCGCGCAGGTCCACAAGCACGCCGACAAGATCGTGCCGCAGTTCCTTGACCTGCCCGGCCAGCAGTCCATCTGGTGGAGCTCGCACGCGCCCGATGCGTACACCGGCAAGCCGCAGGCGTCGGACATCGATGAGGACGACCTGGCACGCGTCGTGCCGGCGCCCAGGGAGGACGACCCGGCCTCCGAGTCCGCCGAACCTGCTGCCGCCAGCAGCAAGAAGGCGACGCCCAAGAAGGCATCCCGCACCCGGAAGTCGGTTGCTGATTCCGCGTCTCCTGCTGCGGAGTCTGTCGAGGCCGAGGTGGCTGCTCCCGCTGCTGTCGCCGCACCCGCCGAGGCTGCGACGGATCTGCCGCTGGTGCTCCGCCCCGCCGTGTACCTGCTGGACGAGACCTGCTCCAGCTTCGACTCGTTCTTCGGATCGATTGGCGGTGCTCTGTGCCGTGTTTGGTCGCGCTGGCAGCGTCACTGGGGCTGGGACCCCCTGCCGCTGCCGCTGCACCGCCAGGCTTCCCTGGGCTCGTGGTGCACCGCGCTGTTGACCTCGATCTTCTACTGGCTCGCCCTCGGCATCGTGATCACGACTGCCCTGTACCAGAAGGACGGCAACCAGGACCCCTTCTCGCGCTGGTGGCTCGACAACGTTTCCTTCATCTTCGCTGTGCTCATCACGCTGCACGAGATCGACCTGATTGCGCCCAAGAAGGACAAGAAGGACGACGAGGAGGAGAAGGAGGCGCAGGACGACTCGGTTGATGAGTGCAAGCGCGTGCGCGAGGTCGACTCCGTCGAGGAGGCGCTGATCGCCGGTGATCTGCCGTCGAACAAGCCTCTGGTGGGCGCGTGGCTGCTGTCCCGCCCTCTCGTGTGGTTCCTCCTGCTGACCGTTCAGTTCCTCGTGTCTCTGATGGGCACCCCCCGCATCGACGCGTACAACCCCGGTCTGAACCCCGCCTGGTCCATGCTGCGCATCACGGTGACCAACCTCGTCTATGGCGCCGAGACGCTCACCACCCCCGTGGCCGACCTCAACGAGGCCAAGCACGCGCCGATCAACATCGCGCTCATCATCCTCTCCATCGTGCTCGTGTGGATCATGAACCGCGGATTCAACCTGCGCAAGAAGAAGAACGCCGGCGCGCGCCTCACCACCCTGAGCAACGTCATCGTGGTGCTGCCGCTGCTGGTGGCTCTGGTGCTCGTCTGGCCCCAGGCCACTTCGCCGTGCTTCATGCAGACCGGCCGCGAGTACACGCAGGTGGACCAGGCCGAGCTCGATGCCAACCGCCTCACCACCCGCCACATTGTCACGGAGCGCGCGCACCCCAAGGACACCGCCGATCCGGATGTCACGCGCCAGCCCGCTCTCCGTGCCGCGCATCCGCATGCGCACGGCTGCGTGCAGGCGACGCTGTCGCTGCCTTACTACATCCCGCCCAAGTACAAGCACGGTCTGTTCGGCGCCGACATGCCCAGTGGTCTGCCCGTCAACTCCACCGGCGTCAAGTCGTGGCCCGCCTTCGTGCGCTTCAGCAACGGACAGTTCTCGCACCCTAACGGCCATGGCGGCTGGGTGCTGAACCCCGACAACTCCCCCGATATCCGCGGTATGGCCGTCAAGGTCGTTCTGCCCGCCAACCGCACCGCTGCGGACAAGATGGCGCTGTCGCCCGAGGAGATCGCGCAGGCGCACACGGATGTCAACACGCAGGACTTCATCGGAATCACGTCGGACTACTTCTTCACCCGCGATGCGGAGCACGTCGCTGGATTCTTCCGCGCGGCGTCGGCCGAGAATCCGGCGGTCGGAATCGCTGAGTGGCTCGCGCCGTCTGAGTTCAGCTTCAAGGCGCTCAAGGTGCTGGGCCAGCGCATCGGCGTGCTGGGCCGCGGCCTCTTCGCTCTGGCGCGCATGAACCTGCAGGGCGGCAAGGTGCTCAACCCGCTGAACAGCCTTTACTATTCCGCCACCCCGTACCGCATTGGACCCGAGCAGTCCGCTGTTCAGTCCAAGAGCATCAACGCGCAGGCCATCAAGTTCCGCTGGCGCCCGTGCGCGGCCGCTGATGCCCAGCCCCAGCGCAAGAGCGTCGGCTTCCAGGCGTCGCTGATCCTGCTCAAGGATCTCGTTGCCAGCACCGTTGTGAACCCGGTGCTCAATCTGCTGCTGCACACCACCGAGGCCAACATGGGCAAGCCCATCGAGTACATGAAGGTGACGCCCATGAACCCCACGCTCAAGCGCGAGCTGCACATGCGCAAGGCGCAGCCCAAGAGCTTCCTGCGCGCGAACCTCGCTGCGTCGCTGGACCCCTTCGATCCCGAGGACCTCGCGGCGCCGGCGTGCTTTGAGCTGCAGATCCAGGACCAGGTGGATGCGTGCTCCTCGCGCGTGGAGGACGCCACGTCGCCGTGGCGCTCGCCCAGCTGGACCCGCGTGGCGCGCCTCGACATCCCGCGCCAGCTGTTCCTGTCGGACCCTGCGCTCGATGTGTGCGAGCGCCTGAGCTACAACCCTTGGCATGCGCTCAAGGAGCACAAGCCGCTGGGCGACGTGAACCGCGTGCGCAAGGTTGCGTACATGGAGAGCGCGACCACCCGCATGCGCCTCAACGACAAGAAGCCCGTCGGACCGGTGTTCAAGGGAGACGAGCTGCCGACCGCCGTGTACAGCGAGGCTGACCTGCCGCATGGAGAGGCGGCCAAGCTTGCGCTGCCGGTGCCCAAGCCCATCAACGCCGCCGCGATCGAGGGCAAGACCACCCCGCTGTACGGCGACGTGTCGCTGTACACTTTCACCGACTACCCCGTTCCGTACGCCGGTCTGCCCCGCATGGCGGGCCAGCTGCCGGCCAACGAGTCGTTCACGCCCTTCACCGCGACGCTGATCGGCAACAACGTGCTCAACTCGATCCGCGCGCAGAAGTACGCCCAGGCGCGCGTGCGCCCGGAGTTCAAGAAGATTCAGCAGTTCGAGCATGTCGGCCTCGGTCTGCCGGATGAGCCGTTCCTGCAGCACAACACCAACCACCTCGCGTCCGGCCGTCTGCGCCGCCCGCCGACCACCGACGAGCACGTGTGGACCTCGGACGAGTACTTCGCGTCGCAGTTCGTGCGCGGCATCAACCCCACGAAGCTCATCCACGTCACGGACAAGACGCCGATCACTCAGCGTCTGCGCCCGCTCGACCAGGAGGCGAAGAACAACGTGAAGCACATCCTCCGCACCGAGGGCGCCGAGAGCATCGAGGACCTGCAGCGCGCCGGCCGTTTGTTCTTCACCGAGTACCCCGAGCTGGACGACATCATGACCGTCGCCGAGCGCGTGTACTACGTGCCCGTCATCGTGTTCTACGCCACGAAGGAGAAGCGCTCGCTGATGCCGCTGTTCATCCAGCTGGAGACCTACACCCCGTGCGCCGCCGATGCCAAGGACTGCCTGCTGCCCCGCCTGTTCTTCCCCCACCCGTGGGTGTCCAACTTGCCGGAGGATGTGCCTGCGTCGACCGAGGCGCTGACCTGGCTGTTCGCCAAGATGCACGCCGCGCAGGCCGATGGCCAGCAGCACCAGCTGATCGCCCACTTGCTCGAGACGCACTTGGTTCTGGAGACCACCATCATCGCTTCGCACCGCGCTCTGCGCAAGCAGCACCTCGTGATGCGTCTGCTGCAGCAGCACTTCAACGGCACCATGGCCATCAACAACTTTGGCCGCATGACGCTCGTCAGCGATGTCAACCCCTTCGTCGACACCTTCCAGACGATCGGAGCAGCGGGAGCCAACGAGCTCATGGCGCGCCAGTTCCAGAGCGAGCGTTACACTTACATGGAGACCGTGCCGAACCAGCTGGCACGTCGCGGATTCAAGGTGCCCTCGCCCGAGCAGGACACTGACTTCGCTGCGGACAAGGAGCTCAGCGACTTCCTCTACCGCGACTACGCCGTGCCGCTCTGGAACCGCTACCGCAAGTACGTGCTGTCCGTGCTGGAGACCGAGGACCGCTTCGCCGCCACCAAGAGCGAGGCGGAGAAGTCCGCCGCCATCAAGGCTGATCCCGAGATCGCCGCGTGGATGCACGAGCTGTTCGATGCGTCGGCCGGTGCGCTGCCGCTGCGCAACCGCGTCAGCCCCGACGCGTCGTACACCGACTTCGTTGACTTCCTGACGCAGCTCATCTTCCAGGCCAGCGCGCAGCATGCTTCCGTGAACTTCCCTCAGTACAACTACCTCGCGTTCCAGCCGGGCCGCCCTCTGGGCCTGTCGCTGGCGATGCCGCTGAACACCTCCACGCTGAGCGAGTCTGCCATCGTGCACTCGCTGCCCTCCGATGCCGGCATCCAGCTGCTGCAGCTGACCTTCGACATCCTCAGCACCTGCTGCGTCAACACGCTGATGGGAGAGCACTCCGGAACCAACATCGGTCTGCTGGACGGAGAGCACGCGTTCGTTGCACCTACCTTCCCCCAGCAGTGGTCCGCGCTGCAGGCTGAGCTGCGCACGCTCGAGCCGCTGCAGGTGGCCAACAACCAGCGCCTCAACGCCGCCATCGGACGCGTCGCGCCGGTCGACTACCCCTGGCTCTACCCCTCGCGCATCCCGATGTCCATCGCTATCTAAGCGAGGGACAGACGGTGATAACGACAAGGAGACAGAGGAGCTCAGACGCGAATAGCACCGCGGCCGAGCTCCCTCGTCCTCTTCCCTCTCAAGTTCCTCCTCTTCTGCCTAATTTGTTCCCCTCTCTCTATTTGCTGCCACCGGCAGTCCTGCTGTTGTTTTTGCCACAGTCGGCGTTGGTTCTCTTTGCTCCTGTATTTTCTGTCTCCATTTTCCTATCTTTTCTATCCTTTGTTGTTTTTCTTTCCGTTGTCCGAGCGTCAGCGCTGCTTCCTCCTGGCCGTTCGGGCCGCGTGGAGCAACGCGGGTTGTTGCTGCTGTTCTCTCGTCAACATTCAGATGCCACGACACACGCATTTGAACAGACATTGTGAAGACGGCTTCTGCTTGTTTTCGCTGAGGCATCCGCTGCGGTCAATTGACCGCCGTCGTCGGAGGGTGCGGTTCAAGTTTCATTGCAGAGGAGTCTTCCAAAAACAGTGTTGGTCTGGTGGACAAAAAATCCTTCAAAACAAATGGGCTTCAAAACTTCTTGGCACCTGTGCCGGCTGGCTGTGTCCGCTGCTGTTGTTGTGCTTGGCTGGCCAGCGCGCTCGACAGCTGAACGACGAAATGCACCCGAATGGGTAGTTTGCTCTGCGGGTGCAACAGCGTGACGCCGTCGCGGCTCAGCGGCACCAGGAATTCCAGCGTCACGCCTGCATCGAAGTGCCCGCGAGGCAGGGGCACGCCGCACTGGCCTGACACGCCATCGGCCAGGTGCACCTTGAGCAGGAAGTGGAAAGGCGCAGGGGCTGGCAACGGAAGGATGTTCGATGCACTAGTCGCGCCGGAATGGGAGAAGCTGTTCCTCGGCCGCGCGCTCGGCAAATTTCCCAAGAGGCGCGCGTACAGCGGTGCCTCGTCGAATGCCAGCACGCGGAAGTCGGCCTTGGACAGCACGGACGAGAACGGGTTGGTGCTTTGAGCAGCCGCGTTAACAGCGCTCAAGGAGCGCGTCAGACCGCCGGGGGAGATGTGGCGCATGTCGCCGCCGGGGACGTGGTCGGATGCGCTGGGAGGAGCCAAATGCGCGGGCGTATCGGTCGCGGAAGTACGGCGCGATCCCGGACCATTGTTGCCCTGGCTGGCAGCCCCCTGCTGCCCCTGCCCGTTCGAAGCGCCGGATTGTTGATTGAGTCCGAACGTGACTTGTCGCGACGCGAACGGCGTGAGCGGGCCTCCGTTTTCGAACGGCGCGGGGAACAGCACGCGCACGTACTTGGGCTCGGGGCACTGCTCCAGCAGCGATGGAGGGAAGCACGTCACGGGCAGAAAGGCGGAGCCACGTGAGGGAGAAGGCGGCGATGAGCTGGGGTCAGAACCAGCACCGCGCACCGAAGGGCGACGAGGCACGTGCACGAACACAGGCGCGGGGAAAGCGCCTACAGCCGCGACCAATGCGCCAGAGACCGGAATCACCACGCGCACACTCAGTAAGCGCACCAGGAGCACGTGCGGTGATGGCGACGGTGTGCTGTTGGTCCCTTGCGACGAGTGCTGCGCGTGATGCGCGGAGGTCGATGGCGTCGACACGCTGTGACTGGATCCTCGCGTCGGCAGCAGGGCGAGCGAGTGCACGTCTTCCAAGGTCGACCCGTACGTGGGGACTAGCGAGGCAGTGTGCAGCAGTGCTGGGCGACCGGCGGGCATCGCGGGGAGCGCATCCGGGAGGGCGGCAGGGGAAGTCGAGCCGGTCATGAGTGCATCATAGTCGACCCGACAAGGCAGCGAGAGCTGGAAACCGCAGCTGACGGCCGTATGGTCACTGCTGACGAGCGCGTGCTCCAGTGCGCGGTAGGTACAGACGCTGCCTGTTCCTCCGACGCGCAGCGCGGCGTTCGGCGTCTGCGCCTCAATCGTCTGTGGCTCGTCGGGATGGAAGCGCATCACGGTCAGCCGATCGGCTTGCTCCGGCAACGAGTGCCAAACAATGCGGTCGCACCAGGATGGCACACGCTGAGCGCTGCGGCCCGAAGGACTTTTGTACCAAGGCTCTTTGTAGATCGTCTTGTAGACTTCGTGCACCCAGTATATGTTGCACTCATGTTCATGCAGCCCTCCAGCCTTCGCCGTGGGATGCGCGACGGGTGGTCTGTTCTCGTGCTTCTTGTAGGTCGGGAAGAAATCAATCGGCGCCTCGTTGAAGTTTCCGAAGCACGCAAGGCCGCCGTCGGGGAACTGGTGCCCCAGCGCCATCTCGCGCCGCAGCTCGTCGAAGCGCAGCAGCCCGTCCACGTCTGCCCGCTGCATGAACTTGACCGCGTCGGCCGCTGTGATGCCCGCCAGGCGAAAGTTGAGGTCGCCGAGGATAACGATGTGCGAGAACTGCTCCAGCGCCTGGAAGTAGCGCTCGCCCAACGCGTTGCCGATCATTTCCACGATGGACGCGTAGCACGCGCGACGGGCTTGCAGAGTGGTGGAGGACAGATGCACAGATACAAACACGAGGGTGGTGTCGACGACGCGCAGCGCAACAGCGGCACCACCCTTGCTGCCCTGGGTGAAGCCCAGGCTTAGTCCTTGACTGGCGCAATGCGTCACCAGGCTGCGCGCGCTCCGATGCACCCACACTGCGATCGACGTGCACTTCGGCTTCAGGAAGGATCCGTCGCCACGGCCCTCCACCTTCACAGTGGTCACAGGCGCGGCGTGTTTGCCATTCGCTCCGGTACCCGCGTTGTTGGAGCTTTCACTCGAAGCCGCCGCGCTCGATGCGGGACTCCCGTCCGATCCAGGCGGTCCAGACGGCAGGGCCATGCGCACGCAGTCGAAGTGTTTCTGCGCGAAGAAGGCATCGAGGCTGCGGTACGTTTGTTCGCTGATGCTCTCCTGCAGACCGATCACGTACAGCTTATATCCCGTCGGAATCCACTGCGCAAAGTTGTCGTGTGTGGTGGCGTGCGAGCCCGAGCCGCTGCCACCACTCTTGCCACCATTGGTGGCCGCTGCAGCCGCGACCGATGATGCTGTGGGCAGTGATATTTCCTTAGCGCCCATATTCCAGGAACCGACCCAGAAAGGAAACGTTGCACCCGACGGCAGCACTCCTTCTCCCGCTGTAGGAGCAGGCGCCGCGGCAAAGGCAGCAGACGGACCCAACGCGAAGGCGCTTTCGGTTGGCGAAAGGGTGGATTGTGACTTAACTAGGGGCTCGCCAGCGGGGATGACGGAAATCTCCAGCACCGGAGCACCGAGCGCAGCGGCTGGAATCGATCCTGGCCGCGAGGAGGGCTCGCTGCGTCGCCTGGCATTGCCACCTGCATCGCTGCTGGCTGGACTGTCCACCGGCCAACCAGCGGACGCCGATGCGTTGTCCTCGCTGCTGCTGCTGCCTCTGTCGTCGGCACCGAGCGGGGACGGGCTCAGTTCGAGTTGTTTCAGAGCCACAGCCGAAGCAGCGCCCGACGACGTGGCCTCCACGCCGGCGTGCTCCTTGGGTGGCGGTGCCGCGGCTGATTTTCCCTCCATGCCGTGCATGCTGGGCATCTGTTTGAGCGGCGGCGGTGGCTGCACCGGGCCGCTGCGCTCGTCGTCGTCCGAGTTGTTGTCACTCATCCGTTCCTGCTGCTGCACTGTCACTGCTGACCGCGTCGTCACTGGAACCAGCACCCGTGCTGGAGGGGAGGCAGAGGAACCGCGACGGCTGAAT
>Ga0256774_1000166_pt1 | contig 10671 bp, 7 predicted proteins | sample MC6MC0925MT_FD_186061 | JGI IMG/M metagenome (GOLD analysis project Ga0256774, IMG submission 186061) | Metatranscriptome of enriched soil aggregate microbial communities from Iowa State University, Ames, United States - MC6-MC0925-MT... | ecosystem: Environmental > Terrestrial > Soil >... | reverse complement strand
GTGCATTTGCTTCTTTTACTAGCATTTTTAGTCTATGTACCGCAATCAAAACACGCCCATTTAATCGCGGGACCGGCCAATGTATACTTGGAACCTCTTGATGGCGGCAAGAAACTAAAGCCGATTGATTTTGAAGATGAGACACAGGAAAGCTACGGTGTTGGGAAAATTAATGATTTTACCAATCTTCAGCTCGTTGATTTATATGCCTGTGTAGAGTGTGGACGCTGCACGAATGTGTGCCCAGCTTCTGGGACAGGAAAAATGCTATCCCCGATGGCTATTATGACAAAACTTCGTGATCACTTAACGAACTACGGGGCGGCTGTTACTCAAAAACAACCTTGGGTTCCTACTTTTGCGTTTGCTGGAACAGTCGGGAATCAACTCGCAAAAGCTTCTAAAGGCCAAGGTGCGGAGGAGGCCGCTGCTACTCTAAACTATGAACCTAGCATGATCGGTGAAATCATTACAGAAGAAGAATTATGGGCTTGTACAACATGCCGTAACTGTGAAGACCAATGTCCAGTTATGAATAAACATGTTAGTCATATTATCGATATGCGTCGCTATCTTGTGCTAACAGAAGGGAAAATTAACCCGGATGCACAACGCGCAATGCAAAACATCGAAAGACAGGGCAATCCTTGGGGCTTGAACCGTAAGGAAAAAGAAAGTTGGCGCGATGCCCACGAAGATGTATTTATACCAACTGTAAAAGAATTGAAAAAAGCGGGAGAGGACTTCGAATATTTATTCTGGGTCGGTTCGATGGGAGCCTTTGATAATCGTAGTCAGAAAATAGCGCTCTCCTTTGCGAAGCTGTTAAATGAGGCGGGCGTTACATTTGCCATTCTCGGAAATAAGGAAAAAAATTCAGGTGATACACCGCGCCGTCTCGGGAATGAATTTTTATTCCAAGAACTTGCGACGGCCAATATAGCGGAATTCGAAAAAAATGACGTGAAGAAAATCGTAACGATTGATCCCCACGCATATAATATTTTTAAAAATGAATACCCTGATTTAGGATTCAAAGCGGACGTGTATCATCACACAGAGCTTCTTGACAAATTAGTAAAAGAAGGTCTTTTGCAGCCACGATACGCTGTCAATGAAAAAATTACATTCCATGACTCCTGCTATCTAGGACGTTATAACGAAGTATACGACCCACCACGAGAAATCCTAAAATCCATTCCTGGTGTAACGCTTGTGGAAATTGAGCGTAACCGTGAAAATGGCATGTGCTGCGGGGCGGGAGGAGGATTGATGTGGATGGAAGAGGATACGGGTCAGCGCGTGAATGTCGCTAGAACAGAACAAGCACTAGCAGTCAATCCCTCCATCATCAGTTCGGGATGTCCGTATTGTTTGACGATGCTTTCGGATGGAACGAAAGCGAAGGAAGTAGAAAACACTGTGAAGACATATGATGTAGCGGAATTATTGGAAAAAGCAGTATTTGGAGAAGACACAGAGCTAGTTTCTTAAAACATAAGCGCTTCAATATTCTTTGAAGCGCTTATCTAGAAACAGAAATTGAGTGAGCGTTCAGTCGGAAATGTTGTAAGCGTTTACTTGATTAATAAAAAAGGAGAGGATTGTTCATGGTGAAAACAGTCATTCTTGCTGGGGCACGCACCCCTTTTGGAAAATTTGGCGGTGCTCTTATTTCATTAACAGCTTCACAACTAGGTGGTATTGCCGTTAAAGAGGCTTTAAAAAGGGCTGATGTGGCACCTGAAGACGTACAAGAAGTAATACTTGGAACGGTTTTACAAGGAGGACAAGGACAACTTCCTTCCCGGCAAGCTGCAAGAAATGCAAGTATTCCGTGGAACGTAAAAACAGAAACAATCAATAAAGTATGTGCCTCTGGAATGAGAGCCGTCACACTTGCAGATCAAATCATACGTTTAGGAGACGAAGAGGTGATTGTTGCGGGCGGAATGGAATCAATGTCGAATGCACCTTATATGCTGCCGAACGCAAGATGGGGATACAAAATGGGCGACAATGCAGTCGAGGATTTACTCATTCATGATGGACTTACTTGCACGTTTGCTGGCGTCCATATGGGAGCGTACGGAAATCATACGGCAAGAGAATATGAGATTACGATGGAAGAACAAGATGAATGGGCGTATAGGAGCCATGACAGAGCCATAAAAGCGATGGAGTCAGGGAGATTAATGGAGGAAATAGTCGAAGTTCAAGTAACCCAACGAAAAGGCGACCCTTTAGTCATAAAAGATGACGAGGCCCCACGCAAAGATACGACGCTGGAAAAATTGGCAAAGCTTCGACCTGTTTTCGATAAAGATGGAACCATTACAGCTGGAAATGCCCCTGGTGTCAACGACGGGGCAGCAGCACTTATTTTAATGAGTGAAGAACGTGCCATAAAGGAAGGAAAGCAGCCACTTGCCTACATTCTCGGGGCTGCAGAAGTTGCAGTAGAAGCGAAGGATTTTCCGCAAACTCCCGGGCTTGTCATCAATCAACTTTTAAAAAAGACGGGAAAAACAATCGAGGAAATTGATCTTTTTGAAATCAATGAAGCTTTTGCGGCTGTAGCTCTTGCAAGTAATAAAATTGCCAATCTCCCATCTGAAAGAGTGAACGTGAATGGTGGTGCCATCGCACTTGGACATCCAATCGGAGCAAGTGGGGCAAGGATTATTTTAACATTGGCTTACGAATTAAGACGACGTGGAGGCGGACTAGGAATAGCGTCGATTTGTTCAGGCGGCGGTCAAGGCGATGCCGTTCTAATCGAAGTGCCAAAGGTGGTGGAGTCGTAATATGGAAATCAAAACAGTGATGGTCGTTGGTGCTGGGCAAATGGGGTCAGGGATTGCCCAAGTATGCGCTGTTGCAGGATACAAAGTGTACTTGAACGATTTAAAGGATGAATTTGTTGAAAAAGGTCTTAGCGTAATCGAGAAAAGTTTGAGGCGGCAAGTGGAAAAAGAAAGAATGACAGAATTAGAGAAAGAAAATGTAATCGAAAATCTATACCGCTCCACTGATCTAAACGATGCAGAAAAAGTAGATATCGTCATTGAAGCAGCCATAGAAAACATGGACGTAAAAAAGGAGATTTTCGCGGAGTTGGATGAAATTGCTCCAAGGCATGCGATTCTGGCATCCAATACATCTTCACTTCCAATTACAGAAATAGCCGCTGTTACAAATCGACCAGAAAAAACAATCGGCATGCATTTCATGAATCCAGTTCCGGTTATGAAGCTAGTAGAAATTATACGGGGGCTAGCAACGGCTGACGAAGCATATGACACGGTTGAGGCGATGGCAAAAACGCTTGGTAAGGTACCGGTTGAAGTTAATGATTTTCCAGGATTCGTATCGAATCGTGTCCTCATGCCTATGATCAATGAGGCCATCTACACTCTTTATGAAGGGGTTGCGACGAAGGAAGCCATCGATGAAGTCATGAAGCTCGGAATGAATCACCCAATGGGACCACTTACGCTAGCGGATTTTATTGGCTTAGACACATGCCTCTACATTATGGAAACCTTGCATGATGGCTTTGGAGATGATAAATATCGTCCGTGCCCACTTTTAAGAAAATACGTGACGGCTGGTTGGCTTGGTAAAAAAACTGGACGCGGATTTTACGAATACGACTAATTCCTTGAATTCAGGAGGCCAACTATGAGATTTCAATTTACCGAAGAACAGTTCATGATGAGGAAAATGGTCCGTGATTTTGCTGAAAAGGAAATTGGACCTGCTGTTGAAAAAATGGAGGCTGGAGAGTTTCCCCGTGAAGTTTTAACAAAAATGGGGCATCTAGGTCTGATGGGAATTACCGTTCCTGAAAAATATGGAGGTTCGGAAATGGACTTTGTCTCCTATATTATTGCTATTCATGAAATATCAAAGATTAGCGCGACCGTAGGGGTTATTTTATCAGTCCATACTTCTGTCGGCACAAATCCGATTGTGTACTTTGGAACTGAAGCCCAAAAACAAAAATATGTACCAAAGCTTGCGAGCGGTGAATATTTAGGGGCATTTTCCTTGACGGAGCCAAATGCGGGATCAGATGCCGCCAACATAAAAACGCGTGCAGCGCTAGTGGATGATCATTATAAATTAAACGGAACAAAAGCGTTTGTCTCAAATGGCGGTGAGGCCGATCTTTATATTGTCTTTGCGGTGACAGGTCCGAACGCGGGAAGTCGAGGAATGTCGGCGTTTATCGTGGAAAAGGATACGCCGGGTTTAATTATTGGCAAAGACGAAAAAAAAATGGGACTTCATGGCTCAAGAACTGTGCAATTAACGTTTGAGGACGCGTTAGTGCCCGTCGAAAACATACTTGGGAAAGAAGGGGAAGGCTTTAAAATTGCCCTTTCCAATTTAAATATCGGACGGATTGGCATCGCCACCCAAGCACTCGGGATCGCGGAAGCGGCTTATGAAGCGGCAGTTAAATATGCCGACGAACGTCAACAATTCGGAAAGCCCATAGCTGAACAGCAAGGCATCGCCTTCAAGCTCTCAGATATGGCAACAGCCGTTGAAAGTTCACGCCTCCTTGTCTACCAAGCGGCCGACTTATGGGGGAGAGGAATCCCCTGCGGAAAAGAAGCATCAATGGCAAAACTATTTGCTTCAAAAACAGCTGTTGAAGTGGCAACAGAGGCCATTCAAGTATATGGCGGCTATGGTTACACCGAGGATTACCCCGTCGAACGATATTTCCGCGATGCCAAAATCACCGAAATATACGAAGGTACAAGCGAAATCCAACGCATCGTCATCGCAAAACATCTACTAAAATAGCAACCTAGTTAGGAGGGAAAAATGATGAATTTTCGACTAAGTGAAGAGCATGAAATGATTCGGAAGATGGTGCGGGATTTTGCTGAGAATGAAGTAGCACCAACCGCGGCTGTGAGGGATGAAGAAGAACGGTTTGATATGGATATATTTGAAAAAATGGCTGAGGTCGGATTGACCGGAATTCCTTGGCCAGAGGAATATGGGGGGATTGGAAGCGACTATTTAGCGTACTGTATCGCGGTTGAAGAACTTTCACGTGTGTGCGCTTCTACAGGCGTAACACTTTCCGCCCATACATCCCTCGCTGGCTGGCCATTATTCAAATTCGGAACGGAAGACCAGAAACAGACATACTTAAAGCCAATGGCAGAAGGATCAAAAATAGGTGCTTACGGACTGACTGAACCTGGTTCAGGCTCCGATGCGAGCGGGATGAAAACGATAGCTCGCCTTGACGGTGACCATTATATATTGAATGGATCGAAAATTTTTATCACAAATGGTGGAATTGCTGATTTTTACATTGTTTTTGCTTTAACAAATCCGAATGATAAACGCAGCACAACTGCATTTATCATCGAAAAAGATTTTGAAGGCTTCTCAGTTGGAAAAAAAGAGAAAAAGCTAGGGATTCGTTCATCACCGACAACTGAAATCATTTTTCAGGATTGCAAAGTTCCTGCCCAAAATGTTATTGGTAGCGAAGGGGAAGGTTTTAAAATTGCGATGATGACTTTGGACGGCGGACGAAACGGAATTGCTGCCCAAGCAGTTGGGATTGCCCAAGGAGCACTGGATGCCGCAATCGTCTACGCAAAAGAACGAAAACAATTCGGAAAACCAATTGTTGAAAATCAAGGAATCTCTTTCAAGCTTGCAGATATGGCAACGTCCATTGAGGCATCACGACTCCTCACATATCAAGCGGCTTGGCTGGAATCAGCGGGTCTCCCATATGGCAAGGAATCTGCGATGTCCAAGCTAATGGCAGGGGACACGGCAATTAAAGTGACGACAGAAGCCGTACAGATTTTTGGCGGGTATGGATATACGAAGGACTATCCAGTAGAGCGTTATATGAGGGATGCAAAAATCACACAAATTTATGAAGGTACTCAAGAAATTCAGCGTCTCGTCATTTCCCGGATGCTAACAAAATAGGGGGGGGTGAAAGGGGAAGTGGAGGAAAAGCGAGAAGTTCATGCTTCTGTAAAAGATGAAAATCTCATAAAGAAACGCCGAGACCAAATGATTCACGGTGCCGTTTCGCTTTTTAAAGAGAAGGGCTTCCATCGAACGACGACTAGGGAAATTGCCCAAGCTTCCGGCTTCAGCATCGGAACATTATATGAATATATCAGAACGAAGGAAGATGTCCTCTATCTTGTATGCGACAGCATTTACGATGAGGTGAGCAAACGATTAAGCAGCCTTGACCTCGGTCAAGGGACACTCGCAAGTCTTAAACTCGGAATCAGCCATTATTTTAAGTTAATTGACGATATGCAAGATGAAGTGCTCGTCATGTACCAAGAGGCGAAAGCACTTTCTCAAGAAGCGCTTCCCTACGTCTTAAAGAAAGAACTGGAAATGGTGTCGATGTTTGAACGTTTGATCAATCGCTGTGTGGAAAACGGAGAATTGGATATCGGAAAGGAACACCAACATTTACTCGCGCATAATATCTTTGTTCAAGGCCAAATGTGGGGCTTCCGGCGCTGGGCTTTAAAAAAAGCATTTTCAATCGAGGACTATATTACACTCCAAATCGACTTGCTCTTTTCGGGGATACAAGGCTATCAAACGAAATAGGAGGGGGTAAATGTGACAACGGAAGTTTACAAACCGAAGAATCACGTCCGATTCATCACAGCATCCAGTTTATTCGACGGCCATGATGCCTCCATTAATATTATGCGGAGAATTTTACAGTCGAGTGGTGCCGAAGTGATTCATCTCGGACATAATCGTTCAGTTGAAGAAGTAGTCAATGCCGCCATACAGGAGGATGTACAAGGGATCGCCATTTCGTCCTATCAAGGCGGGCATGTTGAGTATTTTAAATATATGCATGATTTACTTGTGGAAAAAGGTGCTCCTCATATTCGTATTTACGGAGGTGGAGGCGGGGTTATCATCCCTCGCGAAATGAAAGAACTCCACGATTATGGAATCGCAAGGATTTTTTCGCCTGAAGATGGGCGAATACACGGTCTGCAAGGCATGATCAATATGATGCTTGAGGATTGTGATAAGAAAATTCCCATTTGTTCGCTTGAAGATGAAGTTGAAAAACTGTTCCAGGGTGATTTACAATCAGCAGCTAAATTGATAACAATCGCAGAAAACGATAAAGAATCGTTCACAAGTATTTTGAAAAAAATAAAAGAAAATGCAGGAAAAGCCCCTGTACTTGGAATAACGGGTACGGGTGGTGCAGGAAAAAGTTCACTTACAGATGAAATTATCCGCCGATTCATCAATGAATTTCCAAATAAAAAAGTAGCGATTTTATCCGTAGATCCAACGAAGCAAAAAACAGGTGGAGCTCTTTTAGGTGATCGGATCAGGATGAATGCCATCTTTTCACCGAATGTATATATGAGAAGTCTCGCAACCCGTGGTTCGAAAAGCGAGGTATCAAACGCGATCCAAGACGCCATCCAAATCGTGAAGGCAACAGGGGTCGATCTTGTAGTTGTGGAAACGAGCGGGATTGGTCAAGGGGATGCGGAAATAAGAAATATAAGTGACCTTTCAATGTACGTCATGACAAATGAATTCGGTGCCCCGTCTCAGCTTGAAAAAATTGACATGATTGACTATGCCGACCTCATTGTCATTAATAAATTTGAACGAAAAGGCTCTGAGGATGCAAGAAATCAAGTACGTAAGCAATATCAGCGCAGTCGTATGTTATTTGGGGATTCACTTGATGCGATGCCTGTGTATGGTACAATTGCAAGCCAATTCAACGATCCCGGAACGAATGCCCTTTTTGCGGCACTAATTGAAATGATTAATGAAAAAACAGGTGTGAATTGGACTTTTATGAGTGAAAATGTGGAAATCTTAGAAAAAAGAGACGTCATTATTCCGATTAACCGACAGTATTATTTACGAGAAATAGTGGAAACTGTCAGGAGTTATCATGAACAAACGGAAGAACAAGTGAAGCTCGCCCGAAAGCTTTTTCAGCTAGAAGGTGCGATTGAGGTAGTAAAAGAAAATGAAGAGGTCCCCGGCATTCTGGAAACACTGGAAAATCTAAAGGGAAAAACAAATGCCCAACTTACTCCTGCGACAATAAAAATATTGGATGAATGGCAGTCAACAAAGAAAAAATATGTGGCCGATCGTTTCACGACCAAAATTCGAGAACGGGAAATTACAACCGAGTTAAAGGTTCACACATTATCCGGCCTCTCCATCCCAAAAGTGGCCCTTCCTAAATATGAAGATTATGGTGAAATTTTAAGATGGGTGTATAAGGAAAATGTTCCAGGTTCATTCCCTTTTACGGCTGGTGTTTTTCCTTTTAAACGTCAAGGTGAAGATCCGAAGCGGCAATTTGCCGGAGAAGGGACCCCTGAACGGACGAATCGCCGTTTTCACTATTTATCGAAGGACGATGAGGCAAAGCGATTGAGCACTGCATTCGATTCCGTCACTTTATACGGCGAGGATCCCGATTATCGACCGGATATTTACGGGAAAGTAGGGGAAAGCGGCGTCAGTATTTGCACACTGGATGATATGAAAAAACTGTATGCAGGCTTCAACCTCTGTTCACAAACAACATCTGTATCGATGACAATCAACGGACCTGCGCCAATTATTTTAGCGATGTTCCTAAATACAGCCATTGCCCAGCAAGTAGAAATGAAAGTACAGGAATTAGGCAGGTCACTAACAGAAGAAGAATATGCCGAAGTAAAAGCACGAACTTTGGAGACGGTAAGAGGTACGGTGCAAGCCGATATTTTAAAAGAAGACCAAGGACAGAATACGTGCATTTTTTCAACGGAATTTGCCTTGCGCATGATGGGGGACATCCAGCAATATTTCATCGATCACAATATCCGGAATTATTACTCCGTTTCTATTTCTGGATACCATATTGCAGAAGCTGGGGCTAATCCCATTTCTCAACTAGTTTTTACACTGGCAAATGGATTCACGTATGTAGAGTATTATTTGAGTCGAGGAATGAATATCAATGAATTTGCTCCCAATCTGTCGTTCTTTTTTTCGAATGGACTTGATCCCGAATACACTGTAATTGGCAGAGTGGCACGAAGAATATGGGCAACAGTCATGCGGGATAAATATGGGGCAGATGAACGCAGTCAAAAATTGAAATACCATATTCAGACATCTGGACGATCCCTCCATGCCCAAGAAATTGATTTCAATGACATCCGTACAACACTGCAAGCCTTGATGGCCCTTCAAGACAATTGCAATTCCCTGCATACAAATGCGTACGATGAGGCCATTACAACACCAACGGAAGAATCCGTTCGCAGGGCAATGGCGATACAGATGATCATTACGAAAGAACACGGCTTATCCAAAAATGAGAATCCGCTCCAAGGTTCGTTTATCATTGAAGAGCTGACGGACCTTGTCGAAGAAGCCGTATTACAGGAATTTGAACGAATGAACGACCGCGGTGGAGTCTTAGGTGCAATGGAAACCCAGTATCAGCGCGGAAAAATACAAGAAGAATCGATGTACTACGAAATGCTGAAGCATTCAGGAAAACTACCGATTATAGGTGTCAATACGTATGTAAATCCAAATCCACCTTCGGAAGAGGAAATGAATACAATCCAACTTGCCCGTGCTTCTAAGGAAGAAAAAGAAACCCAAATTCGAAACCTACAGTCTTTCCAGCGGGACAATGAGGATAAGGTTGGAAGTGCGCTGGGCAGATTAAAAGAAACGGCCATAAATGGAGGGAATATTTTTGCAGAACTAATGGAAACGACAACCGTAGCAAGCCTCGGGCAAATCACAAATGCTCTCTACGAAGTTGGTGGCAAGTACCGAAGAAATATGTAAAAAAGAATTTTTAGAATAAAACATATAAAAATTGGCGAAAACAGTGGCATAATTGAAATCAATTTGTTTATAATGGTGAGTATGTATTTTTGGTATTTTGAGTGAAGGGATGTGCGGTTTTTGAATTTAATGCAATTGTCCAAAGAAGAACGAAAAGAAATGTCTTTTATTGAAATAGCGCAACATATTTTTGAGGAAAGAAAAGAAGCGATTTCCTTTAAGGAACTAGTAGATGAAATTGCCAACTTTCTTGAATTAAAAGAACAAGAGAAAACTTCACGCATGCTACAATTTTATACGGATTTGAATGTGGATGGGCGCTTTTTAACCCTTGGAGAAAATCGTTGGGGGTTACGTGAGTGGTATCCAATTGATCAAATCGATGAGGAAGTTATCATACCTGTAAAACCAAAGAAGAAGAAAAAGGCGAAAAAGGTTTTAGATGATGAAGATTTAGATATTGAAGATGAAGATCTAGACTTTGACCTCGACGAAGATGAAGATTTTGATGATACCGATGAATTGGATGAAGAGGAAGAGGAAGAAGAAAGCCTCGAAGCACTTCGTGAAGAGGAAGAAGAAGAAGAAGAATTTGAAGATGATGAAATTATTGAAGATGATTATGAAATAGATGAGGAAGACGAAGAAGACATTGATATCGAAGATGAAGACGAGGATCTTGATCTAGATGAAGAAGTGGAAGAAGAAGAGGAAGAAGAATAATCCTCTTGACTTACAATCAGTGAGTATGTAGAATTTTATTTGGGCTCCTTGAAAAAGGAC
>Ga0256774_1000161_pt1 | contig 10724 bp, 6 predicted proteins | sample MC6MC0925MT_FD_186061 | JGI IMG/M metagenome (GOLD analysis project Ga0256774, IMG submission 186061) | Metatranscriptome of enriched soil aggregate microbial communities from Iowa State University, Ames, United States - MC6-MC0925-MT... | ecosystem: Environmental > Terrestrial > Soil >... | reverse complement strand
CGGTCACGATCGTGGGCGTGCTGTCGGTGGTCTTGATTCCCGTCCTGGTGCGGCTGCGCCGTGCGGAAGACGCCGAGCGCGACCAATTCATCAAAGAACTTCAGGGCTGGGTGGCTGCGGCCGGCATTGCGCTGGCCATCGCCACCTGGTTCGCCTGGCCGTATGTGGTGGACGCGCTGGGCAAGGGATTGCCCGAGCGCGTACGCGGCATGACGGGCGACCTGCTCATCGCTTTTGCGCCGGTTTCGGCGCTGCTGCTGATCGCCGGCATCAGCGCCGCGCGGCTGCGCGCGCATGAACGCCACGTCAATACGTTGCTCGATAGCGTGCCCGCCGTGGCGACGCTGGCCTGGGTGATGCTGGCCGTCAGCGCCGATGGCGTCGGGCCGCTGCTATGGGGCACCTTGGTGGGCTATGCCATCCAGACCGTCTGGCTGGCCTGGCTGGCGGCGCGGGCGGATGGCGGGTTCTGGGGCGCGCCGCGCCTGACACTGCGTTCACCGCACTGGCCCGAACTGATGGGCGCCGCCGGCGTGATGCTGATCGGCCAGGTGGCGATGAGTTTCGTCGGTCCGCTGGACCAATACGCCGCCGCCAACCTGGGCGCCAATGCGAACGCGACGCTGGGCTACGCCAGCCGGCTGCTGTCCCTCTTGCTGGGTATCGGCGCCGTGTCGGTGGGCCGCGCCGCGCTGCCGGTGCTGGCCGACGTGCAGGCTCGGGGCGATACCGCCCGCGCACGCAGCATGGCGCTGAAATGGTCGGTGCTGATGGTGGGGGCGGGCGCCGTGGCGGTCGCGATCGGCTGGGTGCTGGCGCCCTGGGGCGTGTCGGTGCTGTTCCAGCGCGGCGCCTTCACCGCGGAAAATACCGAAGCCGTCGCGCACGTGCTGCGCTGGGGCCTGCTGCAATTGCCGTTCTACTTCGGCGTGCTGATCCTGGTGCAACTGTTGGCCAGCCAGAACCGCTATCGCATCATGGCCGCCATCGCGGTAGCCAATTTTGCGCTGAAAGCCGCGTTGAACACCGTGCTGGCGCCCAAGATGGGCGCGGCCGGCATCATGCTGGCAACCAGCCTCATGTATGTGCTGTCCTTCGCTTGCTACCTGGTGGTGGCGATGCGCAAGGCCGAACCCAAGGAGGCCGATTGAATGTCTCAAGCCGAATCCGGCCGTGCATTGCGCGTCCTGCTGTTCATCCACTCGCTGCATGGGGGCGGCGCTGAACGCGTTGCCGCCGACCTGAGCGCCCATTGGGCGCAGATGGGGCGCGAGGTGATGGTGGTGACCCAGGCCAGCGCCGACGGCGATGTCTATGCCCTGCACCCGAACGTTCGCCGCGAAGTCCTGCACACGGCAGGTGAGGGCGGGGGCTTGCGCGGCATCTGGAGCAATGTGCAGCGCGTGCGCGCGTTGCGCCGGGTGATCAAGGCGTTCCGCCCCGATATCGTGCTGGGCATGATGACCACGGCGTCCGTGCTGTCCGTGCTGGCGAGTTCCGGCCTGGGTTGCCGCGTGATCGCGACCGAACATACGCATCCGCCGTCGCAGACCCTGTCGGGCCTGTGGCTGCGCTTGCGCCGGTTGACCTATCCGCGCGCCGCGCGTGTCGTCGCATTGACGCGCGGCACCGCCGACTGGATCGAACAGCACGTGCCTGGCTCCCGGCTGGCAGTCATCCCCAACCCCGTGCACTGGCCTTTGCCGCGCGCCGAGCCGTTGCTGACCCCAGTGTCGGGCGACGGCCGCAAGCGCTTGCTGGCGGTCGGCCGGCTGCATGCGGACAAGGGGTTCGACCTGCTGATCCAGGCGTTCGCCACGCTGGCGCTGTCGCATCCGGACTGGGATCTGGTTATTCTGGGCGAAGGCGATGAGCGCGCCGCCCTCGAAGCGCAGGTCGGCAAAGCTGGGCTGGCGTCACGCATTTCGATGCCCGGGCGCGCCGGCAACGTGGGCGATTGGTACGACAGTGCCGATCTCTACGTGCTGACGTCGCGCTTTGAAGGGCTGTCCAACACCTTGCTTGAATCGATGGCCAGCGGCTTGGCCGCCGTGTCGTTCGATTGCGATACGGGCCCGCGCGAGATCGTGCGCGAAGGTATCGACGGCGTGCTGGTCCGCCCCAATGGCGACGTGCCTGCGCTCTGCAAGGCGCTGGCTGACGTGATGGGCAATGACGGCGCGCGCCAGCGCATGGCGCAGGCGGCGACTGACGTGCGCGACCGGTTTTCGGCCACGCGCGTGCTGCAACAATGGCAAGAACTTTTTGACGGCGTGCGCGGACCGGGCCGTTAGGCCCGCGCAGCACGCCGTTGCTACGGTGACCACGAGAACTTCATCATGTGTGGAATAGTCGGAATTTGGGGCCCTGTCGGAAACAAGGAGCGCGTGCTGGCCGAAAGCTGCCGCCGCATCCGCCACCGCGGGCCGGACAGCAACGGTTTCTGGGAAGACCCCGAGGCTGAACTGGCCCTGGCGCACGTCCGCCTGGCGATCCTGGACTTGACCGAAGCCGGCCACCAGCCCATGACGTCCGCCTGCGGCCGCTATGTGATGGTGTTCAACGGCGAGATCTACAACCACCTGGACATCCGCAAGCAGCTGGAGCAATCCGCGCTGGCGCCGTCCTGGCGCGGGCATTCCGACACCGAAACTCTGCTGGCGGGCTTCACCGCGCTGGGCATCGAGGCGACCTTGCAGGCCGCAGTCGGCATGTTCGCGATCGCGCTGTGGGATCGCGCGTCGCGCAAGCTGATGCTGGCGCGCGACCGCATGGGCGAAAAGCCGCTGTACTACGGCTACTCCGGCGCCGAATTGGTGTTCGCTTCCGAGTTGAAGGGCCTCATGCCCATTCCGGGCTTTGGCCGCGAACTGAACCGCAATGCGTTGGCGTCGTTCATGCGGCACAACTACATTCCGGCGCCCCAGTCCATCTACCAAGGCATCGCCAAGCTGCCGCCGGGGACCTGGGTCGAATTCACCGCTGACGACACCCGCAGCCGCCGCATGCCGGAGCCGCGCGTGTACTGGTCGGCGCGCGACGCCGCGGACGCCGCAGCCAAGTCGCTGCTGACGTTCGAGTCTGACGCGCAGGCCACCGAAGCGCTGGAAGGCGTGTTGTCCAAGGCGGTCGGCGGCCAGATGCTGGCCGATGTGAGCCTGGGCGCCTTCCTGTCGGGCGGCATCGATTCGTCCACTATCGTGGCCCTGATGCAGGCGCAGAGCGCCAAGCCCGTGCGCACCTTCGCGATCGGCTTCCACGAAAAGGGCTATGACGAGGCGCAGCACGCGAAAGCCGTGGCCACGCACCTGGGCACGGACCATACCGAGCTCTACGTGACCGCCGAGGACGCGTTGGCCGTGGTGCCGTCGCTGGCGGACATGTACGACGAACCGTTCGCCGATTCGTCGCAGATCCCGACCTCGCTCGTCACGAAAATGGCGCGGCAGCACGTTACCGTCGCGCTGTCCGGCGATGGCGGCGACGAACTCTTCGGCGGCTATTCGCGCTATTTCCGCGTGAACAATTGGTGGCAGCAATGCGAGCGCTTTCCTTCGCTGCTGCGCAAGCCCGCGGGCGCGCTGCTTTCCGCATCCACCCATCTTCCGGGGCGCGGCGCCTGGCGCGGCAAGGTCGGCAAGCTGGGCGAGCTGCTGCGCACCGACTCGCGCGGCGATTTCTATCGCCACTTCGTGTCGTACTGGGCTGACCCCACCAAGGTGGTCAAGGGCGGCGTGGAACCGGTCTCGGAATTTGCGCGGACCATGCAGGGCTCCACCTTCGAATCCATGATGAAGCTGGATACGATCACTTATCTGCCGGACGACATCCTCGTCAAGGTGGACCGCGCCGCGATGGCGGTGAGCCTGGAAACGCGGGTGCCGCTGATCGACCACCGCGTCTATGAATTCGCCTGGAGCCTGCCGCACCAGTACAAGGTACGCGGCAACACGGGCAAGTGGCTGTTGCGCCAGGTGCTGCATCGCCATGTGCCGCAGGCCCTGGTAGACCGCCCCAAGCGCGGTTTTGCCGTGCCGCTGGCCGCCTGGCTGCGCGGCCCGCTGCGGGAATGGGCGGACGCATTGCTGGACCCCACGCGCCTGCGTCAGGAAGGCTGGTTCGAACCGGAACCCATCCTGCGCAAGTGGCGTGAACACACGTCGGGCCATCGCAATTGGGACAGCCATTTGTGGGGCGTCCTGATGATGCAGGCCTGGCTGGACCGTTATCGCGCAGGACCGGATCAAGGGGGATCTATTGGGAGTCTTTGACGAATGAGAATATTGATGCTGGTCAGTTCCATGCATGCGGGCGGCGCCGAACGGGTGGCTGCCACGCTGGTTAGCGCATGGGCCGAACGCGGGGATGCCGTCACCTTGACGCCCACCTATTCGTCCAAGGGCACGTGCTTTTATCCCTTATCTGACAAGGTTGAACTCGCATGGCTGGCGGATATCGCCGGCACGCGGGAGTCGGGGGCAATGGCCGCGTTCAAGCGCCTGATGGCCTTGCGCAAGCACATCCGCGACACCAAACCCGATGTGGTGGTGTCCTTCCTGACCAACGTCAATGTGGCCGCCATCCTCGCCACGCGAGGCTTGCGCGTGCCGCTCATCGTCTGCGAGCGGACGAATCCGGTCGCCGAGACGACGACGGGCACGGTGTGGCGCAAGCTGCGCCGCCTGCTTTACCCGCGCGCCGACATGGTGACCGTGCAGGCGGAAGACACCGCCGGCCCGTTCTCGCGCCAGGTGCCGGGCATCAAGCGTTTGGCCGTCATCCCGAATCCCTTGCCTGCGCCCTTGCTGGATGCGCCCCGCGTGTTGCAACGCGAAGACGACGGTCCGCGTGAACTGTTGGCGATGGGCCGTCTGGTCTCTGACAAGCAATTCGATCTGCTGATCGATGTCTTCGCGCAATTGGCGCCGTCGAATCCGGATTGGAACCTGCGGATCTGGGGCGAAGGCCCCGAGCGCGCCGCGCTGGAAGCGCAGATCGCCCGGCTGGGCCTGGAATCGCGGATCAGCCTGCCGGGCCGCACGGAAACGCCGTGGGACGAGCTGGCGCGCGGGCAAGCCTTCGTGTTGAGTTCGCTGGTCGAGGGCTTTCCCAATGTTCTCCTGGAAGCCATGTCGCTGGGCCTGCCTTGCGTGGCCTTCGATTGCCCCAGCGGCCCGCGCGAGATGACGCGCGACGGTCAGGACGCCTTGCTGGTGCCGGCAGGTGACCGCGATGCGTTGCGCGACGCTTTGCAGCGCGTGATGGGCGACTTGTCCTTGCGCCGGCAGTTGGGCGAACGCGGCGCGACGGCGGTGCGCCATCGTTATGCGTTGGCCAGCGTGCTGTCGGAATGGGATGAACTGTTCGAAGCGGTGCAGGAGGGGCGATGAGCACCCCCGCAATGCGCATCCTGCACGTCATCACGGGCCTGGGGCAGGGCGGCGCGGAATCCGTGCTGCTGCGACTGGCGACGTATCCCGAACCCGGTGTGACGCACATTGTGGTGTCGCTGACCGACGAGGGCATTTACGGCGAGCGCCTGCGTGCGGCCGGCGTTGCCGTACACGCGCTGGGCATGAAGCGGGGGCGAGTCAGCCTGGGCGGTTTCCTGGCCTTGCGCCGCTTGATCGCCAGCGCGCGTCCCGACGCCGTGCAGACCTGGATGTACCACGCCGACCTGATCGGCGGTTTGGCTGCCCGCCTGGCCGGCGTGCGCGCCATCGCTTGGGGCATCCGCAATTCCGGCGCGCATCTTGAACGCAGCAGCCGTTCGGCTCGCATGGTCCTGCGTGCCTGCGCGCTGCTGTCGGGCAGCGTGCCGCGCGCCATTGTCTGCGCGGCGCAGAACGCAGCCGAACGCCACGCGGAAAAAGGCTACCGGCGCGACCGGATGGTGGTGATCTCCAACGGCTATGACCTGTCGCGCTATGCGCCCGACGCCCAGGCCCGGGCACGCGTGCGTGCGCAATGGGGCCTGTCCGAGGATGCGCCGGTAATCGGTTGCGTGGCCCGTTGGGACCCGCTCAAAGACCATGCCAACCTGCTGCGCGCCGTGGCCGCACTGGTGCGTGACGGCCGCGATGCCGGGCTGCGATGTGTGCTGATCGGGCGCGGCATGGCGCCGGACAACGCCGAACTGGCCGCGCTGATCGACAAGCTGGATCTGCGAGAACGCGTGATCCTGGCAGGCCCCAGCGACGACGTGCCAGCCGTGATGAACGGGCTGGACCTGCATGTGCTGTCCAGCTGCGCGGAAGGATTTCCCAACGTGGTCGCCGAGGCCATGGCTTGCGGCGTCTATTGCGTCGTGACCGACGTGGGCGACGCCGCCTATATCGTCGGCGATACCGGCATCGTGGTGCCGCCTGAACAGGCCGAGGCGCTGGCGCGCGGCATCGAGACCGCCTTGTGCGACGTGGCTGCGCGCGGCAGCGGTCGGGCGGGCGAGGCCGGCCGCGCCCGCGTGCTGGAAAACTTTGATCTTGCCCGCATGGTGCAACGCTATCTCGCCGTATGGCGCCGTATTTCTGGAGTCCAGGCATGAGCGCCGGCCGTCGCTTGATGTTCGTCGTCAATAACCCCGCGTTCTTCATGTCGCACCGGGTGCCGGTGGCGCTGGCCGCGCAGCGTGCCGGCTATGACGTGCACGTGGCCACGATGGATGGCCCGGCAGTGGCCGACATTCAGGCCCTTGGCATGACGCACCACGCCATCCCCATGACGCGTAGCGGCAAGCATCCTTTGCAGGAACTGGGAACCTTGCTGGCCTTGGTGCGCCTGTTCCGCCGCGTGCGGCCCGATGTGGTGCATCTAGTCACCATCAAGCCCGTGCTCTACGGTGGCATCGCTGCACGCCTGGCCCGCGTGCGCGGCATGGTGGCCGCCATTTCGGGATTGGGCTTCGTGTTCCTGTCCAATTCGCTGAAGATGCGGCTGGTGCGTTCGGTGGTGGCAAGGCTGTACCGGATTGCTCTGGGCCACCCGAACAGCCGCGTGATCTTCCAGAACGCCAACGACCGCGACCTGCTCAAATCGCTGGGTGCAGTGCGCGATGAACAGGTCGTCATGATCCGCGGCGCGGGCGTGGACCTGGACGCCTATCGCGCGTTGCCCGAGCCGCCAACGCCGCCGGTCGTGGTCACGATGGTGGCCCGCCTGCTGCGCGACAAGGGCGTGCAGGAGTTCGTGCAGGCTGCAGGCATCCTGCGCCAGCGCGGTTTGCCGGTGACGATGCAGTTGGTGGGCGGGGTGGATGCGGGCAACCCCGCGTCGGCGACCCAGAGCGAGGTCGACGCCTGGCAACGCGACGGAGCGGTCCAGGCGCTGGGCGAACGTTCGGATGTGGCGGCGCTGTACGCGGCCTCTCACATCGCCGTGCTGCCGTCTTACCGGGAAGGCTTGCCCAAGTCATTGATCGAAGCCGCTGCGTGCGCGCGCGCGGTCGTGACGACCGACGTGCCGGGTTGCCGGGACGCGATCGAACCCGGCGAAACCGGGTTACTGGTGCCCGTGCGCGATGCGCAGGCCTTGGCGGATGCGATCGCCCGTCTGGCGGAAGATCCGGCGCTGCGGCAGGCGATGGGCGCTGCGGGAAGGGCGCTGGCGGAACGCGAATTCAATATCGAACGCGTTGCCAGCATCCACGTCGCGCTATACGACGCGCTGAGCGCCTGACGGCGCCCAGCCGTGCCGGGCTAGTGGCGGCGCGCGATCGCGTCGATCCAGAATCGCGTGGAAGGATCCTGTTGGCTGGGTTGTGGGGAATCCAGTTCCCGCATGATGTTCTTGGCCAACACCTTGCCGAACTCCACGCCCCATTGGTCGAACGGGTTGATGCCCCAGATCACGCCCTGCACGAACACCTTGTGCTCGTAGAGCGCCAGCAGCGCACCCAGCGTATAGGCCTCCAGGCGCGGTAGCACGATCAACGATGACGGTCGCCCGCCCGGGTGCACGCGGTGCTGCGCCAGCACGCGTGCGCGGACCGGATCGCTTTCAGTGGCCGACGTTTCCGCCAGCGCCTCGTCAAACGACTTGCCTCGCAGCAGCGCGGAACGCTGCGCCAGGCAATTGGCGATCAGCAGTTCATGGTGGCGCGCATAGTCGTGGTCGGGCTGTTCGCACAGGATGAAGTCCACGGGCGCGCCCATGGTGTCCTGGTGCAGCCACTGGAAGAACGTATGCTGGCAGTCGGTGCCTGACATCCCCCAGATCGCGGCGCCGGTCGGCACGCCCGCGGGGCTGCCGTCGGCGGTGGCGACTTTACCCAGTGACTCCATTTCCAGCTGCTGCGCCCACGGAACGATGTGGTACAGCCTCGAGTCGTAGGGCGCGATCACCAGCGAGTCATAGCCCAGGACGCTGCGGTTGACCACGCCTGCCAACGCCAGTTGCACTGGCGCGTTCTCCGCGATCGGTGCGGTGCGGAAATGTTCGTCCATGGCCGCCGCGCCAGCCAGCAACTGGTCGAACGCATCCGTGCCCAGCGCCAGCGCGATCGGCAGGCCGATGGCCGACCAGAGCGAGTAGCGGCCGCCGACCCAATCCCAGATCTGGAAAATGTGATCGGGCAGGATGCCCAGGTTCAACGCGGCTTCGACGTTGGCGGTGATCGCCACGACCTGCTTGATGGGATCGGCCACGCCGGCTTCACGCAGCCAGTTCATCGCGACTTCCGCGTTGGCCAGCGGCTCGGTCGTGGTGAACGATTTCGAAGCGACGATGACCAGCGTGTCGTGCGGATCCAAGCGGCTCATCGCATCGGCGACGGAGTGCGAATCCACGTTGGAGGCAAAGCGGACTTCCCGCTTGGCGCCGCCATGTCGCAGGGCACGGGTCACCAGGCGCGGTCCCCAGTCGCTGCCGCCGATGCCCAGGTGCAGTACGTGGCCGTAGCGGTCTGCCTTGTCGGCGTTACGCACGAATTCGCGCAGGCGTTCACGTTCGACCAACACGGCGCTGGCCACCGCTGCGGGGGGCTGCGGCGCGCGCAGCGCCGTGTGCCAGGCGGCGCGCCCTTCGGTCCAGTTGGCGTTACCGCCGTCGAACAGCGTGGCGCGCGCAGCGTCGAAGCCCTGCTGCGCCAGTAACGCCGCCGACGCATCCTGCAAGGCGGGCGAGTGGGCTTGGGAACTCAAGTCCAGGCGCAGGCCCGGGGCATTGATCAGCCGCAATTGTTCGCCGTGCCGCGATGCGGCGTTCGCCGCCGCGGTGAAGTGTTGCCAGGCCGGACTGTTGGGAAGTGACATGGGCGGTTTAGAAAGGCAGTTTGGCTTCTGGCGCGAGTTTGCCCAGTTCGCGGCGGAAATCGGCCTGGATGCGTTCCAGCGCTTCGGCATTCTGTGCTTCGAAACGCAGCACGACGACGGGCGTGGTGTTGGACGGACGAGCCAGGCCGAAGCCGTCGGCGTACTCCGCGCGCACGCCGTCGATGGTGATCACGCTGCGGGCGTCGGGAAATTGGCCTTGGTCCTGCAATGCCTTGACCAGGGTGAACGGCTGGCCTTCTTCCATTTCCAGCTTCAGTTCGGGCGTGGACACGTCTTGCGGCAGGGCTTCCAGTGGCGCGCACGCATCGGCGAAGCGTGACACGATCTCGAGCAGGCGAGCGCCGGTGTACAGGCCATCGTCAAAGCCGTACCAGCGTTCCTTGAAGAAGATGTGGCCGCTCATTTCGCCGGCCAGCGGCGCGCCGGTTTCAGCCAGCTTGGCCTTGACCAGCGAGTGGCCGGTCTTCCACATCAGCGGCACGCCACCGGCGGCTTCGACCGACAGGCCGACATGGCGGCTGCACTTCACGTCATAGATGATGGTGGCGCCGGGGTTGCGATCCAGCACGTCGCGGGCAAAGAGCACCAGTTGGCGGTCGGGCCAGATGATCTGGCCCGATTTCGTGACCACGCCCAGGCGGTCGCCGTCGCCGTCGAAGGCTAGTCCCAGTTCGCAGTCGGTTTCCGCGACGCACTTGATCAGGTCCTGCAGGTTCTTGGGCTCGGCGGGGTCGGGGTGGTGATTGGGGAAGGTGCCGTCGACCTCGCAGAACAATTCCGTGACCTCGCAGCCCAGCGCGCGAAACAATTGGGGAGCGACCGCGCCGGCGACGCCGTTGCCGCAGTCGATAGCGATCTTCATGGGGCGCGCCAATTTGACGCCGGACGCCACGCGCGCGATGTAGGAGGCGGTCAAGTCCAGTTGGCGGCGGACGCCGGCGCGTTCGGCCGGCGCCGGGCTGGGGCCGTTCATCGCTGCACCCAGCGCCTGCACGTCGTCGCCATACAGGGCGCGTCCGCCCATCATCATCTTGAAACCGTTGTACTTGGGCGGGTTGTGGCTGCCCGTGATGGCCACGCCGGAGCCGCACTGCATGATATGGGTCGCGAAATAGACCAGCGGGGTGGGAACCATCCCGATGTCCAGGGTATCCACCCCGCCTTCCAGCATGCCTTCCTGCAACGCCGTCGACAGCATTTCGCTGCTCAGCCGGCCATCGCGGCCAACCACCAGCGTCTGCACCCCTGCTTCGCGCGCGCGGGCGGCCAGCGCCACACCCAAGGCGCGGGCGAACGAGGCATCAATCAGGTCCGGCACGGTGCCGCGAATGTCATAGGCCTTGAAGACCGAGGCGGGAAACTGCGACTTGTTATTGCCCACGACGATTCCTTGATAAGAGGGTTGCAATGCGAATTTTGACGGGGTGTCATGGTATACCCGCACGTCAAAACCCG
>Ga0256774_1000132_pt1 | contig 11592 bp, 1 predicted proteins | sample MC6MC0925MT_FD_186061 | JGI IMG/M metagenome (GOLD analysis project Ga0256774, IMG submission 186061) | Metatranscriptome of enriched soil aggregate microbial communities from Iowa State University, Ames, United States - MC6-MC0925-MT... | ecosystem: Environmental > Terrestrial > Soil >... | reverse complement strand
GGCTGAGCCTGGATTTCTTCGCACTGGCGGCCAAGGCCGGGCAGGCGGGCAACCTGCGCGATGTGGTGCGCCCCAGCCTGCTGCGGTTGTCGGCTTCGCTGGGCGATTCGCTGTTTCTGCTGGCGCGTTCGGGCGAATTCGAATCCCAGAATGACGGAAGGCAAAGGCAAGCACGCGCTCACCAGAACGGGCACCAACCGATGTAGTTCTGCGCGAGGTTGCTGTGCGATGTGGCTTCTGCAATGAGACGAGCCACCTGCGCGGCGACAGTCAGCGGGGTCGCGGGGAGGCCAGCAGGGGGTGCCGGTGACACAGGTGACGAGGACGATGCAGCGGCTGCGTCCGACCCTGGTGCTGGTGCGCCGATGCGGAATCCGATGACGCGCGTCACTCCTGGCGCTGACGGCCCGCCGAGCTCGGCAGCGAACTCTGAGCCTTTGAGCTTTGCATCGACGCGCGCCATAACGGCGAGTGCCTGCGCGTTGATCTGCTCCAAGCGACTCGCTGCCGCTGCCGCCTCTGCGGCATCGACGCCACGTAAGGGACCCGACGGTAGGCTGGCATCCCCGTTCTCACCACTTTCCTCGCGCACCAGGCCAAGGGTACGCTCGTCGACCACACTGCGTCGACGACGAGCAGGGCTGGGAGGTAAATCGCGGCCCGTACCATCGCCTTCAGAGACGTCCTCATCGTCGCATGCGGCCTTCAGCACGCCGGAAGGAGCATCCGCACCCGCAGGCAATCTCGCGCCCTTCTTGCCTGGTCCTCGCCCATAGCCGGGCTCGGCCGCAGCGGCTACGATCACCTCCTCCGCCTTCGCATGAGCACTCGCAGCAGCGGTTGCACCAACCGGCACAGCAGCAGCAGCACCGTGGCCTCGACTCAGGGTACGCTCGAACGGAATCGGCTGGGCAAGCATGCCCAAGATGGAGGTGGGTGCTGCAACCACCGCCGCTGCTGCTGCCGGAGCAGTCGAGGCCGCTTGATCCTGCTGGGTCGTATTGTTGTTGTGCTGCTGCTTGGCTGCATCGGCGGCGGTGGTTGCGTCTCGCTCGAGGAAGAGGTGCTCCGTCACCACGGGCACAATGGTGCACTCCTTGGCCAGATCCGCGCCCGCACCGTCGACGTGAGAATGGGGCGCGGCGACCGGACGAAGGAAAGGAGAGTGGGAGACAGAATGCGCATGGCCGGAGCCAGGGACTGGGACCGCGGGAGGAGCAGGAGCTGGTGGCACCGGTGGAGCAACCGTCACAGCGGCAGGTGCTTGTGCCTGTCCCGTGCGTCCAGCTTGCGGCCCCTTCCCTGGCTTCTTTCGTGTGTCGAGCAGCCTCCACGAGAAGAGCGGGTCAAGCGTAAATGCCTCGAGCACGGCCATGATGCTGTTCTTGTTTTTGCGCAGCACACGCAAAGTTTTTTCAGCGATGTCGCGGAATGCCCCGTCGAGTCCACCCACGGCGAATGCGCGCACGAACATGCGCGTGAGTCTGAAGGGAACCTTCTCTGGGAAGCGCTCGCGCATCTGGCTAACCTCGAAGCAATCGCCCAGATCGATGTGCACCAGCACGCCGCTCTTCTTCTCCAGGAGCAAATTGCACGTGTGACGGTCACCCAATCCGAGGATGTATCCGACCATGGACATCACCGCGCAGCTGTCGGTGAACCGGCGACGACGCTCCAGCCATGCTTCGCTCGACGGACTGTGCAGCCAGAGCACGTTGGCGAGGTCTTGACCGCTGGTCATCTGCAGCGCACGCTCGAACGCTTCGATGCGCTGCGGCACCGTGCAGAGCGGCAGGTTGGGCGCGTGCTTGACCATAAGCCTGTGCTCCAGATTCAGCAGCGTCGAGCGCGAATTGCGATAGCGCGCGATCACGGTGTGTATGGGATCGGCGCCGTTGACCCACTCGATCAGTCCGCTGTTGGGGCTCAGCGGGATCACGTTGTAGCGGCGAATACTGAGGTCATTTTTCGTCGTGGCGGCATCAGCAGCCAGCAGCGTGTTCGTGAGTCCGAACAACTGCATGACGCGCTCGTCCTGGCGCAGATCCTCATGCCCTTTGAGCAAGAAGGTGTAGCTCACACCGTCGCTGCCCAACATCGCCAGACGACGCGGATGCTGCTTGCTATCGATGATGCGCAGCAGCGGCTCGAACAGACTGATGCGCACCACGCATTCGCCGGCGCGGTAGGTGCCCGGCACAGCCAGCTCCAGCTCGCGGCTCAGCAGCAGCTGCGACGATATGTCGGACAGTTCCAACTCATGCGTGTCCTGGATCTGCTTGGCCAGCTTCCGGTAGACAGCAGTGTATAGCTCCCACGCCTTGGTCATCCACGCCGCGGTGTGGCGCGCCTCCTGCTTGAGCGCCTTGGTGCGCGCCTGTGCCTCTTCAAACGTGAGCTGTTGCAGATCCGGCTCGTTGTCCCGCGCGGCTGCAGCAGCCATGGCGCGTTCGTATCGCCGACAGCACTCGATCGCCTCGTTGAGCTCTTTGCCGTACGTGGCCACAAATGTTGCCTCCTTGATGCTCATGGCGGACTGCGGCTTCAGCAGCAGCGCATGCAGCGGCACCAGCACGCGCATCATCGCCGGGAAGTCCTGTAGCTGCCACAGGCGTGACGCATCCTCCAGTCCCTCGTGGAACAACTCCGGCCAGAGAATTGCCACACGGACCAGCTGCTCGCTCACCAGCGACGCTTGCGTCACCAGCAGGTTGCTGTGGGCACGCATGGCATCCAGCACCGCGAGCGCGCTGCGCCGACGGGTGTCAACGGGCGACTTGGACGCCACCATCAGCGGGTAGATCAGCGCTTGGGGATGCGCACGGCCTACGCGGTGAAGCAGCTCGAGCAGCACGTGGCGCACCGGCGGACTGGTCACGTGGATGCGCGCAATCAGCTGCGGAATAACGCTCAACCAGTGCTCAATGGCAATGAGGTGAATGCCGTGGAGCATGGCGGCGGATATGGAAGGCGGCGAGGCGTGCTCATCGGCCGGCGAATAGGGCGACATGAACGGCAGCGGCGGAGGCGTGGAGTTCTGCTGCGAGCGAAGTTGCGCCAACGAGCGTGCCGCATCGCCCGCATTTTCGCTCGGTCCAAACTCAAACCAGAGCGCCAGCACGCGCAACAGATCCTGCAGTGAGTTATCACCGGCGCTTTGCAGCGAAATGCTGCGGAAGAAGGCGTGAATGGCGCCGACGACATGGTGCGTGGGGACGAAGCCGGCTGCGCTGGTGGCGCTACTAGTGCTGATACTGCGCTGCACCGGCGGCATGGGTGACACCGCGCTCTTCGGGTCCAACAAAAACTTCCAATTCGTGCACATCCGTGCAAGCAGCATACCCAGATCGTGCCATGCGCGCACCGAGCTCGGATCGGCCACGGTACTCGCACGATACCAATCAACACATTCCATCAGCGACGCAGACGCAGCGGCCAGACCCGATGACGGATACGACGGCAGCGCTGCATTGGTGCTGGCTGCGGATGGCACAGGAGACGAGAACGTAAACGTGCTGTTCGGGAAGGGTGAGTATGGTGTGATCGGCGGCGTTGGCGCTGCCTCGAGACCGACCCCTCCGCTGGGAGCGAGCTGGCTCAGCGATTCGTCGAGGAAGCTCGATTGCCATTTGCCGATGCGAATGTAACACAGCGCCTTGAGTTTGTCCACATCTGCAACGGTGCGCGTCGTCTCGGCCGCCGCTCCGCCCGCCGATATCGCCTCGCGCAGCGCACGCGGGAAGACGTCGTTCTCCAGTTGCCCCACCAGCATGTCGCGCAGGCGATGGTAGGCCTGCACGCGATACCCTTGCGCATACAGGTTCTTGAAGGCGGCAAAGAGCAGGTGCGGAAGCTTCGTGCGCGGGCGGGTTGTCTCCAACACCTGCTGCATGCGTCGCATGGCGGGCACCTGAGCGGCAGCAATGCCGGACGGATCGGGAAGCAGCTCAATCGGATTGAAGCCGAGCAAGTTCTGCAGGATGCGCTCGCCTCGCGCCAGGAAAGTGTTCTGGGGGCGAGGAGCGCCCGTGAGCAGTGAGATCGACGGCAAGGGCACATCGGGCATCGCCGTGCCGAGCTCAATGGCTTGCTTGCGGCTGCACTCGACCAGCTCGAGGTACAGGCCGATGTTGCTCTCGTTGTAGTAGGGCGTACCGGGCGCGCGCAGCAGCTGCTGCTGCATGAGCAGTTCGCTCCACGTGTCCGCGTCGTCGCCGGAGCGGCTGAGCCCACCCAGCATGCGGCTAGACCACGTGCGCTGCAGCAGCATCTGACGGGGCGAGAGCGACGCGCCTGCATGCGACGCTGGACCAGACAGTTTGAAATCTATGATTTCCTCCAGTTGCGCCACCCGCTGCAACAGCAACAAGCTGCGATAAGCACGGTGATAGCTCTCGCCGATGAGCGCGGTGAGCTGCGGGTCCAGCACCTCCACGGCCCGATCCAAACAGCTGCGTGCCTCGTCGAAGCGGCCGCGGTGGATCAAAAAGATGGCGGAGTAGTAGTTCGCGTCGAAGCTGTGGCGCAGCTCGTTGATCGCGCGTGGCGCAGAAGCCGGGGAGGAGCGAAGGCCGTTCACCGAGTGCGAACCGTCATCGTCCCAGTACATCAGGAGCGGTGCCATGCTGTCCCAGCGGTGCAGATGACACGCGGCGGCAGCGGCCAGCGGGCACAGTTCGCGGCGCACCAGTGGATCATCGGTGCGGTTCCACAGGCCTTGCGCAAGGCCGGCCAGCTCATCCCACTCACCGAGGGCGCGCAGACAGCGCATCTTGCCCAGCTGCACCTCGACAAACTCACCGCTCAGTTCCACGTCATTGCTGCTGCCGGCTCCAGGCGACACTGCACTGCCAATCGCATTGGGCGTGGTCACTGCCGTATGCGCCGGTGACGGGAAGTGCATCTCCTGCTGTTGCTGCTCGTATGCCTCCAGCGCATCCTCCCAGCGCTGCAACTTCTCCAGCCACACGGGCTTCAGATTCACCTGGCTGTTGCGCAGGGAGGTGCTCGAATCCCCTGCCTGCTCCAGTTCCAGCACGCGGGCCCGCAGAGCTTCCTGCTGCTGCGCGCGCACAATCTTGAGGATGCCGTCCGCCGTCGACTGCTGGCCCAGCTTGTTGTTGATGCTGAGCAGAGATTCAATCAGATCTTCTGCCTGACGAATGGACGCTGCGGCTGCAGCATGGCCAGAGGCGCCGGTGCGGTCACCAGCCAAACCAGCCAGATTGATGTCGCTGGGAGTGGCTGCGATGGCAGCGAACTGGGTGACCGAGCTCGTTTGTTCAAACTCTGCTTCCTGATAGTGCAGCGCCGTGGCCAGTGCGTGGCAACGAATGCTGAGCGAGCTGAGCAGTCCGATGCTGATCGGCAATGTCGACTCCATGTGCTCCATGAACTCGCACAGACCGAGCAGTGTGGCCACCACGGATGAGGGTACTGAGCTCGCGGGCAGACCGCCCCCACCGACCACCGCGCCACCGGCAACGGACGAAGACCGATCACGCCGCGTCGGAGTGGGCGACTCACTGCTGCGGCGCATGGAGCCCAACGGAGTCGGCGACGGCGAGCTTAGCACCGAGCGGGTCGCCGAAAGTGGCGCCGCCACGCTCGCGCTTGGCGTGCTCACTGCGCGCATGAAGAGAAATTCTAGATTGGAAGTCAGATCATCTTGCGCGGCATCGCTGAGCTCGGGCCATGCAGCCAGGAACGCGGCGTTGAATAGGGTGCTGGCCAGTGCGGGATACTTGTGCGCGAGGAAGCTGCACGCGCGCAGCGACGGCGCGGGCGACTCCTTTAGCAGCTCGATGGAGAAGCTCTTCATCCACAGAAGGAAGTCTTCACGCGTGCTGCGTGCTTGACAGTTCCACGCGCGGGCCAGCGACTGAGACGACATGCGCAACTTCTTCACCTTGCCCTGTGGCGCAGCATCTTCTGTAGCGGATGCCCCGCTGTCCTCGCCCTCGTGCTCGGACAAAGACGCGAGGTCGTTGAACGATGCGGTGCGCGAGGCCATAGAGCCACCACCAGACGCACCGCCGAGGCCGTCTTCGTCCGCGCCGCTGTCATGCAACAGACCGCTGCTCTCGAGCTGCGCGGTGCCTTCTAGCGGCGGGAACAGCTGCAGGTGAAAGAAGTCTTTCGAGCTCAGGTCCAGCAAAGCGGCACCGGTGCCCGCTTGACCGGCTTCACGCGTCCATGCGTCGCCGTCCTCCCATGGCCGCTGCGTCCTCAGCTGTTTCTCGCTACGCACCTGCTCCACGCGCTCTCGCAACTGCTGCAGCATGAAGAGAAAGCGCTGACAGAAATTGTTGATGGGCGGAGGAAGAGGCTCCGCAATCGGAGAGGCACTGCCGGAATGCCGCGAATCGGCACGCCCGGAGCCAGGAGAGGACAGCGGAGCGTGTGGAGACGCCGACCTGCCCTCACTGCTGACACTGAGCTCGCGTGCGCGGGTGAATGACTTGCTCTGCGGAGTGCTGCTGACGCTGTTAATGCGCGGCGAGTGGGTCGGAACGCTCAAAAACGATCCCGTCAGTGCCGCACTGGCTGCCGTCGGTGTGCCTGCCGCTGCCGCCTCGTACTTCGCCACGAGTGGTCGCAGCGCGGCATGCAGTTGCCGCTCATAGAAGAGTAGGAAGTCAAAGCCGAGTTGGTGCATCAGCACACACAGCAGCTCCAAGCACGCCTCGGTAAGCGAACTGGGCGCCAGGCCGGGCGTGTTGAAGAAGCGCACCAGCGTGCCGATTAGCCGCGACGCATGCAGACTGCAGTCGTGCAGATGAGCAATGACGCTGAGGGACTGTACGACGGACAAGCAGAGTTTGAAGCTCGTGCTGGCGGATGGCGGAGTCTGCAGCTGAGAACTTGGACTTGACGTGGAGGAGCGCGATCGGTTCCCGCTCGCCGTTGCTGCAGCGGTGACTTCACGTGGCATCAGCTGCATGCTTCGCTCCAGTAGGCGCAGCAGCGTGGGCAGCAACGTGTGCAGGAACTCGGCCAGTGCATCGCGCCCTGAGCCGGCCAGAATCTGCAGCGTGTGCAGCACCTTGAGCAGCAGCACATGCGTCGCATGTGCCGGATGCGCATTGAAGCTGCGCGCTGCTGCGCGTGGCGGTTCCTGTGTCGCCGCCATCGTTTGATCTGCGTGCTGCAGCAGCTGCAGCAGCTTGGCCATAATCAACGGACGAAACGACGTCTTGAACTCTTCTTCTGCAGCGCCGCTGGCCCGCAGTGCCAGCGCCACCACTTCCAGCAGTCGGAGAATGGCCGACGTGAGTGCCGGCTCCGACCAGTAAGGCAGCTGCAGCGCCGGTGCCACGCCTACGCCGCCCTCGTGCACACCATCGAATGTCTGTCCGACGAACAGGAGCTGAAACAGGCGCGGCAGGAAGGGCCGCATGTGGAACGTGACGATCTGCGTGATGGCGGTCACGTGTTGCAGGTAGCCGAGCTGCAGCTGCACGACATCGTTCGGCGTGCTTCCAGATGCGAGCGTGCTACTGCCGCCCAGCGAGTGCGACGAGGAAGGTGCGCCGTCGTCGTAGAGCATGGAGAGTTGAGCCACTGGGCCAGATACGGCCGCGGGCAGCGGCATGCTCTGTGTGGCGAGCACGCTCATCTGCTCGAGCAAGAATGGCATGACATTCGGCAGGTACTGCGCGCTCTTGCTCGCACCCAACGATCGGAATATGAAGAGTATGGCGCGCAGGACCAGCACGTGCAGATGCGCCATGCGCGGGTTGATGAGGATGCGCAGCAGCGCGCGCAAGCTGACGGTGGGGAAGTAATCCTCGTGCAGTACGCTCTTCATGTCGGCGCCCGTCAGTTCCGCCTGCGCCATCAGATCAGGCAGGCTCGGCTCGGTCTCCAGAAAGTGATTCGCGTCCAGAACGGCAGCAGCTGTAGCAGAAGCGGCGGGTACGGCAGGAACGCTGCTGCCGCTAAGCTGGTGGACCTCGGTACTCTGCAGCGCCTGGAGGGCGGGCAGGCGACGAAAGCGATATGGGTTCAAGGCTCCAATTTTGCCGAGCAGCTTGAGCAGCTCCAGGCGCAACTCGTGCTGCGAGCTGCTGGTGAGGAAGTACGTCGACAACGCGCTCTGGCCCAGCAGAGCTGCACTTGACGAGCCGCTAATCGCATCAGCGGGACCGCTGGCCGCAATCCATGTGGTTCGCCGCATTCGCACCGCGTCACTCGTGCGCGTGTTCGTCGTGCTGCTGGTCGTGCTCCGGTCGTCGTGGAGCATGCGCAGCAGCGTCGGCAGCAGCGACGGGTACAGCATGTAGGGTTCGATCACGTTTCCGGTCGATGTGATCAGCTGACCGAAGGTGCGTATGGCCACTGTGCGCTTCATCATCGCCTCTTCGTCGTCGGGAGCCGCAGCGGCGCCGCTCGCCTGATCGTGCAGCGCGTCAATGATCAGCTGCAGCAGCAGCGCGATGGACGGACGCATGTCCACTCCCACCAGCACAGACAGCTTGCCGACAGTGGACAGGATGTAGGATGCCAGCTGAGATGAGTGGGGCAACGAGGAGAGCGCAGCAGCAGCGGAGGAGGAGGTGGTAGCCAACGAGGACAGAAGAGCGGGCTGCGCACGGCGCACCGCACTGCCACTCTGCATCGTCAGGATGTGTGTGAGCTTGGGCAGCAACACGTCGAGAATCGCCTGCGTGTAATTGCGACACAGCTTCTCGCCGCCCGGATACGAAATGAACGTGAGCAGCAGCTTTGCGTGCTGCTCCGACAGTGGGACGGGCGCCAGCGGCACCAGCGCTGCACCCGGATACACGGTGGAGGGTGCAGCAAAACCTCCAGCGACAAGCGAGTCGTCGGTATCCAGCAGCGATCCGGCGTCCATCGCATCTGGCTGCATGGCATGTGCGGTAGCGGCAGCAAAATCCTCCGCATCGTCGGGCTGGTGCTGCAGGCTGTGCAGGAGCTGCAGCAGGAACGCGCGAAGGAGCGGCAACAGATGCGTCGGGTTCCGCAGTGCCAGGGAGCTCAGTAACGCCAGGGCTCTCTCGCGGATTGCAAAAGCCTCATCATTGAGACACAGCGCCAGCGAAGACAGCACCTCCGACTGGCACAGGTAATTAGCCAGTACGCTGGGAGGCGAGGGCTGCAGGGTCGCGTGCATGCCGCCGTGCGCGAGCAGCTGCGTTGGACTGCCAGTGAAGGCGGTCAAAATCGCCAGGCGCACTGGCGCAGCTGCGTCGGATACGCACAGCACGACCAACTCCTTAAGCAAGTCGTAAACAGCCTCGCCTACCGCTGCGGCCGTCGGTGCCGCCTCGGCGCACGTGCACACCAGCGTGGTCAGTGTGATGGACGCCTGCAGGCGAATGCTCACGTCGCTCTCGTTTAGGAAGGGCAGCACGACCTCGCGCGAGAGAGGAAGGAGAGTCAATCGCTGCCCTTGCCAGTTGAACGAAGCCAGCGTGCGAAGAGCGAGCAAGATCGCCGCACGGTCGTGCTCGACCACAGCAGCGGCGGTGCGAATGGGAATTAGGCGCGACGAAGGCGGCAGCAGCTCCACAGCAACGCGACCACCTGGCAGCGTCGGCGAGAAACCCTTTGGCGGAGGCGCTTTGTACACCCCGCCGCGCTCGATCAGGGGCGCCGATTTGCCATAGCTAAAGTACGATGTCGCGATGACTGGTGTCGCCGGCGGCGAGGAGGGCTGCATCCTCTGCGTTGGCGACAGCAGCCATGCCTGTTGCAGCAGCATGCTGAGCAGGTCGAGCAGTCGATCCTGCACGGTGGGCAGTAGAGAGGACACATGCGCGCCGATGCTGCTCAGCGTGTCAACCAGCGGCTGGCTCAGTCCGGCGCTGAGCATGGCATCGAGGAGCGGCGGCAGGTGCGCCGCAAATTGCTCGCCCAGTGCGGCTGCCAGCATGCCAACACATGCCATGGCAGCCGCCGTGAAGCGTCGATAGCGGCGATTGCGCTCGACGGTCGGGTCAGTTTCGTCCTCGTCCGCCGCCGATGTAGCGTCCTTCTCCGCGCCGGCGGCGCTGCTGTTGCTGCCGAAGATTAGCCCCAGGCCAAAGAAGCCACCAGTGCGGCCGCGAGCGCTCGACGGGGGCGCGTCCGTTGGCGGTTGCATGCCCACAGTGAGCAGCAGCGACAATTTCAGCGCTGGCAGCACGCCAGCCAGCTGTGGCAGCAACACGCTCCCCACCGACGGGGCCAGGCGACCAAGCGACAGGAAGGCTGCGTCTCGCTGTTCCGATTCGAAATGCTGCGTCAACAGCGTCATCGTGTTGGATAGGTAGTCCGTTTGAAACTCCGCTGGACTGAGCTTCGCTGCCAGTGGCAGCAGCGCCAGCACGCAGCGGCGGATGTCCGCACTCGCGGCGTGACGGTGCAGCATCAGCAAGTCGCACACCTGACGAAAGCGCGGCGCCAAAAAATCGACGCTAGCTTGATCGAGCAGCTCGCCAAGCATCAGCAGAGAGCCATGGATGCGCGCCGCCTGCGCCACAGGGGACAGCGGGGTGGGCTGCGGGCGCGGCGACAGCACCATCTCGAAGCCGTGCGCAGTGGACTTCCGCTTGTTGCGCGCGTTGTCCGGTTCCAATCCGGCCTGCGCGGCTGCAAATATCCTCAAGTAGCACGTGCGCCTCCACCGCTCTGCCCTGGACGCCATGTCAACGAGACAGGCGCGCAGTGCCTGCGCCGCCGCCTCGCGCACGTCGACGCGCAGCGACTGCAGCGGCAACACGATCAGGTCCAGAAAAGTCGGCACGTGCACATTGAACAGAGTAGGAGCATTCACTGCAAGGTGCTTCAGTACGAGCACCGCAGACAGCTCGCGCAGATCCAGATTCGTGGACGCGGGAGCAGGAGGGACCGCAGCGGTGGAGGCAGCAGCGGCGGCAGCGGCGGCGGCGGTTGTAGCCGCATGCGCGCTGATCCACTCGAACGCCTGCTTGACTTGAAAATTGACGAGTTCCAGCGTGAATGGCGATCCCATGCGTGCGAGGTGTCCAAGCGCAGCCGCTGCCGCCTGCAGCAGCGCCGGCTCCGCGGCCTGTTGCAGCAGGAGGCGCAGCGCGTTCGCCACGCGAATCAGCACCGTCTCGCTGGCACTGGCCGGGAGGGATAGCAGCGCATCCAGCAGTTCGACGGCGGCTAGTTGGCACCACAGTGGCCGCGGCGGCGTTGCATTGAGCAGCGACAGGCATCGATTGCAGAGCGCCAGCAGCAGCGCGGCGGCACTGTCGGGGGAGTGCTGCCGCAGCTCCAGCGCCGCCTGCTGGCTCAAATACGCCACGGTGCGCAAGCGAATGCGCGCGCTCCTGCACAACACGCACACAACAAGCGCCACCACCACGCACGCAAGCACAAAGGGAGTCGAGTGTGCGTGAGTGACTTCCCACTCCCCTCATTCGTCCACAAGGTGGGGGCGGCCGCGACGTGGGGCACCAGCGGCTGACCGGCACTGGGCGGGATCGCTCAGGCGACGGGCGAGACTACTCTCCAGCGCACTCACACCGACACTCATCGGAGAGGAGGACACAGGCAACATGCCTGATGGACACAGGAGCAGACGAGTCCGCCAGTCAGCCCGGCACTTGTGGGCCTTCG
>Ga0256774_1000130_pt1 | contig 11652 bp, 10 predicted proteins | sample MC6MC0925MT_FD_186061 | JGI IMG/M metagenome (GOLD analysis project Ga0256774, IMG submission 186061) | Metatranscriptome of enriched soil aggregate microbial communities from Iowa State University, Ames, United States - MC6-MC0925-MT... | ecosystem: Environmental > Terrestrial > Soil >... | reverse complement strand
GGGGTCGGTACCTAGTCTGAGCGTTTTGACTTGTTGTTTATATTCTGTTATTTATGCTAATTACTTTGCTAATGAGGCTTTTTTTTAATATGAGATCAGCATTTTTCTCCTACAAAACTTAAACTCTTAAGAAAAAAACGGGGCTTTTTTCTCTACTAAAAAGCACATAATTGATTTTGGCATAATGTTGATTGTAGCGGAAGGTGTGAGAATCCTGCGGGAATACGGGGCAGGGAAGATCCCGCAGGCGCTAAGGCGCCGAGGAAGCTTCCCGTACCGCCCGCGGAAAGCGAACACCTGCAGCGGAAATCAACATTCCAGGTTAAAAGAGCCCATTTAAAAAAAGAGAGTGGCCCCAAAAAGTCCATTAATTTGGACAAGCCCAAAAATTATAGGGCTTTATATGCAATATCTTTACGGTAGAAAAATTCTTCATGATCTAGTTGTTTCATTGCTTGATAGACTGTATCCACTGCTTCTTGGATTGAATCTGCTTTTGCAGCTGCGAGTAGCAATCTTCCTCCATTCGATACATAAGGTCCTTCTTTGTCACCCCGGCTTGTGCCTGCGTGATAAAGAGAAACGGTAGAATCTTCACATGCAAAGGATGGTAACGCTACACCCTTTTTATAGTCTCCCGGATACCCCTCGGCTGCCAGAACGACACCGACGACGGCTTCGTTAGACCATTGAATAACCGGCTCTTTTCCATCCAACAAATCATTCACTAGCTGAACAAGATCACTTTCAAGCCTCGCCAACACAACTTGAGTTTCCGGGTCACCAAAGCGGGCGTTAAATTCGATTACTTTCGGACCTTGTTTCGTCTGGATTAACCCAGCATATAAAATCCCAGTAAAAGAGCGATTTTCTTGAACCATCGCTTTTGCAGTCGGAAGGAGAATTTCTTGGACTGCACGCTCAACTTCTGTTTCAGGAATAAATGGAACTGGAGAATAAGCGCCCATTCCTCCTGTATTTGGACCTTTATCACCATCAAATGCTCGCTTATGGTCTTGGGCTATCACCATTGGATACACCTTTTCCCCATTCACAAAAGCCATCAAAGAGAATTCTTCTCCTTCAAGAAACTCCTCTACTACAACAGTAGCAGATGATGCACCAAACCTTGCATCTAGCAACATATCCTTTAAGGCTTCGTCTGCTTCTTCCAGCGTCATCGCAACGACAACGCCTTTACCTGCTGCAAGCCCGTCAGCCTTGATGACAATTGGCGCTCCCTTTTTCTCAATATAGGATTTTGCCTCGTCGTAGGAATGAAAAGTTTCGTATTCCGCAGTTGGAATATTGTATTTTTTCATCAATTCTTTCGCGAAGGATTTACTTCCTTCAATGATTGCAGCATTTTTACGTGGTCCAAATATCTTTAAACCTGCCGCTTCAAACTCGTCTACGATTCCTGCTGTAAGTGGAACTTCCGGACCTACAATTGTAAAATTAATCTTCTGTTCCTTCGCAAATTGAATAAGATTGGAAAAATCGGTTTCTTTTATCGGGACAAGAATCGCATCTTCGGCAATTCCGGCATTTCCTGGTGCACAATATACTTCATTTACGAGTTTGCTCATCTTTACTTTTTTACAAAGGGCATGCTCTCGTCCGCCTCCGCCCACAATCAACACCTTCAAAAAATTCACCGCCCAATAATATTTTGAACCTGTCCCCATGAGATAGGTTTAATGTTTGAAGTGACGTACGCCTGTGAAAATCATAGTGATGCCGTGTTCATCGCAAGCTTTAATTGATTCGTCATCGCGAATCGACCCACCTGGCTGGATGATTGCCGTGATTCCCGCACGGGCTGCTTCTTCTACTGTGTCCCCCATTGGGAAGAAGGCATCTGATGCAAGGGCTGCACCTTTTGCCCGTTCTCCAGCTTGTTCAAGGGCGATTTTTGCTGCTCCGACACGGTTCATTTGACCTGCGCCAACACCAAGCGTCATGTCGTTTCCTGCTACTACAATCGCATTGGATTTAACATGCTTTACTACTTTCCACGCTAATTTCAGAGCTGCTATTTCCTCATCTGTCGGTTTTCGTTTTGTCGGGATTGAAATTTGCGCATCCTCGTATGTAAAGGAATCTTGGTCCTGCACCAGCAATCCACCTTCCACAGAAGTCAGCACTTTTTCCTGTTTTTTCGAACCATCAAATGGAATCGTCAATAAACGAATATTTTTCTTACTTGTTAAGATGTTCAATGCCTCTTCTGAAAAAGCAGGGGCAATAATGATTTCCAGAAAAATTTCATGTAACTGACGGGCAGTTTCGCCATCCACTTCTCTGTTAAATGCGACAATGCCACCAAAAATGGATGTCGGATCGGCTTCATATGCTTTTTTGAAAGCCTCGGATGCAGTCGCTCCAATCCCCGCACCACAAGGGTTCATATGCTTCACCGCAACTGCAGCAGGTTCGTCGAAATCCTTCACAAGCTGTAAAGCCGCATCTGCATCATGAATATTATTGTAAGATAATTCTTTTCCGTGAAGCTGTTGTGCATTTGCTATTGAAAATTCTGATCCGAGTGGATTTTTATAAAAAGCTGCCTTCTGATGCGGATTTTCTCCATAACGCAAATTTTGTTTCAATTCATATGTAAAGGTAACCCGTTCCGGCTGTTCTTCACCTACCAGCTCTGTCATATATTCCACAATTTGTGCATCATATGCAGCAGTATGACGGAATACCTTAGCAGCAAGCTTGCGTTTTGTTGCTTTGGACACCTCTCCATTTTCCTGCAACTCCGAGAGAACTGTTTCGTAGTCAGTGGAATCTACTAAGACGGTTAAATCTTCGTGGTTTTTGGCAGCCGCTCTTAGCATGGACGGACCACCAATATCGATATTTTCAATTGCATCTTCTGCAGTTACATCCGGCTTTAAAATTGTCTGTTGAAACGGATATAAGTTTACACAAACGAGATCAATTGGCTTAATCCCTTGTTTATCAAGTTGTTTCATATGGTCGTCGGAATTTCTTTTAGCGAGCAACCCTCCGTGAATCATTGGGTGAAGAGTTTTTACCCGACCTTCCAATATTTCTGGAAAACCTGTTATTTCGTCTACTCCTGTAACAGGTACACCATTTTCTTCAAGTGTTTTTTTTGTTCCACCGGTAGATAATAATTCAAATCCGAGCTCAACAAGCGCTTTTGAAAAATCAACTACACCTGTTTTGTCCGACACGCTGATTAGTGCTCTTTTCATGAACCTGTCCTCCTTATAAGTTTTCTCCGAAAAATTTCTGCAAAATTTCCGGATAAAATTCATGCTCAATTCCGTGAATTTTCTGCTCCACTTCTGCAAGTGATTCCTCACCTGAGAGTTCTAATGCTCTTTGTGCTATGATCGGTCCCGTATCCATTCCTTCATCTACATAATGGACCGTAACTCCCGTCCTTTTCACACCTGCCCGAACCGCTTGACCGATTGCATCCTTGCCCGGGAATGCCGGCAATAAGGATGGATGAATATTGACGATTTTATTTTTATAAGCTGCAAGCAAGGTTGGTCCAATTAATCTCATATAGCCCGCAAGGACAACGACATCAACTTCATTTTGCCGCAATTGACTTATCATTTCTTTTTCAAAAATCGCTTTTGCCTCATATTCTTTCGGATTAAAGACAAAGCTCCTGATATTTTCATTTTTCGCTTTTTCGATGACTGGAGCCCCAGGCTTATCACATACAAGCAAGGCGACTTCCACATGAAGGCACCTTGCTTTTACTGCATCAACAATTGCTTGAAAATTGCTTCCTGTACCCGAAGCAAAAATAGCTATTTTTTTCACTTTGCTGTCCCCGCATTCACAAATGTAACCCCATCATTTTTAACGACTGAACCAATTTTATAAGCTTTTTCACCTTGTTCCACAAAAAAACGAATGGCTGACTCTGCATCATCAGATCGAACAGCTACGACAAATCCAATTCCCATATTAAAAATATTGTACATTTCGTCCTCGTCTAATTTTCCATATTTCTTAAGAGCTTGGAAAATAGGCAAAATTGGCCACGTTCCTTTTTCAATGACGACTCCGAATCCTTCAGGCAGCATTCTTGGAATATTTTCGATAAAACCTCCGCCCGTAATATGGGACATACCTTTTATTTCAAAATCTTGTAAAGCAGCTAAAATTGACTTTACGTAAATTCTAGTTGGCTTTAATAATTCCTCACCTAGTTTACTAGTCAGCTCGGGAAGTTCCGCATCAAGCGAAAATCCTTGATCTTCAAGAAATATTTTTCGGACTAAGGAATACCCGTTGCTATGGATGCCACTTGAGGCTAAGCCTATAAGGACATCGCCTTCCTGAATATGTTCTCCTGTAATAATCTGCGACTTTTCACAAGCCCCTACAGAAAATCCCGCTAAATCATATTCATCTACTTCATATAGGCCAGGCATTTCCGCCGTTTCACCGCCAATTAAGGCACATCCAGCCTTCTCACATCCATCCGCAATCCCGCTTACGATTTGCTCGATTTTATCGGGAACTGCTTTTCCGAGTGCGACATAATCGAGAAAATAAATCGGTTCTGCTCCTTGTACGACAATGTCATTCACACACATGGCAACACAGTCAATTCCAATTGTGTCATGTCGGTCCATCATGAAGGCTAGCTTCAGTTTTGTCCCGACTCCATCAGTACCCGAAACAAGAACCGGCTCTTTTAAATTGAGTTCGGATAAATCAAAAGCGCCGCCGAAGCCGCCTAATTGTCCCATGACTCCAGCGCGCATCGTTCTCTTTGTATGTTTTTTTATTTTTTCTACCGCTTCATACCCTGCTTCTATATTAACTCCGGCCTTTTGGTAGGCATTTGCCATCCCGCCCGCCTCCTAATGATTTTTCATTGTCTGGCTCCAGCGCCTATCGACTATCAAACTTCCTGTCCTTCTCCCTACGATAAGTCAACATCGGCTCTTCCTGTCTAGCTGCAGGCGCCAGCCCCTCGAGGTCAAATAACCTGAGTCAAAAAAAGTCAAAGACCGGACTTTTTTGACTCAGAACATTTGCTTGTCGGATGCCCGCAGGATGCGGGTAAGGAAGGCGTTGCAACAGGACGTTGCGCTCTTAGCCTTCCTTCCTCTGCAGGCGCCTTCCGCTTTTCCAACTTCGCTGTGTTTCCTTTATCTCAGTCGAAGGCCCAAATAGGAACGTCGACTAAAACCGCCACGTCCTGTGGCGACGTCGACGGACCCACATCCTGTGGGCCTGTACGTCGATGGGCAAGGCGCTTCCGCTTTTCTCAATAGCTATTTAATTCCTTCTCGTGCGGTAAGAGTGTATCCGGATAAATCTCCGTAGGATACTCACCTGTAAAACAAGCAAGACATTGTCCGCAATTTTTCCCATACCCTTTACGACCAATCGCTTCCAACATTCCTTCGACACTTAAAAATGTAAGGGAATCCGCTCCAATGATTTCACGAATTTCTTCCACACTATAGAGAGAAGCAATTAACTCTTCATGTGTGGAAGTGTCAATCCCATAAAAACATGGATTTTTCATCGGAGGTGAGCTGATGCAAACATGAACCTCTTTTGCCCCCGCTTCTTTTAGCATGCGGACAATCCTTTTACACGTCGTACCACGAACAATCGAATCATCCACCATGATGACGCGCTTACCTTCGACCACTTTTCTTACAGGTGAAAGCTTCATTTTTACACCGCGTTCACGCAATTCCTGAGATGGCTTGATAAAAGTTCTGCCGATATAGCGATTTTTAATCAAGCCCATTTCATAAGGAATCCCAGCCGTTTCCGCAAAACCTATCGCAGCAGAAATACTTGAATCCGGTACCCCGGTTACGACATCCCCTTCGATCTGGGCTTCGCGTGCCAAGACTTTCCCAAGATTTTTTCGAGCTGTATGAATGTTAATTCCTTGAATATCACTGTCTGGACGGGAAAAATACACATACTCCATCGTACACATCGCATTTGTTGCAGATAGTGCGAAACGCTCAGCATGGATACCTTCATCATTAATGACGATGAGTTCACCCGGCTCCACATCACGTACAAACTCGGCTCCGATTAAATCATACGCGCACGTTTCCGATGATACACAATAGGCATCTCCGATTTTCCCAATCGATAATGGGCGCAACCCGTTTGGATCTAAGGCAATCATCAGTTCTGTTTCGGTAAGAAGGATGAGTGCATATGCCCCTTTCACCATCGAAAGTGCATTTTTCATTTTATCCGTAAATGCAAGATAGCCGCTTCTTTTGATTAAATGGGCGAGTACTTCCGTATCCGAAGTCGTTTGAAAAATACTCCCTTGCATTTCGAGTTGATGTTTTAAATCAATCGCATTGATTAAGTTTCCATTTTGCGCAAGCGCCAAACTCCCGCTCTGTGAGTGGAACAGAAGGGGCTGGACATTCTCCAATCCGCCCTTTCCAACCCCTCCATAGCGAACGTGTCCAATGGCACTTTTCCCTGGGAGACTCTCAAGCTTTTTTTCATCAAAAACATCATTAACAAGACCTTCTCCTCGGATTCCCTTTAGGCGATGACCATCCGTCACGACAATTCCAGCACCCTCTTGTCCACGATGCTGTAAACTGTGTAAACCGTAATACGTAATTTTTGCAGCATCGGGATGACCCCAAATTCCGAAAATGCCGCATTCCTCGTTTAGCCCTTTAATGTCAGCAAACATGGAATGGCTCCTTTCCATGCATCTTCTAACGATTTGACGTCAGAATGAATCAATTGTTTTTCCGATCCTTCGATAGTCAACTGGCCACTATCTGTAACTTCCCCGATAAAAATTGCGTCTTCCACCAGTTGTTCAAATGATCCTTGATGTTCTTTTTTCACTGATAAAATAAATCGGGATTGAGTTTCCGCAAATAATGCTGACGTTTCGTTTCCATCAAGTTTTACTTCTGCTCCGAGACCATCCGTGTTAAACAATGATTCTGCAATGGCAACAGCTGCACCACCTTCGGAAACATCATGAGCAGATGCAACATATCCAACGCGAATCGCTTCAAGAATTTGTTTCTGTCTTTTTACTTCTACGTCTAAATTAATCGCTGGAGCTTTTCCAAAAATCTTACCGCTCACCATTTTCTGCAATTCACTTCCGCCAAACTCATCTGTCGTTTCTCCGACTAAATAAACGAGATCACCAGCAGATTTAAAGTTCTGAGTTGTAATATAAGATAAATCTTGAATCAAGCCGACCATACCAATGATAGGTGTTGGGTAAATGGCATTTCCGCCTTTTTCATTGAAAAGGGACACATTCCCACCAATAACCGGGCTTTCAAGGGCAATACATGCTTCACTAATACCGGCTGCTGATTTTTCAATTTGCCAAAAAATTTCTGGTTTTTCCGGACTTCCAAAGTTCAGTCCATCTGTAATCGCGAGTGGCTGAGCTCCAGAGCAAACAACATTTCTCGCTGCTTCGGCGACCGCAATTTTTCCACCGACCTCCGGATCTAAATAAATATATCTAGAATTACAGTCCGTTGTTATAGCAATTGCTTTATTCGTTCCGCTAATTCGAACGACTGCTGCATCTGATCCCGGGCTGACCACTGTATTTGCTCCAACATGCTGATCAAATTGACTATATACCCATTCTTTACTGGCTATGGTTGGTTGTTGTAAAAGCTTAAGCAACGTTTCATTATAATCAGTTACTTCAGGGATTTCCTGTTCCATAGTTTGGAATTCGCGGTAATACGCTGGTTCTTCTGATGGTTTATGATAAACTGGAGCATCCTCGGCAAGTGCATCAGCCGGCACTTCCGCAACAACTTCCCCTTTATGAATCAGACGAAGCATTTTATCATCTGTCACATGCCCAACAGAAACGGCTTCAAGATCATATTTTGCAAAAAGATCAACGACTTCTTGCTCGCGTCCTTTTTTGACGACAATGAGCATTCTTTCTTGTGATTCAGAAAGCATCATTTCGTAAGCTGTCATGTTTTCTTCTCGTTGTGGAATTAAGTCAAGATTCATTTCCACCCCGTAACCAGCTTTACTTGCCATTTCTGCCGAAGAACTCGTCAAGCCCGCTGCGCCCATATCTTGAATCCCAATCAATGCATCAGATTTTACAAGCTCTAAACAAGCATCCATAAGCATTTTTTCTGTAAAAGGATCTCCTGCTTGGACAGCTGCTCGTTCTTTTTCCTCCTCTTCCTCCGCTAACTCCACAGATGAAAAAGTAGCTCCGTGAATACCATCACGACCAGTAGCAGCACCGACATACATGACCGTATTGCCGACACCTTTTGCCTGACCTTTTTGAATATGTTCATGATCAATCAATCCAACTACCATCGCATTTACGAGTGGATTTGTTTTATAGGCATCGTCAAATTGAATCTCGCCGCCAACTGTTGGGACGCCTAGTGCATTTCCGTAATCAGCAATCCCTGCGACTGCTTGCTCCAATAAATAACGAACTCTAGGAGTGTCGAGTTCACCAAAGCGAAGAGAATTTAATGAAGCTATTGGCTTTGCTCCCATGGAAAATACATCGCGAATAATTCCGCCAACCCCAGTTGCAGCCCCTTCATACGGTTCTACTGCAGACGGTGAGTTATGGCTTTCAATTTTAAAAACGACAGCTTGATTATCGCCAATATCAACGATTCCAGCACCTTCACCCGGTCCTTGAAGGACCTGCTTTCCTTTTGTAGGGAATTTTTTCAAAACTGGTTTGGAATTTTTATAGCTGCAATGCTCTGACCACATAACAGAAAAAAGACCTGTTTCCGTATAATTCGGAGTTCTGCCGAGCATTTTTTCCGCTAAGGCAAATTCTTCATCCGTTAAACCCATTTCACGATATATTTTTTCGTCCTTGATTTGTGTTGGATTTGGCTCAAGCGTTTGTTGCATGTGATTCCCTCCAGTTTCTTACGATCGATTGAAAGATTTTCAGACCATCTTCACTACCAAACAAAGTATCTACTGCACGTTCAGGATGTGGCATCAACCCAAGGATATTTCCTTGTTTATTCGTAATGCCTGCAATGTTTTCGATGCTTCCATTTGGATTTTCTGATGTATACGTAAAAATAATTTGATTGTTCGATTTTAATTCTGCTAAAGTCGCTTCGTCACAAAAATAGTTCCCTTTACCATGGGCAATTGGGATTGTAATTTGTTCAGCCTTTTCATAAGCGGAAGTGTAGGCTGTGTTGTTATTTTCCACTTTTAGCTGGACTTGCTTACAAATGAACTTAAGATTTTCATTTTTAAGCATTGCACCTGGCAGCAAGCCTGCTTCTAGTAAAATTTGAAAACCATTGCCAATTCCGAGAATTAATTTTCCTTTTTCAGCAGCTTTTTTAATAGATTTCAAGATTGGTTGCATATTGGCAATCGCGCCTGGACGGACCGCATCTCCATAAGATGCCCCTCCTGGAATAAGTATGGCATCATATTGGTCCAAGCTATCACTTACATGGCTTACATATTCCACATCTTCATTCAACTTATGTTTAATCACGTCATACGTATCGACTTCGCAGCTTGTTCCGGGGAAAACGACGACAGCAAATTTCACTGTGCACCAACCTCCTCAATCTCAAAGCGGTAATCTTCAACTTCTTTATTGACGAGGAGACTTTTACACATATTGTGAACAGTCTCTTCAATACTTTGATCAGTATTTTTAATCTTCAACTCCATATATTTACCAACTCGTACTTCTTGAACTTCAGAAAAATCATGCTTTTGCAATGCCTTCGTCGCTGCTGAACCTTGTGGATCAATTACACTTTCCTTCAACGTTACAAATACCTTCACCTTATACATCATCATTTCTCCTCTCAAAATTAAATCCAAATGTTTGTCTGTTCTAGTTCCCTTAAAGTAGCGTCTATATTGTCTGTTAACACCGTCACGTGACCCATTTTACGGTTATGCTTCGCTTCTTCTTTTCCGTAAAAATGAATGGACCAATCTGGACGTTTCGGAATTTCGTCTATCACTGCTTCTACATGCTGACCTAAAATATTGACCATCACTGCATGCTGTAAAAGCTTAACGTTTTGCATTGGCCAGCCACAAATTGCACGAATATGCTGGTCAAACTGAGAAAGATTGCAAGCTTCGATTGTATAATGACCAGAATTATGTGGGCGTGGTGCAAGTTCATTTACGTATATTTTTTCATCTGCTGTTAAAAAGAGTTCAACCGCCAGCGTACCTACTAAATGTAGATGGTCGGCAATTTTACTCGCCAATACAGATACCTTTTTTTCTACATCTACTGAAATCCGAGCAGGAACAATCGTTTGATGCAAAATATTATTTATATGAATATTCTCACCTACAGGAAAACAGTTTAACTCACCTGTTGTGCTCTGCGTCATCACCACTGAAATTTCTTTTTCAAAAGATATCCATGTTTCAAGTACACATGGTCCATTTCTTAGAAGTTCGGCTGCTTTTTCAAGGTCTTGCTCTTTTTTAATAATAAATTGACCTTTACCGTCATAGCCTCCGCGTGATGTTTTCAAAACGGCTGGAAAACCGATATTTTTAATTTCAATTTTCAAATCTTCCTTATTTCGAATAATTGCATAAGGAGCAACCTCCACAGCAGCTTCTGTTAAAGCTTGCTTTTCCAAGATTCGATCCTGCGTTATTTTGATCAACTCCGCACCTTGGGGAATATAAGATTGATTTGAAAGCCAATCCAATGCTTCATAATCAATATTTTCAAATTCATATGTAATGACATCACTTTTTTCAGCTAATTCTAAAAGCGCCTCGCGATCATCATATGCTGCCACAATTTGTTCATCCGCCACTTGACCAGCTGGTGAATTAGGAGCAGGCTCCAAAATGACAACACGAAATCCCGCTTCTTTTGCTGAAAAAGTCATCATTTGGCCAAGTTGGCCACCGCCAATGATGCCTATCGTTTGTCCTGGTTTAATAAACGGTTTAGACAAGCTGATCACTGCTTTCCAATACTTTTTCTTTTAAATCATTTCTTCTTTTTTCGAGACGATCTGCTACTGCACTATTTTCAATTCCTATGATTTGAGCAGCTAATAACCCTGCATTAATGGCACCGGCTTTTCCAATTGCAACTGTTGCAACTGGCACTCCACCAGGCATTTGCACAATGGACAATAAGGAATCTAACCCCTTTAATGTTTTGGATTCCACAGGAACCCCTATGACAGGTAAAAGTGTTTTAGACGCAACCATACCTGGAAGATGCGCTGCACCTCCTGCACCTGCAATGATGACTTTCAGCCCTCGTTCTTTTGCAGTTTCCGCATACTCAAACATTAAATCCGGGGTCCGATGTGCTGATACAACCTTCTTTTCATATGGAACCTTTAATTCATCAAGTATGTCACAAGCATGTTTCATCGTTTCCCAATCAGACGTACTGCCCATAATGATTCCGACTTCGGTTTTCATCCAATCCCTCCGTCCATTCAATAAAATAAAAAATCCGGATAGACTGCTTTTCTTAAAAAGAAAGCAGTCTATCCGGGTATAGAAAACGCATTTGAAAAAAGCACATCAAATGCTTCCCAAATTCCACTTTCCTCATAGTCCAATTATTTAAGGTAATCGGGTAGAGACTTATGGGCCATATTCCCATGATATACG
>Ga0256774_1000129_pt1 | contig 11674 bp, 14 predicted proteins | sample MC6MC0925MT_FD_186061 | JGI IMG/M metagenome (GOLD analysis project Ga0256774, IMG submission 186061) | Metatranscriptome of enriched soil aggregate microbial communities from Iowa State University, Ames, United States - MC6-MC0925-MT... | ecosystem: Environmental > Terrestrial > Soil >... | reverse complement strand
GTTTCGCAAGCCTCGTTCCATAAGGCCCTTTCGTGCAGCAGCGGGACGAACCTGTCACCCCGCATCAGGGTTGTCTGGTGGCAGCGAGCCGCACCACCGCGTTCTTATAGCCCCAGATCAGCCAACGCCTTGCTGACGACCTTGGCTGGTAGAGGAATGTACCCGTCTTTCATGACAACTTCCTGACCTTGTTTTGACAGGATCAGTTTGACGAACTCGGCTTCCAGCGGATTGAGCGGCTTGTTCGGCGCCTTGTTCACGTACACATAGAGGAAGCGCGCCAGCGGGTAAGTGCCGTTGAGGGCGTTGGCCTCGTTGTCTTCGATGAAGGCGTCGCCTTCCTTCTTGGCCAGCGGCACGGTGCGCACGCTGGACGTTTTATAACCAATGCCCGAATAACCGATGCCGTTCAGCGAGCTGCTGATAGAGCTGACCACCGACGCAGAGCCTGGCTGCTCGTTGACGTTGGGCTTGAAGTCGCCTTTGCACAGCGAGACTTCCTTGAAGTAGCCATATGTGCCCGACACCGAGTTGCGGCCGAACAACTGGATAGACTTGCCGGCCAGGTCACCGGTCACGCCAACGTCGCCCCAGGTCCTGGCATCGGCCTTGGCACCGCACAGGCGGGTCGCCGAGAAAATCGCGTCGACCTGCTGCAGGGTCAGACCCTTGATGGGGTTGTCCTTGTGCACGAACACCGCCAGCGCATCCACCGCCACCGGAATCGCCGTTGGCTTGTAGCCGTACTTCTGCTCGAACGCCGAAACCTCGCCGTCCTTCATCTTGCGGCTCATCGGGCCAATGGTTGCGGTGCCTTCAGTCAGCGCAGGGGGCGCCGTCGACGAACCGGCGGCCTGAATCTGGATATTCACGGCCGGGTATTCTTTCTTGAAGGCCTCGGCCCACATGGTCATCAGGTTGGCCAGGGTGTCGGAGCCGACGCTGGACAGGTTGCCCGAGACGCCAGAGGTTTTGACGTAAGGCTTGATCGCCGGGTCCACCGCGGCGACGGCGTTCGCGGTGGCAACACCGACAGCGGCAAAGGTGAGTGCAGTCATCAAACGCTTGAATGTCATGCCTGGCTCCTGGCAAGGTCGAAAAGGCTGGCCGGGGTAAATGATGGCCATGTGACTAATCTATGACCAGGATGTGACAATAAAATGAAAGGCCGCCATCCTTTTCGGGTGGCGGCCTTAAATTAAGCCCAGTGTTTGCAACAAGGTATTTCTACGTGAAGGCTGTTTTCTTCTTCAGCAAATACATGCCAATCACCATCCCCAACGCACACAGAATCGCCACGTACCACGCAGGCGCCATCGGATTCACCTTGTTCAGCCCCTGCACCACCATCGGGGTCAGACCGCCAAAAATCGCGTAGGCCAGGTTGTAGGAAAACGACAGCCCCGAGAAACGGACCACAGGCGGGAAGGCTTTCACCATCACGAACGGCACCGCACCGATGGTGCCGACGAACAGGCCGGTGAGCGCGTAGAGCGGGTACAGCAGGTCCGGATGCCCGCCGACGATGTGGTAGAAGGTCCAGGAGGTGACCAGCAGGCCCAGCGAGCCGAGCAGGAACACCAGGCCTGCGCCAATGCGATCCGCCAGTGCGCCGGCGCCGATGCAGCCCAGGCTGAGCATGACGATTGCCAGGCTGTTGGCTTTCAAGGTGACGGCAGGGGCGAAGCCAAAGTTGATTTGCAGCAAGGTCGGGGTCATGAGGATGACCACCACGACGCCCGCCGACAGCAGCCAGGTCAGCGCCATCGACAACACCACGGCACCGCGATGATCACGCAGCACGGCCTTTAGCGGCACTTCTTCGGCCAGTTGCTTGCGCTGTTGCAGCTCGGCGAACACCGGCGTCTCGTGCAGCCAGCGGCGCAGGTAGACCGACATCAGACCAAACACCCCGCCCAGCAGGAAAGGAATACGCCAGGCGTAGTCCGAAACCTCGGCAGGTGAGTAGACGCTGTTGATCCAGGTGGCGACCAGCGAACCGAGCAGGATCCCCGAGGTCAGACCCGACGTGAGCGTGCCGCAAGCGTAACCGACGTTACGGGCGGGAACGTGTTCGGAAACGAATACCCACGCACCCGGCACTTCGCCACCAATGGCAGCGCCCTGAATCACGCGCATCAGCAGCAATAAAATCGGCGCCCAGATGCCTATCTGCGCATAGGTTGGCAGCAGGCCCATGATTAGCGTCGGAACCGCCATCATGAAAATGCTCAGGGTGAACATTTTCTTGCGGCCCAGCAGATCGCCGAAGTGCGCCATGACGATGCCCCCCAGCGGGCGGGCCAGATAACCGGCAGCAAAAATGCCAAACGTTTGCATCAGACGCAGCCATTCCGGCATGTCTACGGGGAAGAACAGCTTGCCGACCACCGCCGCGAAGAACACGAAGATGATGAAATCGTAGAATTCCAGTGCACCACCGAGGGCGGAAAGGGACAGGGTTTTGTAATCGTTGCGGGTCAGCGGACGCGAAGGCTGAGCGGCACTTGAAGGCACAGAGGACATGACAATGGCTTCTCTTTTGAGGCTCTCTTGGGACGAAAAATCAACAGCAAGGCAGCCATGGGTATCGGCTGTGCACGCGATTTATCGACTCGAAGAGGTGATCGGGCATCAAAATTGCGTGCCAATGTCGGCGTAGTGCGCCAAATCGGTCCGGCAAGATAGCAAATTGCACGCAGATGCACATGTATTGCAACGAGGACGGGGCAAAATGGGACCCGGCGGTCGTTTCACAAGACTGCCCCCGATATACTTGCCGGCCGCGACTCAACCGGTCTTTCAGGGAAATTGTGCGAAACCATTTACCCGAGTCGTTTTCGCAGAGTTTCCCTTATTAATGAATTGAAGACTTATAGAGTCATGGGGCAGAGGGCCCTTTTATGAACGAGTTAGAACAGGAAGATCCTATTCCGCAGGGCGACCTCGCCTTGCAAATCACTGCACTCCCGCGCGAGACCAACGGCTTTGGCGACATTTATGGCGGCTGGCTGGTCGCGCAGATGGACCTCGCCGGCACGGCCATGGCCAGCAAGGTTGCGGGCGGTCGCGTGGCCACCGTTGCGATCGATCGCATGGCGTTTCTGGTGCCGGTCGCGGTTGGCGCGCAGCTTTCCTTTTACACCCAGACCCTGGAAATCGGCCGCAGCTCGATCCAGATGATGGTCGAAGTGTGGAGCGACGACCCGCTGTCCAGCGAATGGCGCAAGGTGACTGAAGCAGTATTTGTGTTTGTCGCCATCGACGGCAGCGGCCGTACCCGCTCGGTGCCTGCACGGCGCTAATCGCGGCACGGTTTCATCGCACTTGGCAGGGCGCAGTAAACTCATCAAGCTTGGCACAGTCTGATTGTGTCACTGTCCTTTGAGTGAGTACCCCTATGCCTACGCCAGAAGTCGAATCCATCCAGCTCGGTGAGCTCAATTGCTGGCGTATCCGCCACGGCCAGGCCGAACTGGTGGTCGCCCAGCAGGGCGCGCACATCATCAGCTATCAGATCGACGGCGATCAGCCCTTGATCTGGTCCAACCCCGGCGCAGTGTTCAAGCACGGCAAGGCCATTCGTGGCGGTATGCCAGTGTGCTGGCCGTGGTTCGGCAACTTCCAGCGCAACCCGCAAAGCGTGCAGGCCATGCGCCAGAGCGACGAGCCTGCGAACGCACACGGTGAAGTCCGCGCGATCGACTGGGAGCTGATGGGCATGGGCGAAGACGGCGATGCGCTGATCGTCGAGTTCATCCAGCCCAAAGCCGAAGGCCATCTGCCTGGCTGGCCGCATACCGTGGGCGTGAAGCTGCAGATCCGCATGGACGCTGCGCTGAACGTCAGCCTGGCCAGCTTCAACGCAGGTTCCGAAGAAGTCAGCCTGAGCCAGGCGCTGCACAGCTATTTCGCAGTCAGCGACGTGCATCAGGTGAGCATCGAAGGCCTGGACGGCGTGAGCTATCTCAATACGCTGGAAAGTTGGGAGCAGCAGAACGTGCAAGTAGGTGACATTACGTTCACCGGCGAGACAGACCGCATCTATCAGGACACACCGGACCTGGTTTCCATCGTCGACCCTGAGTGGAAACGTCGCATCCAGATTCAGACCCAGGGCTCGAAGTCCTCGGTGGTCTGGAACCCGTGGATCGAAAAGACCAAGACCTTCAGCGACATGGAGGCCGATGGCTGGAAAAGCATGGTGTGTGTCGAGACGGCCAACGTCATGAGCGACATCGTGACGCTCAAGCCGGGTGACATGCATGTCATGGGCGTGAGCATCTGGGCCGAGCCGCTGACGGAGGAGTGAGGCTGACCGTGCAGGAGCGCGCTTGCCCGCGAACGCGATGTGCCAGACAACCTTGCAGTGTCTGACCTGACGCATCGCGGGCAAGCGCTCCTACAAGAGAGCTTCGCGCTTACAAATCCGCCTCAGTCACCACCCGTACCTTCGCCGCATCCATCGCATAGGCGGCATCGGCCAGATCATTACTGACTTTCTCGACCTTCAACGTGCCGATCACCCAGAGCGGCGTGTAGATGTCGTCGATCTTCAGCCCTTTCGGATAGCGCACCAGCACCAGCTGGTTGGGCGGCGGTGGCGGCACGTGGATGCAGGCCCCCGGATACGGAACGAGGAAGAACAGCGTGCTGTGCCCTTTCGCGTCGGTTTCCAGCGGCACCGGGTAACCGCCCAGGCGGATGTTCTTGCCGTCCATGGCTGCCACGGTCTTGGTCGAATACATCACGGCAGGCAAGCCCTTGCTCTGCTTCAAGCCTCCCTTGCTGTCGAACGTACCCTGAGCTTCCGGGGAGTTGTGGTCGATTTCGGGCATGGCTTCGAGGGCTTTCTGATCCGACTTGGGCATGAGTTCGAGCCAGTCGGTTTCAGGCAGGTCGGCGGCGCGTGCCAGTCCACAGACCAGCAGCAGGGAAACGAGGAGAAGACGACGCATTGCGGTGCTCGGCGTGGGGGATTGATTGCCGCGCATTCTAGCCCTCTGCGCCGCAATAGCGCAGAGGGCCAGACCGGTTTTCATTTCTTTTTGATCAGGCCGTAGATGACCAGCAGAACGATCGCGCCCACCAGCGCACCGAGGAAACCTGCACCCTGGCCTGCCTGATAGATGCCCAGCGCCTGACCACCGTAGGTCGCCAGCAGAGAACCGGCGATACCCAGAATAATGGTCATGATCCAGCCCATGCTGTCGTCGCCAGGCTTGAGAAAGCGCGCCAGCAGACCCACGATCAGGCCGATGAAGATGGTTCCGATGATGCCCATGCCATGTCCCTCTGTTTGATTGGATATGCCAAAGCCTAGTTGGCTATTGGCAACACGCTATGAGAGGGGTGCGGGGAATGAATGGTTCAACACGATTGCACACACTAAGCTGTAGGAGCGCGCTTGCCCGCGACCGCGGTGTATCTGTACCGCAGGCGGGGACTGACACACCGCGGTCGCGGAAAAGCGCGCTCCTACATGCGGCTCGCGGCGGGGTGATCAGTTTTTGACCAGCGCCTCAACCAGCTTCACCTGACGGTCCAGCGTCGCACGGTCCTGGCTGCGCACGGTGGCGTGACCGACTTTGCGACCGGCCTTGAACGCCTTGCCGTAGTGATGCAGGTGGCAGTCATCGATGGCGATGACCTTGTCCACCGCTGGCACTTCGCCGATGAAGTTGAGCATGGCGCTCTCGCCCACCTTGGCGGTCGAACCCAGCGGCAGGCCGGCAACGGCACGAAGGTGGTTTTCGAACTGGCTGCACTCCGAGCCTTCAGTGGTCCAGTGCCCGGAGTTGTGAACCCGCGGAGCGATTTCGTTGGCTTTCAGGCCGCCGTCGACTTCGAAGAACTCGAACGCCAGCACGCCGACGTAATCCAGCTGCTTGAGCACGCGCCCGGCATAGTCTTCAGCCAGCGCCTGCAACGGGTGATCGGTGCTGGCGATGGACAGGCGCAGGATGCCGCTGTCGTGGGTGTTGTGCACCAGCGGGTAGAAACGGGTTTCGCCATCACGACCGCGCACAGCAATCAGCGAGACCTCACCGGTGAACGGCACGAAGCCCTCCAGCAGGCACGGCACGCTGCCCAGCTCGGCGAAAGTGCCGACCACGTCTTCGGGTTTGCGCAGGACTTTCTGGCCCTTGCCGTCGTAACCCAGGGTGCGGGTTTTCAGCACCGCAGGCAGGCCGATGCTGGAGACTGCTGCGTCCAGATCCGCCTGGGACTGGATGTCGGCGAACGCAGGCGTCGGGATGCCCAGGTCCTTGAACATGCTCTTCTCGAACCAGCGATCGCGGGCGATGCGCAGGGCTTCGGCGCTCGGGTAGACCGGGACGAACTGCGACAGGAACGCCACGGTTTCGGCAGGCACGCTTTCGAATTCGAAGGTCACCAGATCCACTTCGTCAGCCAGCTGACGCAGGTGGTCCTGATCGCCGTAATCGGCACGCAGATGTTCGCCCAGCGCAGCGGCACAAGCGTCTGGCGCAGGGTCCAGGAAGGCGAAGTTCATACCCAGCGGAGTGCCCGCCAGTGCCAACATGCGACCCAGCTGGCCGCCACCGATTACGCCGATCTTCATGAAAACCTCAGGCCTCGCGTGGGTCTGGATTGTCCAGAACGCTATCTGTCTGCTCAGTGCGGAATGTCTTCAGCACTGCATGGAATTGCGGGTGCTTGGCGCCCAGGATGCTCGCCGAGAGCAGCGCGGCGTTGATCGCGCCAGCCTTGCCGATGGCCAGGGTGGCGACCGGAATGCCCGCTGGCATCTGCACGATGGACAGCAGCGAGTCGACGCCCGACAGCATCGAGGACTGCACCGGAACGCCCAGTACTGGCAGGTGGGTCTTGGCGGCGCACATGCCCGGCAAGTGAGCAGCACCGCCGGCACCGGCGATGATCACCTCGATGCCACGGCCTTCAGCCTCTTCGGCGTACTGGAACAGCAGGTCCGGCGTGCGGTGGGCCGAAACTACTTTGACTTCGTACGGAATGCCGAGCTTTTCCAGCATATCGGCGGTGTGGCTAAGGGTGGACCAATCGGACTTGGAGCCCATGATCACGCCAACCAGTGCGCTCATCGTCGTGCCTCTTCATCGGGCGCCCGCAGGCGCGTCTAAAAACAACAAGCCACGCGGGAGGACCGGCGTGGCTTGTCGTACGAATTATGACCAGCTCAACCGGCCAAAGGCCGCGCAGTATACCGCAAAGCGCAAGGAAGGCAGCCCCTTTGACGACCGTTAGTCAACGGACTTCGGCGATGCGTATCTGCAGCGGTGAAGAATGTACCCAAGGCTTGGGGTCAGTCCACATTCGCGGCAAAAAACCGGGCCATGTTCTCGCGGTTCTTGACGCTGTAGTGGTAGCAGTTGGCGTACACGCCACCCTCGGCATATCCATACGTGGCGCACTGGATCCCGAAGGCATTGTGCTGCAGCTCGGCATCTTCGTGGCGCATGCCGAAGGTATGCCCCAATTCATGAGCGATGGTCTGATAAGTGGCCAGCGAGGCGATGGCGCATTGGTTATAAAACTGTGCAATACCCAGTACTTTATCGCTGATGGTTCCCTGGGTGACCAGCAGATGCCGCTGGATACGCTCGGACGCACGGATATTGCGATCAGCGTAAGTGTACGAGGTAGCAGCCCAGTGATTCAGGGAATCGCGCGGATGACCCCGATATTGGATATCGGTCACCCCGGGAATCGAGTGCCTGTACTCCATGATGAACGGGCGATTCGCAATGCGTTCGAGTTCGGTGATGCACTCTTTAAGATAATTACGAGGCACGATGCGCCGGGTGCTCTCACTGACATCATCGTGGTAATAAACGTGGATACGCACGGGTTCTATGGTCTTTGTCATGGCTAAATCCTTTTAATAGACAATCCCTTCCTCATGAAGGGCGGCGTTACGGCTTGCCCGCAGGATCGCTTGCAAGCTGTCATATAGATTACTGGACCCAGAAGCCGCATCAATAAGACCCGTCGACATTGCCCGTAGCGTTTAACGCAGAGGGTTGTAGGACGCTCAACAGGCGCGTTGAGCGCTGCAGACCTCTGTGCGACTCGATTTCTGACATACCGAGTCGAAAGCCCCCACACCAATCAGTTTTCGGCCTGACGGACAGCAGCGTCGTGACCTGTTTTGCTGATCCGGCAATACCGCACCTTCATTCTCAAGGACGAGAAAAGACCATGAACGTATTTACTGCAGCACTTGCGATTGTCTTTCTTGGCAGCGCTATAACCACTTCAACCCTGGCAGCAGACCGCGACGCCCCAGAGGCGAAACTGCCCATCGTGCTGACACTTTTTCTGCACGACGAATTGAGCGATCAGGACATCCGAAACCTCGATACAAAATACCTCGACTGGTTCACCAAGGACCTCAGCGCCATTACCGAACGAGACGTGCAGATCGTTCCGATCCTGCGTAAACCCGGCTATACCGACTTCGATTACCGACTGGGCGATGCCGACAAATCGCTCTATGAATGGGACCAGCGCGTGATCGATTACGTGATTGGCGAACAGAAACCTCGCGACAAGCGCCACAAATACCTCTTGATCACCAAGGACAATCTGACGTTCTTCGTGAAAGGCATCGCAGGACTCGGCAAGCGTTCTGCCATAGCGTCGATGACAGCCTATCGCACCATTGCCCATGAAGTCGGGCATACGCTCGGTGCCACACACAGCGATGGCGAATTTCACGCCACCGCAGCCCCCGCGCCGTGCATCACCAACATGTTCGTGGAAGATATTTTCTTCCTGAAAAATTGCTACCGATACAGCGAGCAATCAGCGCAGGTCATTCGGAATTATCTCAAAGACACCCCGTGATTGTGGCGAAACAGGCCGCCGGGCTCACTGATTCGAATCAGTCGTCCCGGCGGCCGTTTCCAGTTTGCGCCACAACAGCCTTACGTTGGCTTTGCGCACCAGCGCGCAGCGGTACAGGCGAATCTCCAGCGGCACATGCCACGGAGCGCCACCGCAAATCACCAGTTCGCCGCGCTCAAGCTCGGCGGCGATGGACAGGCGCGGCACCCAGGCAATCCCCAGACCTTGTAAGGCCATGCCCTTGAGGCTGTCGGCCATTGCCGTTTCGTAAACCGTGGTGAAACGCAGGGCGCGTTGGCGCAGCAGCAGGTTCACCGAACGCCCCAGAAACGCACCCGCGCTGTAAGCCAGCAGCGGCACGCTTTGGTCACCTTCCAGATCGAACAGCGGCTTGCCGTCCTCCCTTGTCACGGTCCTCCTCCCGCATTGCACTGTTTGACGGCACGCCCGATGAAGCGTTGGCCCATGCCGGCCCTTGGCTGCTAGATTGCTCAGCCGATCACGACAGTTACTTGCCAGCGCTGCATCAGATGGGCGAAAGCGCGACGGGTTGCATCTGGATTGTCAGCGCCTACGCGCCTGAAGACTTGGCGGCAGCGTTACGCGCCCGACTAAATGTGCGCATGCCCAGCGGCGCCATCGCACTATTGCGTTATTACGATGCGAGAATCACGAGCGATATCACCGCGCTCCTGACCCCAGTCCAACTAGCTGGATTTTTCGCACCTGTCCTGGACTGGCTGATTCAACGGGACGGGATACTTACCAGGATTTACCAGAGCCATGGAACTTGAACTCTCAATGGAGCAAGTCGCAGGCCTATGCGCAATTGACGCAAAAGGCTTTGTTCAGTCCATCGAGAAAGATATCGTTCGAGACTATCCTGGTCTTGCCCAGGCGGGCTTGACCGAGCGGCTCGCCGCCGCCTTGACACGAGCGAGAGCCATCGAGATTAATGAAGATGTGAATTTGGTTCACTTTCTCAGAACGGAAGCCGTGGTGCCGAGTTTTTACAAGCAACCGGGATTCTGTCGCTGGATGGAAAAACCTGGCCGTTCGGCCGATCAGCGATTTCATGACTTCCTACAAGTGATCCACTGGAAATTGCGACACGAAACTCACCAGCAACAAGCGGAGTAGATCAAGATGCCGGGCCCCTTGGCTTTCCCAATTGCAGGTTGGATCGCAGAAGCTATTGCGGCGGCGACGGCCAGAGCAGCCGCGAGTGCTGCAACGACAGCAGTACTGGGTGGAGTGGCTACCCTGCCTGGCGACACACCACGCGAGAACAGCGAAGCCAAGCCTGCCGATCGTGCATTACCCCGGACTGAAGAACCTTGTAAGAAGTGTCCACCAGATTTGGGGATGAAGGTCAGGCGCAGGCATGGAGTGAATTGGAACGCCTATCGATACCAGGCCAGAGTAACGGGATTCGCCTATGACGCCGAATATTGTCAGTGGAGCGACGAATGGAACTGGGAGAACACGGACTTTGACGGATTCGTATCCGCAGAGTGCTTACTCCAGGAAACGAAGGGAAACTATGACCAATTCCTGGACGGTTCCATTCGGGGTTCGGAAGATTTTTTTCGAGGGTTTGATGCCATGGAACGGCAAGCGATCATGCAAGGGACGCTAGTGCGGACGCATCCACCAACCAAGCTGAAGTGGTATTTCCAAACTCACCTCACCCATCAGAGGATGGCTCTCCTGCTAGCGCAATTGGGCGCTCTATCAGAAACCAGACCATAAGGCAGATATGAATATCTCCGCAATGTTCCGCGATGAGAGGCTCGCGTCACGAGATTTTGAAGAAATTCTTGAACGTGAATTCAAAATCGCTTCAGCACTCGCGACGCATAGTCCTTCCATGGCTGCGGCCAATTGGCTGCTCAAGGGAGACAGCGTCGAGGAAGCGAACCTCTACAAGGTATTTGAATCAGACGGCAAAGCGACGCCCGCTGCGCTGGCCGTTCTGAACGAGGAGTTCCGCGGAGACAAAGGAACATTCTCGTTCGTCGCAATCTGGAATGGTCGGAGGATCAAAGGTGAAGGAGGGTCAATGGTCTGCCATGTCGGACCGAAAGTTCTTCCTGACAGAATCGACCTGCGGATCGGCGACCCCGCGTGCTTCAGCCGACCAAAAGATCTACTGGACACGCTCCAAGTCGTCATTAAGGAATTTCACCCCCTGTTTATTGAGGTGTTCCCAGAAGGTTATTTCCCGCTGCGAGTTTTCACGGACAAGCCCGGCGTGGGCTGGATGCTCTACCTTCCCCAAGTGATCACCGCTCAACAGGTTCCGGAAGCTCAGGCGCTGATTCCCTTTCCTGCCGCCGGAAAGGAGCAGACCGGCACGGTCATCGTCAGCGTGGCAGACGAAGTGTTTTCGATTGACAACCCCAAGCATGTCGAATTGGCCAACCGCATTGAAATGCGCCTGGTGGATCAAGACTTGTTGCCGCGCTACGCCGACCTGTAATTCCTGATGCCGTCGGACGGATGGCCGAGCGATTACCCCCGCGATCATACCTACAAGGAGCAGCTGAAGCCGCATGCAACAGGGACGGCGGCGCCGGCGAATGCATCAAGCCTGCGGAAACCGCACCGTCACACCCAATCCTTGCCCTTCGAGTCCGACGCCCACCTCGACCGTGGCGCCATGCAGGCGCGCGATGCGCGCGACGAGCGACAGACCGATGCCGCTGCCGTGGCCGATGGCATTGGGGTCGCGGTAGAAGCGGTCGAGAATGCGCGGCCGTGATGCTTCGGATACGCCGGGCCCGTCGTCCGATACCGCCACCACCACCTCGTTTGCAGCGCC
>Ga0256774_1000115_pt1 | contig 12473 bp, 16 predicted proteins | sample MC6MC0925MT_FD_186061 | JGI IMG/M metagenome (GOLD analysis project Ga0256774, IMG submission 186061) | Metatranscriptome of enriched soil aggregate microbial communities from Iowa State University, Ames, United States - MC6-MC0925-MT... | ecosystem: Environmental > Terrestrial > Soil >... | reverse complement strand
CGACGACATCAATGGCCGCGCGAGCTGATTGAGCAGCTGATCGGCGTTCTCCTCTTCTGACAGGGAGAGCTGCAAAAGATGGACGACGGCCGTCTCATTTAATTGTTGCGCTAAATCCCGGGCGGATTTGTAGCCTGCGATCTCATAATGCTCGACTTTTTGGCCGGCGGCGATTAGCGCAAGGTCCATTCCGGCTGGCTTTTTCTGATGTTCGGCGATGATCTCATCGCCTTCCTCAAGCAGCCCCATCATGCCCTTACACGGCTTAGCGCGCGCTGGCGCTCGCAAGAGCTTCAGACATTCCGTGAGGCGATTCACCTGTTCTTCCGTCTCCTGAAGATGCTGCAGGAAGAGTTCCGCAAGCTGTTCCGACTTTGCCGCCTTCGCCATTTTGGGAAGCGCTTTCACAATCTGTTTTTCCGCATGCAGGAGATCGCGGATGTGGTCGACCAGAAGAGCCTCTACCGTGTCGGGATCATCCGCCTCTGAGGCTTCTGTTTGCATGTCCGGCCCGGTGTCTTTGCCGTTGCCAAGTCCATTGACGACGGCACTTTCGACAAGTTCCCATTCGCCGCCTTCATTCCATGGCCCCCGGGCATCGATCTCGCCGCGCTCACCCTCGCCGGTTGAAGCATTGAAATATTGGTTCACGAGAGCGGCCGTCGGAGCGATCTGGCCGATGGAGAAACGAGGCTTTTCAAGACTATCGAGCGCCGCTGCAAACGCCTTCATATGCGTGATCTCGCGGCTCATCAGGAACTGCAGGGCATCTTTGGTGCCGACGTCGTCGCAGAACTGGATAAGGCGCTCGTAAACGATTTTCGCCCGCGCTTCGGCAGCAATGTTGCTGCGCAGGTCAACGTCCAGTTCGCCTGTGATCTTGAGATAATCGGCGGTCCAGGCATTGCCCATCGAGTTGAAGAGATTGACGCCGCCCCCACCGGCGATGGCAATCAGGGGGTCGGCTTCCGCGGCGTCGCGGCCGAACTTCATGGGTGCAAGATGCAGACGGGCGAGCGTGCCCACGACCTCGAGGTGGCTCAGTTCTTCGGTGCCGATATCCATTAAGAGGTCTTTGCGCGCGGGATCCTCACAGTTTAATCCCTGAACTGAATATTGCATTGCGGCCGCGAGCTCGCCGTTGGCGCCGCCAAACTGCTCGAGCAGCATATTGCCGAATTTTGGGTCCGGCTCGTCGACGCGAACCGTGTACATGAGCTTTTTGACGTGATGATACATGAAGCGGACACCTTACTGGTGAGAGACGGTCTCAAAGCAACGGCAACCATGTTGAGAAGTTCCGAAGGTGGATCTTAAATGTGGGTGACACACCGTTTGCTTGTCTGAGGGTCAGACGCTGTAAGGCCCGTCTAAGCTCGTCCGTTGCGCTGTCCCCGTCCAAGGGAAATAGACGTATTCGCTCTTGGCCAACTCGTCCGCTTCGACGAGGGCAACTGGCTACAGCGCGCTGGATCGAACATTGCAATGAATTTGGGGAACCGTTGACGTGCCGGAACGGAGCCGCATGCTCCTTTCGGCAGAGACGCATTCCGCCCCTCGCGAGGTAAGATGCCTCTCGTAGGTCCCCAACAGCGAAAGTATTGCGATGAAAGTCGGTGAGTTCGCCCGGCGCGCGCGAGCGCGCAGAGTGTCCAAAAAATTGACGTTTGAAGAAGCGTTTGAGCGCGCCAAGGCAGAGCTGCGGGCATTGGAACCCGCCCTGATTCAGGTGCCCGCTCCGAGACATGCGGAGCGTCCGCGATCCTCGGAGCGCCCAATATTGCGGCTGCCCAGCAAAGGCGGATGCTGAAGAGGTGAAGAGGGGGGCCTGCGTTGCTATCCTACTGACGGAGGAGACTGTTGAACGATCAACGAAAGGATCGCGACAGTCTTGCCTGACAAGTACTACGATTCCGAAGGTTGGAAAAAGTGCTCGCTTCGCTCCCTGGTAGAAGATGAGGAGGGCCTTTGGCTCATATGCGGGACCTGCCAGAAATCTCGTGACTTCAACGCCGCCGAATGGGCCGCGAAGCACCGCGTTGATCTCGATATCCCGCTCAAGACGCTCGAAAAGGCCATCCGCTGCCAACGATGCGGAGCGCGCGGCAAAGATCGTGGCGTCTCGGCTTATGGGACACCCTACAGCATCGGCAGTAAACCGCAGCCGCGTCGCATTGATGAGAATGATCCGATCTGCCCCCGTTGCGGATCAGACGACGTGGAAACTCGGGGAATGTCAGTGAGCGAGTTCCCCGGCGTGACGATCTGGACGACGGACAAACTTCCAAGATTCGTTGCCGGCAAGATAATGATCCGTTGCGGGTGCTGTGGCTGCGATAACTTCTGGACACAGCCGAAAGGGCTCAAGCTCGCCCGCGATTGACTTCGCCTAAGCGACGCCGCGCCCGTCCTCCACGTCCGCAAGGTAGTCGATGATGTCGTCCTCGAACGCCTTTTCGAGGCTCGCAGACAGGGTAACGAACAAATACCATTTCTGTGCATGGTAAGCTGCGGGACGGCCACCCATTTCTGCAAAGTCCACGCCGTAGGAACGCCGCAGCTGCACGCGCTCCCGAACTAGCTCCGCGATATCCAGTCGAAGCGGTTGTGCAGGATCATGGGATTGAACTTCGATCGCCGCAACGTGGCCGGACCGATCGAACTCAACTTCACCATCGAAAAGGCGCACTTTGTTGCCGCCCACGGTGGCTCCGATCTCCTCGAACTTCCGCAACATGCAACTTTACTTCTCCTTGCGTACCCCTTGTACGGTCTTTCGGTGGGCGTCTTTTTTCGGGTCCTAGGATGCTCATGATTTCCAGATTGCGCCAACGACGAAACCGAGTGCCGCTGCCAACGCCAATGCCGTATATGGCTGGTCTTTCACCGAATGCGCGATTGCACTTGAGATGGATCCGCCGTTGAGCAAGGCCGCTTCATCGGCTACTGCCTCTCGCGCTCTCGTTTCGGAATTGGGCGAAAGCTGCCCATCGCCGAGTGCTCCTGGAATCCGGTTGCGATCCAGTTCCTCCTGTCGCATCGGATCAAGATCGGGATTATCGTCGCGTGCGAGGTACTGCTGGCTTATCGCCAAGCGCGCTTGTTGCTCTGCAAACTGATCTTCCGGTGATTTGGCAGCCATGTTCGATTTTCCTTTTCCCCTTAATTCCTGGCGGCGGAAAAATGTTTCCGCGCGTTCTGAAGAAGACCTCGGTCCCTTCGGAGAAGTTGGCGATGAAGACGGCGAACCTCGTGCAGATCCTCGTTCCGCGATCCACAGGATACGGTAAACCGGTGAAGCGTTCGTGGTTCGACGCGCTTCTTAAAGAACTGGCAGACCGGTTCGGCGGCGCGACGAGCTATCTTCGTGCACCAGGCGAAGGCCTCTGGGATACGGGTGAGAGCCAAGAAAGAGACGACATCGCCGTGGTCGAGGTCATGACCGACCAGCTTGACGAGAGCTATTGGCACCACTTCCGAAAACGCCTTGAGACGGAGCTCTCGCAGGACCTCATCGTCATTCGGGCGCAGGAGATCATAAGACTCTAAAACGCGCGGAACCGCGCCTCCGTTGAGCTTGTTTGGAGCTTATTGAAGCCGACAAGGAGGATCCTCAAAGATGGGCTTTTTCAGCAAAGATATTCAGAACTTCGACGACCTGTTTGTGCACACGTTGCGCGACATCTATTACGCTGAACAGCAGATCGCCAAGAGCCTACCGGACATGATCTCCAAGGCGAGCGATCCTGCACTGAAAAAGGGCTTCGAAACCCACCTCGGCGAAACCAGAAACCAGATTTCCCGCTTGGAACAGGTGTTCAAGATGCACGGAGTCGATGCCTCGGGCGTTGACTGCCCGGCGATCGACGGTATCCTGGAGGAAGCGAGCGAAGTGTCGGGCGAAGTCGAAGATCCGCAGGTTCTGGACGCCGCTCTCATAGCTGCGGCGCAGGCCATCGAACATTACGAAATCACGCGCTATGGCACATTGATCGCTTGGGCCAATCAGCTCGGCCGCAGCGATTGTGCTGCAATCCTCAAGCAAACTCTCGACGAGGAGCAGGCGACCGATACAAAGCTGAACAAGATGGCGCTCTCGGCCGTCAACCGAAAGGCCGCATGACACGCTTTCAGTTCCGGCAACGAAGCTGGCCGCCAAAAGGCGGTCGACTTCCATCGGCATTTTCGGCAAAGAACGACGCTTATTTAGTGACTGCCGCCAGAGGACGACGATCCAGCGGATGAGTGTGAAGTAGCGCCCGACGAAGCTCGCGAGCTTCCCCCCGAAATCGCTGGCGATCCGCCGATCGTGCCTGGCGAAGCAGTGGTTCCTGAAACGCCGGAGGGCGATGTCCCGGTGCTGGAACCGTTGCCGGAAAGCGCGCCGCGCGCCGTCGGGTTCGTCGCGGCAGTTGGCTCAGATGGCGAATTGGGATTCTGCGCTCGGCGCGCCGCGAGATCATCGATTTGCAGCCGCTGGCGGCTTGGCGCGGAACTGTCGAGCCGATTGCGTTCGACGGTGGAATTCACAACGCCAGGTGGGGTTGCGCTGCCGCCTTTCGTGATCAGCTCTCGCCGTGGCGGCAAAGAGCGAACCGTGTTCTGCTGAATTCGCATGCTCTCTGGCATGCCCGTTGTCCCGGTCGGATCCTGAACGGAGACGCCGTGCTGCGCTCTGTCCGTCGTGGCGGTTGTCGCGCGGGATGGTGTGACCGCTGTCGGAGCTTGAGGCGCGCTTCTGTTGGCATCGACCCTTGGGGGGGGCGTGGTGATGGTGCTATAGGATGTGTCCGGCGTCATGCCTGTGTGGTTTGGTTTGCGTCGCGCTTGAACGCTCGATGAGTTCTGCGTGTCGCGGGGCGCAGCTGAATCGCGTTGCTTTTGGAGCAACTTCGTGTTGCCAGGTTGCGTTAAAGCCGGATTCTGCAGGGCATTTGGGTTTCCGGCGTTTTGGGCCAGAACCGCACCGCCGCCGATTGTCATAAAAAAAGGCGCGACGGCCATTGCGGTCGTCCAAGGTGATCTAGCATAGGGTTCCATCGTCGGACTCATGCGTTCCTAAACTTGAAGAACCTTTTGCTTCCGATCATCGTTCCGTCTGCTGATCTTTTCGTGAAGAGGACGCGAAAGGCGACACAGGCTCTGCCACGCCCATCACCTATCTGTCGTCATTGCGAGGTGCCGTAGGGCTGCCGATCGTGCATCGGCCACGTGTAGAAGCCGCGAGCTTTGAGGGCGCGCAACGCCGGTTCCGGCGGAATATCGACGGGGAGGATTTCCTGCACGCCGATGGCAAAGCAGCCGACGCGTTCCCACGCGCCGGGCGGCAGACCCGCCGCGCTATCATTCACGGTCAAGCCGAACATTTCAGCGTCGGCATTCTTGAACAGCGTCACACACTGTGCATCGTCGGGAATCGGCATTGGCCATCGGCCTCCATGTTACGAAAGGTCAACGCGCACGCGACCAGCAGGTTCATCGTGGCTGGCGACAGCCGCCGCAATCGTTTTTCGTCAGCTTCATCCGAAGGCGACTGGCTCCGTCCCCGCATCCCATAAAGGTCGCTGCCGCCGCGTTCCGGGCTCCAATACCGCGTCGATCTCCGTGCCCAAAAGCACCACGATCATCGAGATCCAGATCCGCCGCCACAGGGACGTATTGGGTAGGGGAGGCGATGGGGTCTATCGATTACAAGGATCTCAAGCAGACCTACGATAAGACGCAGCAAACCACGCGAATGCTCGCGTCGAATGCCGCATTTGGCTCAACTGCTGGCCGCCGCTCGTTATTCGGGCCTGCCGAATAGCTGATTGAGGCCAAGGCTTTCATCATTTTTGCACTGAGACCCTTGATGTTTGTCGGACGCCAAAGCCGCTTTCATGCCTGCAACGTTTCCACTCGGCAACCGTTGGTAAGTCAGAAAATTGCAAAAACCTTTCCAATGAAACTGAAAGAGAGGCGGCATGTCGAGCGATGTAAAACCGGTCCATCAGCTCCGCGACGCGTTGGAGGCTCGGCGCCTCGAGGAGATCGAAAGGTTGGCGGGTATTTGCCTTTCCTCTGGAGGATTGCCACTCGAATCCTTAAGCCCGCTCGCTCATCTGCAAATGGCGCTTGCGGCGGTGCGCGAAGAAATCTCCGCACACGAGGTCAAGGTCGGCGGCGGAAGCGAACGACCATTGAAGTGAATGATGATGTCGGCTGCAAGGTTGCCGAGACGGCCGTAACGATTAATACGATTTTCATACGGCGCGGAATGCCATCTTAGCTAGACACAAAGTCTGTCTTCGCGAGCAACAGGAGCTCGAGACTACCTCTAGGCTGGAATGGCTACCGCAATGTCAGCAGTGGCTACACTGGCGTCGCCTGCACCACCAAACGAACGGCGGCGTCCTGCGTTTGCATCTTCGGCCACCGCTAAGCTCTGTCGCCCATGGCGAACCTCGGCTCGGCCTGCCGGACATATAATATTCGATCACATTAAGCCTTGCGCGCCGGTGTCACGCGGCCCGCATGTTCAGCAGAATACACAGCCCCCTCGCGGTGCCTGGACAAGCCCACTATGCGGGCTCACCAAGGGCAACGGGACAGGCTTGTTACGGTTCCCAAGGCGGAAGCTCTGGACAGTTATGTTACTGGCCCTTGTAGAACTGATAGTCCGGCAAGGCCTTCAAGGAATCCTTCGTCCCTTCGGTGACGATCTTGAAGCTGTTGCCGTCGCGGGAGATCTTGAGGTTATTAAATGGCACGGCGACGTACTTTTCGCCGATGCCAAGGAACCCGCCGACGCTCAGCACCACTTCATCCATCGAACCATCGGCCTTCAGCACGATCTCCTCGATGCTGCCAATGTTTTCGTTGGCGGCGTTGTAGACCTTCGAGCCGACGAGCTTGCTCGTGCGGTACTCGTCCTGCGTTTGCACGTTATCGGCGGCGTAGGCCTGGAGCGGAAGGACTCCGGCGACAGCCAAAACGCTTGCCGCCGCGAAGAGGGAAGTCGTGAACTTGGACATGATGGCCTCCATGAATGTTTCTGCCCATCACATCGTTCCAACGAGGATTTTGTTCCCTGCAGCAGTTGTCGGTAATCTGTTGACGCTCTTCCGGCTCCATGGCGATCGCCGCAACCTTCGTCGCGCTGATTCTTCAACCTTGCTCGATTTTGTTTGCCGTCTCAGCGGGAACTTTTAAAGTTCACGATGCGTCAAGCGTTCTTTGCAGCGCGAAGGAATTTGGGTGTCTGCGCCCTTACTCCGCTGCCCTTGTGAGTAGAGTGTTTCGCTGTGGCGTTAGACAATAGTCGTGCAAAAAGCATCAGTTCGTTTTTACAATCTTCCAATGCCAAAGGAAGATTGCCCGGGTTCTTACGTCCACTCGCTGAAAAGCTCTGGCGGAAACTGAGCAGGCCCCGACGGAAGAAATTAGACTTCAGCCGAAGCGGAGCTTGGCTGAACTATTGTTGCGACCGGGCGATGGACGCCTATACCTTGGATGACGCGTTACGCTGGCAGACGCGCATTGCCGAAGCCTTGAGCGCCATCATAGAAGCCGTGGCGGGGAGCAACTGGCCGGAGCAGAAAAAACGCGACGTCCTTTTTCGGATGATGCATGAGAGAGCGCGCCACAATCGGTATATCGCCAACCTGGAAGTCGCTTTGCAAAGCGAGGGGGATTGCAGTGGGCACGCGATGAGGCCGGGACACCCCCTGCCAAAGCACAGTCCACCTTGAAAAGCTCGAAAACGGTCCTCAGCGGCGGAAGCCACGGCACTCATCACGCCGGTTGAGGAAGGTTGGAACCACTTTCCGCTACCACGACGCCATGCGCTTATCTGGCTCCGCTAGACATAGGCACTGACGGGCAGCCATCTCTACCGAATTAGATGCCGCCTGTGGTGTTTCAGCGTCGTCGCGCAACTCTAGTCGTCGAGGAACGTTTATCCGGACAACGTGGAGACGGCCATGGCTGACGACAAAAGCAAACGTGATTACCGCGATCGCACCCACATTCAGATGGGTGAGGATTATGAGGTCCAATATTGGACAACACGCTTTGGCGTGACACGAGAACAGCTCAAGGATGCCGTCAAAAAGGCCGGCAATGCGGTGAAGGACGTCCAGAAAGTCCTACACATAAGTTAGCAGCAGCGCCGGATGTCGCGCGCCGCTACGGCGTTACATCGATATCTTCGGCGGCTTGGTTCTCGCCTGGTTTCTCATCGTCGGAATCGTCATCATCTCCGGGAACAGGCGGCGAGGTCACAGGCGTTCCGGGAAGGATGACCTGCTCTCCGGAAGGCGCGTCAGGATCGAAAACTTCAGGTTCAACGACTTGTTCTTTTCTCTTGTCCACATCTGCCTCTTCCAAAGGAATAGCCGGATAGAACGTAAACTGCATCGGCAAAAACTCTCCACCTGCACGCGCCGATACATAGATTTAACGGCGGCGTAGCCATGGCAGTTCCATGAGTTGGCGCACCGCGTGGTCGCGGCACTGGGCGCGGTTGGCTTTGTTCCGGGAGGAAAGGTTGAGGATAGCCACTTACAAACGTCAATGGCATGAACGGTCGCCTTGAGAGTCTGTTGCGTTGGCTCGGAGAAACGTCCCCCGACATCGTTTGCCTCCAGGAGCTGAAAGCACCGGATGCAAAGTTTCCCGCCTCGGCGCTGTCCGAAATCGGCTATCATGGCATCTGGCACGGTCAAAAGAGCTGGAATAGGGTTGCTATTCTCGCCCGCGGTTCTAGGCCCGCAGAAACACGTCGCTTCCTGCCGGGCGATCCCGATGCCACCTCCAACCGTTATATTGAAGGCAAGATCGGCAAGTTAACCGTCGGATGCCTATACCTTCCGAACGGCAATCCTGCTCCTGGGCCGAAATTCGATTACAAGCTACGCTGGTTCGAACGGTTCGCCGCGCATGCCGCCAATCCACTTGCCGCTGGCACGCCGGTTGTGCTGGCATTCGGCCTGATGCCCATCTAGCGAAAAGGCGGAATCGCAGGACGGTTTCGGCATTCCTTTTCCGGGACCAGGGGCGCAACGTACTGGATGGCGCCTCCGCCGACGGTGGCGCCGCCTACGGGTTCGGGCCGCTGCCTCGCTTTTTAAACTTATATGGAGAAACCGCGTCTTCGAACTCGGATGAAAGCCATGCACCTTAGTGCGCAGCGGTACGCCACTGAGCGATGGCGGCCGTGAGGAAACGGGGGCCGCGTGACTTTCTGATTGTTCCAGGACGTGCGAACCTTCCATCACTCTTGCATCCACGGATATCGATGTTGAAATAACTTTTTGGAACGAGAGGATAATGCTGGATGAATACGGATGACCATCCCCTCGTTCGGCTCGGCAAGCTCTTGCAGGCACGCAATTATGCGTTCGTCACGGTCACGCCCGATACCCATCTGCGCGTACTGGCGCGACAAAATCGAGGGATAACACTGAGGGATATTTTCGGCTGGAACAAAGTTTTTCATCCGGCGGATCTTCATCCGGAAATTTTGCAGTGTGTGGAGGGCGCCGGCGAGGCGAAGGACACCGGGGACGGCGTGCGCAGCGGGATCAGGGCATCGACACTTGGCGGCCAGCTGTTTCTCCATTCCGCCTTTCCCACGTCAGCCGAAGATGCCGTTTTTTTCGGACCGGATTCCTACCGTTTCGTTCGCTTGATCGAAGAAGTCTTGAAAGGTGTCGATACGTCCAAACTCAAGCATGCCGCAGATATAGGATGCGGCTCGGGAGTGGGCGGCATCGCCGTCCGTCGTCTTATCGGTGAAACGCTTGAGGTCACGCTCTCCGACATCAATGAGAGCGCCCTGCGGTTCGCCCGCCTTAACTGCAAGATCAACGATCTTTGCGATATCGGGATTGCGCAGTCGGACGTGCTTAGCGGTTTACCCGATACTCTGGACCTCATCGTTTCCAATCCCCCTTATCTCGTTGACACGAAACAGAGGCTTTACCGTCACGGCGGAGGCCCATTCGGATTCGACCTTTCCGTGCGCATTGTCGACGAGAGTATCCAGCATCTGCGAACGGGCGGGAGCCTCATTCTCTATACCGGCACGGTCATCGTCGACGGCCACGACCTGCTTCGGGAGGCTTTGAAGCCAGTGCTCTCAAATCCTTATCTTTCTACGAGCTACAGCGAAATCGACCCCGATGTATTTGGGACGGAACTAGAATGGCCGCCATATCATTTTGCCGATAGGATCGCCGTCGTGGCTCTCCATTTGGCAAAAAGGTAGGCTTTCGCCATGGACCGGCTTAGTTCGTTGACCGACCATGCGGATCATCTCGAAGGCGCCGCGTTTGAGGATTTCCAAAGATCGCTCGCCGCCTACAATGCGCGACGGCTCGATCCATCAACCGGATCGACCCTGTGGAAAGAGGATCTTTGCACGGAAGGCGAGTTCGCCTTAGCAGAAAGCCTCTACATCGAAGCCGTTCGGGAGAAAGTGGCACCGCTGCTCGCCGATGTTCCCGATGACCCGGTCGCTTTCATCGACTGGTACGAGGATCTGCAGATCAAAGGTCCGGGGCAGGGCGATCAGCTCTTTCCATGGCTTGAGCAGTCGTGCACCATCGAGCAAATGAAATGGTTTCTGTTTCAGGAGGTCGCCGGAGAAGCCGGATTCGAAGACCTGCTCGCGCTGACGCAGGTGAAAATGAGCATTCGGCCCAAGCTCGAGATGGCGCGCAATTATTGGGACGAAATGGGGCGCGGCCGCGAGAAGGGCATGCATGGCCCGTTGTTGCAGCGCCTGTCGGATTACTTCGATCTCCATCCAACCGCCGTTGATGTCGTCCCGGAATCGGTTGCGCTTGGCAATGCGATGATCGCCCTTGCGCGCCACCGGCGCTACGCTTTCCAGTCAGTGGGGGCGCTCGGCGTGATCGAGATGACCGCACCGTGGCGTGCCGATTGCGTGAACAAAGGACTAAAGCGGCTCCGCATTCCGACACGCAAGCGCCTCTACTTTGCCGTCCACGCCGTCCTCGACGTCAAACATTCGGAGGAGTGGAACCGCGAGGTGCTGTTGCCGCTGGTCAAGGAAGATCCGGCGCGCGCCCGCCCGATCGCCGAAGGCGCAATCATACGGCTTTGGCATGGTCAACGATGCTTCGAGCGCTACCGGCGTGAACTCGGCTGCGCAGACCAGAAACAGGCCGCATAACCTATGCGCTTTCTAGGCGTCGGGGAAAGTTGCGATCTAGGCTCCGTGTATCATCGCCTGGCGCTGGACGGCAACGAGGTTAAAGTCCATATCGCCGACCCGCATTGCCGCGAAACGTTCGACGGAATCGTCGACAAATCGCATGACTGGAAAGCCGATCTCGATTGGGTTGGAAAAGAGGGCATCGTATTATTCGAATCTGTCCTCGGCGGAGTGGGCGCGGTCCAAGACGAGTTGAGAGGTCAGGGCTACCGCGTCATCGGCGGCTCGGCCTTTGGCGATCGGCTCGAGAACGACCGCGCGTTTGCACAGGCCGTTCTGCGCGATCACGGCTTCAACGTCGCTCCGCATTGGGAATTCGAGCACGCCGACGACGCCCTTGCGTTTGTTCGCGGCCGGCCCCGGCGGTACGTCCTCAAGTTCAACGGCTACGGCTCCATGAACACAATGGTCGGGCGCCTTGCGGATGGCTCCGATATCGTCGCCATACTCCGCCATCTGTCCCATTCGACGCAGCAGGAGCCGCGAATTGTTTTAACGCCACATCTCGAGGGCGTCGAAATGGGAGTGGGCGCGTATTTCACCGGGACAAAGTTTTTGCGGCCCGCGTGTCTCGACTGGGAACACAAACGCTTTTTTCCGGGCGGCCTTGGCGAACTCACGCCTGAAATGGGAACCGTCGTAACATACGAACGTTCGCAGAGGTTTTTCGACCTGACATTGGGAAAGCTCGAGGCCCTGCTTCGTGAGGAAGGCTATCAGGGCTACATCAACCTCAACACCATGGTGAACGCAGAAGGCATTTGGCCACTCGAATTCACCTGCCGCTTCGGATATCCGGGCTCTGCGATTCTTCAGAGCCTGCAACGATCCTCGTGGGCTGAAATCTTCGAGGCGGTGCTGGAAGACGGCGAGAGGTTCGAAACGCGGCCGGGCTTCTCGGTCGGAATCGTGGTCACGGTCCCCCCCTTCCCTTACACGCGCCTTCAAATTGCGGAGCCGGTAGGGGTTCCCGTGCAATTCTCGCCTCCTCTCAGCGAAGAAGAATTCCACCGTGTCCACCTTGGAGAAGTGAAGCGTGAAGGATCAACGCTCGTGACCGCCGGAATGTATGGCTGGACAATGGTCGTGACGGGCCTTGGCAGTTCAATTCCCGATGCACGGCGGCAAGCGTACCGGTTACTCGATAAGCTTGTTCTTGCGAATTGCCGCTATCGCCTCGACATCGGCAGCGGCGTCCAGGACGCGGACCTCGCCCTCATCGAGGAGCTGGGGTTTCTTAGCTGAGGTCGCT
>Ga0256774_1000110_pt1 | contig 12761 bp, 1 predicted proteins | sample MC6MC0925MT_FD_186061 | JGI IMG/M metagenome (GOLD analysis project Ga0256774, IMG submission 186061) | Metatranscriptome of enriched soil aggregate microbial communities from Iowa State University, Ames, United States - MC6-MC0925-MT... | ecosystem: Environmental > Terrestrial > Soil >... | reverse complement strand
GTCGTCTACAAAGGATTTGTCCCTCCCGATATTTGAACTTGTGTCCAGCTTCGACTGCGTAAGCTTTTGTGCCTAACAAACAGCCGGGTTCTGTTTCTCGATTGCTCAAGATTTCTATCATTAATCCACTGTAAACGTTGCCATTTACCTCTAACGACCTACCCACTAACATCGGACGGGCAGCCCTACATGCGTTAGCCTATTTGGTCTTTCAACGCTCGGGGTTTACAAACACGCCAGTCGCCTGCAATGCTCGTGCGCTCTTACCGCACGTTTTCACCCTTTCCCAACTTTCGTTAGGTGGTATATTTTCTGTTGCACTAATCCGTAATTCAGGCTTTCAATCCTAAATCCCTTTCCGTTAGAAAGCGAGATGCCCTATGTTGCCCGGACTTTCCTCTCTCCCGATAAAATCGAAACAGCGGCGAGGAGTGGCAAAGCAAATGCTGCGGAAGCGGCTGGCACAGCGGCAACAGCCGCCGCGAGCAGCAGGTGAGCACGAAGCGAAAAGCGCGAGTGAACTAAAAAAGAGGAAGAAAGAAGCATGGCACTTCGGAAAAGGACTGCGAACTTTGAAGGCACGGCGTTGCTTACTCACCGCGTCCCTCAGCAGCCTTGCGCTGCTGCTCGGCTTCGAACTTGCGCACCAGCTCCACGGGATCCTCTTCCTCATCCGGATCCATGTAGTTGTGCAGCTCGTCGTCGTCGTCCATGTTGGGACGGATCACACCGCCGCCCGGCGGCCACTGACGACCGCCGGAGGTCAGCGGCGGCAGACCGGACGGACCGCGGGGCACAGGCGCAACACCGACACTTCCGTGGCCCTGCACACGCAGCGAGCGCAGCGAATCTGCCGTGCCGTCCAGATCGTCCGTGTCCTCGTCGTCGCTGGCGGGCGGCAGCAGCGCACCACCATTGCCGCTACCCACGCCCTCGTCGCCGTCCAAGTCGTCCGGATCGTCGTCGTTGCTGAAGCGGCCACCAGGCGACTGCATGCGACCGCGCGGGTCGGACTCGGGATCTTCGTCGTCAGTGTCGCCGAAAGCAAAACCGGCTTCAGTCTGGTCGGGCCGTTCGTTGTCCATGTCGTCGTCGTCGCGCACCGTGGGCGTAGTCACGGGCGCCAGGAAGCGAGACATCCGCACAGGGACCGAGGGCACCCTGCTGGAACCCCCGATGAGGCTCAGGGGATTGGCACCGCGCGCAGGTGGCACCGCGGAGCGCTTTCCCGCTGCTGCGCCGCTGGCGGCCACCAACGGGTCACCGGGCACAACGCCCGCCGCGCGCTGCTCTGCCGCGCGCTGCTCTGCCTCCAACTTCCGTGCAGCCTGCTCTGCCTTGTGTTGCTCCAACGCCCGCTTGTCGCGCTCCTCGCGGTCCACCAGCCACTCCTCGCCGAACCACGCCACCAGCGAGTCCATGGTGACCTGCTGCGCTTCCGCCACGCGCTGCAACTCCGCATCCGTGGGCGGCATGGGCTTGACTGCGCGCGACTGCAGCTCGCGGTTGTGGTAGTTGTTGAACCAGCGCAGCGCCCAGTACAGGTCATCCTTGTGCGCGCGGAGGTAGTCCCGTGCCGGGTGTCCCTCCGTCTGTCCGAGCTCGAGCATCAGCCACTTGAGCACCACGAAGGTGAAGATCGGGTAGCTGCTGGCCCAGTGCTCGGCCTTGAAGATCAGACCGCTGCGCGGGTTCAAGTAGCGCTCCAGACGCTCCGTGCACAAAGGAGCGTCCTGCAGCGCCAGCAGCGGCGGCAGCAGCGACAGCAGCCCGCCGAAGCGGTCGTAGTTGGCGTCGTCCATCAGCTTGAGCCAGGTGCGGCACACGAACGCATCAACCTGCTGCTGCCCGAAGCACACGTGCTGGACCAGCAGGCGGTTCGCATCCGGGTTGCATCCATCGCGCAGCAGCTTGCTGACGAAGTCCTGGTTGTAGATCATCTCCCCGTCCGCGGCGCTCAGCACCGGCGCGTTGATGACCAGGTAGCTGTGCGTGAGGTCCGCGTCGGAGGGGCGGGCCAGGATCACCCAGCGCGACGAGGCCGGAGGGGGGGAAGGAGTGGGATCGCTGTTCTCGCCCTGCTGCAGCTGCTGCTGCTTCGCCTCATCAGCCTCCAGTCGCTGACGCGCGAGGTCGGCCGCGTCGCCGCGGATGGGCAGCGGCACCGTGCCGTGTTGCACACCGAGGAAGGTCGGCGGCAGCAGCGTCTGGTCCGGATCGTCTGTCGGCTGCTGCGCCAGCGTGGAGCACAGCAGCGTGGCGAGCAGCGCGAACGTGTTGTGCCAGTTCGGCTGTTCGTCCTGCGCCAAGTCTCCCATGACCGGCCTGCGATACTTCTCCGCCCGCGCCCAGGGGGACAGGTCGCCCATGTACAGGTCCACCGCGTGCTTGATCAGCTCGTGCACTTGCAGGAGGTACTTGCGCTCGTTGTAACCCATCAATGCGAAACTGTGCAGCAGGCCGAAGTATTGAGACAGGCTGCGCCACTGCCACTGAAGGTCGCGCCAGAACTGCATCACCTGATCGATGAACTGCAGCACCAGACTGCGATTCACCAGCATCGTCTGCGGTCCGGGGGGCTCCTGCGCCGTGGCCACCGTGGCCACATCGGTTGCGGCCGACACGGTCGTGGCGGCGGTCGCTCCGGTCGCCGAAGGAGGGGCGGGCTTGATTTCCACCTCCGTCTGCTTGTCGTACAAGTGTCGCTCCGTGGGGGCCACCACGCGCATCACTGTTGCGCACAGCTCCACCAGCGTGTCGCGCATAAGCTGGCTGCTGCACTCGAAGAGGAAGTAGCGCAGGCGCAGACGGGACGGGATCAGCACGTCGCGCAGGAACCAGCGCGCGGCAGGTAGGTGTGCCTCCAGCAGCGATGCAATCAGCGCCTGGTACTCGTTGAGCAGCGAGTGCGGGGCAGGCGTGCAATCGATTTGGAGATCATTGCGGTGCTCGATGCCCAGACGTCCGCCCACGGCCCGCAGGCGCGCCGGTCCTGGCGGCGGGAGATCCTCTTCCTCGCCCAGCGCACGCCGCGCCGCAGCATCCTTGGAGTACGACAGCGGGTTCGTGGCGTACTTGGCGTGCGCCAACACGTCCGTGAGGAACGTCACGCCCAGCTGCACGTGCTGCCACGCGGTGCTCGATTCGGAAGACTCGTCGCCCGCGCCGGAGAGCTGAAGTGCGCCATCGGCCGCCTCGGGCAACGGGGCACGCTTGAGCAGCGCGACGAGGAAGCGGAAGTAATCCGGCTGGAACAGCTGCTTGTTGCGCAGGAAACGCAGGTTATCGTCCCAGATGCGCTCCAGGATCTGCGGAGGCATGTTGCAGCTGCTGTTGCTGCTGCCACCCTGCGATGCGCCGGAGGTGCGCACGCCTGCAGGCGAGCCCGGCAGCGAGGCACCACCACCGCTCAGCGACAGCTCCAGACTGTTCAACCGCGAAAACGCGGGCGAGCCCGCCACCATCGCGTCCATCGGGTCATCTCCCGTTCCTATGTCCGGGCGCGCGTGGATGCGCGCGCTGAGCCCCGGACCGGAGTGCGTGCGACTCACCTTCGGCATCACCGCCGGAGGGCTCAAGCCGCCGCCGTCCATCGGAGGCGGGCTGCGCGCACGCGATGATGCACCGGGGAGCAGCGCGGGCGAGGACGCACCGAAGCGAGGAGACTCGAACGCAAACTGACCCGAGGACCCGCGCACATGCGATGCATCTCCATCGCGCGTGGTCGACGCCGCCCGCTTCATGGGCGAGTGCTGCGGCGTGACGAGCGCTCCTCCCTGCTGCGCGCCAGAACCAGCCTGGTGCGCACCGGCCGGCTGGTCGCGCGCGTAGATGAGCAGATACGCCGATCGCGTCTTCTCCACCTCTCGGTTGACCTTGCGCCTCTGCTTGGCATCATAGACCGACACGACGTTGGCCCCTCCGAACGCCTCGGCGGGAATGTTGGCCGGATCGAAGTCGCGCACGACCGAGTCGTTGAACTCGAGCCAACGGCCTGTCTCAGCACCGCTGGGCAAGCGCTCCTTCACCAAGGAGGTGTAGTGACCGCTCTCGCTGTTGCCGGAATGGAGAAGCACACCGACGAGGTGGTAGGTGCTGGGCGGACCGGCCGGTTGAGCCACCATGGAGACGTTGGTCGACAGGGCCGGACCCGACGACGGCAGCGCGTCGCTCTTGCTCTCCTCCTTCTGCTCCTCCGCTTCGTTCGCCTTCGCTCCCACGGCGGCTCCAGCCTTCTCTCCTTCGCGCCGGGCGAGCCCCGCGGCGGTGTAGGGCTCCATGTCCAGGTTCTCAAGCGGGAAGGCCAGCCGGTCGTTGAGCTTCACCTTGACGAAGTTCTCGTAGTCGAAGGAGAAACGCTTGAGGTTCAACACGAGGATCTGGGGCAGGGTCTTCACGACGACGCGCTTGAGCGTGCGGACCTTCTTCTTGCAGATCGAGCACAGGTAGCTGTTATCACCCTCCAACATCTCGCCCGTGATGAACGTGTCCAGCGACGACTGGAGCGTTGACTTGTTCGCGACGGACAAGGGCAGAGCAGAGAACGCCTCCGTGCGGAACGAAGTGTGCGGGCAATCCTGGCAGAGCAGCTGGTGCTCCAACTCGCCACCGAATGTCTCCTTCACCAGATCAGGGACGACAGACGCGTTGCCACTCGCGTTCGGCTGGATGGGCTCAGGCGTCTCAGCCGAATCGGCCCCCTTGGTCAGCTTGGCGCACTCCTCCTTGTTCGCCTTGAGCGCGGCCTCCAGTCGGTCGCACAGCGCATTGAAGAACTCATCGACGTCCTGCTGCACACGCACATCTATGGGCTTGCCGTCATGATCGCGGAACGCGCGGCAGAAGGAGGCAGGGTTGTACGACTTCTTCTCACCCTCTTGCAGAGAGCCGAACAGCATCTGCAGCTGGTACAGCAGGTTGTCCGCACCGACACCAGCAGCGCCACTGTCGGCCGGAGCCGCACCTGACGCCGTAGCAGGAGTGGTGACGACGGTGGCGCCGCTGGTTCCAGCTCCCGCTGCCGCCGTCGGCGTGTTCGTCTTCTTCTCCGCCTCCGCTGCCGCCACTACGCACGGCGTGGTGTCCACCGCCAGCACCTTGTTCCTGAACTCCGGCATCATGAACAGCTGTTGCATCATGCTGTTCAAGTAGCAGGTCGCCGTGAGGTTCGTCAAGCCCACGTAGCCCGTCGAGGACTTATCGTATTCGGTCGGGTCGAACTCCGATTCATTACTGGAGGACACATTGTTGTGACGGAGGTTCTGCGAGAGGAGCAACCCGGTCAACCGGACGAAATTGGCGCGATGATTGTTGGCCAGCTCGAGCAACAGGTGGAACGCAGCCAGGCGGGTCGCGCGGCGCTTCGCCTTGGGAGGCGGAGGCAGCGACTGGCTGCCCGCGCCCGTGCGCATGGAGGGAAGATCGAACAGGTACAGGAACACCTCGAGCACCAGACCGGCAGCAGGGTTCTCGGACGCATCGGCTCCACCGCGAGAAAGGCTGTCGCCGCGGCTCAGACGGCCCGTGCTCGTCACCGGCATGATGGCACTGCTATCCGCATCCGCGTTCGACGATCCAAAGAACTGCTCCTCGGCCTCCTGCGCGTGCTTGGGCTGCACGGCGCACAGGTCCTTCAGTGCCGGCATCAGGTGCACCAACGAGGCAACCAGGTTCATCAGACCGATGAGCACGTTGTCGATCTCGATCGAGCGCGGCGCCGACGACTTGCTGCCAGTCGAAGCCGGGGCAGCCGCGGCGCCAACAGTCTTGCTCTCGAGGATCGGGCGCGACTTCATCCAGCTGACCGCGCGCTGCATGAGCGCCGTCCAGTCGTACGCCGGGAGCACCTGCTCAGCAGAACGTCCCTCGGCCGCTACGCGCAGGTCGTGGCTCAGCAGATCCCGCGCCAGCAGCACCAGCAGCGTGAAGAAGTCCTGCGCCGCCGCGGCGTACTGCGACTTGGCGCAGACGGGCGGCAGCACCTTGAGCAGGATCTCGGTGAACAGGAAGCGGTGCAGCGCCAGCGGCGGCTGACGCGGCTGTGCGATGCGCTGCGCGAGGCCAGGAGTGTCCACTCCGGCGTGGGAGGCCTCATCGATCTCCGCCTCGGCCTGTCGACGCGAGTGCGTCGCCAAGCTCAGCCACGCCTCGCCCTGCTCCTGGCTGATCGAGGGCGGCACCAGGAAGAACAAGGTGGAGAACAGCGTCGGCAGGCTCGGCACAGACATCAGCACGGTGAGCGGGGTCGTCGCGCTGTCCGCCGCGGTGGAACCGATCGTGGGACGGTGCAGGATGCACGAGCTCAGCAGCAGCATCGCCGGGCGGATCAGCGCATCATCCTGGCTGCCCGCATCCGCCAGAGCACCCGCTCCCGCCTTGGATCCAGTTGCACTCTTCGCAGCAACCGACGCGGCTCCTCCCGCCGCGCGGTAGCTCTTGGACACCGACCGGGCACAGTCGGCCATGAGGCGGATGATCTGTCCCGTGAGTGCGGGGAAGTCGACGCTGGCGAGGAAAGCCGTCTCCGAGTGCAAGGCGCGCACGAGCGCCTGTAGGCCCGCCTCGGGGGACGCGTGCGACTCCAGCTCGGGAATCACCTCCGGCAACAGGTGGTTCACGTGCGCGTTGGACTGAGACTGCGCGACGACGAGGAAGAAACCGAACAGCTGCAGCAAAAGCAGCAGACACGAGTTGCGGCACTCGTCCCATTCGGCCAGATCCGTGCTCTCCGGTGCAGCAGCAGATGCGCCAGCAGCAGAGCTCGACGTGCGCGGGATGGAGGCCGCGCGCTGCTCCAGCAGCTGGTGCAGCACGATGTACAGGTACTGCGCTCCGCCCAGACGCAGGAAGCGGTTGCGCCACTCGATGCCAGCCAGGTAGTCGCGTGCAGCGCCCGGAGCCGGCGCAGGTGCGCCCGCAACGCCGGTGCTGCCGCCAGTCAGGTGAACGGCGGCCAGCTGACGCAGGATGCGCAGCGAATACAGCAGCTTAAAGGGCGCCGCCGGATCGAGCAGTCCGCTCCAGGGGCTGTTGGCCACGTCGCTCGCCGATGCGTTCGCATCGACCACTGCCCCCGACTCGGGGATGCCCTTCAAGGCCTTCATCTCCTCGAGCAGGCGCTGGTTCGTCGGCAAGGACGTGAGCAACTTCCACACGCGCTGACCGATCTCGTGGCTCTCGGGACTGATGCTCTTCGAGGAGGAACCCTTGTTGGGCAGCAAGGCGAACAGAGTGTCAAAGTACTCCTGGCGGTTCGCGAGCACGTGCGTCGGTGCGCGGCTCTGGGCAGCCTGGACGGTCGCGGGCGTCGTGGCCGTCGCGGCGACGTTGGCGCCGGGGAAGGCACCGGCCGGCAGAGCACCACCCGGTCCGGGCGTCGCCGGGGTGAAGTTGCGCGCGAGCTGCAGTGCAGCCTCATCCTCGTCGTCCAGCTCTCCGTCGTCACCCTCCTCGCCGGGCATGCGGCCATCGTTGCCCGGATGGTTGACATTGCTGAGCTTGGTGGCTGCGCGAAGGGCGATCAAAGTGCTCGCCGGCTGGATGCGCGCCGACGTGAGCACTTCGTAGTTGAGCAGTTCGCGCGCAGGAGTGGGGGGCGCCTGCATGAGCACCATGCCGATGTTCGACGCGCGCACGTTGCCGAGCTGCTCGGCCAAGCGCGCCTTCACCTCGCGCACGGTCTGCCCGTCCAGCATGTCGAGCTGCAGGGTCTCCTCCGGACGACGACCGAACGTGCCCAGGCGCACCGTCAGCGACCAGGGCTCCGTGCTGAAGGGACCGGCGGAGCCATCCTCCGCAGCATCCTTCTCGCCTTCGGCCGGTTCGGCCTGCGCGACCACCTGCATGAAGTTCTGCAGCAGGTTCAGGCAGCGCAGGACGCGCGCGGAGTCTGCGGCGGTCGTCACGTTCGCCGTGGCAGCCGAGACGGCCGACGCAGACGCCTGTCCCTCTGCCTGCGGTGTCGCAGTCGTGGCGAAGGCGTCGTTGCCCTTGATGAACTCCATGCACCGCGCCAGGAACTTCTCGCGCTGCGAGTAGCGCCACTCCGCCTGGGCCGCCTTCGCGTTGCCGCTGGGCGAGGCGACAGGTGCGGCTCCCACAGGGGCGCTGGACTTCTTCGCCACGGCCGACGCGGCGTCCACCTCGGACTTGGACACCGGGCACACATAGACCTGGATCAGAAGGTCGACCGCCAGGGCGACGACCGCGGGCTGCTCCGCGTGGAGACAGATGTTCCAAAGGTGCTCCAGACCCAGCAGCGTCTTGGCGCCGGGCACCACGCCGAACACAACCGGAGGGGGGATGCCGCTGCGCGCGGGCACCAGTGCCACATCGGTACCCGCGTGGCGCGAGTACAGGTTGTACGCGCCGACGGAGAGCGGCGCGTGCAGCACCACCTGCTTCGCGGCCTCGTTGATGACGAGGAAGTAGTGGCGCCAGGTGACGAATGCGCTCTCGTCCATGCGCGCCCAATACGCGGCCGCATCGTCGTCCCCCTCGGACGGCGGGGGCGACACAACCTGCGGCGGCTCCTCGTCGTCTTCCTCGCCTTCCTTCAGCGCGGGCACGGTGTGGTTCGCACCGGGCACGGCGCACAGGTGCTTCTGGAACAGGTAGCGCGCGACGGCCTCGGAGCACTCCTTGGTCGCGCGGGACACGTCGCTGAACGTGTGCATCATCGTCTTGCCCTTCGCGTACAGCTCGCTCTGCTCGCGCTCAGCCAATGCAACCCACGTCGGCGGTGTGGTCAGCTTGGGAACGTGCATCCAGCGCAGCCAGCTGTTGAAGTGCGCCAGTGCGCGGGGCGACACCGCGCGGGTGCCCGCGAGCGCATCGGCGAGCTGATCGACGTCGCGGCCCTTGATCGGCTCGAACGCCGCGCTGAGCAGGTAGCGGATCAGCTCCAACCGGATGAGCACCTCGAGCTCGTGGCTGAACGCCTCGGAGTACGGAACGCTGTTGGGCGTAGGGACCGAGGAACGACCGGAAGGCGCAGCGCCTGCGCCCGATGCGCCACCCGAGGAGGCGCCGTGCGCAGGACCACTGTTCTGCACGTAGGGCGCACCGTCGTGGCGCAGGGAGTCCAGCAGCTCCGTCGAGTTCTCCAGGCAGTGCGGCAGCGTGACCGATGCGTCCAGGTCGGCCAAGCCGATGCCAAAGGTGCCTGCATCACCGGCGGGCTCCAGAGCTGAGCCGGTCAGCACCAGCAGCGCCGCATCGGGCACGCGGCGGCGCGATCCCAAGCGTTTGCGAACCGCCGCGAGCACAGCCGGCACGTTCTCGCGCGCCGCCGCGCAGTACGCGCTGAGTTCATTAAACAGCGTCGGGAGCGACACGTGCACCTGGATGATCTTCCAACGCGGGTTCTCCGTCTGGGACAGCGAGTACGCGCTGACGAGCCCGGACAGCGTCCAGAGCAGCATGCCGATGCTCTCGGTGCTGGGAGCCTTCACTGCCGGGGCGCCACGCACGCAGGTGCGCGCGGTCACCAGGTCCATGATCTGGATCAGGGTGCGACGGCGCAGGCGCTCCAGGGTCGGCTTCGCCAGCAGCGACTGCAGCTGCGCGGCGGCCTGCTGTCGGATGAGGAACGGGATGCGCGCCGTGGCGTTCGCCGGGTGGGTGCCGAAGCATTCCTCCGCCGCACCCTTGTTGCTCGTGTCCGCCGGCACATGCGGCAGCGTGATCACCGACCACAGCATGCGCACCACGATGTCGGCGATGAGCGACTGGTCGGCCAGGGCGGCCTGGCCAGCATCGACCGACAGCTTCGCGTCGCCGACCGCATCATCTCGCGCGCGCGCCAGCTCCAACAGCAGCTTGAGCGTGCGCGCGTTCCAGTTGGTGTATGGCACGCCGGACACGCACGACTTGAGCACGAGCAGGATGTGGTCGGTGGTGAGTGTGCGCGCCACGGAGGCCAGCAGCGAGTAGACAGCCTGCTCGACGCTCTCGTGCTTGCCGATCGAGGCCGCCCAAATCTGGCGCAGATGCGTGTCGGTGAGTTTGCCCAGTCGGGCCAGGTAGCGCACCACGTCGTCACTACGCTGGATCAGCTGCGGGTGCGTCTTGATCAGCTCTGCATCCGCGCCGGCCGGGGCGGGGTACTTGCCCACGATATCGTCCATGATGGCCACGTCGAGCAGGTAGTTGCTGAGCACGTGCTGGTTCAGCCATGCCGTCACAGGTACCTTCGCGCCCCGGTTATCAATGGGCCGCCCCGCGGCCGCCGCGTCGTCGTAGCGACGGCGCACGTTGGTCAGCTCCACGAAGCGCGTCAGGTCCGACAGACCGTTGATGCGCTTCTCGAGCAGCGGGGACAAGAACAGACGGTACGACAGGAAGATAGTGATGCTCTCCATGAGTTCGTCTGCGTTGAGGTTGAGCTCGAATAGCTGCGGCGGTTCCTCCGCGATGCGCGGCGCCTCCACCTGTGCAGGGTCAAACTCCACGCTCGCCTCCTTCAGGGCCATGGCCTGGAAGGCGCTGTTGGAGGGCGTGTCGAGCATGGGCCACTTGATGGCTTCCCAGGAGTTATTCTGGTAGTGCACGGAGAGGTGCTTGATGAAACGCCACACGAACTCCTGGAGCAGGTTGGTGAGGAACTCCTTGTCGCACAGGCGGGACTCCTCCGGCTGCAGGTGCAGCAGGCGGATGATCATCACGTCCTTGACGTGGGCGCAAAGGGCCGAAAAGAACGCCCCTGACACGAAGTTGCCCTGCACGAGCTTCAGCAGCGGCTCGAGCATCGAGCGACCGCGGTGGAGCGGGATGCGCGTGAGGCCGCCCGGCGGCGGTGTGACGAACGATGCCTGGGTGAGGTACGGCGCGATGGACGGGAAGCTGCCCTGAATGATGGGCGGGTCGATGCCCAAGCTCTCCTCGTCCACCTTCGGGTCGGGGTGCGCCTCCACAGCCTTGCCCTCGGCGCGGGCGCGATCCTCCCGAAGTTGCTTGGCCCAGCGCACGCGACGGGCGCGCTCGCGCTGGTAGAACGGCTCGCGGCTGCCCTGGGCGGGGTTGTGGCCTCGGCGCGCCGCCACGGGCACGCGCGAGTCGATGCGCGAGTTGAAGCCCACGCTCAGGCGCTCGAGGATGACGGTGAATCCACCAGCCGCGCCAAACGTCTGAATGTTGCTTTGCATCAGGCCGAAATTCGCCGCACCAGGCTCTGCGTTCGAGTACTGGTAGGGCACGGGCTTGGGCTGCAGGCCCTGCTGCAAGGTGCTGACCTCGCGCGCGCGGATGCGATCAGCCCGGGCACGCTCGAGCACCGCGAGCTGATCGCGGCGGGACGCCGCCAGGGCGGTAATGTGGTCGTCCAGCCCCATGTAGAACTGCAGCTTAACGCCCGCCTCACCGAGCGCCTTGGCGTCCGCGACCTGCTGGGCCGCCAGCTCCACCAGATCATCATCGGTCACGGCAGGCTCCGAAACATCGACAAGCTTCGATGAGTTGCCAGCAGAGGAAGAAGACGCTGCGCCAGCGGCCACGTCCTCACCCTCAGCACCTGGGGCGGCGCCCTCCGCTTGTCCCTCCTTCGGCGCCGGCTCATCCACGCCTGACACGGGCTGCGGTCCAAGGCTCGGCTTGTCGTAGAACGCGTACAGCGGGCGCTCCTTGTCAAACAGTCGCAGCAGCGTGGTCATCAGGCCGCCGCTCACACTGTCGGCGAACAGCGGGTTCACCTTGACGGGCACCAGCGTCGGCTCAGCGGGCGGCTCCACCGGTGCAGCTCCTGCGGCGGGCGCCGGCGTGGGCGCCGGCAGCATCAGCGTCATCGGCACCGTGGGCTCCGACAGATGCTTCGCAATGACACGCAGCACGAGTTGCAGGAAGTGATTGACACGCGGCACCATCTCGTTGGCGGCCGGCGCGGCGGGCTGCGACGCCTTGGCTCCACGGGCGTGGTGCATGCTGGCGCTGCTCAGCGAGTATCCCGAGTGGTAGTGGCGCTGCAGCAGGTTGCGCACGACGCCTGTGACGGTCACCTCGAGGAAGTGCTGCGTGAACTCGGCGGAGTGGAACAGCAACGTCGGCACGCGCGCCGGCGCCAGCACGCCCGGAGCAGCCACCACGGGCGCAGACGCAGCAGCAGCAGCCGCGGAGGCAGGTGCATTGGGTGCTGCAGGCTGTTGCGGCGCCAGTTGGTACTCGGACGGCTTGAGATACTGCAAGAGCAAGTCCTCCAGCTGCGTCAGGTGCAGCAGCAGCATGGAATCATCCGCCGCCGACGCACCCACAGCGTCCGTCGCCGCCACCACCGATGCCAGGCGGCGCACGTAGGCCGCGCGAGGCAAGCTTCCCAGTCCTGCGTACAATCCCAGCACGAAGGCCGTCTCATCCTGCTCGACGTTGCTGGCCGACGAGGCCGCGCCACCCGCTCCGGTCGCCGGATACGACGAGCCGGCCGACGACGGCATCTCGGCGGCGGGGACCAGGCGCGAGCGAACCGAACTCGAATCGGTGTGTGCCCACGGAGCACGCAGCAACGGTGCACTCGAGTGTGCGGGTCAGCCAAGTGTGTTGTCTTGTGTGCAGCGGGTCAGCCAAGCCGGGCCTGGGGCCACAGGGCACAGCAGCGAGCCAAGTCAGCGAGGGGGACACGAGCACGCACGGGGGCCGGACTCACTCGGAGCCAATCCAATGCGCAGCCGATCACTTCAGTCGAGTTCGCCATGTACACCGTGCGTGCGAGTCCCACACCGCGCGATCCTCTTCGTGCTTCGCCCCTGTCAGTCCCAGTCGGTCCCGCGTGGGCC
>Ga0256774_1000103_pt1 | contig 12998 bp, 1 predicted proteins | sample MC6MC0925MT_FD_186061 | JGI IMG/M metagenome (GOLD analysis project Ga0256774, IMG submission 186061) | Metatranscriptome of enriched soil aggregate microbial communities from Iowa State University, Ames, United States - MC6-MC0925-MT... | ecosystem: Environmental > Terrestrial > Soil >... | reverse complement strand
AGCAATCGACGGTTATTCAGGCCAGATCGGCCGCAGCGAGCGCATCTAACCGCGCAAGCACAGCGCGCAACCCATCCTCTGAAGCGCAGTGCGCAGGATCTGCCAACGACCGCGCACCCAACCACAGCGCCCTCTTCCTCTTCCAGCTCGAAGGGCCAAGCGCAGCCATGTCGCGCCCCAGCACTGCCGCTACAGGCGGTGGTGGCGCTGGCGGGGGCCACCATGTCCGCCCCTCGTCCGGTCCCTCCCGCGCCTCGTCCGCGGCCACGGCCGTCAAGGGGCTGCACAAGCCTTTCGCAGCCAAGGGCGCGGACCAGAGCACGAAGAGATACAAGTTCCAAGGCTTCAATGCGCGCATCCAAAGCATTCGCCTCAACTTCCGCGGCCTGCTGGACAGCGCCGACGCGCACGAGCTCTCCGCAGAGGACAAGGCCGCCGCGTCCCGGAGGAGCAACGCCACGATGTTCTCTGCGGACTCCGCTGCAGCCGGGGGCGACGTCGAGGAGTTCTCCTCGGCGGAGGTGAGCACGATGGATGCCGAGGGAGCATACTCCTATTTCGCGCGTGAAGTGGAACATTTGTCCGGTCTGCAGCTGCACAGGGACTTCCTTGTGTTCCTCGCGGAACTGCGCAGGAACAACAAGGCCGCCTCGTTTCCCTTGCTGCTCAAGAACCAGTCGCATGTGCTCGACACGCTGCTGTCCCATGCGGCGGTTCCGGGCAGTCAAGCACAGCGCGAGTTGTTCCGACTGGTGTCGGTGCTGGCGCGGGACCTCCAGAAGGAGTTCCATCCTTACCTCGGGCGCGTCATGCACTCCTTGCTCCAGTCGCTCGATGCCAGCGACCCGGACAACGTGCAGGTGGTGTTCCAAACCTTGGCCTCCCTGTTCAAATCACAGGCGAAGTTCCTTGCCCGCGGTGGTGCCGGTGGTGCAGGCGGGCTGCAGGCGCTTTTCGATGAGTACTTCGAGGAGCTGCTGTCGCACCCGAAGAACTACATCCGCCATTTCGCGGCGGAGTGTCTGGCGTTCGTGCTGCGCGCTGTGGCGCGCGAGGAGGGGCTCGGATCGGCTGAGACCAAGGGCAAGGCCAGCGGGGCCCAGGCGGCCCTGGCAGCCGTGCTGCGCTACACCCCCTCCCGCGCGGCGAGCGAGGCGTTCAAGGACGGTCTCGCGTCCACCTGCTTCGAGATGCTCAAGAACGCGCGCTTCGCGTTCCAGAGCACCCATGCCCTCACGGTGCGCGCCATGTTGCGCCTCTTGCACGCCCCCTCGGCGATGCTCGAGAAGTCCTCCTCTGCCGCCTCGACCTCGGAGCTCGCGCAGGCGGAGCGCGTGGCATCCTACCACGCGGACCTCTTGATGCGCATGCACCGCCGCATGGCGAACTACACGCGCAGGGACCAGAGCGCCCAGGTGTGGGAGGTGATGACCGACGCGTACTCCAAGCGCCAGTCCAAGCTGGCCGACTTGGCCCGCGCGGTCGACGAGACCCACTCGGCCGAGGCGGAGACGCGCTTCCGCGTGGCGAGCATCGAATGCGCACGCCTGCTCAGCTTGCTCTCGTTGTGGAGCACTCACCGCGGCGGTAGTCGTCTGCCCGAGGACGCCGCGTCGGTGCTGATGCCGAACTTGCTCACGAGGGCGTTCGCACCGGAGAGCTACTCGCACCGCGAGGCGAGCATTGAGGGCAAGGCGGCTGCGGCCGGCTTGCTCGCGGGGTACTGGCGCAATTTCCCGACGAACTTTGCGGAGGTCGTGCGACCGGCCCTGGACAAGCTGCTGGCGCTGCCCATTGTCTTCCCCTCCGCCACTGCCGTCCCCGTCGCCAAGGGCAAGAAGTCCTCTGCGGCGGCGAGCGCGCAGGCGCCCCGTCTCGATGCTTTGTCGATCGAGAACGGATCGCTCCTTCTGTCGTTCCTCGAGGGTGTGCGTGAGCTGCAGCTGAACGAGCTGGCTGCTCTTGCGCCGCGTGTGCACTCCGCCTGCTCGGCTTTGTTGCTCACCGACGCGTCGACTCCCACTGTGGCCTCCCAGGCCCGCTCGATCGGCCTGGCGCTGCTGATGGAGCTGAACGGCTTCCACGGAGCCTCGGGAGCAGCTTACCGCTTGCCTGCGCTGGAGGATCTTCGTCGTCGCAGCGGAGCGCTCACTCCTGCGGAGAAGCGTCGCCAGCGCCGTGCTGCGGCCGCTGCGGCTGCGGGACGCGACGGTGACGACGAGGAGGAGGAAGAGGAGGAGGAGCTCGAGGAGAAAGATGCCACCGATGCTGAAGATGAGAACGTCGAGGAGGAGGAGGTGGACCCTTCCGCGTACTCCACCCCCCTGCCCCAGGTGTCCCTGCACAGCTGCTCCGAGTTCCTGTGCCGCGCGCTGGCACTGCCGCCAGCGCTGCAACGATTCCTCGTTAATGCTGTCCTTGAGGCGGCGCTGGCGCAGTCGTTGGATGCAAAGGATGCGGCAGAGGAGGGTGAGGTCAGTGGCACCACCTTGCTCCTGGCCCCCACCAGCCTGGCCTCCCGCTGCGCCAACACGTGGGCGGCGCTGCAGCTCCTTCCCGCTTCGGGGGTGGACGTGTCCTCGCCGCTGTCCTCCTTGGACATCGACCTGACTGACGCGCAGGTGGATCTGATTCGCTCGCGGGCGGGCTCGACGGACGCCGCGGAGATCACCCTGGGCGACCTGGTGATGCACCTGGTTCGCGAGCTTGGAGCGCGCATCGCGGAGGCCTCCGCCTCGGCGACGACATCTTTCACCGCCAGCACTCCCGTGGACAACTCTGCGGCGCTCAACGCTGACCGTGCCGAGTCCGAGACGAACGAGCACCTGCTCGTGGCGCACCAGGTTGTGGACCAGATGCACTTCCTCCGCGCCCAAGCGATGATCTCCCTGTCTCTGCTGGCAAAGCAGCGGTGGACCATGGGCGACGCGACGAAGCTGCGGCCGAGCATGGAGGCGCCCCTTTCGCCCCTAGCACCTTTGTTGCGCAGCTTGGCCTCGGAGACCCTTTTGGCGCTCAAGAGCGCGGGGACGCACGTGGCCACTTTGGCCGCGGCGGACAAGGTGTTCGAGCTCGCCAAGAGCGTGCAGGTCGAGGGGGTGCTGGAGCCTATCGATGCGGCGGCGGCACCCGCAGCGGCATCGGGGAGCACGAAGAAGAAGAAATCTGCTTCTGCGAGCAAGTCCGTCCCATCGGCCCTGGATGTTGACCTTCGTGCCCTGTTCTCCCGCCGCGCGTTCCGCGAGACGAGCGAGTTGCTCCTTCCTGCTTTGGCATCCGCGCACGCGTTCCTCCGCGCCGCCGCGCTGTCACTGCTGCGCTACTACGCGCCGATGCGCTTCGAGGATCCCAGCACCGCTGCGGCAGAGGAGGGTGAGGACGCTGCGATGGACACCGCTGATGCGACTTCCTCCACTGCGCGCGCCAAGGCTCTTGCGCACTCTAGCGAGCACGTGGGCGAGAGCCCCATGGTGTCGCTCCTGCACGAACTGATGGTTCTCTCCCTGGCGCCCAGTTTGGCGGTGGAGAAGGAGTTCGTGCGCGTGCTCAAGCAGATCGAAGTGCTCGTGGCGTCCAACCGCGTCCCGGAGCCTCATTTGCGCCTGATTGGCCCGGCGCTCCTTGGTATGCTCCACACGAAGTTCCAGCCGCTCTGGTCGCAGGTGCAACGTGCTTTGTCGTCCAGCTGGATCCACGGGTTCGCCGTGACGGAGGTGCGGCAAGCGTGGGCCTGGGGCGTTTTGCAAGGGAAGATGGAGGAGATGGAGGCGCGGACGGAGTTGCTCATCAAGGTGGACACTCCGGAGGCGGAGGAGAGCAAGGAGCAGGAGCAGGAGGACAGCGATGAGACCATGATGGAGAAGCACCACGCGCGCGTCCGTGCCTCCTCTTCTGCCTCCGCTTCCTCCCCCTCCGCGCCCGCCTCCGCTGCGTCGGCGTTCTATTCCCCCGCCTCCTCGCCTTTGCTGGCGCGCTTCTCGTTCTTCACCACGTTGGCTTCGCGCGCCACGGATTCCTTCACGTACCTCGGGTTGCTCTACGCGGCCATGTCCGCCGACGTCAGTTCGGGCGCCAGTGGCAAGTACGGTGCGGGTGCCTCGGTGAACGGTTTCGCCCAGCGGTTGGGCAACAAGGCCTTTGTGCAGCGTCGGCTGATCACCGCGTTCGTCACGCGCACCTGGACGCGCGAGTACCTCACGGCGTTCCCGAACACTATGCGCGTGGAGGAGGGCATGTTGGATCGCGGCGAGGAACAGGCTGCCCCACTCGAGGGAGAGGATGGGTACGACGTCGTCGAGCCGCGCATGGGCGCCGAGGATGACTCGGACGAGGAGGAGGATCTTCTGGCCCAAGCGCAGACTTCCTCCTCTTCCTCCCATTCCGCGCCCTTGACCTTCCCCCGCGGGTACGCCCTTCGCCCCGGCGCGCGCAAGCTGGTCAAGACCAAGCTCGTCCAGTTCCTCAAGCTGTTCCTCGCGTGCTTCCACAAGGCGGGCTCCACTGGAGGGGACAGCAAGGAGAAGGTGCCCTATGCCAATGTGATGCGCAACATTTGCTTCACGTTGCTGACCAAGGCCGACGAGGAAGTGCAGCGCCTGGCGCTGGAGGTCCTCGCGCGCAAGTTCATGGTGCCCTACATCGCCGCGCACTTGACCACGCTCGTGGACCTGTCCCGCGAGTCCTCCTGGAGGGAGACCATGACGACGTTCCCTTTGGGGGCCGAGGAGTCCCCCGTGGCCCGCGAGCACCGCAAGCAGTTCGCCGCGGTCTTGATCCGGGTGATGTACCCCAAGCTCGTGGCGAGGAAGATCGAGGTGTCCAAGACCTCTGGCGGCAAGGGCGGGGGCGCATCGAGCACCTCGGTCTCGGCGCGACGGGCGGCGATCCTGTCGTTCCTGGGCGCCCTCGCGTCGGAGGAGCTCGAGCACCTGTTGTTCCTGGTGATGGGCGGACCGTTGCGCAGGGTCATCGTGCGGGTCGTCCGCGCGCGCAGGGCGGAGGAGCTGCGCGAGAGCTCGACGATGGTGAACGGCAAGGGCAAGGGAAGGAAGAGCCTGCTCCCTCCCGCTGCCTCCTCCGGCGTGGCAAAGCGCTCGGTTTCCAACAGCGACGAGTCCCTCTTCGCCGTGGCGGAGCAGCCGACCTTCGAGGAGATTCTCGAGCGTCAGATTCCGGGACTGCACCTGCCCTCATCTTCTACCGCGTTGCAGCAGGCCCTCCTGGCGCCCCGCCTGTTCCGTCGCGCGTTCCCCGCATCCCGCGCGTTGGGATTCCTGCACATGTTGCGCTTCCTGCTCGTGAAGCTGCCCCGTGTCGCCCGGCCGTTCGTGCGCTACTTCGCGCTTCAGTGCTGCTTCTGCGCGCTCCAGGCCGAGGTGCAACTGGACAGGTACAAGGGCCGCCTGGCGCAGGCGAACCTGCAGCTGGAGGCGGAAGCCGAGGCCGAGGCGGAGGAGGCCGAAGCGGAGGCGAAGGAGTCCGAGGAGTCCGCAACCAAGATGGACACGGACGACGCCGACGCCGAAGAAGCCGATGTGGTTGAGGATGAGGACGCCGAAGCTGAGGCCGCCGAGGACGACGAGGAAGAGGGCGATGACGCCGAGGAGAAAGACGACGCCGATGCGGCGGAACCTGCCGAGGAGAAGAAAGACGTCGAGGACGACGCTCTCCTCGCCGCTGACGACGAGGACGACGACATTGACGTCCCTCGCCGTCGCAAGTCTTCCTCCGCTTCCACCTCCAAGTCCTCGATCCCGTTCGCCCTGACCAAGTATTTGACCGACCTGCGCGAGATGCGCCAACAGGCCTTCGCGCGCATGGCCGAGCTGGTCGAGGGGTATGGAAGTCTCTTCGCCCCGGCGGCAAGCGAAGTGGGATTCAAGATGCTCCCGGCGCCCAAGAGCTCGAAGTCGAACGCGGAGGAGGACGATGCACCGAAGCAAGAGGAGTCCCTGGCACCGTACTTGAACTTCTTTTTGCAGCTCTCGTGGCCGTCGCTGCTGCGCCTGTCCACCGAGGGCACGCAGCACGCCGGTGGACTCTGGTCGTTGCTTGTGTCCCTCTCCGCACAGCACGGGTTGCTCGCGGCGCACTTCTTGGCCCCTGCGGAGAAGACGCTTATGCTCCGCCTGGGGTGGACCGATGTGGCTTATAGGAAGGGTGTGCAGCTCACCCTGCACCCAACGAGCGAGTTGCATCTGCTCCCTCCCGCCGACGATCCCTCCGCCCCGCTGTCAAAGGAGGCCCTGTTCGTCCCCTCGCCCTTCCCCCTGTTCACCTTGGTGACCCGCTCTTTGGGCGCGCGCAGCGTCAGTCCCGCCGTGGTCGCCATGGTGATGTCCCTGTCGGAGCACATATTGGCCGCGTTGGAGGACGCAGCCTCCTGGGAGGAGACCAAGAAAGAAATGGAGGAGATCGAGGCGGAGCGGGACGAGAAGCGCCGCGCGCAGATCGAGCGCGCCCGGGCACGCAAGGGGGCGAACAAGAAGCCCTCCGCGGAGAAAACCATGCAGGTCGGCCGGCCCTTCCGCGATGAATCCAGCGATGAGGACGAGGACATGGCCGATGCGGAGGACGAGGTGACCTCGCACAGGCTGGTTCAGATCGAGACGCTGTACCTGTCTCCGATGGCGCACTCGGCCCGAATTCGGCAACACTTCCTCTCGCACTACCTGCCCCAATTGCAACGGTTGTGGCAAGTGAACATCGACCCCTTCCTCGGCCAGATGCACCGTTGGATCTCCACCCTTGCCGCGGTGCACCAGGTTGGCCAGGGCAAGACGCCTCAGGGCGTCCTGACCCAGGCGCAGTCGCGCGCATTGTCGAAGAAGGCTGCGCAGGCGCAGGCGCAGGCGTCGCTCTCGAAACACGGTGCTCGCGCCCAGCAACGGAAGGGCGGAAAGTCTCAACAGCCCTTCTTCCCTCGGCGCGAGCTGGAGCTCCTCGCGCGCATCTCCTCGTTCGCGCGGTCGTCGCGCACGGCGCAGCTGCTCGTGGACCTGCTGGTGCCGTTCCTCCATTCGGCGGAGCGGGGACAGTCGTTGCAGGCCTCCGCGGCGCTGAAGGGCAAGAGATCTTCCGAGGGCGGTCGCGACCGTCGCGCTGCGCCATCGACGCTGCACGCGACCTTGCTCCAGATTCTCTTGCACCTGTCGCCCCTGCTGCCCTCGGCCGCCTCGGTCGAAGCGATGGTGGCGCAGATGCACCGGCTGGTGTACTCCCTGCGCAACCACGCGCACCGACTGGCGCTCACGAAGGTGTACGAGCAGCTGGCAGCCTCGGAGGCGATGCAGAGCGCGAGGGACGCACTGGTGGCCGGTGCGGTCGTGCCCTCTTCGGGGGCCGCGAAGCGCAAGAGTGCTGCTGCTGCTTCCGCACCTTCCTCGCCCCCCTCGCTTCTTCCTTTGTACGCCCCTTTCCTCGCGGCACTCAACGCGATGCATCCCCGTCGCGTGGACGAGTACGACGATCTCCGTCGCGCCGAGGCCTACACGGCTTTGTCGCGCGCGTTCGAACGCGCGATCCTCGAGCGGGAGCTCCGGGCGCTCGCAGAAGAGGACGCACCGGAGGAGGCGGCGCCGGCACCGAAGATGTCCAAGACGCAGTTGCGCAAGATGGAGGCGGCCAGGGCGGCCGACAAGCCCGTGCTCCTTGTAGCGGCCAAGGCGGAACTGACGCCCGCGCAGGCGCGCCGTGCGGACATTCTTGCGCGCAAGGCTGCGCTGGACCAGGACGACGTGGACTCGGCCTCCTCCGCCGCTGCCACCCCTGCTGCTGAGGATGGCGAGGGTCGCCCGCATCTGGCCCCTTCGGCGTTCTCCGCGTTGTTCTCCCTGTATTTCTCGGAGAACCCCTTGGCGCACGCCCGTGCCGTCGAGGCGCTCACGCCCTTGTTGTTCCAGTTCGCGCACGACCTTCTGGACGACGACTTGGCCGTACGAAGCTGGGGTGGAACACTCCTACTCAAGCTGGTGGAGTTCCTCGCCCTTGCGCACCCGCACGCAAAGACGCACGCAGCGCAGGAGGCCGAGACGCCTGTGGACCCCGCGACGATGTCGGGCGACATGGCCCGCGCGCTTGTGTTGCGCGTCGGTGCGCACCTGTCGTCCCCTCCCGCTCTGCTGACTGCTCACCTGTACCCGCTGCTGAAGAAGTCCCTGAAGCACCCTGCAGACAAGGTTCGGCGCGAGGTGCTGCGGGTGCTGCGCGGGCTGGTGCTGGCGTTCCCGGTGATGTACCGCAGTATGCTCCTGCTGGTCGACCCGACGAACTCCGAGGAAGACTTCCTGCTCAACATCGCCGACCTGTCCCTGCCCACCCGCGGCAAGGCCATACAGAAACTGTTCACGAGGATTACCCTGCGCGACCCCCTGCGACCGGACGAACACATTGCCAATACCGAGGGCGTGCAGGTAGACACGCAAGTCATCTTGCAGATTTTGCTGCCACTGCTGCACCACTTCCTGTACGACACCTCGGGCGCGATGAGCAACGTGTCTTCCGGAGAGGAAGTCGCGCCGGTGTCGCGCATGAAGTCCGCTTCGGCGTCCTCGCGCGGAGGCAGCGACCACACGCTGCTGGAGACCTCCCTGCGCCTCGCGGGCAAGCTCGCGGCGTTCCTTCCTTTCTCTGCGTACTACCATGCGCTGCAGGGGTACCTCAAGCTGCTCCGCGCCAAGCCCGCACTGGAGCGGGTGCTCGTGCGCCTCGTCTGCCTGTTCATTCGCGAGTGGCACTTCGAGTGCGCGGAGACGGAGGCGGAGGTGCGCGCACGGAGGGAGGAAGAGGCGCGTGCGCGCAAGGAGCAGGAGAAGGCCGCGCGGCTCGCGGAGGTCGAGCGGAGGCGCCAGCAGCGCGCCAGGGAGCTCGGAGTGGAGGCGCAGTACGAGGAAGACCAGCTGATGCTCGACTCGTCCCCGGCCGCTGCCGCCTCCGCCGCGGATGACGAGCCGATCCCCCCGCCCTCTGAGCTCGGTGCGAAGGTGCGCTCGTTGCTGCTGTCCCGCCTGCTGCCGCAGCTGCACGGTCTGCTCACGGGCACCAAGGTGAAGGCGCTCAGGGCCAAGGACAAGAAGGACACCACTCGCGGCATGGCCACGACGGTTGAGGAGCAGAACGAGCTCACCAATCTCAGCGGGCTTGCGGGCGGGACCAAGGAGGTCTCCAGTGGTGGAGGGGGGCACACGCTGGAGCTCGTTCGTGTGCCCGTGGCGATGGCGCTTGTCGCTTTGTTGCGCAAGCTGCCCCTGGGTCTGTTCCACGCGGAGTTCCCCCGCTTGCTCACCGCCCTGGCCCTGCAGCTGGGTCAGCGTGAGCAGCAAGCGCGCGACCTGACGCGCTCTACGCTGGTCGACATCCTCGAGCAGCTGGGCGCGTACTACTTCCATTTCTTCGTGGCGGAACTGTCGCGCCACCTGACGCACGGGTACCAGCTGCACGTGCTCTCACACGTTCTGTTCGTCATGCTCCAGTCGCTGGTCAGCAAGGTGCGCGTGGCTCCCGGAAGCATCGACTCCGCGCTGGTGCCGCTGGTCGACATCTTCCTCACGGACCTCCTGGGCGAGCCCGCAAGGGAGAAACAGGTCGCCGCTATCAGGGCGCAAACGAAGGAAGCGCGCGTGAGCCATGCTGCTGATGCGTTCCAGCTGCTGGCAAGTGTCATCGGGTTCCCGGGCTCCATCCACTACCTCGTCGACCCCTTCCGGTTCAAGCTGGCCCACGACAGCTCGCTCCGCCAGCCCGACCTGGCCGTCATCGCCGACACGCTCAAGAAGATCAGCGTGGGCCTGCACGCCAACCCCTCCGTGGCGGCCAACATGCCCGCGCTGATGACCTACGTGCACAACTACTTGTTCAAGAGTGCCTCCGAGTCGTTCGCCAGTCTCTTCCCCGAGTCCAAGGAGCGGACGCAGCTGAAGGCGGATAAGAAGGCAACGGCGGCCAAGAAGAGCATGCACAGGAAGCTGGACCTCACGGCGGAGAAATCGCCGCTCGAGCAGCTGCGCGAGGAGAACAAGGCGCGCAGCGAGGGGCAGGCGGTGGGCAGGGGTCGTCCGGTGGCCTCGGCAAGGATGGCGCTCCAGTTCGTCCAGGCCATCCAGAGCTCCGAGGCAGGCAGAAGCACGCTCGAGCGTGAGGTCGCCCGCGCCAAGCCCAGCAAGGACGACACGTTCCTCGTTGCGCGCGCCCCGACCTCCGCGGCTGGGCCGCGGTTCGGCGATGGGGCTGGCGGCGCGCAGGGCACGGATGCCAATGCCCCCGGAGGGCAGAGCAACCTCGTGCTGGTGTTCGGGCTCAACCTGCTGTACTACACCCTGTCAAAGAAGAAGCTGAACCTTGCTGGTGCCACTGCGGCCCCGTCCTCTGTGAGGATGAATCAGGGTGAGGGTGCCGCAGCTGCCTCTGCGCCGTCCGTGTCCCTTTCCCCCGAGGTTCGCCGCAACCTGTCTATGCTCGACCCCTTCCTGCAGCTGATCCGCGACTACTGCCTGGTGATGGGCAGCGAGTCTCTGCTGGCCTCCGACGCGAACGCCGGCACGAAGAGTCGCGTCAAGGACGGAGTCAAGCAGGTCAAGAAGTCCATGCTGGCCACCTCCTCGTCCGCGGTCATCCTCGCGGCACTCAAGTGCTCAGAGCACCTCGTCGCGCTCAAGTGCCTGCCGTCCAGGAACCACTACATGCGCGACCTGGCGCACTACTGCTTCGCGCTGATTCACGGCCGTGCCCCTCCGGCGCTGCTCGCGGCGGCCTACGGCAACCTCGCTGTCATCATCAAGGAGGAGTCGGCGGACCAGTTCCGTTCCTTCGGCATCACGGCGGAGAAGCAGCGCCTGCTGCTCCAGTTCATCCGCGCGGAGGTGCTTGCACCCACGTCGTCCACGGCGACCACGGGAACGTCCAGTGCCGCGCTCGCGTTCAGGTTGCTCCAGGCCATTCTGTCCCGGGGCACCGAATTGCCAGAGCTGTACGATCTGATCATTCAAGTCGGCGAGCTCATGGTCACCTCACCTGTGGAGGAGGTGCGACGCGCCTGCTCCGCGGCGGTCTACAGCTTCCTGTTCAACTACAAGCTCGGAGCGCAGCGGCTGCACACGCACCTGGGCTTCCTGCTGAACCAGCTGTCCTACCCGCACGCCACGGGCCGCCGCGCCGTGCTGGGTCTGCTTCAATCGATCTGCTCGCACTTCGCTGTCGAGGTGCTGCAAGAGTCGCTGGAGTTCCTGTTCCTGCCGCTCGTGGTGCACCTGGTCAACGAGACCGACCAGGAGAACAAGCGTCTGCTGTCGCAGGTGCTGTCCACCCTCCTCTCGCGCGTGGGTCCGCAGAAGCAGCAGGACGTGATCCGCCTGGTGTACGGATGGTGGGAGGACGAGGAGTCCGCTGCGAGTGAGGAGCAGCAGAAGAAGAAGGCGCGCAAGAGCAAGGGCGGCGCTGAGCCGGCTTCGGCTGCTGATGCCGTGGCTGCTCGTCCGCCTCGCAGCCCTCAGGCGCAGCTGCTGCAGTTCGCCGCGCTGCACGTGGTGTCCATTCTGATCGAGCTGCTGCAGTCCGGCTACACGAGCCCGCTGCTGCTGGGCCGCACCATGGCCGGCCTGGCGCGCATCGTGCGCGAGAAAGTGGCGGACAAGGAGCGCCGCGAGCGGGCGCTGCTGCAGAAGGAGGAGGAGCAGGACGCGGCGGCCGAGGAGGCGGACGGCTCTGCGGCCGATGCCCATGCCAGCTGGCGCGTGCTGTACGCGGCACTGCTGGCACTGGAGAAACTGTGCCGCTACCTGCCCGCGCCGCTGCTGACTGCGCAGCTGCAGCAGCACGAGCCGCGGCTGTTCGGCGACGCGGCCGCCTGTTTGCTGTACCCGCACGCGTGGGTGCGGCTGAGCTCTGCGCGCATTGTGGGATTCGTCCTGGGCGCCATCCCGCTGCAAGCCTTCCAGCCGGAGGCAGGCCCTGCCCCGCCGGCCCGTGAGGTGCTGGCCGCCACGCTGGTGGGCAGCCCTTCGCTGTTCTTCACGCTTGTGCGTCACAGCGCTGCGCAGCTTGCCTCGCGCCACCTCAGCGACGGGCTGGCCGAGCAAATCGTCAAGAATCTCGTGTGGCTCGCGCTGGCAGCACACCGCATCGGAAAGGCGGACGGTATCTGGGAGGGACTGGAGGGCGACCAGCACCCCACCGGTGAGGCCGCAGAGGAGGAAGAGGAGGTGGAGCAGCCGGAGGAGAACGCAGACGAGGAGGCCGAGCCGGAGGAAGAAGATGAGGCGGAGGAGGACGAGGAGATGACGGACGCTTCTGTCTCCGCCGCCGCCGCCGCTGCGCCGAAGGGCAAGGCCGCCGCGTCGAGCAAGGCCGCCACCTCCTCGCTCAACCTTCCCAAGTCTGACAACCGCGTGCTGAGCTGGCTGTTTACGCGTCTGTCCTTCCTGTGCCGCCCCGCGCGAGATGAGTCCTCTGACAGCGATGCGGCTGCCGCCGCGCTGAAGAAGCGCGAGACGGTGTTCCGCTTCTTCGCGACCATGGCGTCGCAGCTGCCCGCGCAGACGTTCAGCGCGTTCCTGCTGCAGGTGGTCCACCCGCTGTACCGAGCGGCGGAGTTGCCCAAGGGCGCAGCGGGGGGCGACGCTGCACGCGGGCTGGCCGAGCTGGCCAGCGGCGTGCTGGAGCTGCTGCAGAAGCAGCTGGGCGCGCCGCTGTTCCTGGCTGCTTACGCTCACGTGCGCGGCCAGGTCGCCGCGGTGCGCCAGGCGCGCACAGCCAAGCGCAAGCAGCTGGCTGTGGCCAACCCCGCGCAGGCCGCCGCGCGGAAGCAGCACAAGCACGAGTTGCAGCGGCAGAGCAAGAAGAGAAAAATTCAGCTGCTCAAGACGCCGAAGGGACGCGCAGAGCTCGGCGTCGTGGGCGGCGCAGCGGCGGCCGCAGCGGCAGCAGCGGGCAGCAAGAAGGCAAGGATGGCTTGAGCAGAGCACCGCATGTTGAAACTGTTCAAGCACGCAAAGAGCGCACATTGT